>Ga0310810_10007370_pt1 | contig 12547 bp, 7 predicted proteins | sample NCmetagenome_FD_207641 | JGI IMG/M metagenome (GOLD analysis project Ga0310810, IMG submission 207641) | Soil microbial communities from experimental microcosm in Duke University, North Carolina, United States - NC | ecosystem: Engineered > Artificial ecosystem > Soil microcosm > Unclassified ... | reverse complement strand
CTGGTTGAGCAGTTCCGAAAGCACGGACAACGTGTCGCTGCCGCCGCTGTACGCCGGTTGGTTGCCGGCGGTGCGGCGCGCCGCAATGAGGGCCAATGCATCCGTCGTCGAGGCGCTGCCGTGAAGTTCAGCCTCGGCCACGATGTACTGCGCTTCGAGTCCCGAGCCCAAGCGAATGGGATCGCCGTAGCTCGTGTACTTGGCCTGGACGACGTACGGCAGTTGGTTGAGCGTCGCACCGGGCGACGTGCTGTCGATCGGCATCCGCGGATCGCCGATCCGGTACAGCTTTGGCGCGACGATTTGCCCTTGCAGGCCGTTGAAGACGTAGGTGTTGGCGAGCGTTTCCACTGTGCTGGTATTGGCGGTCGTGACGACGTTGATGACGAAGTCGGGCGGGACGAGCGCCGCAGTGGCCTCCGCGTTCGCCCAGTCGCCCATCTGCAGGTAGGCGCGCGCCAGCCCAACGTTAGACCCGTTCACGATCGCCGCGCCCGCCGGTCCTGCCGCCGACGCGACGGTAATGGCTTGCGTAAACGCCGTGATGGCGGTGTCGAGCAGTTGCGTGTCGGTAAGCTCGGGGCCGCCCTGGATGACGGAGGAGCACATCGTCTCCGCCGACAAGTCCAGGGAGAAGCCGAGGTTCATCGCCGCGGTGGCGAGATTGAGGTCCGTCGATGCGTTAGGCCCTTTGGCCAGCACCGACACCGCGTTCTCGTTCGACGCGACCGCAAGGCTCAGCGGCGCAAAGAAGTCGGCGTTGATGTCGTCGGTGCTCGCGAAGTTGCGGCTGGCGAGTCGGTTGGTCTGCAGGCGAACGGCGCCGGTCCACAGCTCTTCCGAAATCAAGCCGCCGAACATCGCGACGCTCTGGAACGCGATGTAGAAATTTGTCTGCGCCGACAGGGCTAACGTGGCGCCGTCCGAGTTCGGGTTGAACTTGCCCGCGTCGATCACCGACGGATTGTCGACGTTCATGCTGCAGGACGCGAGCCCGATCACCGCCACGCCGATCAGGACCGTTGCACGCATCCATCTGGAAAGTGTGGTCATGGTCGTGTCTCTCAAAAATCGAGGTTGAGCCGCAGGATGAAGCGGCGGGGTTGCGGCACAGTGAATTCCTCGGTCGTCGGGAACTGGAGCGTGCCGGAGTTCTGGGTGTTCGACAGCATCTCCGGATCGAAGCCCGTGAACTTGCTGCTCTTCCACAGCGCGAGGTTGCGGCCGGCGAGCGTGAGCGACGCCCCGGAGGCGTGCAGCTTGGCGGCAATGTCGTTAGGCAACGAGAGGGTCGCCGACACCTCCTGGAGGCGGATGAAATCCGTCGGCTGGAGGAAATGGTCGAGCACGAGGGGCACGGGCGTGCCGTCCGCCGTTTGGAATGGCCCGAACCGCTCGATGAATTGGGCTTTGGTGTAGCCACCCTTGCCCGGGGGCAGATTCGTGCCGGCGGAGGTGAAGGTAAGGTCCCCCAGGAGCGGCGTGAGGTTCAGGATCTTGGCGCCGCTCTGCCCGCTGAACGACGCGTAGAGGCGGAGATTGTGGAACAGCGTGACGGTGTTGGCGAAGTTGGCCTGGAACGACGGGAACTGCGACCCATCGTACACCGGCGTGCTGGTGACCGTCGCGAAGCCGGCGGCCGTATCGACCTTGATGATCTTGCTCGAGTACCAGGCGGAGAGCGGCTGCCCAACGGCATAGCGCAGCGTCAGGTCGGGGCTGATCTCGCTCCGGTCAGGAATCGTGACGTCGCCGAGGCTGAGCAGCTTGTTCTTGAGCGTATTCATCGTGAACGTCACGTCCCACGTCGCCGCCTTGTTGCTGATCGGCGTCGCGCGCACGAGCAGCTCGAGGCCGCGGTTGTCCACGCTGCCCGCGTTGACGAAGGGATTGGCTTGGAACGCGAGCGACGGGGCCAGCGGATTCAGGAGCAACAGGTCTTTCGTCTTCTTGTCGAAGTACGTGAGCTCGATACCAGCGCGGTCCTGGAAGAAGCCCGCGTCGAATCCGGCCTCGAATTCGGTGCCGCGCTCCGGCTTGAGGTGCGGATTGCCCGGGCTCAGTTGGACGAGGCCAGGCCCAACACCGCCCGTGGGCGTGACGTACGGGGACGGCGCAAAGGTACGGAGCGACGCGCCGGGATCGGGCGCGCGACCGGTCGTGCCGTATGCCGCGCGCAGCCGGAAGGTCGAGACGACGGGCGACAGCGATTGCCAGAACGATTGCTGCGACATCACGTACGACGCCCCGACCTTGGGCAGGAAGAACGCACCGTAGTCCTGGCCGAACGACGAGTTCTTGTCGACCCGCGCGCCTAACTGCAGGAACAACGTCTGGCCGAAGGCGAGGCCTTCCTGCGCGAGGAAGCCTAACGACTTGGACTGGGCGAACGTCTGGTGCGACTCGCTGGACGCAGCCGACGACACGAGGTTCGATGAATTGTCCGCCAGGCCGAGGCCGACGCCCGCGAGGTAATTGTCAATGGTGTTGATGTACTGGCTGCCGAACGAGAGATCGGAGGCGATGTGGCCGTTCGAGCCAAACGTCAGTTTGATGTCGCCGAGGTAGTCGATCGTGTAGATGTGAATCGGGTTCTGCACGTCCTCGACGTACCCGTTGGCCTGGTCGCCGGTGTACCAGTTCCCGTCGTTCTTCGGGAAGAACGTGAAGCCCTGCGTCGACGAGAGGTCGCCGCCGATCGTTAGGCGGTTGGTGAGCCAGGAGAACGGATTGTAGTGCGCGGTCGCCGTGGGCGTGAACCGCAGCGTCGTGAGCTTGTTCTGGATGGCCTCGAGGCCCTGGATCGGCGTGCTCGTACCGCCCGATCGCGTGCCATCGGGGTTGACCTTGACGGCGAACGGCGACGTCAGGAAGTAGCCCTGCGTCAGGTAGCCGTAGTTTGCGTCGTCGCCTTCCGGCAGGCGGTAGTCGTTGTACGCGAGCCCGATGGCCGCGTCGAAGCTCAGCTCCGGATTCACCACCCAGTTGAAGCTCGTGCGACCTGTGCGGCGATAGTAGTAGTTGCTCGCGGCGGTGCCGAGCTCATTGCTCACGCTGCCGGAGACGAAATAGCCGAAGGAGTCGCCTCCGCCTCGTGCGCTGTAGTCGAGCGACTTCATGTTGCCGTTGCGGAACACACCGGCGTCGTTGAGCGGCTGGTCGGAGATGACCGTGCCCGCCGGCTTGTTGAGGCACAGGTCCGCGCCACCCGGTGCCGTATCGGCGGCGCTGCACGTGCCGAACACCGACAGCGGCGTGAAGTTCGGCTTCACCTGGTCGTACTCGACGCCGACGCGCTGCGTGAACTTGCGAGAGCCTAACTGGCCATGCTTCGTGATGATCTGGATCACGCCCGCGGACGCGTCGGCACCGTAGAGCGTCGCCGCGGCCGGACCCTTCACGATCTCGATGCTTGCGATGTCGTCGGGGTTGATGTCGTTGAGCGCCGTGACGGTCTGGCCGCCTAACCCTTCGAGGCCGTGGAAGCTGCCCACGTCCTGGCGGGACCCGCTCTCGACACGAACGCCGTCGATGAATACGAGGGGCGCGTTGGACAACTGGATCGATGCCGGCCCGCGGATCTGGATGCGCGGGGCCGCGCCGATGGTGCCCGCCGCCGATGTCACGTTGACGCCTGCCACCCGTCCCTGCAGCACGTCGGTCACATTGGTCGGCGCTGCTTTCGAATTGATGTCCGACGCGTCGATCGTAGCGGCCGGAGCGCCCTGCGCCTCACGCGTTTGATTACCCGCGGTGCCGGTGACGACGATCGCCTGCAGCTCCGTCGCACTGATGCGGAGCCCGAAGTCGGCGGTGACGTCGCCGCCATCGGGTACGGTCACCGACTTCGTGGCCGGCGCGTACCCGATGCGCCGCACGGTGAGCTTGTACGTACCGGCCGGCACGCGGGCGACGTGGTACGTGCCGTCCTCCCCGGTGGTGCTGCCTAACTCGGTGCCCTCGATTCTGACGCCCGCGGCGGCCAGGGGCTCGCCGGTCTTGACGTCGGTGACCTTCCCGGAGACCGTGCCGAGGGCGCGCCGGTTGTCCGTTAGGCGCGCGGCGGGCGCGACACCAGTGGCGACGAATGCGGGCGTTTGTATCGCGGCCGCTTGAGCCGGCTGCTGCGCCGGCAACGACTCGGCGACCATCGTGCCGCCCGCGAGCAGCGAGAGTGCGAGCGCTAAGCGGAGACCCATGGTACCGTTCCTCACTTGATGTTGGGCAAGGGTGGAACCTCGTGGACGGGTGAACCGGCCTGAAGGAGCGCGGACGGACGGCGTGGTCGATCGACTGCGGTAGGCGTGATGAAGCACGACGCAAAGCCCAACGGCGAGCAGTCTTTCGCTATTGATACGGACAAATTACTATTGGTCCGGACAAATGATAACGTCCACCCCCCCGACGCGCCAGACTGACGTTCCGGTCGACCACCCTAGCCACTCCGTCCCTTCAACTGCCGCCGGCGGACTCACTTACCAATGGACCACCAGCTCGAACGCGAAATCCGCAGGCTCCGTCGCCTCAACGCAGTCACCCTGGGCGCACTCATTATATTGGCGGGCGCCGCGTTCACCGGGCTCGTCCGTACCGCGCCGTCGGCAAAGTTCGACGTCATCGACGTCGGCCGCATCAACGTCCGCGAGCCTGACGGAACGATCCGTCTCGCCATCTCCAACAGGGCGCACTTCCCCGATCCGGTCATCGACGGGAAGACTTACCCGCTTCGAAGCGGCGCCAAGCCGGCGGGGATGATTTTCTTCAACGACGTCGGCGACGAAGACGGCGGACTGATCTGGAACGGAAAGAAAGTCGCCGACGGGTACGACGCCGGCGCTTCGCTCACCATGGATCAGTGGCGGCAGGACCAGACGGTTCAGCTCTCGTACGAGGGGGGACCGCAGCACACCAATTGGGTTGGACTCCGCGTGATCGACCGGCCGGAGAAGCCGATGGCTCCGATGCTCGACCGCGCGATGCAGGCCATGAAGCTACCAGCCGGCGCCGCGCGTGACAGCGCCATGCGCGCGGTTCGACAATTCGCGATCGACAGCGGTCTCACGCCGGCGTCGCGCATCCTCATCGGCAAGGGCGCCGAGCGAGCCGCGACCGTGCGGCTCAACGATCCTGCCGGCCGTACGCGGATTCTGCTCAGCGTCGACTCGCTCGGCGCGCCATCCATCCAGCTGCTCGATTCCGCGGGTCACGTCACGTACCGCATTCCGTCGGACAGCGGCACGGGCGCGCACTGACGCCGCTCCTCGCGACACTCCACGATCCGACACCGATTCGTCCAGATGCCTAACGCAACGACCGCGCTCCGGCTGTCCGTCCTCGCCGCATTTGGCGCGACCACGCTCGCCGCCCAAGCCGAGCGCGCGACACCGCACGTCGCGACGACCGTCGAGATGCCGGCGCCGGTCGAGGCCGGCGCACCGTCACCGGACTCGCTGGTGCATCTCGTGCTCGCGCGCTTCGCCTCCGGGACGCCGGCCGCGTTCGACAGCCTCTACCCCGATCCGTTAGGCCGAGTGGTGGTGCAGGGCGCGGCGCAACGCAAGCAGTTGCGCACGCCGGGGCTGGGACGCGTCCTGTGGTCCGACGCGTCGCGCGCTGTACTGCTCATCACCGGCACGGTGCACGAGGGTCACGCCACGGGCATCGAGACGGGGTCCGACGAAACGAACCGCGTCCGCCGGTTGTCGGGGCTGTACGAAGCGCGGCGCAACGGTACGGCGTGGATGCTCGAGCGCCAGATCCCGTTCGACACCCTCGACTACATCCGCGCGCACGTGCTGCACGTGGACATCGAGCCGGGCCGTGTGAGCCGCATCGTCGACACGCTCACGATCGATGCGGGCAGCCCGTACGGGTTCGCGACGCGCCTCAACAACGCGACAGCGTTGCACCTGGTGCGGCTCGACAGCAAGCCCGTCCGGTACGCGTTAGGCGGCGGCGTGTTGTGGATCGACACGCGCGGCCGCAAGCCGGGACGGGCGCAGCTCGTGCTGGCCTATTCGATTCCCGCCCAACACGAGCCCAAGCCCTCCACCGGCGACTCGGCTAACGTTAGGCAGGAGACGTCGCCCGACACGGTGCCTGCCTACGGCGCGATGAACAATACGGACGCGTGGCACCCCTTCTTCAATTACGACAGCGGCAACGATTTCAGCCAGCTCACCGTGACGGCCACGATCCCGGCGCAGTATCGGCTCACGACATCGGTGCCGCAGACCGAAAGCGTGAAGAACGGCGTCCGCACCGTGCACGGCACGAGCATCCATCCGCAGTTCTTGCTCGCGCTGCTGTACGACCGCGACTGGACGCCCGTGACGCAGCAGGTGAACGACGGCGAGTTCACGCTCGAGACGTTCTTCGCGCCGGGCTTCCATTTCTCGCCCGACACGATCGCGAAGACGGCGGGGTTCGTCTACCACGTGCTCGTGCCCCGGTTCGGCGAGCCGCAGGCGCCATCGCGCTATCTGGCAGTGGTCGAAGATCGCCAGTTAGGCCACAGCGGCTGGCAAGTCCGCATGAACAACGCCGTCATCTCGGGCGACAGCGCGATCATGCTCGACGAGCCGGCGCTCGGCCCGTCGTTCGCCTTCGCGCACGAGGTCTCGCACGGGTGGACCATGAACTCGTCCGGCCTCGCCGCGAATTTCCTTCAGGAAGGCTGGGCGACATTCTGCGAGTCGCTCGTGTTAGGCGCGAAGTACGGCGCGGACATGGAGCGCGCGTTCTGGGAGCGGATGCGCACGTCGTACGTGACGGGCCTCGACCGCGCCGGATTCCTGGGCGGCTTCGAGGGCAAGCAGAGCATCCTCGACAACCCCGACAACGGCCGCATCCACTACTCGAAGGGGTCGTGGATCTTGCACGAGCTCGACTACGTCCTCGGCGATTCGACGTTCGATCGCGGCATGCGCGCGTTCATCTCGACGAACGGACAGGGTCCGCACGGCTATCCCGAGTTCATTGCCGACATGTCCAAAGCAGCGGGTCGGGACCTCACGTCGTTCGTGATGCCCTGGCTCAGCGGCAAGTACATCCCCGACGTCGAAGCGCGCGTCGAGGGATCGTCCCTGGTCGTGACGCAGGCGCAGCCGGACGTGCTGTTCGACCTGCCGCTGGACGTTGCGATCGTCGCGGGCGCGGACACGACGCGCAAAACGGTGCACCTCACCACGCGCGCCGACACGGTACCGGTGGACAACGCCGGCGCCGTGACGCGCGTTCTCGTCGATCCCGATCACCACTTCCTGCTGCGCCGCCACTGGGGAGAGGTCGAACGATTTACACTGCACGCGCCTAACGCAAAAACCGTGGAGCTGGCCGGCAATTTCATGGCCAAGCCGATGGCCGCGACCCGCTCCGGCGACGACTGGACGGTGGAGGTGCCGATGCCCGAAGGCCGCTACCTGTATCTGTGGCGCGTGGACAGCAAGAGTCCGTCGGACCTGGACGCGATCGCCGCCGTGAAATCCGCGTCGAGCGATTCCACCGCGCGGGCCGGCGTGCGCATCGTCCGCCCGTTAGTCCATCTGGATGATCGCGACGCGCGTTGAGCGCGTTCGCCTCCCTTCACCGCGAGACCACATGACACGCGAATCGTTCACGCCGTTCACGCGATGGCTCGGCTTCCGGACGTACGTCGTCGCGTCCACGAGCATCATCGGCGTTCTCTCGCTCGCCGCATTCACCAAGGCATCCACCAAGCCGCACTTCCAGGAGATCGACGTCGAGCGAATCAACGTCGTGGAGCCGGACGGCAAGCTGCGCATGACGATCTCCGACGCCGCGCGCTCGCCGGGTTGGGTGTTCCACGGCAAAGTGGTTCCGGGCCGGCCCAAGGGCGCCGGTATGATCTTCTTCAACGACGAGGGCGAAGAAGACGGCGGCATCGGATACGGCGGCCACACCAAAGATGGCAAAGTGGAGGCCGACGGCGGCATTGCGTTCGACCACTACGAATCCGACGAGACCGTTACGCTGCGCTATTCTCAGAATGCCGGACGCACACAGTCGGGACTCTTCGTCACCGATCGCGCGGATGTGCCGATTCTCACGGTTATCACCAAGGAAGATTCACTGCGCGCGATGCCTGCCGGTGCAGCACGCGACTCGGCGATGAAGGCGTTCGTCGAGAACGGCGGCCATCCGCTCGCCGCTCGGCGTCTCTTTGCCGGGCGCGACGTCGATCACAACGCCGTCGTGAGTCTGGCCGACCCACAAGGCCATCCGCGGTTGCGTCTCCAGGTAGACTCGACCGGCGCGGCGAGCATTCAGTTCCTCGACACCGCGGGCCACGTGACGCGCACGATCGCCGCCGATTCGATGGGGGCCGTACGATGAGCGCGCGCTCGATGGTCCGCACCGGCTCTTGCCTGACGGCTGCCGCGTTCGTTGCGTTAGGCGCCAGCGCGCCGGCGCAGTCGCCGCGCTTCGAGGTGACCGTCGCCCCGTCCGCGCACGCAGGCGCGCTCACCGGCCGGCTCGTCATCGCGGTGAGCAAGCTCGAGAAGCCGGAGCCGCGGCTCATCATCTCGCCGCGCGGCCCCGCCGTGTTCGGCCTGGACCTCGACCAACTGCCCGCCGGCAAAGCGGCGGTGGTCGACAAATCCGCGACGAGCTACCCCATGCAACTCTCCGAGCTGCCGCCGGGCGACTACTACGTCCAGGCGGTGGTGAACGTCTATCAGCAATTTCATCGCAGCGACGGGCACACGATCTGGGTGCACATGGGCGACGGGCGCGTGGAGTTTTTCAACTTCGCCGGCGGCAATCTGTACAGCGACGTGCAGAAGGTGCACATCGATGGCCACAGCACGATCAAGCTGAACGTCGACCACATCATCGCCGAAGAGCCGAGGCCGGCGGATACGGAGTGGCTGAAGCACGTGAAGATCCAGAGCCAACTGCTCACGAAGTTCTGGGGGCATCCGGTGTACGTCTATGCGGACGTGCTCCTGCCCAAGGGCTACGACCAGCATCCGAACACGTACTACCCCATCCTGTTCCCGTTAGGCCACGCGCCGGACCCGTTTTCGTTCAACCCCGACTCGACGTCGGAGCGCGGGGGCGGCGAGCGGAATCCGCTGGAGCTGCGCCGCGGCGCGCAGATCAACCGGACCACGGGACTCGAAAGCGGCTACGACTTCTACAAGCAATGGGTGTCGGACAGCTTCCCGCGCGTGATTGCGGTGACGCTCGAGCAGGCGACGCCGTACTTCGCCGACTCGTACTCGGTGAATTCGGCGAACGACGGGCCTTACGGTGACGCGGTCGTGCAGGAAGTCATCCCGTATCTCGAGCAGCACTTCCGCATCATCCCGAAGCCGTACGCGCGACAAGTGGAAGGCGCGTCGACGAGTGGATGGCAAACGCTGGCGCTTCTGCTTCAGCATCCCGATTTCTTCGGCGGCGGATGGGTTCTGCAACCCGATCCGATCGATTTCCGCCACTATCAGCTCACCAACATCTACGCCGACACCAACGCGTTCACGATTCCAAACGGCATGTTCACGCCGGCGGAGCGGCAGTTCCAGCGCACGACCGAGGGTCAGGTGGTGATCACGACGCGCCAACTGAGCGAGTTCGAGGATGTGTTAGGCAGTCACGGCCGCTCGGGCTATCAGTTGGAGGCGTGGGAAGCCGTCTATGGTCCGGTTGGCGCCGACGGCTATCCCGTACCGGTGTGGAACAAGCAAACCGGCGTCATCGACCACACGACCGCCGCCTACATGCGCGACCACGGTTTCGATCTGCGCGACTACGCCCAACGCAACTGGTCGACGTTAGGCCCAAAGCTGGCCGGCAAACTCCATTTCTTTGCCGGCGACATGGACAACTATTATCTCGACCTGGCGGTCTACGATTTCCAGAATTTCGTCGACAGCACCAGCAATCCGCACTCGGACGCCGACTTCACGTACGGTCGCCCGATGAAGGGCCACAGCTGGCACTCGTTCACGTGGGCGGAGATGGTAAAGAAAATGGCGGACGCCATAACGAGGGAAGCGCCGGCGGGGGAGTCGACATCGAGTTGGAAGTATTGAGGACAGCGAGGGAAGCGGCTTCCCTCCTATTTGTGCCAGATGTCCAAATAGCCCGTCGGCGCATGGTCGTTTGCGTCGCCTTCCGGCAGCGCGATCCGGCCGTCGACGACAATCGGCGAATTCCAGTGGCCTGCGTCGCACTCGAGCGTGGTGATCAGGCGTCCGGTGGTTGGGTCGTAGACACGAAGGCCGCCGCGCGGATCGTACACGTAGAGCAGGCCGCCGGCGACGACCGGCGTCGTGCCGCCGTTCCGGTTCTTCCACGCAGGCTGCAGCGTGTTGTCGCGGAACGTCCACGCCGCCGTGCCGCCGTTGTCGGCGGCGAAGAGCCACGTTGCGTTAGGCGTATGCAATACCGTCAGCGCGGTGAAGAGGCGCGCGCCGGTCGGCGTGGACACGCTTTGCCGCTCGCCGCCGCGGTGCGGTTTGGTCCCCTGCATGAGCGTCGTGTCGAGCAGCTTGATCGTACCGTCCTTGCCGCCCTGCGCGATGAAGCCGCCGCCTAACAATGCCGGCGACGTCGAGCCGACATCGGTGTCGGTTTCGTCGAGCGACTGCGTGTTCGCGGGCGTGTAGTTGCCGAGCATCCTGGTGGCCGTCGAATCGAGACGGATGGTGGCGTCGCCCCAGAAGGTGTGTCCGTCCCACCGGCCGTTGCCGGTCGCGACGTAGATGTCGCCCGTGGCGCTGTCGATCACCGCGCCCGTGCGGCCCCAGATCGCGGAACCGCTCTCCGGGCACGTACTCGGCTCGATCATCGAGGTGGAATCGCTGCACAGCGAATTCCACGTGTGCAGGAGCGTGCCGTTACTTGCATCGAGAATCGAAACGTGTCCCTGATACGGCGGCGCGTCGCCGATGTACCCGCCGATGGTCGCGATCACGCGGCCGTGGAAGTAGTTGAGCGATGAGGCGATCTTCTCGCGGTGCGCGAGCTTGGTGATCGCGGTGCTCCACATCGAGTGCCCGTCGGACACCGCGAGCTTTTGAATGTGCCCATCCGGCGACGCCGCATAGATGAACATCCGGTCCGGATCCGCCACCGGCGTCGCGTTGGTGATCTGCCGCGAGCTCGCCCACGACCGATAGTTAGGCGGCGTGTACGTCCAGAGGATCGTGCCCGCGGCCGCATCGATGGCGATCGTCTTGCCGTACGTGGTCGTGACGAAAAACGCGTCGTGCGATGCGCCGCCGATCTGGACGCCGTGCAGATAGATGGCCGACGCATCCACCGTGCCGTCTATGGACACGCGCAGCCTGGTGAGCGATGCCACGTTGCCGGAGTCGATGCCCGTCGGCACGGGCGAGCTGCCGGAGCCGGCGACGTCCCACCCGAACCGCGGCCAGTCATTGCCTAACGCAACCCGCGCCGCCAAGTAAGGCGGCGCCGGCCGCGAGGCAGCCACGACGGCTGCCATCCCCGTGCACACAGCCACGACCAGCACGCTCGTCCAAATGACCCGTCCCATCGCTCGGCCTCCCGTGTGGTGGACGCCGGCCTGCACCGGTCTCACGCCCGTGCTCAAACTGGGCCGCACACCGCGTTCCGTCCAGACGGCGTGTGTGGGGTCAATGCGTCCTTAGCGCGCGAGCACGGCGCACGGCGCGCTGCGGCTGCCGCAGCCCGGGAAAACCCGACAGCACACCGGCGTTCGCCCGACGGACGCGGCGCGGACCGCGAGCGATGTTACTCGAGAGCAGCGCGGGATCGTGCCGCGCGCGCGACCTTGGACGTTGGAGGACGTTATGAACTGGGCGCATCTGCATCTCCTGCTCAATCACGTGCCGGTCATCGGCGCGATCGGCATTCTGCTCCTTGCATTCGTCGCCTCGTTACGCAAGAGCTCCGACGTACTGCGAACCACGCTGCTTTTCGCCTTTGGCAACGGCGTGGCTGCGCTCGTCGTGTACCTGACCGGCGACGGGGCGGAGGACCTTGTTAGGCACTTGCCCGATATCTCGCGCGCGATGATCGAGCGCCACGAAGACGCCGCGGTCCTTGCGACCATTGCCGCCGGTGCGCTTGGCTTGGCTTCGTTGGTTGCGCTGCTCGTGTATCGCAAGCGTACACCCCCGCCCTGGATAACGCGCGCGACGCTGCTGGCCGCGTTCGTTCCCGTCGCCTTCATGGGCTGGGCCGCGAACCTCGGCGGTCAGATCCGGCACACGGAGATCCGACCCGGGGCGCCCGCCGTCACGGTCACGCCGACTTCACCATCGTCTCCAATGGCCGAGCACTAGTGAAGCGCGTCTGAGTCTAGGATAGCACAATTGGTGGCAACGGCAGACTCGTCCGTTGGTCGCGCGTTGCGGGGAGGGACAGTGATTTCGACAAAGGCTTGAAGGGATAACGAAAGTGAAACACGGGATACCGAAAGTGATCGTTCTGCGCGGAGGGAAGTGCGTCGCCTAACGGATGGAAGAACGTTTTTTTGTTGGTTCTTCAGGAATTTCCTGGAGAGGCAGCGCGGATTGCAGAAGCACTACGG
>Ga0310810_10007369_pt1 | contig 12548 bp, 11 predicted proteins | sample NCmetagenome_FD_207641 | JGI IMG/M metagenome (GOLD analysis project Ga0310810, IMG submission 207641) | Soil microbial communities from experimental microcosm in Duke University, North Carolina, United States - NC | ecosystem: Engineered > Artificial ecosystem > Soil microcosm > Unclassified ... | reverse complement strand
ACATGCTTTCGGCGGCGAGCGAATAATGGCCGTAGCGCTCGACCTCGTCGCGCAGCGGACGGATCATCTGCGAGTGGCAGAGATAGCAGCCCTCTCGTACGTAGATGTTGCGTCCGGCGAGCTCGAGCGGCGTGTAGGGGCGCACGCCGTCGACCTTTTCGATCGTATTCTTCAGGTAGAATAACGGCACAATCTCGACGAGGCCGCCGATCGCGATCACGATCAGGATGCCGATCACCAGGACGATCGAATTCTTCTCAAAGATCGCGTGTCTGGACCATAGTGACATGAATGCCCCCGCCTATTCCGCCGGAGCCAGCCTGAGATCGGCAGGCGCCTCGGAAACCGCTGCGTTCACGGTTTTCCAGAGATTGAAGGCCATCAGCAGCGCACCGGCGAGGAACAGGCCGCCGCCCATCGCGCGAATGACATAGAAGGGATGCATCGCCTCCACGGTCTCGACGAAGGAATATTCGAGAAACCCAAGACTCGTATAGGCGCGCCACATTAGTCCCTGGAGAATTCCAGATACCCACATCGCGCTGATGTACAGCACGATTCCGATGGTCGATATCCAGAAATGCCAGTTGACCAGTTTGAGCGAATAAAGCGGCCGATTCCAAAGCCACGGCACCAGGCAGTACAACGCGCCAAAGGAGATGTAGCCGACCCAGCCGAGCGCGCCGGAGTGCACGTGACCGATCGTCCAGTCAGTATAGTGCGACAACGAGTTGACGATTTTCACCGACATCATCGGACCTTCGAAGGTCGACATGCCGTAGAAGGCGACGGAAACCACCATCATGCGCAGCACGGGATCGGTGCGGAGTTTATCCCATGCGCCGGAGAGCGTCATGATGCCGTTGATCATGCCGCCCCAGGACGGCATCCACAGCATTATCGAAAACGTCATGCCGAGCGTCTGCGCCCAATCGGGCAACGCCGTGTAGTGCAGATGATGGGGTCCGGCCCAGATGTAGAGGAAAATAAGCGACCAGAAGTGGATGATCGAAAGCCGATAGGAATAGACCGGCCGGTCGCAGCGCTTCGGGATAAAATAGTACATGATCCCGAGAAAGCCGGCGGTGAGAAAGAAACCGACCGCGTTGTGCCCGTACCACCACTGCACCATCGCGTCCTGCACGCCGGACCAGACGATGTAGGACTTCGGCGAAAATAGAGAAATCGGCACTGCGGCATTGTTGCCGAGATGCAAGACCGCGATCGTGAGGATAAAGGCGAGATAAAACCAGTTCGCCACATAGATGTGCGGCTCGGTCCGCCGCATGATCGTGCCAAGGTAAACCAGGAAGTAGACAACCCAAACAGTCGTCAGAAACAGATCGGCGTACCATTCCGGTTCCGCATACTCTTTGGATTGAGTGATGCCGAGCAGATAGCCGGTGCCGGCGATGACAATGAAGAAATTGTAGCCAAGCACGACGAACCACGGCGCGATGTCGCCTGCAAGCCGCGCGCGGCAGGTCCGCTGCACGACATAGAGCGACGTTGCAATGAGCACGTTGCCGCCGAACGCAAAGATGACAGCCGATGTGTGCAGCGGGCGCAGCCGGCCGAAGGTCGTCCAGGGCAGATCGAAGTTGAGGACGGGGAACGCAAGCTGCAGCGCGATGATCAGGCCGACCGTAAAACCCGCAATGCCCCAGAATACGGCGGCAACCGCTGAAAACTTGACCGGACCCATGTTGTAATTCGGCTTGCCATCGATCGTCAGCGGCGGCGCTTCAAGCGGACGTTCGTAGTAGCGATTGATGATGGCGAATACCGCGGCGACACTGGCTGCAGCGAACAGGTAGGCATGGAACGCGTATTCCGAAGTGTATGCTTTGGCCGCGATGATGATCGACAAGACCGCGAGGGCTACAAATGTCAGCGCCGACGCACCCTCCCCGATCGTCATCGTTTTTCGCTGGGCAAGTGCGTTCGCCATGCTATTCGGTCCGTTCAGGGGCTGGAGCAAAGATTGCGGAGGCTCGCCGGCCATTTATGGCCGGAGGGCTCAGCGTTTTCCTTGATGCAGGTCAAATCGCCAGCTCAGCCACAGCTGAGACACTGGGACCTGGCCTCTCAAAAAGCCGCACGGTGCTATTTTTGACTCTTGATATAGGCCGCGAGATCGGCCGCTTCGTTGCGTGTCAGGTTCATGTCCGGCATGCGCGGGTGAGGCGTCAGGAGAAAATAGGCAAGTGCCGTCTCATTGAAGTCAGGCTTGCCGGCGACGGCCGAGAACGGCGGCGCTTGTGCCGTTCCCTGTTGCTGCGCCGACGATACAACGTGGCAAGCCGCGCACCATCGCTTGGCGATCGTTTCTCCTCTAAGCGCGTCGGCGGCGTATGCGCTTGTTCCCGCGGCAGCAGCCAGGAGCAAGAGCGACAAAGCAAGTCGGCGCATGACATCCTCACACTTAACGTTCGAGCCATTTGAGATAACTGATCAAATCGCCGACTTGACCGGGATCCAGCCGGAACTCGGGCATGTTCGGATGGCCGGTTACAATACCTTCACCGAGCGCCTCTTCAAGTGATTCTACTGGATAGCGATCGTGAAGCTCCCGGAACGGCGGCGCAAGCTTGAGCGGGCTTGCGCCTACTTTGTCGATCGCGTGACAGCGCGCGCAATTTGCCCTCGCCAGGGTCAATCCCCTTTGCTGCCGCGGGTCCATTTGCGCATTGGCACCTACGACAAGAATCAGATTGCAAACCGCGAGCGCGACAAAATAGCGGCCGACATGAATTTTAATAATTCTCTTGAGAAGCTCGGTGCGCACGGATTCGTCCAATAACAGGACCAATATCTAACTAAAATATATGGCAACTGACCTTGATCTCCATCAATACTGCCGATTCTGTTTCCGTCATACTAGAAAATAATTTAGGAGATGGACATGACCTCCACATTGAAGCACATCGCGCTGACTTTGGCCCGATCGAAGGACTTTCCAAATGGGTCAAGTGAGATCGGTTATGACCTCGTTGCTCCACTCGACACTGCCGGGCATATCGACTTAGCCGCGTGGAAGACGCACCGCGCCGCATGCGTCGTCAGGCATTTTTCTCCCAGTGAAGACGACAAGACCGGACTTCTGGTGCATAAGGCGGGCGGCGCCGAGCATGGTCGATGGGTGATTGACTACAATGTCGCGCGTGATGACGACGATGAGGCAGGCTTTATGTTCGGGCATCACGCATTCTTACCCGGAGAATATGTTTCAATCAGCGATGCCGGCGGCAGCATGCACACTTTCGTGGTCAAATCCGTCACCACAGCCGGCCGGTAAGATAAGACGCGTTAAAGCGCAGAAACTATCTTTCCCAGACATAAAAAAACGGTTTCGGTTAGCGTGCCGAAACCGTTCCTTACCTTTCAACGCAATGACTAGCGGTTCAGCAGAGCCAACGCCCGCCGGTCGCGCAACACGATATGCCGCGCACTCGCGATTTTGATGGACGCGGAATTTTCAAGTTCGGTCAGCGTGCGGGAAACCGTTTCGATCGTAAGTCCGAGATAATCGGCAATGTCCTGTCGCGACATTGGAAGCTCGACATCGTTGCCGCTGGGGCGACGCTTGGCCATTTCCAACAGGAAACTGCCCACCCGCTCCTTCGCAGTCTTGATCAGCAGCAAAATGTGGTCTTGAACGCGCCGCAACTCCTGGCCTGTCACCGACCACAGTTGGCGAGCGACTTCGCTCTCGCGCTCTGCCAGGGCGAGCAGAGCACTTTGCTTGACGACGAGAATTTTCGCATCGCTGATTGCTTCAGCCGAAAACGAATGTTCATCGCCCGATTCAAGCCCGAAGATGTCGCCGGGCAAGTAGAAGGCGCCGACTTGCCTGCGTCCATCGCCAAGAACCTTGTAGGTCCGGACCGCACCGCTGATAACCCGGTACACGTAGTCCGCCGGCTCGTTCTCGCCATAGATCTCGGCATTGCGGCTGTACGGCATCGTGGCGCCCATCAAGCTGATCGAATCAAAAAACGAACCACTGGGTACGCGCGCTCGGGGTGAGGAATTGTTTGCGGCTCGGCTGAAACCTGTGCGAATTGCGGTCTGCGTCAACATGGCTGGCCCCTTCAATGAATCTACTGGGCCACTTGTTACGGCGCACGTTGAACCGGGAAAATTCAGATATGATCCATAAGGGACATTACGGAGCCCGAAACCGCCGGGTATCGTTGAATTTCCGCATGTTTTCAGTTTGAGAGGCGATTCCGCGGCGGGAGGAACAATGGCTGATACGACGCGCCTGTCCAACAACGCCTTACCGCAGCTGCCCTGGCTTTGGCAGATTCTCGGCAAATCCTGGCGGCCTTATGCGTTGGCCTTGTCTTTGGTCGGCGCCACCACCGTCGCTCTGGTGCTTCTTGGCCCAACCTACCATGAACCTTACCTGTTTTTGATTCCTTCGATACTGATCACCGGAATTGTCGGCGGATGGGGCGCCGGATTGATCGCGACGGGCCTGGGCCTGGCGCTACATCTCTACTTCTCGGCGGAGTATGCGACCGTCATCGATCCAAAGTCCGCAGACTTTTCGGTGGACGTTGCGCGTGCCATCACGTTCACGGCGGTCGGAACTGCAATGGCGTGGTTCGGTGAGCGGCTTCGGGAAGGCTGGCTGCACGCGGTGGAGAGCGACCGCGACAATGCGGCCCGGGCGGCTCACCTCACATCGATCCTCGACACTGTTCCGGACGCGATGATTGTGATCGACGAGCGCGGCATCATGCAGTCGTTCAGCACGGCGGCTCAAAGGCTGTTCGGCTATGAGGCCGCCGAAGTGATGGGCAGGAACATCAAAATGATGATGCCCTCACCCTATCGCGAGAATCACGATGGCTATCTCGCCCGGTATTTGAGCACGGGTGAGCGACGCATCATTGGCATCGGCCGCGTCGTCGTCGGCGAACGCAAAGACGGATCGACCTTCCCGATGGAGCTCGCTGTCGGGGAGATGAAATCCGGCGATCAGCGCTATTTCACCGGATTTATTCGCGATCTCACGGAGCGCCAAAAGACCGAAGCGCGACTGCAGGAATTGCAATCCGAACTCGTGCATATCTCGCGCCTGACCGCGATGGGCGAAATGGCGTCAGCGCTGGCACACGAGCTCAACCAGCCTTTGTCGGCGATTACCAACTACATGAAAGGGTCGCGTCGTTTGCTCGAACAGACGAAAGACGAACGCGCGGGAGTGGTTCGGGAAGCGATGGATAACGCGGCAGAACAGGCTTTACGCGCGGGCCAGATCATTCGACGCCTGCGCGATTTCGTCGCAAGAGGCGAAAGCGAACCGCGCGTCGAAAGCATGGCGAAGCTCGTGGAAGAGGCAAGCGCTTTGGCGCTCGTCGGCATAAAAGATCAAGGCATTCACGTGCGGTTCCAATTGAACCGATCGAACGATTCTGTTCTCGCCGACAAGGTGCAGATCCAGCAGGTGCTCCTGAATTTGATACGCAACGCTATAGAAGCCATGCATGACTCACCCCGGCGCGAGCTGCTTGTATCCACGACCCCGGCCAAGGATGGAATGTTGCTGATCAGCGTCGCCGACACCGGTGCGGGGATCAGTCCCGAGATATCCGCTCAGCTCTTTCGGCCGTTTGTAACGACGAAACGGCAAGGCATGGGCGTGGGACTCTCGATATCACGTACCATCATCGAGGCTCACGGAGGACGGATTTGGATTGAACCAAACCCCGGCGGTGGCACGATCTTTCGGTTTACAGTGCGGACGGTCACCGAGGAGGATACAAGAGATGCCGTCTGATGACGATATCGTCCACGTGATTGATGACGACGAAGCCATGCGGGACTCGATGGCTTTCCTGCTGCGCGCTGAGAATTTTCAGGTTCAGACTTACGATTCTGCGGCAGAGTTCCTGGAGGCTTTGCCTAAATTCAAGGCCGGCTGCGTCGTGACCGACGTGCGAATGCCCGGCATGAGCGGGATCGAGCTCCTGCAACGCCTGCGCGAGCTGAAAGTATCCGTGCCCGTCATCGTAATTTCAGGCCACGGCGATGTGCCGCTTGCGGTGGAAGCCATGAAGAGCGGGGCTTTGGACTTCATCGAAAAGCCATTTGATGACGATGTCTTTCTGCGCGCTGTTCGCATGGCCCTCAGCGCCCACGCCGTCGACAGCCAACGTGAGGCCCAGAAAGCGACAATCAACAGCCGTTTGGAATCGCTCTCCAATCGGGAACGTGAGGTGCTCGAAGGCCTGATCGCAGGTCATCCAAACAAGACCATCGCCTATGATCTCGGAATAAGCCCTCGGACAGTCGAAATCTATCGGGCGAATGTCATGGAAAAGATGCAGGCCAAAAGCCTGTCGGAGCTGGTTCGAATGGCGCTGGTGGGCGGGCTCCTCGATCACAGTGAATGACCGAGCCTTCAAACAGTTGCGCTAGATCAAGGCGAAAGGAGACCTATTCAGGTGTCCTGTCGGCGACGGGCCCATCAGCCTTTACGCGTACGCCGAGCGATGAATTCGCAACCCGAACGAAGCCCTGGATATCATTCGATCCTCATCGTCGAGGACGATCGCGCTGTCCGTGAGTCATTGAAGTTTTCTCTTGTGATTGAGGGATTTGCGGTTCGCGCCTACGCGGATGCGGAGCAGCTCCTTGCGGAACCGCGCCTTCCGAAATTTGACTGTCTGATTGTCGATCAGAACATGCCGGGAATGAGCGGCCTCGATCTGGTTTCGGAGTTACGCACGCGTAATATCGAGACCCCGGCCATCCTCATTACCAGCCATCCCGCTCAATCTTTGCGCGATCGCGCTGCGGCAGCTCACATACCTATTATCGAGAAGCCTTTGTTGAATTCGCTCCTCGATCACGTGCGGCGCGTCGTATCGCAGGCAGGAAACTAGGTTTTACCGGCGGCGGCAGCCAGTTCCAGACCAACGAGGCAGCTACCCGACTCATGCGGATCGCCGGCGACCGTAAAGCCCAGCTCCCGGCACATCGCCAGCATTGTCGTGTTTTCTCTCAATACCTGTCCTTCGAGGCGGCGTAGTCCCTCGTTGCGTGCGTACTCGATAAGGGTTTGCATGAGCAGCCATCCGAGGCCGTGACCTTTCACATCCGACCGGACCAGGACTGCGTATTCGGCTCGGTCGTAGTCGGCATCGGCGTGCAGCCTTGCAACACCGAGCAAGTCGCCGCTTGGCTGGTCAATCGCTACAAAAGCCATAGCCCGCGCGTAGTCGAGCTGAGTCATGCGGGCAATGAAGGCGTGGCTGAATTCCTTGATCTGGCTGAAGAATCGAAGACGCAAATCATCGGCCGCGACCTGGGCAAAGAACGAAGCGTACAAGCCCTCATCCTCTGGGCGAACGGGGCGCACGAACACCGCGGTGCCATTCGGCAAATGACAAGACCGTTCCCATTCCTTTGGATAAGGCCGGATGGCGAAGCGCGGATGGCCGGGGAGCGGGCGGCCGGCTTTTTCAAGGGGCGCGACCGAGATGCGTGCATCGACGGCAATGACCCCGGAGTCGTCGCTCAGCAGCGGGTTGAGGTCTACTTCCCGGATTTCGGGCACGTCGGCCACCAGCTGAGCCAGCTTGACGAGCACGAGCGCGACTGCAGCCTCATCCGCCGCCGGCACGTCTCGATAGGCCTTGAGCACACGCGAAACGCGCGTTCGCGAAATAAGGTCCTGCGCGAGCCTGAGGTCGAGGGGCGGAAGCGCCAGGGCCTTGTCGTTGATGACCTCGACAGCGGTCCCTCCCCGACCGAACACGACCACCGGTCCAAAGGTGGGATCGTCGGCTATGCCGGCAATCAGCTCACGCGCCAACGGACGAACGATCATCGGATGCACGGTGACGCCGGAGAGCCGCGCGCCGGGTTTGGCTGCATGCACATGATCGAGCATTTCAGCGGCCGCCTGCCGCACCGCCGATGCGCTCGTCAGATTGAGCCGCACGCCGCCAACATCCGATTTGTGGATTATGTCAGGTGAGTGGATCTTCAAGGCAACAAGCTGATTGTCGTCGAGGAATGGGGTGGCCGCACGGACCGCCGCCTCGGGGTCAGAGGCAGGAATGGCCGGTGCGATCGGGATGGAATATGCACGAAGCAGCTGTCCTGCCTCGACCGGATCCAGCCACGTTCTGCCCCCCGCCAGCACGCCTGCGACGACGCGGCGCGCCGCTGCGGTATCGGGCACAAAATCCTCCGGGAGGCTTGGCGGCATTTGCATCAGCATGTCGATCGCTTCGCGGTGGCGCACCAGGTGACCGTAGCCCGCGACTGCACCGCTTTCGGATGCGTAGTGCGGAATTCCTGCGGCCTCGAATTTTTTCGACGCTTCGCCCCGGTCCCCCACCCAGACCGCGAAAACGGGCTTGGGAGAAACTGCATTGCCCTTGTGAGCACGAACCGTTTCCGCGACGGCCGCCGCGGCATCCGATGGCGAAGCAAGCGCTGTCGCCACGTTCATGACCATGACGGCATCGTTCTCATCGTCGGCTAAAAGCGTCTCAAGAGCCGCGCCATAGCGCGCCGCATCCGCATCTCCGGCGATGTCGACCGGATTGGCCCTGGACCAGATGGGCGGCAGCGCCGCATCGAGCTTGGCCATGGCCTCCGGCCCTATTGCCGCCAGCAGATCGCCTTTCTCTCCAAGATCCATGAGACGATCGACCGCAAGAACGCCGATACCGCCGCCATTCGTCAAAATCGCCAGCCTTTTCCCGGAAAGGGATTTGACGTGGCCCAGAGTTTCGGTGGCGGCAAATAGCTCGTCCAGATCCGAAACGCGCAGCAGGCCCGCCCGCCGGAATGCGGCATCGTAGACGCTGTCAGCGCCGGCCAATGCGCCGGTATGGGTTTTCGCGGCTGCCGCGCCCCGTGCGTGGCGGCCGGCTTTGACGACAATGACAGGCTTGGTGCGCGCCGCGGCGCGCGCGGCGGACATGAACTTACGGGCGTCCTTGATTGACTCGATGTAAAGCAGAATGGCCCGCGTGCCGCGATCGAGAGCGAAGTAATCAAGGAGGTCGCCGAAATCGACGTCCAGCTGATCCCCGATCGATACGACGGCCGAAAACCCCACCGATCGCGGCGCGGCCCATTCTATAAGACCCGCGGCAATCGCCCCGGACTGCGAGATCAGGGCCAGATCCCCCGCGGCCGGCGAGCTGGCCGCGAAACTGGCATTGAGCTTCTGTCCGGGTACGAGGACGCCGAGACAGTTGGGCCCGATAATTCGCATCCCGTTTGGACGCGCCGCGCGTTCAACCGCCTCGGACAGCGAACCAGGCCCGTGACCCAAACCCGCCGTGAGGACGATCGCCGCGGCACAGCCTTTGGATCCCAATGCGACAATCAATTCGGGAATGATGGCCGGCGGCGTGGCGATGACCGCGAGATCGGGTGGATCGGCAAGATGATTTACGGTTTTGACTGCGGTGATGCCTTCGATTGTCCGGTGGTGAGGATTGACCAGGCCAATCGTACCGCGAAATCCTCCGCGGCATAGGTTTCTGAGAACCGCGCCTCCTACGGAATATTTCCGGGGACTGCCGCCGATGAGAGCGACCGAACGCGGACTGAAAATACGATCGAGACGATATGTGCTCATCCGGCGGGCTGTCAAAACCTTAGATGCATGGGCGGATATAAGGGCGATTAATTTCCCACAACTCATCAAGTATGTGGCCGGCCGCTTCTGCCGAATTCACGACCGGATCGATCAACAACGCCTGCAGGGCGATTTCTTTCGAAGCGTGTACTGCGGCTTCGACCGCGAGTTGCTGCACATTCACCTGCATCGTGAGAAGTTTGGCGATTGAATCCGGCAATGGCCCGAGCGAAATCGGATGGATCCCATCCGCATCCGTCATGACCGGGACTTCAACGGCAGCTTCAGCCGGCAAGTTTGGGATGATGCTGCGATTAAAGACAATACCGGATTCCAGAACACGATTGTTGTTATGAATGATACCTCCAATCGCTGCCGCGCCACGCTCTCCGGATGGAGTCAACCATTGCGCGGGCGGCGAACCGGTTGCGAGAACGTGATCAAGCTCTTGCGAAAACCTTGCACGCTCTTGCTCGTCAGCGGCGAAATCGTAGCCCTTTTCGCCGCCCTCCCAGCCATAGGAGAGATACTCTCCGAGATGCTCGTCGCTGCAGGTCATCCAGTACCCGAATGCCCGAAAAAGCCGGCGTGTCAGCGGCGCAAATTGCGAATCGTATTTGGCTTCCTTGGCCCGCAGAAGCGGATAAAGATCTTCACCGGTTGTGCGGTCGCGGATCTTCAGCAGGCATTGGAAATGATTGATGCCGGCGCCCCAGACTTCGACCTGCTCGGAGGGCAGGCCCATGATCTGCGCAACATCGTTTTGTCCCATGAAGATGCCGTGGCAGAGCCCGAGCGCAGCAATCGGACTATATTTTCCGAGCGCCAGGATGATCCGGCTTTCCGGATTGGAAAAGTTGATGAACAATGCGTTTGGACAGAGTTCCCGCATCTCGCGCACAATATCGAACACCAGCGGCAAGGTGCGAAGCGTAAAGAACAGTCCTCCAGGCCCGCCATTTTCTCCCAGCGTATGACGAACGCCATGCTTGCGGGGCACGTCGAAATCCAGCTTCCATAAGCGGTTCCGGTCAATCGCGGTTGCGTTGATAACGAACCGAGCACCGTCGAGGGCGGACCGCCGATCGGTCGTCTGCTCGATCTGCAATCCGGCAGAGCATTTTGAGTTCAGAATCTGCGCCAGATCAAAAATTTTCGTCAACGTATCGGGGTGACGGCCGACCAAAGTCAGAGTGCATCCGCGTAGTTCTTTGCTACTGAATATGTCGCGCAGGAAACTCAAGCCAAACGACATGCTTGTGGCGCCGAGCAAGACAATTTTCACTCGATTGCTCATCTCTTGTCCTCAGCTGGTGCGGCCCGCAGCAGCGTGAACAGCGTCCGCTTCGGCATTCACTGATTTCATCGTTTGCGTGAGTTTTTCGTAGACCTCGTCATTAATGGTTACGATTCCAAAGTTCGAATTTTCTCCGTCGAAACGGCCCTCGGCCGGCTGGTCGGCATGTTCAAACCAGTGAAATCCGACGATGGCCGGTTGCGAGACAGCGGCGACGGCGTAGCGCCGGTATGCAACTGCGCGCTCTGCCTGCGTGGGCACCAATGGCCCAGCGCCATTTGTATTTGGCAATCCGGAATCGGTGCTGCGGAACGAGAATTCGCCGATGAGGCAAGCCTTCCCTGAGCCACTGTAGGCATCGATTATTGGACGGGCATCGAAGTCATAACAATTGGCAGAGATAACATCGCAGTGCTGCGCGGCAGCCTCGATGACGCCCGGCGGCGGGATGTAGGCAAAACGGCTTCCCAGGATGAGATGATTTGCGTCGGCTGCTCTTATGGCGGCACAGGTTGTTTCGAAATAACGCTGTCCGACCAGCGCGGAAAACGCATCGCAACTCGCGAAGAACTCCCCGCGCGCAGCATCGGCATGATTGGCCGCATCCTCTTGGCTTGCGTCGCGTTGATAAATGGGAAGACGTCTGTAAGGCGGCTCGATCCGCTCTGTTGCATCCAGCGTCTCCCAGGACTGCGCCGGCGCGTGCCACACCGCATTGAAAGCCGCAAAATCACGATAGCGCTCGCGCAGCCAACCGATAGCCGCCATGCGCCCCGGCGCCGTCCGTTGCAACCCAAGAAACAAGGTGAGCAACTCAGCGGAACCCCGCCAATCCGGCCCCCAGCGCAACTCATTGTCGATAAACCAGCCCAGAATTTTTTGGTCGTCTGTTCGTGCGGCGCACTTTTCGTGCGCTCGATTCCACACATGACGATCGAAGCTGCTGTCGAAAACATCAGGAAATTTCTGAGCGTGTTCTTCGCTTGCCTCATGCTTCTCCCAGGCAAAAGACATGCCGAGATCGAGATTAGGTGTCACTGCAAATCCAAAGGATCCCGCATCTGCGACCCTTTCATCTGACCAGCAACCAAGCGTGTTGACTCCCCAATGCGCGAGACGCGCGCCCGCTGCAGCCCGCCACACCGCCTCGCTGCCGTATTTGCGCACACAAGCTTCGGCGTAGGGAACGCGCGAACTGTTTTGAACGTGGTCCTGATCAAAACTGACGGTGTTCACGCCCTTCGACAGAAAGCGGCCGCCGTCTGGGTCGACCAGCCAGAAAACTCCATCGCTTTCAGCGACGCGGAAAAATCCGCTGGCATCAAAAATGCCGGTACGGGCCCCGCCCCAACGCGTTCTGGAGATACGATCGGACATCGCCTGCAACCCCTGAAACCATGCACAGTGTGCCGACAAACGACATCCAAAGTGTTGATATGCATCAAGAAAACGATTGGCTTAGCAAGGTAGCTTTCTGAAAACGGAGGGAATGCATCGTGACGCCCGCCAGCGGTCCCGTTCAGGGACCAGAGTCCGCAGCGTTCCCGATTGGGCACCTGCCGAGCGATTTTATCTGGGGGGCTTCGACTTCAAGTTACCAGATTGAAGGCGCTGCTCAGGACGACGGCCGGG
>Ga0310810_10007368_pt1 | contig 12549 bp, 11 predicted proteins | sample NCmetagenome_FD_207641 | JGI IMG/M metagenome (GOLD analysis project Ga0310810, IMG submission 207641) | Soil microbial communities from experimental microcosm in Duke University, North Carolina, United States - NC | ecosystem: Engineered > Artificial ecosystem > Soil microcosm > Unclassified ... | reverse complement strand
CACCGCGTTTTTAACCGCAGTTTATATGACGCGCATGATGGTGATGACCTTCTGGGGTAATGAACGTTTCCGAGAGCAACATCCCGACCAACATGATGGACACCTCGCCCATGGTTCAGTTGAGCCGCACGAGTCTCCATGGATCATGACAGTTCCGTTGATTGTCCTCGCTGTGCTTTCCACTATTGGTGGTTTCATCGGCGTACCGTACGCACTCAGCTCATTTGCGAGTTCAAAGGATCTAAATGTCATCGAACACACGCTTGAGCCTGTGATTGCCACGGTTCCAGGTAGTCACGCAGCGACAACTTTCGAGGCGAAATTATCCGCTGCACCTCTCGAACACGGTGAGGCTAACGCCGCAGCCGCTGTACATGAAACTCATTCGGCCGAAGAGATAAACGCCGAACGCTTGCTCGCACTGATTTCCGTCCTGATTGCACTCGCAGGCATCGGTGTGGGCTGGGTCGTCTTCAAGACGAGGCCATTGCTTCAGCTACCTCGTATTCTCGAGAATAAATACTACGTGGATGAGATTTATGACGCCACGCTGATTCATCCGATCGAGGCTGCGTCACGCGAAGGACTGTGGAAAATCTTTGACGTCGGTGTACTCGATGGCATTTTGCATTCAATCGGCGAAGCTGTAACCGAGGCCGGACGCCTGGGCCGCTATTTACAGGCCGGCCTTGTTCGTGGTTATGCGGCGATCATTTTATTTGGTGCGTTGCTCTTAATCGGCGCTTTCGCCTTTTTCAGTTTTCAAGCCCTGGCACGTTAGCTTATGCCGCACTTGTTAACAGTTCTGATTCTATTGCCGTCAATCGGTGCGTTGGCCGCAGTGCTCTATAGTCTGCTGCCGAGTCATCGTGAGGATCACTACAAGTGGATCGCGCTTGTTACGACCATCTCCACTTTTGGCATTTCCCTTCTCTTGCTAACCGGTCTCGGGGCAAACACGACTGCATTTCAGTTTGAAGAGAATGTTCTCTGGATCGGATCGATTGGCTCTCGCTACCACGTGGCCGTGGATGGCATCAGTCTCTGGCTTGTGCTTTTGACGACGTTACTGATGCCGATTGCGATCCTGTCCAGTTGGACCGCCATTCACAAACGTCAACTCGCGTATTACGTGTTTCTGCTAATTCTCGCTTCGGCGATGATCGGCGTTTTTGTTTCGCTCGACTTATTGTTGTTCTATCTCTTCTTCGAAGCCTCGTTAATTCCTATGTTCTTCCTGATCGGGATCTGGGGCGGCGAGCGCAGAGTCTACGCGGCAATCAAATTCTTCATCTACACGGCGGTCGGAAGTTTGCTGATGTTGGTGGCGATCATCGCTCTCTACTTCACGTATCACACTTTTGATTACGTCACCCTGATACAAGCAATGTCGTCGCTGCCACTTGCGCCGCGACCCGAGCTTTTACTATTCCTGGCATTTGGTCTTGCCTTCTGTATCAAAGTACCTCTCTTCCCTTTCCACACATGGCTGCCGGATGCTCATACCGAAGCACCAACAGCCGGCTCAGTAATCCTCGCTGGCGTATTGCTAAAGATGGGCACTTACGGGTTGCTCAGGTTCAACCTGGGACTCTTTCCCGACACAGCCCGCGTCGTTGCGCCTTACATCATGGTGCTGGCGATCATTGGAATAATTTACGGCGCGCTCGTAGCGATGGTGCAGCCGGATGTGAAACGACTGGTGGCGTACTCTTCAGTAAGTCACATGGGATTTGTCGTGCTCGGTCTGTTTTCATTTAATGAACTCGGAATGCAAGGGGCGTTGTACCAAATGCTCAATCACGGAGTTTCCACGGGCGCGCTGTTCCTGTTCGTGGGATTCATCTACGAACGCCGGCATACACGACTGATTAGCGAATTCGGCGGATTGGCAACACCCATGCCCTGGTTTGCAACGCTTTTTGTGATCGCGTCACTTTCGTCTATTGGCTTGCCATTCCTGAATGGGTTTGTAGGTGAGTTCCTGATTCTGCTTGGCACGTGGACTTCGACATCAATATTGCATCCTTACATTTTTACGATGCTTGCTGGAACCGGAGTTATCTGGGCAGCTGTTTACATGTTGTGGATGCTTCAACGTGTGGTCTTTGGCCAAGTCACAAATAACGAGAATGCGCGACTGAAAGATCTGAACGCCCGCGAACTCGGACTCATCATACCGCTCTTATTTCTGATGTTTTTTATGGGCGTCTATCCAAGAGTATTTCTCGATCGCTCAAAAGCAAGCGTTGGAGCGGTTCATGATCGAATAAATGGTAAACAAGGCGGCGGCTCATATACCGTTAGGTCTTTTGGCAAGAACAATCCAACAGGCAAAGCAGAATGACATTCTTCCTGGGACAGTCTTCAATTCCGATTATCAATTGGGCTTTGATAGCGCCAGAAGTGATTGTTTGCGCGGCCGCCGTGGTGGTGATGCTCGTCGACGCATTCGCTAAACCCTCACAACGATGGATCACGGGTGGAATTTCTTTGGCTGGTCTGTTGGGTGGAGCAGTTGCGACGATTTGGCTGTGGACTTCCGGTCTGGTTGCCGGCGACGCGTTCAATCGAATGATCGTATTGGATGAAATGCGTTTAGGATTCACTCTCGTATTTCTGCTTGTATCCGTTCTCACTCTTTTGATTTCAACCGTGTGGGTACAAGGCGAAGAACTACCGGCGGGTGAATTTCATTCGCTGCTCCTGTTTGCGACGGTTGGAATGATGTTAATGGCTTCGGGCGGCGATTTGGTCATCATCTTCCTTGGACTCGAAATTCTTTCTATTGCCACATACGTCCTGGCAGGGTTCAGGCGAACCGATGTTCGCTCGAACGAGTCGTCGCTCAAGTACTTCATCCTCGGTTCTTTCTCATCCGCGTTTTTGTTATACGGAATTGCGTTAACCTACGGCGCAACCTCGATAGCCGGTACTCCTGGAACAACTAACATCGCGATTATCGCTTCACGTGTTAACGAAGCCAGATATCCGGGACTACTATTTGCGGGCGCGGCAATGATGCTCGTTGGTTTTGGCTTCAAGATAGCGACGGCGCCGTTTCATGTCTGGACTCCGGATGTTTACGAAGGCGCACCGACTCCAGTGACAGCTTTTATGGCAGCCGGGCCAAAGGCCGCCGGATTTGCTTCTTTCCTTCGAGTGTTTGTTTTCGGTTTTCCGTTTGTTGTAGCTGCATCGAACTCACCGATAGGCGCAAGCCTGCACCATGCCTGGGTTTCTGTTCTCGCCATCCTGGCTATCCTCACGATGACGCTTGGAAACGTCGTTGCTATAACTCAAAACAACATCAAGCGGATGCTGGCCTACTCTTCGATAGCGCACGCGGGTTATGCACTGGTTGGAATGGTGGCAGCTGGCGCTGCCTCGGATGTTAATCAACGTAACTCAGCAGTCACGGCGGTGATGTTCTATCTATTGACCTACGCGGTCATGAATATTGGAGCGTTTACGGTCGTCCAATTGATCGCGAGGAGTGGTGACCGCCGCACTTCGATTGAAGACTACAACGGTATCGGCTTTCAATCGCCGGTTCTCGCGTTTGCACTTTCCCTCTTCATGTTGAGTCTTCTGGGCATGCCACTGACTGCGGGCTTCATCGGCAAGGTCATGGTATTTGGAGCTGCTGTTAACCAACACTATTACGGACTTGTTGTGGTTGGTGTCTTGAACACTGCGGTGTCGGCTTATTACTATTTGCGACTGATTATCGTGATGTTCTTCAAGGAACGAACGAGTGCATGGAGTGCACCACGAATCCCCGCCAGTCTGGCCGTCGCTTTAGTCCTGACGATCGTAGGCGTTCTTTACCTGGGCTTGTTTCCCGGCCGCGTAATCAATGCACTGCAAACGAGACTCGAATCTCAACTCCTTACCACCAAGAAGTCAGTACCACCCCGAAGAGATTTCAGATTTAAGATTTCAGATTGAAAATTATGAACAGTAGTTATGGGTAAGCAAATTAATCGGTCGAATCGCTCATTCAGGTTCTATTTAAGAACTGAGTGTTGGGCCAATCTTAAATCTGAAATCTTAAATCTGAAGTTCATTTGAGTCGCGCCAGTGACTGTCGAAGATCTCGCGAGACTAATCAGAAACGAGTTGGGTGAGAGTTGGTTGCCTCGAATCTATCGCGACCGCATCCTTAAGCTCAGGACTCGGTCATATCACTTCGATAACCTCAAAGGCGTTATCGCCATTCAACACACGCTGCTCGGCGTGGAACTCAAAATAGGTAAGAAGCGTCTGCTCTGTCCGGATCTTGCCACGGCCCGGTATTTGTCAGTCTTTGCGCGGGCCGGCTGTAATGATGTGGCAATTCCATACGACATAAGCAAAATCTCGAGATTGGCGGACGAAATGGAATCGTCCTGGTTTAGAATGCTGCTGCTGATCGACGAAGCTGCCAAACAAAAAAATTCAAAGCTTCGTATTCGGCTTCGTGGCTTGCTGTTTGCTAATATTCGGTCGGAGGTTCTGGCTGCCGGTGCTGGTACAAGAATCCCAGAATTCAACCGAAGCACCCGGCAGCGTTAAATAGACGGATAAGATTGGACATTCCCCCAAAGCAAATGACTCAGGAACTTATTGATATCACTAAACAAGCGGCCGCAGAATCAAGCGGAACATTACCCTTTCCTTTTAATCAACAAACATATTGCCGGTACGAGCCAATCGAGCAGCGAATTGACTCGGCCCGAGTTCTGGTGGTTGATGATCTTCTTCGGGACGAGGGCGATTTGTCGCCTGTTGCAGTTCGCGAATGGGGCCCCGGTATCGAGACGCAGTTAAAGCAAGAGCGTTTGATTGCTGGGATGGCGATTGAAAATATCCTTAATAATATTTCCCGGCTCGTAAAAGAGCCGACTACGGAAGTCGTGCATCTCTCAGAGATTGGGGCAGCAAGCGCGCGCTTTAAACCACACGCAATTGTCCTAAGCGGAACGCTTCGCGATTTCGATTTTTATCAGCAATCCATACTCGATACTTTTAGTGACTTTATCTGCAAGACGCGCATACCCGTTCTGGCTATTTGCGGTGGACATCAACTCGTCGGTCTCAGCTTTGGAGCGCGCGTCGTTACGCTTGATAAGCTTGAACAGCACGAGCAACGAGCAGATCGACCAACCGAGTACCAGTATCGATTCATTCGCATAATTGATCCGGCGGATCCAATCTTCGCCGGTATTCATACAGTTGAGAGCAATAGCCCCGAGCAATCTTCGCAACCTGCCCGCATTCTGCGTGTTTGGCAAAATCACGGCCTGCAACTCGACCGTGTGCCGGATGGTTTCCATCTACTCGCAACTTCCTACCTTTGCCGCAACCAGATGATGGTCAAACGGACAAATGGTCAACTCATCTACACGGTTCAATTTCATCTCGAGAAATCATTTGAAGATTGGAACAAGAACCGTACGCGTTGGGAGCATCCAAACGACTCTAGAGACGGCCGCCGCCTATTCGAAAACTTCCTGATGCTTGCGCTTAGTTGAACCATTGCCGATTTCCGATTGCCACTTGCCGATTTCGTGTTCGGCTTTCGGTTTTTCGTCGTAGCGCGATTTATTGCGAATAATGGATACAAAGGAAATTTCAGAAAATAAAGCCAACCACCAACAGCTGAAGACCAAATCGGCAATTGGAAATCGGAAATCGGCAATACTTTCTCAGGTTCTAAGCAAACAAGCTCTCGCGGACATCGCTCGCGATCTCGCTAAACGTGACAAACAGCTCGCGGGTATTTTCCAACGTCATGGCCCTCCACCTTTGTGGCGAAGAGCAACCGGGTTCGCCACGCTTGTCCACATAATCCTCGAGCAGCAAGTTTCACTACGCAGTGGCAAAGCAATGTTCGATCGACTGAGTGCGGCAATCGACCCATTCAGTCCTGAAGAGTTTGTGGAGCGAGGCGAAAACTATTTGCGCTCACTCGGTGTGACCCGTCAGAAGTCGGCTTACCTGGTTCATCTGTCGTCGTTGATTACTGACGGCGAACTAAACCTTCGTCAACTTTCACGGATGAACGACGAAGATGCGCGGCTGAGTTTGATGCGTGTCAAAGGGATTGGCAGTTGGAGTGCTGATGTTTATTTACTGATGGCGATGCTGCGAGCGGATATCTGGCCTTCGGGTGATTTGGCTTTGGCCGTGGCCGCACAGGAGTTGTTGGCACTCAAGACCCGGCCCACACCAGAAAAATTGGAATCACTTGCAGAACGTTGGCGTCCACATCGTGCGGTGGCAGCGAGGATGCTTTGGCAGTATTACCTCGCCCGGAAAACAGTCAGTACCACCTCGCGGTAGCGGGTCGTACTTACATCCAAGTGCGGCTCTCTATTACTTCGCAATTGTCGAAGCAGTAGTCTGTGGAGTAACGACCCCTATATTCACAGTCTCAGGCACGTTCTCCAACGTCATAGTCATCAAATCATCGACTACTGCTTTTAGATCGTTCGTATCGCGGTAGACTTGAAGTTGCCTGTCTGCTGAAGTGCCACGTTCAAGGATTGTGTGGATATGATCGATCTCTTTTCGCGATCCTAACGGGTCTACGACATCGTCAACGAATTCGAGCAATTCCAAAACCAGATCGTGGATAGGCACTTCAGTCTGCTTGCCGAAATCGATCAGCTTGCCCTCGAGACCATAGCGCACCGCTCGCCACTTGTTTTCCTGAATCAACATTCGTCTATAGAGTCGGAAGCCGAGATTCTTATCGATCAAGGCATTCAGCTTGGCAACAATCGCCTGAAACAGCGCTGCAATTGCGATAGTGTCATCGACGCGCGTTGGGATGTCGCAGACTCGAAATTCGAGTGTTGGAAAGTATGGGTGCGGCCTAATGTCCCACCAGATCTTTTTGCCATCGTTAATACAGCCAGTCTTAACTAACAACTCAACGTAGCGCTGGAAGCCACTGTATGAATCGAAGTGATCGGGGATGTCTGTTCTGGGAAACTGTTTGAAGATTTCCGTGCGGTATGACTTCAAACCAGTGTTATGCCCCATCCAGAACGGCGACGACGTCGACAGCGCCAGCACGTGCGGAAGGAAGTAACGTGCGGCATTCATGATGTGAATCGCTCGTTCACGATCAGCCATGCCCACATGCACGTGCAATCCAAATATCAACAGCGAACGAGCAACGGTTTGTAGTTCCTGTACCAGCAGTTCGTAACGTTCATCGTCGAAGATCTTCTGATCTTGCCAGCGTGAGATGGGATGGGTTGACGCCGCTACAATTGCGAGACCGTTCTTCTTTGCCAAACTCGCAATAATGCTGCGTAGACGGGTGATATCGGTTCGCGCTTCCTGAATATTTCGGCAGATCCCGGTTCCCACTTCGACCATTGACTGAATCATCTCAGGCTTAATCTGCTCGCCAAGCAGCATTTTGCCCTCTTCAAGAATCTCGGCGACGTGTGATCGCAATTCCCGAGTTTGCGGATCAACGATCTGAAATTCTTCTTCGATGCCCAAGGTGAATTGATCGAACATTGACGGAGTCCTCAGTTGAATCGAATTTGGTTAAGTGTTTATATCCTGCCTTGCCTTAATTAGCTATTCAAGTAGCGGGAAATCATTCGCCAGTCGGGCGTCATTTTGCCAAGGAATTCATGACGCAGGTGCTTGACTGCACTACCAACCGAATGTACCGGGCTATACAGATCGAAGTGGACGTACCAAGTTCGAGGATCACCCTCCTGATACAAGAAATGTAGAACTGCCAAAGGGCGATCCTTCTCATAGAATCCGCCACTTGTATCCTTGTGATTGGCAAAACGTCGGGTGAAGTCTTTGCGCCGGTTGAGCGTTGATTCAATCACCGGCCAGGCGAGGAATTGCAACCCGACACCCCCTTCGCCGTAGATATTGGTTATTTTTCTCACTACGTGCCACAGACCTTTTTCGCGAATCCTGGCGAGCAACAAGATCAACGCCTGTTGCTTATCGATCGCCAACGACTCAAATGCCGCCTGATCCGTCGGGGCTCCCCACAATCCGGCGAGCTTTCCAGTCAGAAGTTCGCGTGAGTCGTTCGATAGATCGATCCAATTTAGCGGTCCGTCAGACATTGGATAATTCATCTTCGAGTAACGTGCGCGCTTCGTCCGATAATCCCTGGAACCGAACACCTACACCACGACCTGGATTACTGTAAACAACTTCCGCATTGCACACGATTTGTCTACCCGGACCAAAAGGAACACGCACCAACAATAACGAACCCTCGGGAATCTCCGTCTGAGTGTTCATGTAGAACCCACCCATGCTGATATCTTGCGTGCTGGCTACACCGGTTGCGTCCTTTCCATCGAAGAAGACGTCGACGATCAACCTTGAACGATCGTACGCTCTCCGTTCTTCATGTGAGTCAGTACCTTCGGCAATGTCGTCACTCACGAGATTTGCTCCTGGTTAAAGGTCGGCACATCTGGCGCGATTGTAACTATTTTCAGCTACTTTTTGCTGATGATGTAAGTGGGAACCATACCACCACCCGATGTAACGTTGGCCAATTCTGTGAACGATAAACGCGTAAAGGCAGATCCAACTTTGCCATTGAAGAGCAGCGGATCGAGATCAACCAGCTGCTCGGCAAATTGAATATGACCATCTGAGGTCAAGGCAGGAAAAGTTTCTCTTGCCGTAGGAACTCTCTCCTGAACAAGGTAGTCACCATTTCTTAATGCATCGTCGAGCGCTTTTGTCCACTGCTGATGATCGGCGTTCCAGCCAATGGTGATTCCATGACCGCCGTAATCATCGTTCGGCTTGAGCACAAGTCGTTCATTATTCGCGAGCACGAACTCGATAAGTTTTACTTCCTTTCCCTTGTACTCAGTTATTTCATCGCGAACGATGCGCGTCCAGGGAACATGCGACTGGATTGAGTTAATTTCAGCCGTAGAAAATAGACCAGCACGTTTATTGTCGGTCAAGACTGCGAAAAGCGCTTTTTTATGAATCAGTTTTGAACGGAAACTATTTACGAGACAAACTGCGTGTGCGCGGTAGGCATTCAGAAGCGCTGGGTACTCTTCAATAATCGGCAGATACTCATTCACAAGAAGTCGCTTATAGACGATGTCGATTTCAAAACCTTCGTAGCTCAGCTTACTACCATTGAATTCCAGTTGCTGTGGTGTACAAATTACCGATGGATAGCCTGCCTGTTCAAAGAATTCACGGAACAACTCAAACTCCTTCACAGTGGGTACATCCGGAAGATCGACGATCGCAATATGAGGGACTCTTTCCAGCTCTCTTCCAAGGAATTCTCGATAGGAACTCAAAAGAACATCGAGCATGAACCTGCGACCGTAGAGCGGGCGCAGGTTGAAGTCTTTGCCGAACGACTTCATCACCGGCAACGATGAAAAGATGTCGTACGCGGCATCGGCGTAAGCAATGCCGGCCGGACTCTCGCCGTTGAGTTCTACAAAGCTGTAGGCCGTTTGAGTAAGAAAAGAATCGAGTCGAGCCGTAGGCGAAACTGCGGTGTAACCCGGATCGATTGAAACTAGTTCCCGTTCGATCGGCGTCAATCCCAGGTCGTCGACGATCGAGTTATCGAGAATGGCGGCGTCTTTGACTTTTTGAATCGCCGACCAAACGGTCTGACAGACGTCTGAGATCCGTGCAAAATCAGACTCCGCGACAAAGTGAGGTCTGAGATACGGTGAAAGGCGGCGACCACCGAAGATGAGTTTGGCTTTTTCCAAACCCTCGTCGAGCACTGCGATTGAATCGGCGGCTAGATTCTCATTGGCCAGCAGATCGTGGTAACGAACAACTGCCTCAGGGAACATGAGTTCAGCTGGGTTCCTTTTCCTTAAGTAATTTTTGTGAGGCTCAGGTTATCACAAAGATTGGACTTTGGTCTTTGGCTTAGGTCTTTGATTTCCGAATGTCCGACGAACTTTAGTTGTCGATGCGTGATTTGCGAAGCGGGTGGAATTCTCGCTAGTTCAAATCACACACACGACAAACTAAAGTTCGTTGGAGAGGATGATTAAGGCTGTTTCTTTGGCGGAGGGTTAACCGTCACCACGAGCTTTTGTTTCTTGCGAACGATCTCGAATTTCGTTAAGTCCGAGATAAATGTTGATGCAATCGGCACATCGACGCCGGCTTCGATCTTTTTACCATTAATTGATTCGATCACATCTCCTGGCTGTAACCCTGCGTCGAAGGCCGGTGTTGAAGGATCGACATACACCACCAACAGTCCGGAGTTAGCGCCAAATCGTTCGGCGAGCGGAGCCTTTAGAGTAATAGTCTCAATTCCCTGGGAAAGTAAGGGAAGAGTTGTCGCGACATCAGGTACCCATTTAAACGCTGCTGAAGGATCCCAGAGACTGCTCAATTCAACATGAACTGCTTCCTCCTTCAAACGATCCGGACCGACAAGCGTGAATACGACCTGTCCACTGGGTCCCGCCTGATCAAGCATCCATGAGAAGTCGTCATCATTAGTGACGTCCTGATTATTCACTTTCAGAATCACATCTCCCGGTCGCAACGCAGCCGTTGCAGCCGGGCTACCGGGCGCGATCGAAGTAAGCATTATTCCGAGATGCCGATCCAACAAAGATGCTGCCTTCTCGAGTTTCCAGCCCTGGTTTTTGATCTGTTCCACATTCAGAGCGGTGATCGGTTCGCCCTTTACTCCCAACCATGGTCGCGGCACGCTGCTGTGCTGGGCCAACACTCGTTTCGCTGCTCGCCTGATTAAGCCCGTTGGCAGAATGGTAGCTTCGGGCCCGTGAACAGCATTCACGATTCCAACTGTTTCACCTGCCTCGTTAACGACGACTCCGCCTATGTTCAATGATGACAAGCGAGCTGACCTGACTTTGAAGCGAGCGATGCCACCCCCGGCTGGAGCACGTCTGACAGCCAGCACCGTTCCATTGGTCGTGCCCATCCGAACGTAAAGACTTCCCCTCAGTGGTCTATTTTCCGCAGGCTCTGGATTGAGTACACGAATGCTTTGACCTTCGCCGATTGTCTTCTCATCATAGTTGTTACTGATGTTGAGGTCCGCATCTGCGAGGCGCAGTATCGAAAGACCCGTAGCACCATCGAACCCGACGTATTCGGCTGCCAGCCGTCTGCCATCGGGAGCGATTACAGTCAGATCGGGCGAATCGAACATTCCAGCCCTGTATGGAAATCCCGGAGGCCTTGTGGTCGCAGGAAATGCAGCTACGGGAGGAGCTGGAGACCCAGCTCTGCGAGGTGCGGGAGCTAATGGGGCGAACAATGATGGGCCAAGCTCGAGCTCGGCGTCCGGAAGCCAGGCGGCAATTGTTCGACCATCATCCATTGCGAGCCCTGCGATGATGTTAGTGTGGACATCATCCGTGAAGTTAAACCCTTCATTGAGATTTGCGATAGCTTCAACCTGTTCCTGCGAACGCAGCAACAGTCTGAACATCTTCAATCCATTGAGACGATGAACAATTGTTACTACCTGCGGCGATGATGCAGCTGAGGTTTCAGACCGCGGCGGTTTTGTCTGGGCAGGCGCATTAGTTTGTGCGGCGGCAGAGGCGTGTAGACCAAGGCTCACCAGGCAAACTAGCAAGCTACGATTCAGCGTTCGGCGGAACATCATTCTCAATCTCTTACCAAACACCTTTCGGTGCAAATGACGTAGCGGTCGGCACGACTCGTTGAGATCCAAAAGTCACGGTTGGCAACGAAATAGTTCGGGGATTGCCACGACCATCAAACAACGACACCTTGAGTGATTGCTGAGATGCATCAACGGGGAAGATCTGATCCAATGTTTGCTGGGGTGCACGAATCAGTGGTGCGCGCGAACTGGCTTCGTCCCTGGAGTCCAGCGTTCGGATATTGCGCAGCGGCAAGAACGTGTTTTTCCTGGAAACTTTTCCATTCTCTTTAACTCCCGCTGCTTTGGCAGTTAAGTCCGTAGCTTTTGAATTTTGATTCGTGCCGGGCGTAGTTGCGTCAACAAAAGGAACAGTTCTTGAGGGCGGCCTATTGTCTTCCGCGGTTTGGATCAAAGTGTTTTGATTCTGAAGCTGGCGCACCAGAAAAACCGCTCCGACAATGATCAGCACCGCCGCGGCGGCGACTGCCGTTCGTTTTCCAAACAACCAGACACTACGAGTCAGCTGATAACTTCCATTTGCTTTCCCACTCGCGAGCTTCGACCGCAAGCGGAAATCGAAATCGGATGGCGCGCTTACTGTTCCAAGGCTTCCTACTAGCTGACGCAGCTTTGTTTGCTTTTCGTGGAAATCACGACACGCATTGCACTCGCTCAGATGTTGTGAGATGTCAGGACTCTGCGGATCAACCAACATCAATTCATCAAGCTGTCTTTGAATTATCGAACAAGTTGTTTTACTCATAACTTCTCGTGTTAAAGATAAGCCGTCATTTTCTCTCTCAAAAAACCGCGTGCGCGACTAATCCTCGACTTGACTGTTCCTTCACTGGTCTCAAGAATCTTCGCTATCTCGTCGTAACTACGCCCATCGACATCTC
>Ga0310810_10007367_pt1 | contig 12549 bp, 10 predicted proteins | sample NCmetagenome_FD_207641 | JGI IMG/M metagenome (GOLD analysis project Ga0310810, IMG submission 207641) | Soil microbial communities from experimental microcosm in Duke University, North Carolina, United States - NC | ecosystem: Engineered > Artificial ecosystem > Soil microcosm > Unclassified ... | reverse complement strand
GAAATCTGGAAATTTGGCTTTCCACGCGCTACCGCAAGCTCGATTCCAAGTCACCAGATTTCCAGACTTCCAAATCGCCTAGGCGAGCTTCTGCTTCTCGTCCGCCGGCTGCGGCTTCCGCAGTTGCTTGGTCCCGCGCGCAATGCGCTCGGCCAGCTCGCGCTCAGTCTGCAGCGCGCGCAGCGTCGTCTGGGCTTCCTGCACTTTCGCCGACAAGCGCGACACGCTGTCCATCACGTGATCGACGACGGCCTTCTGCTCGCCGAGCGCTTCCAGGTTCAGGCGGACGTCCTCGAGCATGTTCGTGATCACGTGCGTCTTGAGCTGGACTTCGTCGACCAGCCGCTTGCGTGATTCGATGTCGGCCAGGCGCACCTCGGTGTCGCCGACGCACGCGAGCGCCTCGTCCACCTTCTCGCGAAGGGCCGCCACGTCGTTCCGGTGGACTTCGACGTACTCCAGGTCGGCTCTGCTGCGCGCGCTGATCTCGTGGACGGCGGCGACCTCCTTGCGGACCGCCTCGACGATCGCGTCGCGCCTCCCCAGCTCGACGATCTTCGCGTCGATCTCTCCCGTGAGCTCGGCCAGCTCTGAGGCGCGGGCCTCGAAGGCTGCGATCCGCTTCTCGGAAAAGGCGAGCTGCGTACGCCGCTGCTCGAGCTGCTTCGACGCGGCCTCGAGCCGCTTCAACTGATCCTCGGACGACTCGAGTTGCGCGCTGACGTCGCGCTGGCGGACCTGGACGCGCGACAGCTCCTGCACGACTTCGTCCTTGATCGCGGCCGACCGTCCGACTTCCTCCGCGAGCGCCTGGACCTGCTTCAGCCGGTCGGCCGCATCGGCCGCGGCCGATCGGCTGGCGTTGAGCATTTCCGCGAGTCGCTTCTCCTGGTCGGCGAGGGCGGCCTGCTCCTGCTGCGCCGCGACGAAGCGCGCGTGTACCTTCTCGATCTGGCTCTTGAGCGTCGACAACTGCGTCGTGAGCGGCAGCAGCTTGCCCTGCAGCGCGTTGACGGCCTCGAGCTTCTGGCGCGCGGCGGTAACCTCGATCGCGACGCCGTCGATCTGACTCCGGAGCGATTCGACTTCCGCGCGGCGGCCGATCTGCTCCGCGAGCCTGCGATCGACCTCCGACGTCATCGCCGTCAGCCCGTTCAGGCGCGCCTCGACGCGCTCCACGAACTGCTGCTGGCTCACGATGCGGTTCATCTCGCGGTCCAGGTCGTCGGCGATCGACACCAGGTTCGCGGCCTTCTGCGTCCCCTCGTCGACGATCGCGAGCTTGCTCGTGATCGCGTCCATCCGGGCATCGAGCTCCGGCAGGCCGGCCCGGAAGGCGGTCGTCCGCTCGAGAAACGCCTCGAGCGCGGCCCGATCGCTCGCCAGACGGTCGCGGAGCTGGATGGCGGCGGCGTGCGACTTGTAGAAGTCCTGGATCTCCTTGCGAAGCGATTCCAGATCCTGACGGCTCTGCTTGAGCGTCTCGTACTGACCGGTGGTGCGCTTCGCCAGCTCGTCGACCTGCCCGAGCGATTCCTGCAGCGTGTCGAGCGCCGCCTGTTTCTTCTGGAGATCCTCGGCCTGGCCGCTCAGGCCCTGCATCTGTTTCGCGAGCTGATCGACCCGCTGCGCCATGGCGTTCGCCTGACGATCCCGCGCGGCGAGCGCGTCCATGCTCTTTTCCGCTTCGGCCACGGCGCCCTGCAGCGCCTTGACGCGCAGGTCGAACGCCTCGAACTCCTTCCGCTCGATCGCGAGCTTGTCGGTATAGGCCCGGACGAAGTCGGTCAGCGCGGCGCGATCCTTCTCGAGCCTCGCGAGATCCGACGCGAACCCGTCGCGCGCCTTCATGCCAGTGTCGAATTGTCCGCCGACCTCGCGCGACAGCTTCTCCACGCGATCGATCAGCTCTTCGGTCCTCGTCGCCTGACGCGCCCCCTCATTGAGCTTGTTGATCTGGACTTCCATCGCCCAGACCATCTCGTTCAGGCGGTTCGCCTCGACGACGGCGTGCTCGACGGTGTGCTTCTGGTTCTCGAGCGCCTTGAGCTTCTGCGAGACGTGCTCCGACAGGGCGTTCAACGACGTCATGCGCTCTTCGGTCGTCTTGCTCATTTCCTGCAGCTTGGCGAGCGAGCCGAGCCGCTTCTCGACGTCCTTCACGATCTCGACGGTCGACGTCGCTTCCTCGTGCGACTCGCGCGACAGGTCCTTGAGCTTCCCGTAGTCCTGCGAGAGCTGCCCCGAGAGGGATCGGAGCTGCTCGAAATCCTCCTTCAGCCCTTCGGTACGCTCGTGCGACGTCTTGATTTCCGTCTGGGCCTGCCGGAGCTGCTCGCGCAGCTCGTCGAGCGCGGCCTGATCTTTCTTCAGCGTGTCGAGGCTCGCGCGCGTCTGGAGCGCCTGCGACGACAGATTCTGGAGCGCCTGCTTGTGCTTCTGCAGCTCGCCGTCCGGCGCCGTCAGCCTGCCGGCCTCCTTCTCGGCGTGCGACACCGCGTCGGCCAGCGTCCGGATCCGCGCGTCGACGGCTTCCAGCTCCGTGGCGCGCGCATCCGCCTTCGTCAGCCGCTCGTTCACCTCGTCGAGCCGGGCCTGCGCCTTCACGGCCTTCTCTTCGACGTCCTGCAGCGTCTTGCCGGCCGCGACGATCTTCGCGCCGTGGAGCTGCACCTGCGTGAGCATCGTGCTGAGGGCGGCCCGCTCTTCCTTCGAGGCGGCGATGAGGGACTGCAGTTCGTCGGACTGCTGGCGGGACGATCCGCCCTTCTTGAATGCGTCGAGCATACGGGGTCTCCTGGAGCTGAAGTGGGGACGCTAAGAATAGCCCTTACAGCACCTTATCGCAACCTGCGGGCCGGTTCTGCAGGGGCGCGGTCAATGGCCCATCCGGACCACCTGCGAGGCGTAGTGGGCGGCCGAGACGAAGGTGATGGCCAGCGATGCGTAGATCAGAGCCTGGACGAGCGTCGAGGGCTGGCCCAGGTAATTGAAATAGAGCGCCGCGACGCCGGTCACGATGTACAGCGCGGTCGCGATCTTGCCGTAAATCGACGGCCGAAACGTCCGCGGCCCGATCGCGAGATTCACGACCGCGACGGTGCCCACGATGGCCACGTCGCGGCTGATCACCAACACGGTGAACCAGATCGGGAGCCGATTGGGCTCGCCGACCTCGGGCAGCGTGAGCATCACGAACATCGTCACCAGCAGGAGCTTGTCGGCCATCGGATCGAGCCAGGCGCCGAGCGTCGTCTTTTCGCCCGTGAGACGCGCGATGAGGCCGTCGAACAGGTCGGTGAGTCCGGCCGCCATGAAGGTGAGAACGGCCCATCCGCGATAGCCGTACAGGAGAAGGATCACGAACGCCGGCACGAGCAGCATTCGCGTCAGCGTGAGCTGGTTCGCCGGCGTGAACACGGGACCAAAATTCATTCTCAGCCGAGGGGCGTCGCCCCTCGGACTCCCCGACACGCTCGCTCGCTTCCCCTCCACGCTCGGTCGCTCCGCATTTCCTATCGCTTCGTCAGCGCCTCGAGCTTGGACACCGCCTCGATCGCTTCGGATCCCGAGACGGGCATCGTCAACTGAAACGACCCGCCTTCCATCGGCGCCATCACGCCGGCGGCGACGGCGCGGGCGGCCGCCGGATAACTGAGGTGCGAAGGCGCGACGTCGCTGAACGTGACGCGCGGATCGCGCCATCGCGCCGCCAGCTTCGGGTTCTCGGCCGCAATCAGGCCAAGGACCCGGCTGACCGCTTCGGCGAGATCGCCGCGGCGGACGGCCGCATCGGGCTGAAACGCGTGGTTCGCAAAGGGCTCCATGACGCCGGCGCGCGCCGCGGTCTCGATCCAGGGCAAGGCCCAGTTGCCGCGCGTATCGGTCATGAGGACGGGCGCGGACGTCCGCACGCGGTGCAGCAGCGCATCGAGACGGATGGCCAGCAGCGCGGCCAGTTGCGCGCGCGTGATCGTCGGCGAGGCGTCAATCGCGCGAAACTCCTCCGGCATCGCGTCGAAGGCAGCCTTGGATCGCATCTCCTCGATCTTGGCGTTCGTGATCTCGGATCCGTCGACGGCCGCCAGGGCCGCATAAGCGTCGGCCGCTTTCGTCCAGTCCTTCGCCGACTCATAGATTTCCGCGATCATCGCCAGCGCACGCGTGTCGGCGGGATCCAGCTTGACCGCCGCCCTGGCGTGGGTCAGCGCCGTCTCCATGTCGCCGGCCTTGCGTTCGACCGCGGCGAGCTCCCGGTACAGGAACGCGCTTTCAGGCGAGGCGGCGATGGCGGCCTGGTACTCGCGCCGCGAGTCTTCGAACTTCCCCGCCTCGGCGGCCTTTCGCGCGTTGCCGATGTTCTCCTGGGCATGCCGGAATTTCAGGACGTCGACGCGGCTGCCGAGAGCGGTGAGCCCGGGATCGGCGGCCAGCGCCGCCTGAAACGCTTCGAGCGCCGCGTCGGTCCTGCCGAGCGACAGCAGCGCGTCGCCGCGACCGGCGAGCGCCGGCGCGTACGACGGACTGGCCGCCAGCGCCTTGTCGAAGTGCGCGAGCGCGGCCGCCGCCTCCTTTCTCGTCAGCGCGGAGTATCCGAGGCCGGCTTCTGCGGGATAGAACGACGGCGTCACGATGAGGATGGCGGCGAACTCACGGTCCGCGGCGCGCGAATCGCCGCCCTGCAGCCGCTGCCAGGCGCGGTTCTGCAGCTCGAGCACGTCGGGCGTCGCGAGTCCGGAGGGAGCCGACGGCACGACGAAATCGGGAAACCGCGGCGCGCCGACGGGCGCCGGCTCGACGACGGGCTTGGGTGCGCAGCCGACGAGCGCCAGCAGAAGGAGGCACGCCGCGACACGGCTACGCCCGGACACGCGCGTCTTCCTTGTGGAACCGATCGAGCAGGCGGCGGGGCAGCTCCGCTTCGACCACGACGGCGCCGTTGGACGCGGTGTGGCGGAGAATCCGCCCAAGGCGGTAGAGCTGCGAGATCCGATCGCGATCGACGGCGTCGTTCGGGTCGAACGCGAAGGCCACGCGCGCCGTGTCGAGCCGCAGCCGCGTCTCCATCGCGGCGATGACGTCCTCGCGCCCTTCACCGGTCAGCGCCGACACCGCCAGCGCGCCCGGATACAGCGCCGCGAGCCGCTCGCGCTCCGACTCGTGCAGCCGATCGCACTTGTTGAAGACGTCGATCGCCGGCACTTGATGGGCGCCCACTTCCGCCAGCACGGCCTGGACCGCCGCCATGTGCCGCTCCCGATCGGGCGCCGACGCGTCGATGACGTGCAGCAGCAGGTCTGCCTCCGCGACTTCCTCCAGCGTCGCGCGAAACGCGGCGATGAGCGAGTGCGGCAGCCGATCGATGAAGCCGACGGTATCGGAAACGAGGAGCTCGCGGGCATCCGGCAGACGCACGCGCCGAACCAGGGGATCCAGCGTGACGAAGAGCGCGTCCGACGCGGCCGCCTGATCGCCGGTGAGCGCGTTGAACAGCGTGGTCTTGCCAGCGTTGGTGTAGCCGACCAGCGCGACGGTCGGGACGGAGGATTTGTGCCGCCGCTCGCGCAGTTGCGCGCGGCGGCGCCGCACCGCGTCGATCTCTTTCGAGAGCACCGCGATCCGGTGGCGGATCCGGCGTCGATCGGTCTCGAGTTTCGTTTCGCCTGGGCCTCTGGTGCCGATGCCGCCGCCGAGCCGCGACAGCGCGGCGCTCGAGCCGACCAGCCGCGGCATCAGGTATTTGAGCTGCGCGAGCTCCACCTGCAGCTTGCCTTCTCTCGTCCGCGCGCGCCGCGCGAAGATGTCGAGAATGAGCTGCGTCCGATCGACGACGGTCCGATCGAGCACCTGTTCGAGATTGCGCAGCTGCGCGGGCGAGAGCTCGTTGTCGAAGACCACCACGTCGACGCGCGCCTCGGCGCACGCGGCGCGCAGCGTCTGGACTTTTCCGCTCCCGAGAAACGTCGCGGGATCCGGCTTCGCGCGCTCCTGCTGCACGCGCAGCACGACGTCGGCGCCGGCGGCCGACGCGAGTCCCGCCAGCTCGTCGAGGGCGTGCTCGGGATCGAAATGTCTGGGAGAACTGCTGAAGAGGCCGACCAGCGCGGCCCGTTCCCGCTGCGCCGTCATGTCAACCGTTTCCGCGACTTCAGCGTGATCCGCGGCGTCACGAGAGCGATCTTAGCACGCGCTCCCACGCGATCGCCCCCGCTCGCACCAGCGTGACATCATGCGCGGCGGCGCTGACGATGGTCGACGCCGCGCCGCCTGGCGACGCGCCCGCGTCGACGATCGCGTCGACGTCCGGCAGCGCGTCGCGGACCGCGCCAGGCGCCGACGCCGCCGCCGCACCGGAGCGGTTCGCGCTCGTCGCCGTGATGCAGAACCCGGCCGCGCGCGCGAGCGCGACGGCCACCGCATGATCGGGCACGCGCACGCCGACCGTATCGCCGCCGGAAAGCGTCTCCCGCGCGACGGCTGCCTTCGCGCGGAGCACGATCGTGAGCGGTCCCGGCCACCAGGCCCCGGCGAGCCGCAGCGCGTGACCGCTCATCTCCGCCGCCTGGCGCACCTGGGCGAGATCGGCGGCGATCAGCGTCAGCGCGGACGTGTCGGCCCGGCCCTTCAGCGCATACAGGCGGATCACAGCCGCGGGGTTTCGCGGATCGACCGCCAGACCGTAGAGCGTGTCGGTTGGATACGCCACGACCAGGCCGTCGCGGATCATCTGCGCCGCCTCGCGGATCGCCGCCGCCTCCGGATTGCGAGGATCGACGCGCAGCATGACGGGCATTGGGTCAATTATCTGCGAGCGCTTGTCACGTTCAACAGAGAGTCACAGAGTTCACGCAGACGCACAGAGCAGCCGTCGACGCATCCAGCTGTCGCTCCGCGTTTCGCGCGGCCGCTGGACGATCGCTTCAGTGTTGTCCGTGGCCTTCAATTACTCCGTGCGTCTTCTGTGAACTCTGTGACGGCATCATACGTTCTCCGGCACGGGCTCTTGCGGGGGAGGCTTCGCGCCGTTGGCGCCGCCGCCGAGACGGTGGACCGCGACCGCGAGCGCGAGCAGGCCGGCGACGTCGAGCGCCCACACGCCGCGGATCGAGGCCGACGCGAGCAGCCCGCAGACAATCGGACTCACCGCAAGCCCGATGAGCGACGCCGTTGTCAGAAGCCCGAAGCCGGTGCCGCGGACGTTGGCCGGAATGACCGCCGCGGCCGCCGTGTAGGCGGCGGTCGTCCCCACGCCGATCGCGAGACCGAAGACGGGCGTCGCCAGAAACAGCCAGAGCAGGCTCCGAGCGCCCACATAGACCAGCGCCCCGCCGGCCGCGACGCCCGACGCCGCGGCAATGAGCTGCGGCGCGGTGCGTCGACGAAGGAGCGCCGCGCAGAAATGGTGCCCGAGCGCCGCGGCGCCCGCCGTGATCGAGAACAGCAGCCCCGACACGAGAGCGATGTGCGATGGTCCCGTTCCCAGCTCCCCGACATACAGCGGAAGGATCGGGCCGAAGCTGCGGTCGACGAACTGCAACCCGAAGATCACCGCCGCCATCAGCAGGAAATTCTCGAACGCGAGGACGTTGCGGAACGTGACCGATCGCGGCGTCTGCGCGTCGCGCGCGCAAGCTGAATCGCCCTCCTCGGGGTGCGCATGGACGATCCGCTCGTCGTACATCAGGAATACGATCACCAGCGAGATCAGGTAGAAAGCCGCCGCGACGAGAAACGCGCGGCGCAGCCCGACGATCGCGGCAATCGTGCCGCCGAACACGGGCCCGAGCGCCGGCCCGAGCCGCTGCGCGGTCTGCACCGTCCCGATCGCCTGCCCCATCCGTCCCGCGGGCGCCGAATCCGCCGCCATCGTCAGCGTCAACGCACCATAGCCCGCGAACAGACCCAGGATCGCCCGCAGCGCGAAGACGTGCCACGGACGCGTGACGAACGCCGTGGCCGCCATGATCACGACGAAGCTCACGAGCGATCGCTCGACCATGATCTTGCGGCCGAATCGATCCGCAAGGCGTCCCCAGAACGGCGCCAGCAGCGCAGTGAGCGCGGGCGTGACCCCGAGACTCAGGCCGGACCACATGGCCACGCGGCCCAGATCGGACACGCCGAGCAGATTGAAGTACAGCGGCAGGAACGGCATCACGAGCGTAAAGCCCATGAAGCCGATGAAGCTGGCCGCCGTCACCGCGAAAAGGTTGCTGCCGTAGGTCATTGGCGATTGACGGACTCGCTCATCGGGAGGTGTCGACAATCGACAATCGGCAATCGACAACAATCGACAATCGGCAATCGACAACAATCGGCAATCGCCATTCCGTCGATCCCCAATCGCCAATCGTCAATGGCCGATCGGCGATCTGCAATCGCCAATCGCCAATTGGTTCTGTCAGAACCGTATCCGCACCGTGCGGTTCTGCTCGACGTGAATCGTGTCGATGAACCGGATCCGCGGCGGATCGCTCTGCATGACGATCGAGCTCGTGCGCGTGCCTTCTCCGAAGAAGCGCACGCCGCGCATCAGCGTGCCGTCGGTGACGCCGGTGGCCGCGAAGATGATGTTCGCGCCCGACGCGAGCTCCTTCGAGGTGTACACGCGCCTGGGATCCACGATGCCCATCGCGCGGCTGCGCGCCTCGTCCTCCGGCTTGCGGATGACGAGCCGCGCGAAGATCTCGCCGTTCAGGCAGCGCATCGCCGCCGCCGTCAGGACGCCTTCGGGGGCGCCGCCGGTGCCCATCACCGCGTGGACGCCGCTGCCGACGACCGCCGCGGCGATGCCGGCCGACAGATCGCCGTCGCCGATCAGGCGGATGCGCGCGCCCGTCGCGCGGATCTCCTCCACGAGCGTCTCGTGACGCGGCCGCTCGAGGACGACCACGACCAGGTCGTCGACGTTGCGATCGAGGCTGCGCGCGATCGCGCGCAGGTTCTCGGAGACCGGCGCGTCCAGGCTCACAGCATGCTTCGAGCTCGGGCCGACGACGAGCTTCTCCATGTACAGATCCGGCGCGTGCAGCAGTCCACCCTTGCTGGACGCGGCCAGGACCGCAATCGCGTTCGGCGCGCCGGTCGCGCACAGGTTCGTGCCTTCGAGTGGATCGACGGCGATGTCGACTTCCGGCAGCCCGCCGAGCGCCGACGCGGCTTTCGCGCCGAGCCCGACCTTTTCGCCGATGTAGAGCATCGGCGCCTCGTCGCGTTCGCCCTCCCCGATCACGATGGTGCCGACGATGGGCACCGTGTCGAGCGATTCCCGCATCGCTTCGACCGCGACCTGATCGGACTTGTGGCGATCGCCCTGTCCCATCGTGTGCGCGCACGCGATGGCGGCGCGTTCGACGACGCGCAGGAAGTCGAGCGAGAGGTCGCTGTTCATCGCTAGCCCCGATACGGCGGCAGTTCGCAGCGCGTCGGCTTGTCCTGGCGGTAGCCGAGGACGTAGTCCGCCTGCATCAGCTTGTGAATCTCGCGCGTACCTTCGTAGATGACCGCGCCTTTGCAGTTGCGATAGAAGCGGCCCGCCGGATACTCGTCCGAGTAGCCGTTGGCGCCGTGCACCTGCACGCAGTCGCCCGCCGCGCGTTCCGAGGCGACGGTCGCAAACCATTTGGCCAGTCCGGTTTCGCGCGTGTTCCGGCGGCCGGCGTTCTTGAGGAATCCGGCGCGCATCCACAGCAACCGGGCGGCGTGATAGTCGCTCTCCATCTGCGCGATCATTTCCTTCACGAGCTGGTGCTGCGCGATCTCGACGCCGAAGGTCTTCCGCTCCTTCGCATACTTCGCGCTGGCGTCGCGGCACGCGCGAATCAGCCCGGTCGCGCCGGCCGCGACTGTGTATCGCCCCTGATCGAGCGCGAACATCGCGATCTTGAAGCCTTCGCCCGGCTTCCCGAGCACGTTTTCGTCCGGCACCTCCATGTCGTCCATCTTGAAGTAGCCGGTGTTGCCCGCGAGAATGCCCCACTTCTCCTTCAGCGTGCCGCTCGAAAAGCCTGTGAACGCCCGCTCGACGATGAAGGCGGTGATACCCGACGGATCCTTCTGTTTCTTCTTCTCCAGATCGCTCCACCCGAACACCAGAAAGTGATCGGCGACATCCGCCAGCGAGATCCACATCTTCTCGCCGCTCAGATGATACCGATCCCCTTTCTTGATCGCGACGGTCTGCATCCCCCGCACGTCGCTGCCCGCGGCCGGCTCGGTCAGGCCGTACGTCGCGATCTTCTTGCCCTGCGCCTGCGGCACGAGATACTTCTGCTTCTGCGCGTCGGTGCCCCACGTGAGGAGCGAGAGACAGTTGAGGCCGGCGTGCACCGACATGATGACGCGGAGCGACGTATCGATGTACTCCAGCTCCTCGCTGATGATGCCGAGGCTGACGTAGTCCATCCCCGCGCCGCCGTATTCGGTCGGCACGGACGCCCCGAGCAGCCCCAGCTCCGCCATCTGCGGAAAGACAGCCCGGTCGAAGCGATGTTCCCGATCGAGATCGTGGATCTTCGGCGCGACCTCGCGCGCCCCCCACTCGCGCACCGACTGCTCGAGCAGGCGCTGTTCCTCTGTGAGATCGAAATCAAGCATGAAACCGTCCTTGGCGAAATAGGAAACGGATATTCTAACGGTTCTGGGGTTCCGCGGTTCCGTCGTTCCAAGCGTTCCAGGGTTCTGGTTCGGAACTCGGGAACCCGGAACTCCGGAGCTCCAGAAGCCCTCAGACCGTCAGCCTGAAGACGACGACGGGGGCTCCGCGGGAGAGTCCCAGGCGCTCGGCGGCGCTCGCGGACGGCGTGGCGAGCTCCAGATGATCCGTGCTGCCGAACAGCGCGCCGACGCCGTCGGCGGACAGCTCCGTGTAGGTCGCGACCAGGCGGCCGATGCGCTGGCCCGCCGCCTCGATCGCGATCGCGCCGCTCTGCCCCAGGCGCTCGACGGTCTTCCGATCGATGTTCGTGACGAGGTTGCCGAACCGATCCACGCGCAGCACGACGCCGCGCACGGTGTCGGCGCTCACCTCGGGGACCGGCACGTCGATCCGCAGCATGTCGGACAGGGGACGGCCGAGCGCCGAGAGCTGAATGCCCTTCCCGAGCCACGCCGCGGCCGGCGCGAAGCGATCCCGCCCCTCGAACGTGCGGCTGACCGTGGGCCGCGCGTAGCGGCGCTCGGTCAGCTCGACGATCTTCTTCGGCGGCGCCTCGCGCGCGACCAGCGTCAGCACGCCGTTGTCCGGCGCCACGAAGCGATACTCCCCCGAATCGACCGCGAGGCCGCGCCGGCCCGATCCGACGCCGGGATCGACGACCGCGACGAAGATCGTTCCCGGCGGAAAGAACTTGTACGATGCCGCCAGCTCCAGGGCGCCGGCGATCACGTCGTGCGGCGGGATCTCGTGCGTGATGTCGATTAGGGTCGCGTCGGGACAGATGCCGACGATCACTCCCTTCATCGTGCCCGCATAATGATCGGCGGAGCCGAAATCGGTCAGGAGCGCGATGACGGGACGCACGTCACGCTCGCTTCCTCAGCAGAATCTCGCGCGTGTTGCTCTTGAGCAGAAAGGATTCGGAGACGAACAGGCCGTCGAACATCTTGATGATGTCGCGGTTCTGCAGGACGAATTTCGGGCCGCCCGTCCCGGGGTGATGACGGTGGCGAAGCGACGACGCTTCCTCGATGATTTCGTACTTCGTGAAGGGCGATCGGTCGACGGCCTTCGTGCAGAAGAATCCCATCACCGCCCCGCCCGGACGCAGCACGCGCACGATCTGGCGGGCGAGGGCCTTCGCCGCCGCCGGTTCCAGGAAATCGAAGATGTCCCAGCACAGCACGCCGTCGACGACGGCGTCGGCCTGCGTGAATCGCTTTTCGAGCATCTCGGGCAGCGCATCGCGCGTGCGAGCGCGTGTATGCCGATCGATCTCGCTCGCGAGATCCTCGATGAAAAGCTTGCAGCCGAGCTGCTCGCCGAAAAAGGCGACGTTGGTGCCGATCACCGGCCCGAAGTCGATGAGCAGCGGCGCCTCCCGATGCGAGAGGGCGCCGACGAACTTCGACAGAGCCTTTGACGGGATGACGGAGTCGGGTCCTTTTGGCGCAGGCGCGTCCACGAAGGGACCGGGCTCATCGTCTGGCTTTCTGCCGCCGAATTTGAGGAGGTCGGAAAGCGCCACTCTAGAGTTCCGAGGTTCCAAGGTTCCAGGGGTTCCACGCGTTCGGCCGCTCCAAGTTCGGCGGTTCGGGTTTCACTGGTTCTGCGGCTCGGGAGCCCGAGCGCGGCACCTGAACCCCTGAACCGGGGAACCCAGGAACGATGGAACCCCGGAACCGGTGGACCCCTACCGCTGCCCCGCGCCGGCCGGCGCCGGGTGCGGCGGCGCCGAGGCCGTCGCGCTCGAGGACTGGGACGACGCGGCGGCGGACTTGGCCTCGCCCGGCTTGGCGCCCGCCCGCTGCATGTCGATGCTGCCCCGGAAGTGCGCGCCTTCGGCGATGGCCACGCGCGGCGCGGCGATGTCGCCGTCGATCGATCCGTTG
>Ga0310810_10007366_pt1 | contig 12552 bp, 12 predicted proteins | sample NCmetagenome_FD_207641 | JGI IMG/M metagenome (GOLD analysis project Ga0310810, IMG submission 207641) | Soil microbial communities from experimental microcosm in Duke University, North Carolina, United States - NC | ecosystem: Engineered > Artificial ecosystem > Soil microcosm > Unclassified ... | reverse complement strand
CGGGGTGATAAACAATAAAGGCAGACTTCTTACTGGGCATACCAAGAAGGGAATTCGGGCTTTTACAACTCAGAAAGATCAAGAAATGTTGCTCATGGAGACTGCGTTGGGAGTGAGGATGCGTAAAGAACATAATTCGCACTTGGGACCTGTAATTTTTACCATTTCTTATGGAAGTAAAATAATATCAATAAACTTTCCTTTAGATGATGAAATTCTATGTGTCTCTGCTGAAAAAAAGATCAATCTTATGACTGTGCCGTTTCTAATATTGAAATTTTTGAAAGCAAACTTGGGTGAAAAAGATGTGTCATGACAAAAGGCTGTGACAAATAAAACATGTTTGATAAGAAAAAGGATTTCAAATGCAAGGAATGTAATATGATATTTACTGATCCTAAAAGATTAGAGATACATTTCAAAGCAGCACATCCTGCAAAACATGATGGATTTAGGCAGAAATGGTATTGGGATAATTAACAAGTTGTACAACATGATTCTTTGGCAAAATCCAGATCCAGATAAAAATTTGCAAAAAAACACACGACTAATTTTATAGAAATGGATCTCATATGATGCAAATTAGATTAGAGCCAAGAGATGTTGCAAGACTGATCTCTAATGATAACAATGTATGTAGAAAATGTACTATCAGATTGATTGAAGGAGATATTGTAGTGAGAATTGGTGCAAGACCTCCGAAATATTATCACAAGGAATGCTTCAAGATGTATTGATTAGAGGTGTACCATGGGACACCTGTCATACTTTTTCTTTAAACCGGAGTTCTTGTACCTTCATTAACAATGTTCCTGAACAAGGTTTGATAATCGTTTTATTCTAAAAATACCCAACATAGGTAATGACATCTTTCTTGTGCCTATATGATTCGCATAGTGATCTCTTTTATGCCCTTGAAATCCAGATAGATGAGTTCTAAAAGGGGATTGATTTTGAAAAGCATGACAAAAGATTTGGTAGTTGAAAAAAGCATACAAAATGAAACTGTCAATAATTCCTTTGCACTGCGAGTGGAAAATCTTTCTAAAATTTATGATTCTGCAGCAGGACGGGTTGTTGCATTAGATAAAATCAGTTTTTCTATAAAAAAAGGTGAGTTTGTATCGATTGTAGGGCCATCAGGCAGTGGAAAATCTACTGTCTTGAACATGGTTGGTGCACTTGATAGGCCTTCAAGTGGCAAAATCTACATTGATGGCATAGACATATTCTCTCTTAACGATTCTGAAATTGCCACGATGCGAAATAGACGTATTGGTTTTATCTTCCAGTCATTTAATCTGATTAATAGAACCACAGTACACAAAAATGTAAAACTACCTGGAATAATTGCTGGCATGTCAAATAGTGATGCAAATTATAGAGCATTGAAAATCTTGGAATCACTTGGTATTGCTGATAAGAAAAACCAAAAACCAGTAAATCTTAGTGGTGGACAACAACAAAGAGTTGCAATTGCTCGTTCCTTGATAAATAACCCATCTATAATTTTGGCTGATGAACCTACTGGTAATCTGGATACAAAGACAGGTGAGGATGTATTTGACATGTTAAAGATGCTTTCACATAAATTCAAACGTACAATAATTATGGTAACACACAATCCAGAACTTGCTGAATCTACAGATAGATCCATATTACTAAAAGATGGGAGGATAGAAAAAGATGTCGTCAACTAGAACGCCAAAATCCTCCACCAAAAGACTTGGAGTAAAACTTGCGGTTCCAATTTTAATTGTAATGTTATTTGTACCAACTGTACTCTCAACTTTTACTGCATACGGTCAAGTGCAGACACAAGATTGTTTTGCACCTCTTACTACTATTCTTGATGCTACTTATGCTGGTCCTGTAGTTGTTGACTCGTATTGGGTTGATCAGGGAACGTCCTCTGCAAATGATGTTACAAGTAACCCTGTGAAAAAGGAAATTGGTCCTGGAGAAGGACCATCTGTTTTTGCAGTAGTCTTTAACAATAGAAATTCAGCCTTTCCAATAACTTCGATTACTGCATTTCTTAATCTGCCACCGGGATTCACACCTACTGGAGAGAGCGCAAATCCTCAATTACTTTCACATTATAACCAAGCATCAAGAGTTGCAACTAATCCTGCTGTAGGAAACTATTATGGACAAGTGGCACCTGGTGCATCATTTACTATGTATTTTAACATAAATGTACTACCATCTGCCAAAGTAGGTACTTTTGGAACAACTGTTGTTGCAAATTATGTTCAAGTGGGAGTAATTGGACAACAGTGTACTTCAGCATTACTCAATGTTCCATTTGTTCTTCCTGGAAAAGTGATATTGGATGCATCTACTGCAACTTCTGATCTTATTCCTCAAATTAACAATCCAATCTCAATTACAATTGAAAACAAAGGTTCTGCTGATGCAACTGGAGTGGTGGCAACCATTGTAAACCTTGGAAGTTCAAAAGGAGGTACTGGTAGTAGTGGCAGTGGAGGATCTCTTGTATTGCAATCTGCTACCACGCAGATAGTCAATCTGGGACCTAATACCTTCAACTTGGGTACAATACCTGCAAAATCAAAAGCTGTGATAAGTACAACAGTTTATCCAAGTACTGCAACAGCTGGCACTACTCAAGAAGTACAACTTCAGATAAACTATCAAAATGCCTGGGGAAAACTTTCAACTGATTCTGTTAGTACGGGACTTGTTATTGAACCAAATCCGCCGCAATCTCTCAGCTTGTCATATCTTGGGAATTCCTCAACTCCTGTAATTACTGCAGCTACATTAGATGATCTTGATTTTGCTGTTGCAAATAACAGTACTAATCCAATGTCAAATATTTTAATCTCACTTGTGCCACAGTCAACTTCAGTCTCTGTAGTTGGTCCGTCTACTTGGACAATACCTGACCTAGAACCAGGAGACCGACAAATACTTACCACTAAGGTTTATGCTGCAAATACTCTGATCAATAGTCCTGCTTCTTTTACATTGACTGCAAATTATGTATCAAAAGGACAAACATTAACAAATTCTCTTACCTTGGGAACTTTTGTAGTTGGTAACATCAAGCTCCAAATCTATGGACTATCTGCAAGTTCTGTGGGTGGAACTACTAATCTTGTAGGCAATCTACTCAATCAAGGTAGTACAACTGCATTATTCACAACAGTTCAGCTTGCACCATCTCCGCTTTTGGATGCTATGAGAGCTGCAAGATTTGCAAATTCTACAAATAACCAATCTCAATCATTTACACCGTCTTCACAAGGGGACAGCGGACAAACTGCTGGCCAAACATTCCAAGGAGGCGGTGGCCAAGGAGGCTTCCAAGCAGGAGACGGACAAGGCTTCCAAGGACGTGGACAGGGACGTGGCCAAGGAGGCGGTGGAGGAGGTCAAGGATTCCAAGGAGGCGCAGGTGGTGGCCAGAGAGGTTCAGCGTCCACACAACAATTCATTGGAGATCTTTCACCAGACTCACCAATTCCAATCAGTATGCCGATTAGAGGTATGGGTTCACTACAACCTGGACCATATCAAGTAGCATTCAAGGTAGTCTATGCTGATGACTTGAAGAATTTCCACACTGTAGTATTAAATGGGACAGTTTTTCTTGCTAGAGCTCCACAATCTAATGCTGCACCTCAAGATCAATCCATACTTGATCAAATTCCTCTACCATTACCAGTAATTATTGGAATGCCAATTGCAGCAGCAGTAGCAATTGCATTTGTTGTAATAAAAAAGAAAAGATCAAAGAAAAAACTAGCCATGCTGACACAAGGAGATACAGATATCGTGTCAATATTTGATGGTGAAAGAAAGAAAGAAAATGAATCCTAGAGATCTTTTTTCACTGTCGTTTGAAGCACTAGTTGATAGAAAAATTAGAACACTACTTACCATACTTATGGTGGTATTAGGATGCAGCCTTGTTGTTGTGTTAAATGGTCTGAGTGCAGGTCAGGCAGCATTTTTAGAAAAACAGTTTAACACATTAGCGGCCAATGTTCTTTTTGTCGGTAGTGGACAACGTTCTCTTAGTTCATTTGCTTCTTCATCTAGTAATTCTCTGATAATTAATGATGTCATTATACAAAAAATCAAGAGTCTTCCAAACATATCTGATGTAATACCTGAATACAGTGGTTCTGTACAAATGAATTCACAGGGAAACACTCAGCGTGCTTCAATTGTTGCAATTGATCCATCCAAATTGACTGTAGAATTGCCTAATCTTGAATATGTGGATGGTTCTATGGTAAATCCAAACGATCGGGCATCTGCATTAGTGGGAGATACAATAGTAAACCCGCCTGGAGCAGATAGTGCTTTTGTTGTACTTGGCCAAACAATCCGAGCCACTTCAAGTTATACTGATTCAAGCGGAAAGCAAACAACGGTAATAAAGAATTTTGTAGTTTCAGGAATATTGAAACCGTCTGGCAATACTATGATAGATCGTTCAATTATCATAAATCTTGATGCCGGAAATGAATTATTGCACAAGCAAAATAGATATGATCAGGTAATAGTGGCAGCTACTACTCCTGATGATGTTGATACTGTACAACAAGAAATAACTGGCATGTTTGGAAAAACACTAGGTGCTACCACTCCTAAAGCAATCATGGCAGTAAGACAACAAGCCGCAAGCGGAAATGCTGCCTTTATCCTAATGGTTGGAATTATCGCACTTGTTGTAGGAGCAGTTGGTATTGTTACTACGTTATACAACTCAGTTACAGAACGAATTAGGGAAATAGGTACCATGAAAGCAATAGGTGCACAGAATACTACTATTTTGGCACTATTCATAGTGGAAGCTAGCTTGATTGGAATTATTGGTGCAACATTGGGAATGTTCATAGGAATTGGTGGAGGTTACATAATGAGTATCTTTACAACATCTTCTCCAATGGGAGGAGGTGGTGGACCATCTGTACACATACCGCCAATTTTTGCTCTAATGGATTTGATTAAGGTCTGGGTTCTTTCTTTCACGTTAAGTGTTATAGCTGGAATGTATCCTGCATGGAAAGCGTCTAAATTATCTCCGATGGTCGCATTAAGAAGAGAATAAAATTTCAGATTGTCTCTAGGGACGATTATTTTAATTTATTTTGATGATAAAGTTCTAATCCTAACCTGCAATGATTGGAACTACTGTCTTTACTGTCATTTGTGCTGCTGCAGAGAATATGTCTCCAGAAAATGGAACTATTAACATCATGATATATGCTACAACCATACTACATTTTCTGTTCATGTGGTATACTACGTATTTTTGTTTATAATGAATTGCGCAACCATGTTCAGTAACATGGTTAACGGTTATTTCATGGGTAATTGACCGAGTCCTGCCTACTTTCATACCTATTATAATGCCGGTTATGATATCGTGAATAGATATCAACTTGGAACCACTTGAATTCTGTGATGTTTGTTTTCAGAGAGGAAGGCCAAATCTTTGCGAAACCTACAAGAATACGTTTACAAAAATCATCCCATTACAATTTTCCCAAAAATCCAGGCTAGACAAGATTCTAAACAGACTTGAGATAAGGCCACGTTCAGTTGACAAGCGTTGGACCATAGTTGTTGATTCTGAAAAACGTCAAGAATTTCTTGATTCATTGTGGGGAGTCAATGTTACAATACATACGTTAGAGGATCATGTCAAGGTCATAACCAGACTATATAAGCCCGAAGTGCGAAAATTGGGAGACCGAGAACAAGTCGAACTGCCAAGCAAAGAATCATGGGAAGAGTTTGATCCAAAATCACGAGACTGGATACATTTACAAGTTGATACAAAAAAAGAAAAATTCTTTGCCCAAGTCAATATGGGAAATGTTCTGAAGTGTTCAAGTTTTGAAGGCACTGAATATTTTCGTACTTATCTAAACACTGATACTCCTATGCTTGCACCTATGGAAAAACGCGCTGTGTACAATATTGTATCCACAATTGCTGAACCAATAACATCTCTTTGGAAATCCGATGGCGAGAACAAACATGGTTTTATTGGATATGATCAATTGCCAAATCTTCCAGATGAAATTTTCAATGTCTTACGAAGACTGGCAACTATCGACAAGAGAATGCCTGAAACTATGATATTTGAAAACGATGATTTTGAATTGGTAAAGACTGTTCTAGGTTGTATCAAGATTGATTTGACAAAGTCTTCTGATACCATAACTTCACTCTTGGATAAAAAATCAGATACCCCAATACTGATTGAAACCATATCAAAAGAGCGCTTGCAGGTAATGTTGGATATCCTACAAGAAATGGGTGGTAAAGTTGAGACTGAAAAAGACGGTCTCACTTTATCTGGTACACGTGGATTGGTAAAGATAACCTTTGTAGACAATGATAAAAGCACTCAAGATGGAACTATGGTAAAAATTTCTATATCTGCACTTGAGGATCCATCCAGATTTGCAGAGATATTGTTTATGATAAAAAAACGACTGGGTCTTCTTGATCTTCCACTTGAGAATACATTGAGTCAACACTGGCCAATTGTCTCAGACAATGATCTGCAATATGTAATTCAGACTGCAATATCGTGGTGGTCAAACAATCCTGTTTTGGCTACAAAAATAATAGGCGATGGGGACAAATTTGCCAAAGTAAAAGAATGGAATAACAAAATCAAAGAGGGCAAGATTCGTTCTACTCTTGATACTATTACTCTTGGAAAAATAATAAAACAAAAGGAATCAAATCAAATAATAAAATAATCTATTACACCAGTTGTCAATTCAATTATTGTGTGTTGTAAGCTAAAAACGATGAAAGTCCTAATTGCGGGGAGAGGCTACAAAAATCCATAAGCCTTGAAATGTAAAGAATCTCTGTAGACCGAATTACAGAGTGTTCTTTTTTTATCTAAATATTTACTATATTTTTGTTGATCACTACATGCGTACATGAATCACTATGTGATCTCTGAGGCGATCAAGTTTTTATCCATCGGCTTACTTTCTGCACTTGTACTAGTATGACATTGTATCCAATCACAATTGTGGTAAAATATAAAATAAAAAAGAAAAAACTTGTCAAAGCAGCTAATGCTATATCAGAATATGTAGAGCACGTGAAAAAGACTGAACCTGGAACAACAGAGTACAAAGTATTTCAGGATGAAGATGATCATACCATGTTTGTGCATGTGATGTCTTTTACCGACAAGGCTGCTAAAAAAACACATGAAAAAAGTGTTCATCTAAAACAATTGAAAAAAGTGCTAGTTCCAATTTCAAAAGGAAAAGCAATCTATACTAGTCTAGTGAAAGTGAAACCTGCCAAACCTGCTGAAAATATCGACGAAATCAAAAAGGATGCATCGTCTCATGAACTAATTTGATGACATCTGATTTGTTTCTTCAAAATTAATTATTGTACACTGAAATTTTGTCTTCTTACTGATGGTCTATGCGTTGAAGAAAAGTGTCTATTCTTTTCTGTAAATCATTGTGTATTTCTGGCATTGTTCTATTTCCATTGATTGGTATCAAACCATATTTTTTCTGCATTGCATGAAATTCTTGCGAGATCCTTTTTTGATAAATCAAAAATGACTCGTACATGTCTTCTGATAGGCCAATATCAGCACCCGATTCATAATGATCTAACGTGGAATTTTTCTGAAATACCCTGTGTATCAATACTGATGGTTCCACGTCCAAGTAAAACACAATGTCTGGTTTTATAGCAAATCCGTACAAGTTGTGGCACCATGTTCTGTCTAATCCTCTAACCAGATTTCTTGCTATGAGCGTGTAGATGTATCTGTCTGCAAGTACGATATATCCTGCCTGTAATGCAGGTATTATCTTGTATTCGAATTGGTCTGCAAAGTCTGCTGCATAGTATAATGCTAGAGTCTTTCTACCCAAGTTATAGTCTCTTTTTGCCTCCAATATTCCTCTGCCTACAAGTTCAGATCTCTTAAGACCTGTATTGAGTACTGCATGACCGTCTGCCTCCAACCTTGTGGTAATCTCTTGGATCTGTGTACTACGTCCTGATGCATCTGGACCTTCTATTACAATTAGTCTTCCCTTGATTTCTATGTCTTGCAAGTTCTTTATGCCTTGACCATAGAACTCTACTGTCCTCTTTCCAAGATCTTTGTATTTTGTCCGTGCCATTTCTTATCTCCTAATCCTTGTCTTGTTTGTCTGGTAGCCTTCTAAAAGCGGCAGGATCTTTTTTCTTACAATGTTTTGCTGCTCTTCAATATTTGTCGTACCATCTATTACCGTAAATCCTTCACTTTGCGCAAGTGAATCATATTGCTCAATTATTCTTCCCTGAAAAATCCTATAGCTTTCATACTGATCATTACTCAAATTCATATCCATACCAGCTTCGTAATACTTTAACTTGGGTCTACCTATCAAAATTCTATCAACTGCAATATCTACTGGAACCTTAAAGTAAAATGCAACATCTGGTTTTATTGCAAAATCGTAAACCTTCTTGACCCATTCTGGATTGCAACCTCTAACAATGTCTCTTGCAAACGCTGTGTACACATATCTATCTGCTAGAACAAAATGACCTGCTCTTAGTAGTGGAGAAATGTTTCTCTCATATCTGTCAGCAAAATCTGTAGCATGCAACAAGCTAAAAGTGGTTGGGGTTAGTAATCCCTTCTTCTTTCCCTTGGAGGTGATCTCCTTTACCATCTCTGAAGAGTTCCATTCCGATTTGAAAACACTTACACCTTTGTATGCAAGCCATTTTTCTAAAAGATGAATCTGAGTTGATTTTCCTGAACCGTCTATTCCTTCTACTATGATGAGTTTACCTCTGGTCTCAGACCTCATACTCGAATTACTGCGGTGTGAGGCAATTTTAGGTTTTACCGATGTTGTCATATTCTTTCACTTGACATTGATTTTGTAGAAGTGGTATGAAGTAATGACTGTAATCTATATAGTAATTGTATGTCTATGAAACATAATAAATCGCAGTCGATTTTTACATATCTGACTATCTCAAATCTGATTAATGGCAAGTGCACTGGTATTTTCTCTAACTCATAAATATATGAAAAATTGATGACTGGTCAATGGATTTGTTGATACTGCGCCATGGTGAAGCTGGAAGACATTCTCTAGCTCCTGGAGATTCTAAAAGATCACTTACCTCAGAAGGTCAGCAAGAGATTACCGATCTGTCAAATGGTCTAAAATCTTTGGGAATAAAACTGGATAGCGTATTTACTAGTCCTCTTTTGCGAGCCAAGCAAACAGCTGAGATTGTGACAAAATCTCTAAAATACAAAGGCAAAATTGAAGAAATTATTTCTCTAAAACCTGAGGGAAACAGATTAGAGTTTTATTCTGTCTTGTCAAAATTAAAACAGGATTCTGTTGTACTAGTAGTAGGACATGAACCATATCTTAGTGAAATGATAAGTGAAGCAATATCTCAATCTGGTTGTAGAATAAACCTCAAGAAGGCCGGTATGGCAAGGATACGTGTGATCTCAACACTTCCTAAAATTAAGGGAGAATTAAGATGGCTTCTTACTCCAAAACACTTAAAAAAAATTGCATAGGTCTACGTTTTCTATATTTTTCATTTAGTAAAAAAATGTAAATCAGAACTAGATTAATAGTAACATGGTAGTATTAATGTGGGTCATGTTTAGCTGAAAATATCGGTAATAGATCTAGGCTTTAACTCTGCAAAATTAGTTATCTATAACGTAAAAGATGATGATTCATTTGATATTTATCAACAGGAAGGAATCAAAGTACGATTGGGGGAAGGGCTTGACGAAAGGGGGCAACTAGGAAAAAAACCCATGTCACGAGCAATCGAGACACTAAAAGTTTTTAGAGAAATAATCCAGTTGAATCCAATAAAATCTGTCTTGCCTATTGCTACCAGTGCAGTTAGAGAAGCAAGTAACAAAGATGATTTTCTTAATTCTGTTTCAAAAGAATCTGGATTTAATTTCAAAGTTTTATCTGAGCGAGAAGAAGCACTGTATTCTTATGTTGGTGCAATAAAATCACTGCGTATTCCTGACGCCTTGTTCTTTGATATTGGAGGAGGAAGTCTTGAGATTGTTCACGCAGAACGATTCAAGATACGAAAAGTAATCTCCTTACCTCTAGGATCTCTAAGACTTACACACCAATTTGATGGAAAACAAGGAAAACTGACTGACAAGAATCTCAAAAACCTAAAACGGTATGTCTGGAACCTTCTTCCAAATAAAAAAGATCTGGATCTGAATAAAGATACCAATCTTGTGGGCGTTGGAGGTACACTACGTGCTTTGGCAAGATATGAACAAAGACTTTCAAAATATCCTCTAGATAAGACACATAATTACAAAATTAGCCATAAATCTCTTGATTCTACAGTTGGCAAACTATCAAAGATGAAGTCTAATGACATTTCAAAAATATCTGTAATAGGTTCAAGCAGATCTGAAACCATTGTTGCGGGATCTTGTGTGATTAATACAATGATGGAAAAATATGATTTTTCAAATCTACATGTGAGCAATCATGGGCTAAGAGAAGGAGCACTTTCAATATTTCTTGAAGATCCAAAAATGTATCATGATGGTAACATTACTGCAGAACAAATTCGAAAAACTATAGGTCTTGATGAGCAGCAACGTAAAGCAAGTCCGGAAAAAGAGAACTTTCTTAACAGTCTGTATTCTCTCAACGTCATTTCTACGAGAGAACGAAAAATACTTGATTATGCTGAAAAAAACACCTCAACAAAATCATCATTTAGCAATCCTCAAAGTGTATTTTATTCAATTATGGATGAAGATATACCGCTTGATCATAGCGATCATCTGGTATTGGGACTTTCTCTAGTACATACAAAACATACCAAGACGGCAGATTGGCTATTTTCTAGATACAAAACAATCCTGTCTCAACAAGACAAGACATCAATGAGAAAAATATCAATACTAGTTACTTTGAGAAAAATTCTTGAAAGAACAAAATCAAAGGTCGAAATAAAACTACACGGTAAGAAAATAATAGAATTTGTTATTACTCAATCAAGATCTACTTCGACTTTGTTACTCAAGGACATACTAAAGAAATTTGAGATTGTATTTGATGTCAAAGTGATTCTTTCAATTCGTCCATATCAGGGAAGCTCACAAAACTCAATGTTGGAACTGTAGTACAAAATTATCTGTCTTTAGATCTTTTTTAAAAGTAGTTACAAATGTGTTGTATTTCTTGGATCTATCCAAAATTTCTGCTTCAATGATGTCTATGTATGACTTTTGTTTAATGTTTCTAAGATGGTTTATGATTATATCACTATCATGAATTTCACCAAGTATGTCCTGAATATTTTTTAAATCTTTGAGTACGTCTGCAGTTATTTTCTTGTCTGATGCAATCTCAAACAAATATCGTAATCTTTTAAAGTCTTTTCTAAGCATATGAAGTTCATCGATTTTTTTCTGATCTCCAAGTGCAATTATTGCATTTTTCTGCATGTCCAGCATGATTTCATCTAAAACCTTGAGGTATCTCTTTTCTAGTTTTGATTTTTTTAAATCAGATTTGTGGATCTTGGGTCTATGTACATGTGATATCTTGAGAGCCACTTCGTTGGCATTTTTGATATGTTCTACTCTTGAATTTCTTAGCTCTAAAACCAGATCTGCAGTTTTATCTGAATATTTTGACTCCATGTTGCTACAAATTATGTCGAAATCTCTTATCTCTGCATTGACTTTGAAAAGTTTTTTTGCTTGTTTCAGGTATTCGCTAATTTCCTCCTGTCTTCTCACACTCTTTGGAAGTATTCTGTATGCTGCCTCTAAGCGTCTAATTGATACCCTGATGTCATGTATATTTTCATCATTAGGATCTGTTGTGTATTTGTCTAGTTTCTGACAAAAATCATTTAAAATCTTTTCAAATTTTTTAAGAAATATTTTTTTATCTATCTCTATGAATTTTTTCATTTTATTTATTGTAGTGTATCATTTCTTTTAAGTTATGGTAATCAGTATTGATGATACACTGTTGAACATCTTGTAGTGATTCGTAATAGTATGTGAAAAAATCCTTAGTGAGATATTGTTTTTATGAATAACATTATGACAAATGAGACTGCTGCACTGGCAGGTATGGTGATTATCCATGCCCACACGATTCTTTTTCCTATGCCCCACCTTACTGCAGACATTCTTCTTACTGCTCCCACTCCCATTATGCTTCCAGAAATTGCATGTGTAGTACTTGCAGGAATGCCAAGCCATGCAAGAGTGGCAAGTATGCTGGCTGCACTTGTCTCTGCCGCAAACCCCTGGTATGGTCTAAGCTGAGTAATCTTTACTGCCATTGTCTTTACTATGCGCCATCCCCCGAAGAAAGTTCCAAGACTTATTGCCAGTGCTGCCATTATGATCACGTAATATGGAACGCTAAACTTTGTGATTACACCTTGAGTTAGTAAAATCAATGCAATAACACCCATTGTCTTTTGTCCGTCGTTTGCTCCGTGGGTCAAGGAAAAATA
>Ga0310810_10007364_pt1 | contig 12553 bp, 7 predicted proteins | sample NCmetagenome_FD_207641 | JGI IMG/M metagenome (GOLD analysis project Ga0310810, IMG submission 207641) | Soil microbial communities from experimental microcosm in Duke University, North Carolina, United States - NC | ecosystem: Engineered > Artificial ecosystem > Soil microcosm > Unclassified ... | reverse complement strand
GTCACCGCGGCCGTAGAGCACCAGGTCGCCCTGGAGCACCCCGTCCTTGATCGGGCCGCCGGCGTAGAGGCTGGTGCGCACGGTGAGGTCGGGCGGCAGCAGTGCGGCGGCGACCGCGCTCACCACCAGCTTGGCGTTGCTGGCCGGGGTGAACAGCCGGTGCTCGTTGCGGCCGTAGACCAGCTTGCCCTTCTGGTTCACCACCGCGACGCCCCAGAAGGCACGGTCGAAGGGCGGCGCGTCGAGGCGACGGTCGAGGCGGCGATCGAGATGTTTGGCGAGCGACTGGGCGGAGAGGTCGCTGGGGTGCAGAGGCGCAGAGGCGCAGAGGAGCGCCAGCATGGTTCCCAGCCGTATCAGCGCGCGTCCCCGCGCCCCTGCGCCCTCGCGCCCCCGCGCCTTGGCGTCACTCATACCTCACCCTCCGATCCACCACCGCATACACCACGTCGGTCATCAGATTCACCATGACGAAGACCAGGCTGAGGAAGAGAATGCTCCCCTGGATCGCGGGGAGGTCGCGCTTGTCGATCGCGGTCAGGACGTAACGGCCGACGCCGGGCCAGCTGAAGATCGTCTCGGTGAGGATCGATCCGGTGAGATAGCTGCCGAAATCGAGGCCCAGCACCGTCACGACGGGGATCAGCGCGTTGCGAAAGGCGTGCCCCAGCACCACCCGCCGCTCGGGCAGACCCTTGGCCCGGGCGGTGCGGATGAAGTCGCTCGCCAGAATCTCCTGCATGGCGTCCCTCGTCATCCGTGCCAGGAAGGCCACCGAGCGCATCCCCAGCGTCGCCGCGGGGAGCACGAGGTAGGCGAGCCCGCCGGAGCCGGAAGGCGGGAGCCATCGCAGCGTGACCGCGAACAGCAGGATCAGCACCAGCCCGACCCAATACACCGGGAACGAGATGCCGAGGTAGGCGCCGAGGGTGGCGAGGCGATCGGGCCAGGACCCCGGGCGCCAGGCGCCGTAGACGCCGAGCGAAATGCCGGTCAGCGCGGCGAAGAGCATCGCGGCGCCGGCCAGGCGGAGCGTCGCCGGAAAGCGCTGCAGCAGGTCGCCCAGGATGGGGCGGCGGGTGATGTAGCTGGTGCCGAGGTCCCCCCGGACCACGCCGCCGGCATAGCGCGCGAAGCGGAGCGGGAGCGGGTCGTCCAGATGCAGCTCGGCCCGTAGGCGAGCCAGCGTCGCGGGGTCGCTCCGCTCGCCCACCATCGCCTGCACCGGATCGCCGGGCGCCACGTAGAGCAGGAGGAAGGTGACCAGCAGGACCCCCAGCAGGGTAGGCGGGAGGAGTGCGGCGCGGAGGAGGAGAAAGCGGCTCACCGGACGATACGCACGCCGGTCCATCGCTGGCCGGTCACCACCAGGGGAATCTGCCAGCCTTTCACCTCCGGCCGCATCGCCCACATGTCGATGGGAAACCAGAGGAAGATCCAGGGCGCGAGGTCGAAGATCCGCGCGTCGATCTCGCGGCTGAGGCGGGCCTTCTCCAGCGAGTCCGGGGTGCTGCGCATCCGCAGGATCTCGGCGTCGAGCGCCGAGTCGGCCAGGAAGGCGTAGTTCCCGCCCGGACCTCGGTTGGACGAGTGAAAGAGCGGGAAGGTGAAATTCTCCGGATCGGGATAGTCGGCGTACCAGTCGCCGAGATAGAGGTCCGCTCCGCCGTTGCGGACGGCGGCCCGAACGGCGGGCGCGTCCCGCTCCACGATCTCCACCCGCACGCCCACGGCGGCCAGGTCCTGCTGCACCGCCTGCGCCACCCGGGCCAGCTCGCCCCGGCGATTGCGCCAGAGCTGGAGCGAGAAGCCGCGGGCGAAGCCGGCCTCGGCCAGCAGGCGCCGGGCGCCGGCGGTGTCCCAGGGGAACGGCGCGCGGCTCGAGTCGTAGCCCACGATGCCGGGCGGGATCGCTCCGGCGGCCCGGACCCCCCGTTGGGCCCAGGCGGTCTTGAGGATGGTCTCGACGTCCACCGCGAGGTTGAGCGCGCGCCGGACCCGCACGTCCCGCAGCGGTCCTCGCGTCGTATTCATCGCGATGTAGAGGTCGCGGATCGCCGGCCGGCGGATGAGCTGCTCCGGAAAGCTCTGCTCCCAGCGCCGCGTCTCGCCGTAGGGAATCTCCAGGACGCTCAGGAGCCCCGCCTCATACTCGGCGCTCTGGGTGAGGGCCTCGGGGATGATCCGGATCCGCAGACTGTCCTCCAGCGGCGCGCCGCCCCACCAGCGATCGTTCCGGGCCAGCAGAATCGCGTCGTCGTGGCTCCAGCTCACGAACCGCCAGGGCCCGCTGCCGACCGGACGCTGGTCGAAGTCGGCGGGCACCGGCACCGGCACGACCGCCGCGACCGGCATCGCCAGGAAGAGAGGAAAGAGGTTGAGCGGCTCGGTTAGAGTGAAGGCGATCGTGGAATCGTCCCGCACCTCGATCCCGGCCACCGCGCGGCTCCGGCCGGCCGCGAAGTCCGCCGCGCCTACGATGGGCAGCAGGGGCCACTGTCTTGCGGCCTGAGTCGCCGGCGCCAGGGCGCGGAGGAAGGAGGCACGAACCTCCCGGGCCCCGATCGGGCGACCGTCGTGGAACGCGGTGTGCGGACGCAGATGGAACGTGTAGCGCCGGCCCCCGAGGTCGGATTCCCACCGCTCGGCCAACCCGGGGCGGAGCCGGCCGTCCGGATCGAGCTGCACCAGGTTGTCGAACAGCAGGGTGACCACCTCGCCGCTCTGCACGTCGGTCGAGCGGGCAGGATCGAGCGAAGCGGGGTCGGCGCTCAGGTAATACTCGAGCCGGCTGGCGGGAGCCGGTTCGGAGCCGCAGGCCCCCAGGAGGAGCAGCAACGGATAGAGAGGTCGCGGCATCACCACAGGGATCTGCTGCTCGTTGACTTGTGATCGTAACGGCGTGAAACTACTGACCTTACACCCATGGCGTCAATCGCAGCCCGGAGCAGTGCCGTCCCGCCTCGCTCGAACCCGGAGTGCCGAATGAGGGGAGCCGTCGCGGTCGCGTGCGCGTTGCTCCCCCTGATGTTGTTCGGGGCCAGGCCCGCGACGGCCCAGGAGCCCGAGCGGGTGATCCGGGCACTCAAGTTCGAGGGCAACCGGGCGATCCCGGACGAAGTCATCGCCAGCGCTATCGTCACCACTTCGTCGAACTTCTTCGCCCGCTTCCTCCTGGTTCGCTGGCTCGGGCTGGGCGAGAAGCGCTACTTCGACGAACAGGAGTTCCGCCGGGACGTGGTGCGCATCGAGGTGCTCTACCGCCGGAGCGGCTACCCCAAGGCCATTGTCGACACCAGCGTGGTGCGCGATCCGCTCAACGTCTTCATCACCTTTCGCATCACCGAGGGGCCGCCGATCCGGGTGGTGAAGCTCGCCACCAACGGCCTCGACAGCCTCACCGACGACCTGCGGCGCAAGGTGCTCGGCGACCTGCCCTTGCAGCAGGACGATCCGTTCAATCGCTACCTGATGCAGGCCAACTCCGATACGCTCTCGCGGCGGCTCAAGGACCATGGCTATCCCGATGCCCGGGTCTTCACCTCCTTCGAGACCGATCGCGACGCGCTGACGGCGCAGGTGAGCTACGACATCGAGACGGGCAAGCCGGCCGTCTTCGGGACCGCGCGGGTGGTGGGCACCAAGCGCATCGCGCCCGGGCTGGTGCGAGCCCTGCTGGTGGCCCGGCCGGGACGGCCCTACGCCCAGGACGAGCTGTTCCAGAGCCAGCGCAACCTCTACTCCTCCGAGCTGTTCCGCTACGCCACGGTCAACATCGACTCCAGCGCCTATCAGGCCGGCGAGGATTCGGTGCCGCTGGTGGTGCAGGTGAACGAAAACCGGCCCAGGCGCGTGCGGGGCGGGATCGGCTACGGCACCACGGACTGTTTCCGTACCTCGGTGGGGTGGACCACGCGCAACTTCCTAGGGAGCAACGGCCGAATTCTCGATGTGACCGGGCAGCTCTCCCGGCTCGGCGTGGGCGAGCCGACCGACTGGGGGCTCGCGGACAACATCTGCAACGCGTCGCAGGAGGATTCGATCGGCAGCCGGCTGGTGAACTACAGCCTGAGCGCGGCGGTCCGGCGGCCGGCCTTCCTCTCCAGCAACAACACCCTGCAGGTGTCGGTGTATTCCGAGCGCCGCTCGGAGTTCAAGGTGTATCTCCGTCGGGAGACCGGCACCTCGGTAACCCTGCGGCGGGAGACGCCCCGGAGGCGAATCCCGCTCTCGCTGAGCTACGCGCTCAGCTACGGCCGCACCGAGGCGACCGCCGCGAGCTTCTGCGGCTCCTTCAACGCCTGCACCCCGGACGTGGTGGCGCTGCTCCGACAGAACCGGGTGCTCGCCACGCTGACCGGCACCGCGACCTTCCCCTCCACCAACAGCCCGATCGATCCCTCCCGCGGCAGTATCAAGTCGCTGGAGGTGACGCTGAGCTCGAAGTACCTGGGCTCGGCCGAAGAGCAGCAGTTCACCCGGCTGGTGGGCGACGCGGCCTGGTATCGGCCCATCACCCGCGACGCGATCTTGAGCTGGCGGGTGCGAGGCGGCATGGTCTTCTCACCCACGGTCGACATCGCCTCGCAGACCGGCAACTTCATCCCCCAGGAATACCGCTTCTATGCCGGTGGCCCCAACGACGTACGCGGGTTCGAGCGCAACGAGCTCGGCCCGGTGGTCTACGTGGTCTCCAAGCGCGAGGTGGACGAGGCGACCAGTGAAGCCCGGCCGATCAACCCCGACTCGGTCGAGGTCGCGGCCACCGGCGGCAACACCCTGGCCCTGGCCAACGTCGAGCTGCGGGTGCCCTCGCCCGTGCTCAGCTCCCGGCTTCGCTTCGCGGCGTTCGTGGACGCCGGCGGGGCCTGGACCCGGCAGGACCAACGCTCGAACCCGGTCATCCGGGTGACCCCAGGCGTCGGACTCAGGCTGGGGACGCCCCTGGGCCCGGCCCGGCTCGATGTCGCCTACAATCCCTATAAGCTCCAGTCGGGCCCGCTGTTCCAGTTCGACACCCTGGGGAATCTCACCCCGGTGCCCGGCGAGCCCAGTTACGTGCTCGATCGGAAGGGGCGGATCACGTATCACATCGCGGTGGGACAGCCGTTCTGATGCACCGGCGGATCGCGCGGTTCGTCTTCGTCATCCTGCTGGGCACCCTGGCGATGGTGCTCGGGGTGGTCACCTCGATGACGCTGACCCCGCCGGGGCGGGATCTGCTCGCGCGCTCCGTCTCCCGCTTCCTGGATCGGGTGGTGAACGGCCGGGTGCACGTCGGGGCGATCTCCGGCTCGTTCCTCTACGACCTGGTGCTGACCGACCTGGTGGTGCGGGACACCAGCGGCGCCCTGCTGGCCGATCTACCGCGCGCCCGGGTCGGCTTCCGGCTGCCCAACCTCATCGCCGGCGAGTTCGTGCTGGGCAGCGTGCAGCTCGACCGTCCGGTCATCCAGCTGATCAAGCACCGCAACGGGCGGATGAACTACGAGGACGTGCTCCGGATCGGGAAGGGCACCCCGGGCGGCAAGTCGCCGCTGGTGGACTTCCACAACGTGCGGATCGACGACGGGACGCTTCGGATCGCGCTGCCCTGGAACCCCGACCGCTCACTCCGCACCGCGGCCCAGAAGGACTCCGCGCTCGGCGCCGAGCGGGCCAAGCCGGGGCGGACGATCGAGGAGAGCCCCGAGGGGCTCCGGCGGGTCATCCTGCTGTCCGACCTCTCCACCCGGCTGGCCCGGCTCCGGATCGCGACGCCGGACCGGCTGCCGTTCACCATCGATATCGACTCCATCGCCACCCGCATCAGCGATCCGGCCGTGACGGTGCGCGACGCGGTCGGCCGGGTGCGCCTGCGCGGCGACAGCGCGGTCTTCAGCCTGAGCCGGGCGGCGCTGCCCGACACCCGGTTCAGTGGGGGCGGGGCGGTGACCTGGCCCCGAGATACGATCATGTACGACTTCCAGGTCATCTCAACCCACGTCAACCTGGAAGACCTGCGGTGGGTCTCGCCCGGCTTTCCGTCCATGACCGGGCGCGGGGTCCTGTCGGCGCGCTCGATCAACGGCCACCGCACCGAGTACGACATCCGGGACCTCCACCTGCTGGAAGGGCCCCAGCGGGTGGACGGAGATCTCGTCGCCGTCACCGACCGGCCCCGCGGTCTCGGCGTCCGCGACATGCGGGTGACCCTGCGCGATCTCGACCTCGACGCGGTGCGCTATTACGTCGATTCGCTCCCATTCTACGGCACGCTCACCGGGTCGCTGGCGGGCAACGGGTTCCTCGATGACATGCAGGTCAGGATCGACTGGGCCTTCGCCGATGCCAAGGTGCCAGGCCGGCCGGTGACTCTGATCGCGGGTGAAGGCGGTGTCGGGGCACGCCGGGACAGCGGGCTCACCTTCAGCGACTTCGCGGTGCGGAGCTCCGACGTGGACCTCCGCACCGTACGATTGGTGGCGCCGGCGGTGATCCTGGATGGTCGGCTCAACGCCGTGGGCACGCTCGACGGGCCGCTGCACAATGTCACCTTCCGCGGCACGGCCCGGCATCAGGACGGGAGCCGCCCGCCCAGCACGGCGGTGGGCTCGCTCTATCTGGATACCCGCCGCGACACGCTCGCCCTCGCCACGGACGTGCAGTTCGAGCCGCTGTCGTTCGAGGGGATCCGGCGCGCCTTCCCCTCGCTCAAGTCCCAGGGCGAGCTCCGGGGCCACTTCCACGGCGAAGGCACCGTCTACGACCTGGCTGTCGAGACGAACCTGAGCGGCGAGCTCGGCAGCTTTACCGCGAACGGCAGCATCACGGTGGATCCACCGCACTGGGCCGCCCAGAATCTGCTGCTCACCTTCTCCCGGCTCGACCTCGCGACGCTCACCGGGCACGACATCCCGACTTCCCTGGCCGGCGTGCTGCACGTCACCGGCAGCATCGACACGCTGCGGGCGCCCGAGGGTCGGATGACCCTCGCCCTCGGCCGGAGTCGGGTGCGCGAGTGGACCATCGACAGCGTCTTCGCCCGGGGCCAGAGCCAGGACAGCGTGCTACGCCTCGACACCGCCTATGCCGAGTGGCAGGGCGCCCGGGCGGCGGGATCGGGCAGCCTGGGCTGGGGCGTGCCGCATTCCGGTCAAATGCAGTTCGCGCTCGCGGCGGACAGCCTGGTGGCGTTCGACTCGCTGCTGCTCGCCGCTACGGGACAGCACCGGGACACCACCCCCGACAGCCAGCCGCTCAACGGCGCGGCGGTCGGACACGTGGTGCTCGCCGGGAGCCTCGACACGCTGCAGCTCTCGGGCAACCTCGAGGTGCGCGACTTCAGCTTCCAGACGCTGAGCTCGCCCCGGATGGCGGCGACCTTTACCTCCAGCGGCGGGCGGCGCCCCCACCTGGTGGGTTCCGCCGAGGCCGACACGCTGCTCATGGGGACGTATCGGTTCACCCACCTGGGCGGTCACATCGACGGCTACGCCGACTCCCTGGCCTGGGAGGGTGGCAGCACGCTGGCCGAGGGCTCGCGAATCGACGGAGCAGGGGAGTACGAGCTGGCCGACAGCATCGGCCTGGTGTGGGTCGAGCGCCTCCGCGCCGCCTTGCCCAGCCACACCTACGTCCTGACCGACCGCGCGGTCATGGCGCTGGCCAAGGGCGCGCCCACACTGACCCCGGTGTCGCTCGAGGCCACCGATGGATCGGGTGTCCTGCGGATGTCCGGGACGATTCCGGATGAGCAGCCCGGAGCGCTCGCGGTGGAGACCTACGGGCTGGATCTGCAGGACCTCTACGGCCTCTTCGGCCGGGACACGCTGGGCGTGGCGGGGGACGTGGGGCTCACCCTCCAGGTGAACGGCACCGCCCGGTCGCCGACCTTCCGCGGGACAGGCCGGGTGGACCAGGCCCGCTTCGGCGACTTCCGGGCCCCCTTCCTCCAGGGCGTGCTCAACTACCAGAATCAGCGGCTCGACGCCAACCTCGACCTCTGGCGCACCGGCGAAAACATCCTCACGGTCGAGGCGCACCTGCCGATGGACCTGGCGATGCGCGGCGTCGAGCGGCGGATCCTGGACGGCCCGCTCACCGGCCGGGCCTATGCCGACAGCGTCGATCTCGGGCTGCTCGAGGCCCTGACGCCTGCGGTGGATCGGGTGGAAGGCCGCCTGGCGGTGAACGTGCAGGTGGAAGGGACGTGGAAGGACCCGCGTCTCGCGGGGACGGTCGCGGTCAGCAACGGCAGCATGAACCTTCCCGGGCTCGGCGTGCGGTTCGGCAGTGTGGACGGAAGCGCGCTGCTGCAGGGCGATTCGGTCGTCTTCAAGGACGTCCGCATCACCAGCGGCGGCGGCGCCCTCGCGGTACGGGGCGGCATGCAGCTCGAGGACTTCTCCCGACCGATCCTGGCGCTCGACGCGCGGGCCGATCAGTTTCGCGCCATCGACGTGCGCAACTTCCTCACCCTGGTGGCCACCGGCGACATCCAGCTTCGTGGCCCGGTGTTCGGCGCGACCCTCACCGGCAACCTGACCGCCAACAGCGGCGTGCTCTACTTCGCGGACCTGGTCAACAAGCGGGTGATCGACCTGGAGGACCCGGCGTACGCCGACCTGCTCGACACCACCCTGATCCGGCGGGAGAACCTGGGCAACAAGTTCCAGAACCGCTTCATGGACTCGTTGCGGGTGGAGGACCTCCGGGTCGGCATCGGGAGCGACGTCTGGCTCCGCAGCGCGGAGGCCAATATCCAGCTCGACGGCTCGGTGCGGCTGACCAAGATCGGGCAGGAGTACCAGCCGACCGGGAAGCTCAACGCGCCGCGGGGGAACTACACCCTCAAGATCGGGCCGGTCACCCGCGACTTCACGGTCAACAAGGGAGAGGTGCAGTACATCGGCACGCTGAACGCCAACCTCGACATCCAGGCGCAGCACACGGTACGCGCTGTCCGGGGCGAGGAGATCCCGATCATCGCCAACATCGAGGGCACGCTGTACGCGCCGAAGGTGACGCTGGAGAGTACGCTCAGGCCTCCGATCTCGGAGACGGACCTGGTCTCCTACCTCGTGACCGGCTATCCGGCCAACGACGCCGCGCAGTTCGGCCAGTCCAACGCGGTGCTGACCGGGCTGGCCTACTTCTCCAGCGCTCTTTCCAGCGAGCTGGAGCGCGCGCTGATCCAGGACTTCGGCGTGCCCATCGACCTGATCGAGATCCGTCCCGGCGTGAGCCCGACCGGCGAAGGCGACGTGCCGACCCAGGTGGCCGCCGGGTGGCAGATCGGGCGAAAGAGCTTCCTGACCTTCAACGCCGGCTTCTGCCCCGACTTCAGCCAGTTCAGCACCCGGAACTTCGGGGCCAGCTTCGAATTCCGCTTCAGCCGGGAATGGCGCTTCATGAGCAGCGTGGAGCCGACCTACCAGTCGTGCTCGGGAAGCACGTTCACCAATCCGTTTCTCTCCAACAATCGCTACCAGATCGGCACCGACATCCTCTGGGAGCGGGAGTTCTAGGTGGCGCGGGCGCTGCTCATCACCAACCCGGCCGCCGCGCGGACGCAGCAGCGCGCGGTAGCCGCGGTGATGCGCGCCATGCAGCGCGCCGGCTGGGGCGCCGAGGTGCTCGCCACCGGCGGCCCCGGCGACGCGCGCCGCCTCGCCGAGTACGGGGTGGCCGAAGGGGTGGACGTGGTGGCGGTCTTCGGGGGCGACGGCACCACAATGCAGGCCGCCGCGGCGCTGGTGGGCACCGAGGTGGCGCTGGGCGTCATCCCGGGGGGGACCGGTAACCTGCTGGCGGGGAATCTGCGGATCCCCGCCTCGCCCGAGCGAGCCGCGCGGGCGCTGGTCGCGGGGCGGCCCCGCCCGTTTGACCTCGGACGGATGGAGCGGGCCGGCGGTGACCAGTACTTCGCCGTGGCCTGCGGCGCGGGCTACGACGCCCGGGTCATGGCCGCGACGCTTTCCGAGCACAAGCGGCGGTGGGGGATGGTGGCCTACGCGGCCACGACCCTCCGACTCATCGGCGGCATCCGGAGCGCGACCCACATCATCACCATCGACGGCGTGGAGTACGATGCCCATGCCGCCATGGTCCTGGTCGCCAACTGCGGGGAGGTCATCCCGCCTTTCGTGAGGCTGGGGGCCGGCATCCGTCCCGACGACGGCCTGCTGGACGTCGTGGTGATGCGGGCCAACAGCTTCGGCCAGAGCGTCCGGGCCGTCTGGGAGCTGCTCCGGGACGCCCCCACGGCCGACGGGATCGAGACCTTCGTAGGCTATGCCCGGGGCCGGGAAATCAGGGTCGTGACCGAGCCGGTCGAGCCGGTGCAGCTCGACGGGGAGCCCGGGGGGGAGACGCCCTTTACCGTCAATGTCGTGCCGGGGGCGATCCGTATCATGGTGCCGTAGGCCATGGCGCGAAGGGACGGACTGTTTAATTTCTAGGGGGCGTTCACGCACCACCCCCCACGAGGCACCAGCATGGCCGGATCCGTTCTCCTCATCGATGACGATGTCGACGTGCTGCGCAGCATCGGCAACTACTTCGAGCGGCTGGGCTACGAGGTCACCCGGGAGTTGAGCGGAGAGGCCGGCCTCGCCACCTTCGACCGGATCCGCCCCGAGGTCGTGATCCTCGATCTCCGGCTCCCGGGCATGGACGGGATGGAGGTGCTGGAGAACCTGCGCCAGCGCGACGCGGCCGTCATCCTCCTCACCGGCGAAGTGGATGTCCCCACCGCGGTGCGCGCCATGCAGCTCGGCGCCGAGAATTTCCTGACCAAGCCGGTGGACATGGAGCACCTCGCTGCCGCCACCGCGCGGGTGGCCGACAAGGCGCGGCTCCGCCGGGTCAACGAGGCGCTGCTGGTACAGAGCTCCCCCGACCACGGGCTCGATTCGCTGGGCACGTCCAGCATGATGCAGGACTTTGCCCACCAGGTCGGGCTCCTGGCCCAGAGCGAGCGGACCACCGTCCTGCTCAACGGCGAGAGCGGGACCGGCAAGGGCTGGGTGGCCCGGATGATCCACGACCTGAGCCCGCGGTCCAAGGCTCCCTTCGTCGAGGTGAACTGCGCGGGCCTCAACGCCACCTTCCTCGACTCCGAGCTGTTCGGCCACGAGAAGGGCGCCTTCACCGACGCCAAGGACCGCAAGCAGGGACTGTTCGAGATCGCCGACCGCGGGACCATCTTCCTCGACGAGATCGGTGATCTCGCCCCCGAGCTCCAGCCCAAGCTGCTCAAGGTGCTGGAGACGAAGACCTTCCGGCGGCTCGGTGGGACCCGCGAGATCACCGTCGACGTGCGTCTCATCGCGGCCACCAACAAGAACCTGCAGCAGGAAGTGGAGGACACCCGCTTCCGGGAAGACCTCTACTACCGGCTGAGCGTCATGCCGCTCACGCTGCCGGCGGTGCGCGACCGCTCGCGCGAGGACCGGCTCTCGCTGATCACCCGCCTGATGGGCGACCTCCAGGCCGAGCTCGCCGACGGCCCGGCCACGCCGTCGGCCGAGGTGCTGGAGCGGCTGCTGGCCTATCCCTGGCCCGGCAACGTGCGGGAGATGCGCAACGTCCTCGAGCGCGCCCTGATCCTCGGCCGGGGGCAGCCGGCGATGAGCGTCGAGCACCTGCCCGGGGAGTTCCGCGCCCGCCCCGGTATCGGCGACCGGCGGCACACCCCGCTCAGCCTGGAGGACCTCGAGCGCCAGCACATCGAGCGGACCCTCAAGCACCACACCGGCAACCGGACCCGCGCCGCGATCGAGCTGGGCATCTCGCGCGCGACCTTGATCAACAAGATCAAGCGGTACAACCTCACCGCGTGACGGACGATGGCCGAGATTCACGAGCACGACGGGATGTCGTGCCGCTCCTGCGGCCGGGAGGAGCGGGCCTCCGAAGGCTACCCCTGCGCCAATTGCGGGACCTTCATCTGCCTGATCTGCAGCTTCCGGGGGGTCACCCTGTGCCGGGAATGCCAGGCTCGCGAGTCCGGCGGCTCACGGTCCGCGGGGAGCGAAGGATGAGCGCCGGGTGAGCCCGGGTCAGGTCGCGGCTCGCGCGGCATTGGCCCCGCTTCTGGCCGAGCCGTCGCTCCGCGCCGAGCAGGTCAGCCAGCTGGTTCTAGGTGAGACCGCCGCGGTGCAGGAATCGTCGGGCGAGTGGCGCCGCGTCCGCGCTGAGCTCGACGGATACCTCGGCTGGGTCCACACCGGCTATCTGGTCGAGCTCCAGCCCGAGGCGGCCGCCGCGTGGCGGGCCGACGCCTCGGGTTGGAGCCTCGGCGCCGTGGCCCGGATCGGCACCGACCTGGTGCGGCTGCCGCTCCGGGCTCGGGTCGCTGTCGATCGCCAGGGCGTCCGGCTGCCGGACGGCCGGCTCGCCACTCTCGCCGCCGGCGAAGTGCCCTCCGCGGCCGACGTCTGCCGCAAGGCGGCGACGCAGCCACCCGAGCGATGGGCGCTGGAACGGTTCGCCGGGGCGCCCTATCTGTGGGGCGGGGTGACCCCCTGGGGCGTGGACTGCTCCGGGCTGGTGCAGACCACCTTCGCCG
>Ga0310810_10007363_pt1 | contig 12553 bp, 10 predicted proteins | sample NCmetagenome_FD_207641 | JGI IMG/M metagenome (GOLD analysis project Ga0310810, IMG submission 207641) | Soil microbial communities from experimental microcosm in Duke University, North Carolina, United States - NC | ecosystem: Engineered > Artificial ecosystem > Soil microcosm > Unclassified ... | reverse complement strand
GGCTTATCGTTGAGGAGAACCGTTCCACTGTTGGGGATCAAACTTCCATTCAGTGATCGCAACAGCGTTGATTTCCCGGCACCGTTTGGTCCAATCACGGCTGTTACCAAACCTGGTTCCAACGACAGTGAGACGTTGTCCACGGCAGTTCGATGACCGTACTTGATTGTTAGATTGCGAGCTTCCAGCAAGTTAAACTCTCTTCAAAAGATAAATAAATAAGGGAGCGCCAATCAGCGCCGTTATTGCTCCCACTGGTAACTCACGAGGGGCAATCACAGTGCGAGCGATTGTGTCCGCAATGATCACAAACAACGCTCCGCCAAGCGTCGCACTCGGAATACTGATCCGGTTATCACTTCCCACCGACAACCTGGTGAGATGAGGCACTACCAAACCGACATATCCGACCGAGCCGCTCGCAGCAACGGAACTTCCTACCAGCAAGCTAGCGATAAGAAATATCGTTACCCGCACTCGACCTACTTCTACGCCGAGGTCAAAAGCGTCGCGTTCGCCGAGCATCAACAAATTCAATGAACGTGCATTGAGCGACAGGATGATCGCGCCAACGACCACAACGGCTATTGGCACTGGTAATAAGCCGGTGTTCGCGCCCGACAGATCCCCTAACAACCAGAACGTAAAAGATCGGATTCGTGTCGCATCCATCATCGTGGTTACAAACACGATGATGGACGACAGGAACGTAGTTACAATAACGCCTGCCAGGATCAATCTCTCAGGAGTTGCCCCAACTCTTCCCCGAGCCAATCTATAAACAGCAAAAGTTGCAACCAATGCTCCCGCGAACGCCATCAGCGGTCGACTCCACTCCAGACTCCCGAAAAACAACAGCGCTAACATCGTCCCAACAGCCGCTCCGTTTGAAACTCCGAGAAGATAAGGCTCTGCCAACGGATTTCTTAGCAACGCCTGGTAACTGGCGCCAGCGGTTGCCAACGAACCTCCTACAGCCGCTGCCAGCAAGATTCGAGGCAAACGTATCTGAAAGAGAATATCGAAGTGATCGCTGGTCAGTCCGCACTGTCTGGTACCCAATGTCGTCAGTGCACAGAGTGAATTGGAAACAGGGAGTCTCTCACTTCCAAGTAAAGAAGCCGTGCCAACCACAATAACCAACGCAGCAACAAGGACCAGCAAGGTTATTATTGTTCGCCGAAGCGTTACTCTGTTTTGGTTGGCCTGCCGCAAACTGGTCATCACTTGAATGCTTCGGGATGAAGCGCTCTTGCCATCTCCTCCAATCCCTCGACGGCCCTCGGTCCCGGACGTACCAAATGATCGTCGTTGATTTTGTAAACTCTGCCGGTTTTTGCGGCCGGCGAGGTTGCCAGAGCTTTCGCGATGGTTCCATTCCCCTCGCCCATTGATCCACCTGTGGGAAGAATTATCGCGTCAGGCCTGGCCGCAAGCGCTGCCTCTGCACTGTACCTGGGCCACGCTCCTGGGACATTTGCTGTCACCGAATCTGCGCCGGCGCGTTCGAGCAGATCCGTAACGAATGAGTCGTGTCCAGCTGTGTAAAGTGGTTCAGCAGAGAGTTGATAGAACGTTCTGATGCGTGGAGATTGTTTTAATGCGTTATCTACAGCCATTGCGCGAGCTCGCAGCGAGGACACAAGTGCGGTTGCCTGCTCCATGTAACCAACAATTTTTCCAACCTGCTCGATAGAACGAAACACTCCTTCGAGATCATGTGGATCGGTAACGAACACCGCAATATTGTGACTTCTTAACTGCTCAGTGAAGACTTCGAGTTGTGAGGCAGTTGAGACAAGAACGACTTGGGGCTTCAACGCAATGATTCGTTCCAAATTGGGATGCTGAGTGTCACCCACCTTTTCAATGTTTTTTGCTTCGACTGGATAGTCGCAGTAAGTTGTATCACCAACAAGGCTACGTCCTGCGCCAACAGCGAAAACTATCTCAGTCAAATTCGGAGCGAGTGAAATAACGCGGTCGACTCTATCCGGAAGGAAAACCTCTCGACCCGCATCATCAGTGATCCGCCGCGGGTTGGTGCTGGGTTTGTTCAGAACTGCGGAGGAGCGCGAGCAGCCCGAGACCGACAATAGGGCTATCAGCAGAAGCGAAAGAGATTTGATAAAACGTGATGAGTTAAAAAACACGAAACCCACTGACCTCCGATGTTCCAACAAAGGGAAAACAGGCTTCAGCGGGATTAAGGATGGGAACCCACAAGCTGCCTGAACACCTTTGCGCGAGTGTTGAGAGGCGGCAAGTGTCCGGGCAGGTCTCCTGGCTTAGAGCAAACTCTTCACAGTGGCGCGACCGCGCGGGAATCTCACCCGCTTCCCTATTCTCCCCAATCAACTGGGGCACCCAAACACAATTTTGAAAAGAGCAACCGTAGTGTGGCCGGGACACTAACACGCGAAAGTGGAGGTGTCAAACTTCAGATTGGCCGAATGTCTAATTTGGAGGACCAAGTCATTTTCCATATATCATTTGACATTTTTCAGTTGGTCATTTGGAAGGAACCGTGTGCAACGTTTGGAAGTAACAACTAGCGGACCGCCAAATGACCAACTGAAAAATGTCAAATGATATATGGAAAATGACTCCGTCTCCTTCAAACAGAACACTTTGAGTGCTTCCGTTTGCCTCCCCTTCCCGCGTCCAGTAAGATGCCGTTCTATTCGACGCCTAACAGGACGAAATCAATGATCAAAACCCTGGAATGGACAAAAGACGGGGTTCGTATGTTGGACCAACGCCTTCTCCCGTCCGAAGAGAAATACCTGATGCTGCGGTCGTACGATGAAGTGGCCGAGGCAATTCGAAAGATGGTAGTTCGTGGCGCACCCGCGATTGGTGTTTCTGCAGCTATGGGAATCGCATTAGGTGCCAATCAATCTGTCGGGACGTCTGTAGCCGATCTAGAAGACGACCTCAATTACATCTGTGATGTAATGGCGCACACTCGTCCAACCGCTATCAATCTTTTTTGGGCGATTGAGAGAATGCGGACAGCATTCGAACGGGCCAAATCACTTCGCGACGTTGAAGCAGTAAAAGAGGCATTGGTGTCTGAAGCTTTGGCCATCTTCGAAGAAGACATAGCCGCAAACCGTTCCATAGGTAAACATGGCGCCCATCTGATTCCAGACGGTGCAACGGTGCTTACACATTGTAATGCCGGCGCATTGGCAACTGCCGGCGACTATGGGACCGCGCTTGGCGTCATTCGAGGTGCTCGGGACGCTGGAAAGCGAGTAGCAGTGATTGCCGATGAAACCAGACCATTCCTTCAGGGTCTGCGGTTAACGGCGTGGGAACTGGCAAAGGACGACATCCCCGTGACGGTCATAACTGACAACATGGCCGGTCATGTCATGAAGAGCGGTAAGGTTGATGCAGTGGTGGTGGGTGCTGATCGAATTGCTGCAAACGGTGACACGGCTAATAAGATTGGAACATACATGGTTGCCGTGCTTGCAAAGGAGCACAGCATTCCATTCTACGTGGCCGCTCCACTGACCACGTTGGATCTATCCCTTTCTTCCGGCGAGCAAATCCCGATCGAAGAACGAGATCCGATCGAAGTAACCCACATCAGAGATCAGCAAATAGCGCCTGATGGCATAAACGTTCACAACCCGGCATTCGACGTAACGCCAAATCATTTGATAACCGCGATTGTTACTGATAAAGGCGTGGCCAGGCCGCCGTATAAAGAAAGTTTGAAAGCGCTAACTGAGATGGAGCACGCTCAGTCTGCAGGCTAAGTTGTCGCGTACCGACTGCTTTTCCACCAGTCAATAGTCCTTCGGAGTCCTTCTCGCAATCCGACCGTTGGTTCGTAGCCGAGTAATTCACGAGCTCGCGTTGTATCAGCGAGGCTGTGACGAACATCGCCCACCCGCGGTTCACGATAGTCCACCACTACCTGCGGTTTTCCAATTAGATCTTTTAGTTCGGCAAGCAACTGGTTCAGCGTGATTCGTTCGCCGGTGGCAATGTTGATTACGTTGCCAACGCCTTTCGTCGTCGTTGCAGCCTTGAGATTCGCAGCCACGACATTATCGATGTAAGTAAAGTCGCGCGACTGTTCGCCATCTCCGAAGATTACTGGCTGCTCGTCAGAACAGAGCGCACTGATAAATCTCGATACAACACCCGAATATTGTGATCCCGGATCTTGCCTCGGGCCGAACACATTGAAATATCGGAGTGAAACCGTTTCCAAACCGTAAACACGCGTAAAGACCTGGCAATAGTATTCGCCAACGAGTTTCGCTACGGCGTAAGGAGAGAGTGGATCGGGAGCCATATCTTCCACTTTCGGCAGCGTTGGCTGGTCGCCATAAGCCGAGCTGGACGCCGCGTACACAACACGTCTTACGTTTTGTTGACGTGCGGCCTGCAGCAGATGAAAGGTTCCATCAACTGAGGCGATATGAGACTGCTCAGGATTTTCCACGGAACGCGGAACTGAGGGTATAGCGGCCTCGTGAAAGACAACCTCGGCATCCTTGAGTGCGCGATTAATCAGTTCAAGATCTGCCACGCTGCCCTCGATGAACTCGATGTCTCCGGAAAGCTCCTCCACATTTTCACGGTGACCCGTCGACAAGTCATCGATGATTCGCACCTTGGCACCGCTTGCTGCAGCAGTTTCTGCGATGTGAGAACCAATAAACCCGGCGCCACCTGTGACAACTACAATTCCAGATAATGACATTGGCCTTATTAGATGGTCGCGACTACCGACCCACGCCTACATATTCAAAACCTATTTCGCGCATGTCTTCGGGATCACAAATGTTTCTGAGGTCGGCGATTCGCGGGGTCGCCATCAGCTGGTGAATGCGGCGCATATCTAGTGCTCTGAACTGGTTCCATTCAGTCACGAAAATCAAGGCCACTGCGCCTTTCACTGCATCGTACTCGTCGTCAGCATAAGAAACTTCGGAAAGTATTTTCTTGGCTTCGGATTTTGCTACGGGGTCGTAGGCTTGAACTAAGGCACCATCGGCGAGAAGTCCGCGAATAATCCCAACCGATGGCGCTTCACGCATATCGTCTGTCTCAGGTTTGAAAGCGAGTCCAAGCACCGCAATCTTTTTATCTTTCAAGTCGCCCACCAGCTTGCGAATCTTCACCAGCATCTCTTTAACCTGGCGCTTATTCACTTCTATGACCGCATCGACGATTAAAGAATCTGAACCGAACTGCCGCGCGACACTGGCTAATGCTCGAGTGTCTTTTGGAAAGCATGAACCACCAAATCCCGGGCCAGGGTGTAAAAACTTACTGCCGATCCGTTTGTCCATGCCAATGCCACGAGCAACATCGTGGACGTCACAACCGATTCTCTCGCAAAGATTCGCGATCTCGTTAATAAAAGAGACCTTCGTAGCAAGAAATGCATTTGCAGCGTACTTCGTGAGTTCAGCTGCCTCGAGAGAAGTAATCACAAAGGGAGCTTCGATCAAGTAAAGCGGGCGATAAAGATCCTTCATGATGGCGATCGCTTCTTGATCGCGACTACCTATCACCACACGATCAGGCCGCATGAAGTCGTTGATGGCAGCACCTTCACGTAAGAATTCCGGGTTCGAAACTACCCCAAAATTTGCCCGACTCTTTTTTCGTTCGTTCACCAAACTACGAATATGTTCACCAGTACCAATTGGCACGGTAGATTTTGTAACGATGACCTTGTAATCCTGAAGGTGATCTGCGATCGAGGCCGCCGCAGCTTCTACGAAGCTTAGATCAGGTGAGCCATCGTCTTTGGGGGGAGTACCGACAGCAAGAAAGATAACTAGGGCTTCTTCTACGGCCTCGCCCACATTTGTGGTGAACCTTAGACGACCTGACTGCGCGTTCTTGGCGACGAGTTGCTCGAGACCTGGCTCGTAGATTGGCATCACGCCACTCTTGAGTCGTTCAATTTTCTGCTCATCGACGTCAACACAGGTGACGTCGACTCCGAATTCAGCAAAACAAGCGCCTGTAACCAGACCGACGTAACCAGTGCCGATAACCGCTATATGCATTTTGAATCTATTGAAAAGCTTTTGGGGTGGACTTCAAATCAAAATTTTGCGGGTCGCGCGATTTCGATCGCGTGACCCGCAAACGTCAGTTAGTACGCTGTAGCGCTGAGGTCAGTGCTACAGTTTTGTTGGAATAATCCAATCTCTCAAGACTACTTCGTCGGGCTTACTACTGTAACGGACCCACCGAAGTTCAGGTCGTTGTTGTGGAATGCAGCGTAAAGAACACCGGCAACTGCTCCGCCGACTGCAAGCAGCAACACCGCCAACGCACCACCACTAAGACCATCATCGTCGTCATCGCCCTGAGGGCTCGGCATGCCGGCCATTCCACTTTCACCAGCGGCGATCTGTTTCACAGAACTGCCGGATCGAAGCTGAGTCAGACCCGTTTCAGTCGAGACTGATGTTCGACCATGAGACGCATTCACGGTAAACGCCGTGGCTTGACTACCATCCACTACCACAGTTCCGTCTTTTGTGGTCAGGTTTACAGTGATTCCATTAAGAGTGGAAACGTGAGCGCTGCCAGTCTCGAGCATTCCGTTGATGCCCTTGTCTGTGAAGGTCAGACGAAGATTGCTATTGGGAGCGAGATCGATCCGGCCCAATTTGTTGATGCTGACTGATGCGCTGCTATCTTTTGCGGTGCTAATCGTTGAGTCGGAGAACAAGGTGCCGCCAGAAATCACTTTCTGTCCGTTCACGGTAACCTCACCAGTCACCGACAACTCGCCGGATGCTTTGGCGCCCGGCGCGGCCAACACAACCATTGAGTAAACACTCAAAACGCCAACCGCTACAAAGAGCGCGATGAACTTGCGGCTCCAAGTTTTGCTAGTCATTAACTTTCCTCCCGTATAGTGAAAAACAAAAAAGTCTTTATTGCTGTCGCACGCGTACTGTCGTGAGAAACTAAGGCGCAGAACCAAATCCCGTTACAACTGCTCGCGACCTTCAAAAGTTAGTGCATTTGTGGTCCGCAAAGCCCGCTAACACTTGGCATTTATTACACTAATAGGAGCCCGGTGTCAACAAACATTTGGGCCGAGTTTGCCACGAAACTGTGCTTTTTTCGGCTGGTTGAGAAGATACCACTGCACAATCTACACGTCTAGATATTATGAGGGTCAGAAACAATGCTTTGGTTAACAGAGGACCTTACGGAACTACCCGCCGACTTCTACTGAGCGTCTTTGGACCGCCATCGGAAACAGTGGGTTTGCTTTCCGATAGGCCTTTCTCAGTCAGGTCCGCTTGTTCATATGGATCCAATCTCGCAAAAACATAGAAGATTTCGGTGGAACGGACCGTCCCAAGGAACCGAAAAGTATTTCTTATTACCTCGCCGGATTTAAAAGTGGGCGGCGGTGTAGGGCGACCGAATAGTAACCCAAATTCGTCGGCAGTCACCGCCTCCAACTCCGGAAGGTAGTCATTCTGTGTTTCCCGGGCCAAACGAACCGCGATTTGCCTGAGAGCTCTGATTCGATTGGAGTTGCGGCGATAATAACCCGGGCTGATTTCGCGGCGGCTTACCCTATCATCTACGACCTCTTGCTCGTTTTTTAGATATCCCAGGTAGGCACGGACGACTGGGCCAAAATCGTCTTCTGAGTATCTCGTCTGGCCGGTCGTAAGTGGCTGACAAACAAGCAGGAGAATGAGACCGAAAAAGAGTTGTGCCCTCGAGAATGGCATCGAACAGCGTTGCCGCCTTACTGTGATAATTTTCTTGTGAAGTCGCATTATAAAACGTTTACGGGACACAAAATTGCGCGTGTCTTTCAGCAATGTTACATTGATCTTCAATTTCAGTGAATGCATCAATGACTTCGGTCGATCTCTCAGGTATCCCGACTCAAAACAGAGTTGCGCTCGGTGTTTCGGGAGGAATTGCCGCTTATAAAGCAGTGGAAATCCTCCGAGGACTGCAACGCGCCGGTTGCTCAGTGCGCGTGGCAATGACACAACGCGCGTGCGAATTTGTTCGACCTCTTACCTTCCGTGCACTCTCAGGTTCGCACGTTGTCGTTGACGACTATGCGCCTGATAATCCCGATCCAATTGCGCACATCACGTTTTCTCAAACAGTAGACCTGCTTTTAGTAGCCCCTGCCACCGCAAATATCATCGCTAAGTTTGCTCATGGAATTGCCGATGATTTTCTGACCTCGACGTATCTCGCGTGCACTTCGCCAATACTGGTGGCACCGGCTATGAACACAACGATGTGGGAACATCCCGCAACTCAACGCAATGTTGAGCAGTTGCGAAAGGATGGAATTTACTTTGTCGAACCAGACGCGGGCGAAATGGCTTGCGGCACAATCGGTCCCGGCCGTTTGAGCGATCCCGAACGAGTGGTGAGCGCCGCCTTAGAAATTTTGCGGAACAGCAAAAGGAACGATTTAGCTGGCGAGCGTCTTCTTATAACGGTCGGCGCAACTCGTGAAGAGATCGATCCCGTCCGTTTCATTTCGAACCGCTCATCCGGAAAAATGGGGTTTGCGGTCGCTGAAGCAGCTCGACGAAGAGGAGCAAAGGTGACGGCAATCGCCGGCGCGACCACAATTGATTCCCCACCTGGCGTAGATACGATTCGAATTAATTCGGCGATGGAAATGGCAGAGGCAGTGCGACGCGAGATCGCCAATGCGACGATATTTATCGGGGCAGCTGCCGTTGCCGATTACCGGCCAGCCGAACGAGCCAATCAAAAGATAAAGAAGAACACCGGATCTCTAACGATCAATTTGGAACGCACTGAAGACATCCTGTCCAGTGTCGCCGCTAATCGACAAGAAGGAATGCTGGTTGTAGGCTTCGCGGCCGAGTCCGAGAATCTGTTAGAGAATGCCAGAAACAAATTGCGAACTAAACAAGTTGATGTCATCGTCGCTAATGATATTTCCGAACGCAACGTCGGATTCGATTTCGACACTAATGCGGTTACAATCCTCAGTCGCAATAGCAGCAATCACGTTCAACTGCCGCTGATGTCGAAGAAGGACATCGCGGATCAAATACTGGACGTCATCGTGAAACTCAGATCTGAAACAGCCATAACCAAAGCTTCGTCAACTTAAATGGACCCCTCAGAGTTATTAGAACTCGTAAAAGAAACAAAGAAGCAGCTACTTCATTTGCAGGCGCTAGGTGTCGAAGGCGTCCAACTTTCGAGGGAACCTCTACCGAGGTCAAGAGCTGCCGTTCCCGTGTTTCAACACCCAACACCTAAAGGTTCGCAAACTGAACGAGTGAGCTTGTTTGGCGATCTTGCGCCCCAAGCGGAGAAACTCGCGACGTCTCAGGAGACGTTTGAGGAGATTCATAACGAAATCGGTGATTGCACACGTTGTCCATTACATCGCGAAAGAACAACTGTCGTTCACACTGAAGGAAACAGAAAGGCGCGCCTCATGTTTGTCGGTGAGGCTCCAGGAGCGGACGAAGACATCCAGGCCAGACCATTTGTCGGTCGCGCAGGGCAGCTCCTGACGAAAATCATCGAAGCCCTTGGTCTGAAACGAGAGGAAGTGTTGATCGGAAATGTAAATCGTTGCCGGCCGCCAGGGAATCGCCCACCAACGCCTGAAGAAGCTTCAATGTGTAAACCCTTTTTGCTTCGCGAAATTGCGATCGTTCAACCCGAAGTCATTGTTGTGCTGGGCAACACTGCGATGAAGAATCTCTTAGATACCAGAGAAGGAATCACTAAACTGCGCGGCACCTTCCAGGAGTTCAAGGGAATCAAAGTGATGCCAACTTTTCACCCGGCTTATCTGCTCCGAGATCCGTCGAAGAAACGCGAGACTTGGGAAGATTTGAAAAAGGTGCGCGATTACCTCGACAGCACCGCTCAACATTGATAACAGTCCAGAGGCTGTCGCACCAAAAGAATTTGCGTTAACTTGTCCTACGTGAACAATCACCTCGGAACTGCAACATCAACGACGCTCAAACCCAATTCATCTTGTTACGTTGAGGTTGCTGTTCCTCTCCACGTTTCGAAAACATTCATCTATAGATTTAGTGGCGAAGAGGCGAGCCCACAGATTGGCGCTCGTATTCTTGTACCACTGGGCCGCAAGCTCGTCACTGGATACGTGGTGGCGTTTTATGAAGCCTTACCGTCGCAGTTTGCATCAAGTGAATCTGAACTCAAGGATGCCGGAAACGTCATCGACTCCGTTCCCGTCTGTACCTCCGAGATTCTCGACTTGACGCGCTGGGTTTCGGAGTATTACGCATCGCCCTGGGGTGAAGTGATCAAGGCAGCGTTGCCGCCCGGCATAAGTCCGGTGATTCACGAGTTTGTTTCGCTTACAGAAGAGGGAAAAACTCGGGAGCGCACCGATGCAGTGAGTTTGACCGCAAAGATTCTCAATCATCTGATCACGACCAGCCAACCAACGAGACGAGATTCCTTAAGTCATTTTGCATCCACAACGCAGATCAGCCGAGCCTTGCATGAGATGGAAAATGAAGGATTAATTGAGCGCACTCAAACACAAAGCAATTCCTTCGTTAAAACCAAACAAGTGCGATTCGTCCGTTTGCTTCCGGAAAGACTCACGGGCGACAACAAACTCACCGGAGCCCAGGAACGTGTGATTGCCAGCCTCAAGCGCCAGGTGCAAAAAGTTCCACTGCAAACCGTTTTAAAGGAAGCACAGGTAAGCGCGTCGACCTTGATCACGATGGAGAAGAAAGGCATCGTTTCCATCAACACTGAGGTAGTCAGGCGAGATCCGTTTTATGATTCACAAACGCAAGCACCTTCAAACTACACGCTGACTGCGGCACAAACTTCAGTACTAACCGAGATCGAATCAGCAATTCAGAACGGAAGTTATTCAGCGTTCCTCTTACACGGGGTAACTGGCAGTGGCAAGACAGAGGTTTACATTCGTGCAATGCGAACCGCACTCAGTCAAGGCAAGTCTGCGATGATGCTGGTGCCGGAGATTGCGTTGACTCCCGTCTTTTCACGGCGGCTAAGAGAGCATTTCGGCGAGAACGTCGCCATCTTTCATTCTTCCCTTCAGCGAGGCGAACGTTTTGATGAATGGAGTCGTGTAAAAGCAGGCGAAGCTCGGGTCGTCATCGGCACTCGTTCCGCCGTATTTGCACCAGTGAAGGATCTCGGTCTGATCGTTGTAGATGAGGAACACGAGTCGAGTTACCGGCAACAGGATTCGCCGTATTACAACGGACGAGATACAGCAATCGTGCGCGCTCGGAAAGAATCGGCCGTGGTCGTTTTAGGTTCCGCTACTCCTTCGCTCGAATCGTTCCACAACTCGAAAAATGGAAAGTACAGATACCTGAGTCTGCCCCAGCGAATTGGCGGAAGACCTATGGCTGACGCTTCCATCGTTGACATGCGGAATGTCTTTGCACGACACGGTAAGCCACGCGTGTTTTCAGATGAACTACTTGAAGCGATCAAGGAGACTCAAGATCGCAAAGAGCAATCCATTATCCTGCTCAATCGCCGAGGCTACTCGAGCTTCGTTCTATGCCGCTCGTGTGGTGAAACTGTTCAGTGCAAAAACTGCGACGTCACGCTTACCTATCACCGGTCCGAACGGGTCATGATTTGCCACTATTGCAACTATCGTGAGGCTGTACCTTCTGTGTGCCGTCACTGTGGCAAGGACTACATTCATTATGTTGGTGAGGGTACTGAACAACTCGAGGAACTGTTAAAGAAGGCTTTCCCGACTTTACGTCTTGCCAGGATCGACAAAGACACAACATCGAATCGACAACGCTTCGAAAAAATCCTTCAAGACTTCAGCGATCGAGAGTTGGATGCACTGGTTGGAACTCAGATGCTGGCAAAAGGGCACGACTTTCCAAATGTCACGCTTGTGGGCGTTGTAAGCGTTGACGCGGGTTTAGCACTGGCTGACTTTCGATCTGCTGAACGAACGTTTCAGTTAATAACCCAGGTCGCTGGGCGCGCTGGTCGTGGCGATCGGCCCGGCCGGGTTTTGATCCAAACATACCATCCGAACCACTACGCATTACGACATGCATGCGCTCAGGACTATGAAGCGTTCTATGAAGAAGAAATTCGTTATCGCCAGAATCACGCTTACCCGCCATTCATTGCACTCGCGAGCTTTCTTGTTCACGGTCCCGATCTTAGCAAGGTTCGGAATGACGCGCTTGAACTTCGCAAGCATTTAGACCTGGCAAATCAGGATCGGACTTCGCGTATTCTGGGTCCAGCTCCTGCTCCACTTGCGCGCCTGAAAGGAGAGCATCGATTTCAGCTGCTGATCAAATCCAGGAGCAGGCGTCGATTGCGTGAAGTCGCAGATGCGGCGTTGAGAGCTATTGCCGAGAGTAAAACAAACCTGCGGTCCATGAACCTTGAGATCGATCCTGTTTCGTTGATGTAGGGTTATTCTCTGTGCAGCCTCTGTGTTCTCTTTGTCTCTGTGGTTAATTAAGCTTTGGTTCTCGCTCGCCATAGAGACACAGCGAAC
>Ga0310810_10007362_pt1 | contig 12554 bp, 11 predicted proteins | sample NCmetagenome_FD_207641 | JGI IMG/M metagenome (GOLD analysis project Ga0310810, IMG submission 207641) | Soil microbial communities from experimental microcosm in Duke University, North Carolina, United States - NC | ecosystem: Engineered > Artificial ecosystem > Soil microcosm > Unclassified ... | reverse complement strand
TCGGTCTGGCGCCGGAGGCGCGGGTCACCGGGGAAGACCGCGTGGGCGACCATCGCCACGCGGCTCACGACGACTTGACCTCGTTCCAGAGCGCGTCCTTGGCATCGGCGGCAAGGTCGACCAGCACCAGCCCGCGCTCGGCCGCGAGCGCCTCGACGCGCTCGTAGCGGTCGATCCAGCGACGGTTGGCGCGGCGCAGCGCCTCTTCGGGGTCGAGCTTCAGCCAGCGCGCCAGGTTGACGGCCGCGAAGAGGACGTCGCCGAGCTCGTGCAGCCGCGCGTCCCGGCCGGCGTCACCCTCCATCGGCCCCGCCTCATGCAGCTCGGCGAGCTCCTCGCCGACCTTCTCCCAGACGCCGTCGATCGCCTCCCAATCCCAGCCGAGGGACGAGGCTCGCTCCTGGATCTCGCGACTGGCGGCGAGGGCGGGCAGCGCCCTGGCGATGCCACTGAAGGCCGATGGCGGGCCGCCGGCGTCATGGCGCTCGGCGGCCTTGATCGACTCCCAGTTGCGAAGGACCTCCTCCGCTCCGCTGACCTCCGTGTCGCCGAAGACGTGCGGATGGCGCCGGATGATCTTGGCGCCGAGCGTGCGGTAGACGTCGGTGAGGTCGAATGAACCCTCCTCCGCGGCCAGCTGGGCGTGCAGGATGATCTGCAGGAAGAGGTCGCCGAGCTCCTCGGCGAGATCCTCCGACGTGCCGCTCTCGATCGCGTCGACCGTCTCGTAGGCCTCCTCGAGAACGAACGGACGGAGGCTGGCGTGCGTCTGCTTCCGATCCCAGGGACAGCCGTCGGGCGCCCGCAGCCGGGCGGAGATGGCCGCCATTCCGTGCGGCGAGGCCAGGTTGTCCAGGGGCGCAAGCGCCGGAACGAGCCAGTCGCCGCCGATCAGCTCGTCATCGCTCAGGTCCGTCAATGCCCGTTGCGCCCCCTCGGGGAGCGGCTGAATCGGGTGATCGGCTGGGTAGAGCGAGAGGAGCAGCGCTCGCGCTCCACCCCGTGCGTGACGCCCCGGCAGGACGGCCGGCTCATCGGCCAGCGGAGGCTCGGCCAGCAGCACAAGCGGCAGCGATGGGTCGAAGGCGATGGATGGCAGCCGTCGCCCGGAGACCACCTGGACGCCCAGCACCGGGTCGAGCCCGGCCGCCGCGAGGAGGCGATCGACGCCGCGGGACGTCGCCACGCCTCGGGCTGTCACTGCGTGGGCGGAGCCGCGACGAACTGCGGATCGGTCCAGGTCGCCGCCGCATCCCGGATCTCGGTCAGCCACCGATCGAACCCGCCCTGACGCACCGAGGTGAGCTGCTTGTCCGGCACCCAGCGCAGCTCGGCGGTGTCGAGCAGCTTGAAGATGTAGAAGCCGCTGTCGGTCTCGACCGGATCGCTGATCTGGCCGACCTTGGTCAGCGCGAAGATCGCGTCCATCCGCTCCTTCTCGAACTGGTAGGGGATCACCCAGCCCAGGTCGCCACCGTTCTCGGCGCTGCTGGAGTCCTCGCTCTGCTCCTTGGCGAGCTGGGCGAACTGGTCCGGGTGTGCGCGCAGCGTGGTCACGAGCTGCTCCGCCTGGTCCCCCGCCGTGGTGCGGGTACCGGTGATCTCGATGATGTGGTAGCCGAACTGCGTCTTGACCGGCTCGCTCACCTCGCCCACGGTGAGCTTGGCGATCGCCGCCTTGAACTCCGGGACGAAGGTCGAGGTTGCCGGGTCGTACCAGCCCAGGTCGCCGCCGCGGCTGCCGCTGCCGGTGTCATCGCTCTGCTTCGCCAGCGTGAACCAGTCGGCGTTCGGCTTCATCGCCTCGATCCGGAACGCGTTCGCGCGCTCGAGGGCGGCGGCCCATTGGGCATCGGTTGCCTTCGACTGGTCCGACTCGCCGGGGAGCGGCTGGGCAAGGAAGTGGCGCAGCCGCTGCTGCGGGACGGGGACGCCCTGCTGCGCGGCGATGAAGATCTGCCCCACCTCGCGCTGCGGCTGGTAGGGCTTCATGACCGTGTTGGTGAAGTAGTCGTTGAAGGCGGTCTTCAGCAGGTCGTCGTGGACGTAGGCGCGGTAGTCGGCGTCGCTCACCCCTGCTGCGCCGAGCAGGTCGATGAGGTTCTGGTTGGGCCCGGCCGCCTTGCGATCGTCCAAGTGCAGGAGGTGGTAGCCGAATTCGTCCTTGATCGGCCCCACCACGTCGCCCTTCTTGGCATCGTGCGCCTCGGTGAAGTAGGTGGCATACAGCGGGTCGTCGACCTCCACCCAGCCGAGCGAGCCATTTGCCGCCGCCGAGCCATCGTCGCTCTTCTCCTTGGCGGTGGCGGCGAAGTCGGCGCCGCCCTTGAGCGCCTCGGCGATGTCCTTGGCCTCTCCCTCCGCACGGGTGAAGTCGGCGTCGGTCGGCTTGGCGCCCGGCTTCGCGTCGGACGGCAGGGCGGCGACGCTGATGAGCGAGATCCGCAGGCGCTCGGGGAGCGTCTTGCGCCGGGTCACCTCCGCGGTCAGCGCGTCATCGGTGACGTTGATGCCGTAGCGTCCCGCGTTCGTGGTCAGCACCCGGCCGAGCACGAGTGAATCGGTGGCGCTGGGGGCGAGCGTCTTGAGCGCATCCTGGATCGCCTGCTGGCCCTGCTGGATGAGCGAGTCGCGCACCCCGCCGAGCCGATCGTTGAGGTCGAGGTAGCGCGCCTGCAGTTCGGAGCCGATCTCGTCCATGCGATCGGTCAGGTCGTCGATCGAGTAGGTCGTGTTGCCGACCGCGGCGACCGGCCGCAGATGGTTGTCGTAGTGATCGCTCCAGGCGGTCGCGCCGAAGATCCCGATCGCCACGGCGATGGCGAGGGCGAAGCCGGCCACGATCAGCTGCTGGGTCCGCAGCTCGTCCTGCCAGCGGGGCCGATGCTTCCGGTCGAGGACCGGGCGGTTGCGAAACGACATCAGTGCGCTTGGTTCTCCGCAGGGCGGTAGAGGGATTCCGACGGTGGGCGAGGGGCCATGCTAGCCGATGGGCCCTGCCTGCGCCAGCACGCCAACCTGGCTCAGGGGGTGCGTCGGAAGGCGTCGCGGATTGCCTCCAGCCGGAGGCGCAGGACGAGCCCGAGGGCCTCCCTGACGATGCCGCCGCTCATCTTGGAGCTGCCCGCCACCCGCTCCCGAAAGATGATCGGCACCTGGGTGATGACCGCCCGGCGGCGATGCGCCCACCAGGTCGTCTCGATCTGGAAGCCATAGCCGCTCGTGTTCGCCTCGCGGAGGCGGATCGCATCGAGCAGCTCCCGCCGCCACGCCTTGAAGCCGCCCGTCAGGTCACGGTACGACAGGAGGAGCACGACCCGCGCGAACGTGGTCCCGGCGCGGCTGATGAGCTGCCGATGGAGCGGCCATCCCACCGTGCCGCCGCCCCGCATGTAGCGCGTCCCCAGGACGAGGTCCGAGCCGGTCATAAGGGGTGCAGCGAGCCGAGGCAGGTCATGCGGATCGTGGCTGAAGTCGGCGTCCATCTGGATCACCGCCCGAATGTCGTCCCGCGCCAGCGCCCAGCGAAACCCGTCCCGATAGGCAACGCCGAGCCCCTCCTTGGCGGGACGGTGCAGCACGTGCAGCCGAGGCTCGCGGGCGGCCATCGCGTCGGCCAGGTCCCCCGTGCCGTCGGGCGAGCTGTCGTCCACCACGAGGAGGTGCGCCTCGGGCATCGCCTCCAGGATCGCGGCTCCGATGCGCTCCAGGTTCTCCCGCTCGTTGTAGGTCGGCAGGACGACCACGACGCCCTTCCCGGCGGCGATCCCGACGCGGGGCGTCTCGGTCGCGTCCATCCGCCTAGCGACCGATCCCGGCGTACGAGACGCCGGCGGCGGTCACCGTGGCCGGGTCGAGGGCGTTGCGTCCGTCCAGCAGCAGCTCGAGCCCGGGAATCGTCGTGAGGTCGAGCGACTGATAGGCGGCATGCGGCGCCTGGATCACGGCGGCCCGGACCGATGTCGGCGCCGTCAGGTCATACGGAGCGAAGCCGAGACCTGCGAGATGCTCGGGCGAGAAGTACGGGTCATGGCCGTGCACGATCGCCCCGGCGGCGACCAGCTCGTCGCGGAGGCGGAAGGCCGCGCTGAAGGCATCCTCGCGCACGTCGGCGCGGTAAGCGATCCCCAGCACCAGGACCTGGACCCCGGCCAGCGGGCCGATACGCCGCTCCAGCTCGCCGACGGCGAAGGCGGCCATCTCGTCGTTGATCGTGCGAGCCAGCGGCGGGAGGCGCAGGTCCGGCTCCGCGTTGAAGAGGAAGTGGGGGTACACCGGGATGCAGTGGCCGCCGACGCCGACGCCGGGGGCGTGGATGTGGCTGTACGGCTGCGAGTTCGCTGCCGCGATCACCTCCGTGACGTCGATCCCGCGCTTGGCCGCGTAGCGGGCGTACTCGTTGGCGAGGGCGATATTGACGTCCCGGTAGGTCGTCTCCGCCAGCTTTGTCATCTCCGCCGTCTCGGCATTGGCCACTGCCCGGATCTCCGTTCCCTCGTCCAGCGCGGCCTCGTAGAAGGCAACCGCACGACGCGTGCTCTCCGCGCTCACTCCACCGACCACCTTGGGGTAGCGGCGCAGGTCGAGAAGGACGCGGCCGACCAGGACGCGCTCCGGCGAGAACGCCAGGAAGAGGTCGCGATCCAGGGTCAGGCCGCTCCCCTCCTCGAGCATCGGTCCGAACCGATCGCGGGTCGTCCCGACCGGCAGCGTCGTCTCGTACACGACCAGGGTTTCAGGGCGCAGGCCATGGGCGATTTCGCGCGTCGCCGCATCGATCGGCCCGAAGTCGATCTCACGTCGCTCGTCGACCGCGACCGGCACGATCACCACCACGACATCGGCCTCGCGGACGCCAGCCGCGTCATCGGTGGTCGCTCGGAGTCGCCCGCTTCGCACCAGCTCGGGCACGCGCTCGACGAGCGCAGGCTCATCGTCATGGGGGGAGGCACCGGCGTTGACGGCGGCGACGATTCGCTCGTCGACGTCGCATCCGACGACGTCATGGCCCCGCGAGGCGTACTGCACCGCCAGCGGGAGGCCGATGTGGCCCAGCCCGACGACCGCGATCCTCACCGCAGCACGCTCGCCAGCGCCTCGCCGGCAATCACCGCGCCCGTGCTCGCCGACTCGACCATGGCCCGGGCCAGGAGCAGCGCCACCATCGCCTCGTGGGGGTCGACCGGCGGCACGCCACCATCCCGTGCCGCCCGCGCGAACTCATCGAGCTCGATCGCCAGCGGCTCCCGTCGCTCGATCTCGCGCTCGATGCGCTTCCCCTCCTCGACGGAGCCGTCGGACGCCGGGTTCGGGTAGAAGACGAGCTGCTGCGCGAGGTAGTCAGCGGTGTACATGCCACGCTCGCCGGTGACGGTCAGGGTGCGCTGCTTGGTGGGGGTCAGCCAGTTGATGTCGAGCACGCCCACGGCCCCGTTCGCGAACTTCATGAGTCCGACGAAGAGGTCCTCATGGTCGGTGTGGATCCGCTGCTCGGTCTCGGCGTACAGCCGCACCGGATCGGACCCCAGCAGGTAGCGCATCACGTCGAGGTCGTGCGGCGCGAGGTCGACCACCACGCCGACGTCGCGAATCCTCGCCGGGAAGGGGCCGAGCCGCGTCGCCCGGATCTCGAAGATGCGCCCCAGCTCGCCCGCCGCCAGCCGGCGCCGCAGCTCGCGGATGGCCGGGTTGAAACGTTCGATGTGCCCCACCGTCAGCATCCGCCCCGCCGTATGCGCGGCCTCGATCATCTGCTCCGCCTCGCCCCGGGTCGAGGCGATCGGCTTCTCGACGAGGACGTGCGACCCGGCGTCGAGCGCGGCGAGCGTGGTTGGCAGGTGGAGCGAGGTGGGCACCACCACGCTCACGAGGTCGAGATCCTCGGCCTCGAGCATCGCACCGGCATCGGCGTAGGGCCGGGCCTCGCGCCCATCGATCGCCTCGCGGAGCGCGCCGGCGTCGGTATCGGCCACGGCCACCAGCTCGACCCCCCCGACCATCTCGTCCCAGACGCGGACGTGGGCGCGGCCCATCATCCCGAGACCGATGACGCCGGCGCGCAGCCGCCGCTCCGGCTCGGTCATGCGGTGACGGCGGCCGGCATCGGGCCAAGCTCGGATGCGACCGCGTTGACGGCCGCGATCACCGAATCGACCTCGTCATCGGTCAGCGACGGGTGGACCGGGATCGAGAGCACCTCGCCCGACAGCTGCTCGGAGAACGGGAAGTGCTGGTCGCCGTAGCCCAGCTCCAGGAACGGCTTCTGCCGATGAACCGGGATCGGGTAGTAGATGCCGGTTCCCACCCCCCGCTCCTTGAGCTGCTCGACGAACTCGTCGCGACGGTTCGCCCGGATCGTGTACTGGTGGTAGACGTGGGTCACCCCGGGTCCGACGCGGGGCGTGACGACGCCGCGCAGCTCGCGGTCGTAGCGGGCCGCGATCGCGCGGCGCCGGGCGTTGTAGCCGGGCAGCTTCGGCAGCTGGGCGAGGCCGATGCTGGCGTGGATATCGGTCATTCGGAAGTTGTAGCCCACGATCTCGTGCTGGTAGCGGACCCGCATCCCGTGCTCGCGCAGGAGCCGCGCCCGGTCCGCCACCTCGGGATCGGCGGTGGTCACCATCCCGCCCTCGCCGGTGGTCATGTTCTTCGTCGGATAGAAGCTGAAGCAGCCGGTCCCCCAGGATCCGGAGCGACGGTCGCCGATCGCCGCTCCGTGGCTCTGGGCGGCGTCCTCGATCACCGCCAGGCCCCGGCGCTCCGCGATCTCGGCGATGGCGGGCATGTCGGCCGGCTGCCCGTAGAGGGAGACCGGCATGATCGCCCGGGTGCGAGGCGTGATGGCGGCCTCGATCTGCGCCACGTCGATGTTGAAGGTTGCCTCGTCCACGTCCACGAAGACGGGCCGCGCCCCCGTGAAGAGGATCGTGCTCGCGCTGGCGAAGAAGGTGAAGGGCACGGTGATCACTTCATCGCCCTGCCCGACCTCGGAGGCGAGGAGGGCGAGATGGAGGGCGGTGGTGCCGGAGCTGGTCGCCACCGCGTGGGGGACGCCGATGAATTCGGCGAACTGCTCCTCGAGATCGCGCACCCGCGCACCCTGCGCCAGCGCGCCGGAGCTCATGGCGCTCCAGACCAGCTCCTTCTCCTCGTCCCCCATCTGTGGCCGCGCGATCGGGATCATGCCCGGGATGCCTCCGCCAGCTGCTTCGTCGATGTGGCCTGGTGCCGTCGCTGCAGCCCTTCGAGGGCCACGACGACCCTGCCAGCCGCCATGCCGTCCCCGAAGAGGTCCGGCCGCGGACGCCCCCGCTCCATGAAGCCGGCGTCACCGAGCGCGGAGCGCAGCGCGCCGGGCTCGAGCCCAATGACCCGGTTCCAGCCGGCAGCGACGGTCTCGACCCATTCGGTCTCGTCGCGGAGGGTGAGGCACGGGACGCCCGCCAGGTAGGCCTCCTTCTGCACGCCGCCGGAGTCGGTCGCGATCGCCGCGGCGTGGGATTCGAGGGCGACCATCGCCAGGTACCCAACCGGGTCGATCGCCCGCACGTTGGATGGCATCGGCATGCCCCCGCGGGAGATGGCCTCGCTGGTCCGCGGATGGACCGGGAAGATGACCGGCCGATCCAGCTCCAGCATGGCGAGGAGCGCACCGAGGCGAGCCGGGTCGTCGACATTCTCGGCGCGATGGAGCGTGACGAGGAGGTACGCGCCCAGCTCGCGGGCGACGTCAGGCAGGTGCGCCTCCGAGCGCGGCTGCGCCCAGCGGAATGAGTCGACCATCACGTCCCCGACGAGCTCGGCCGCGGGACCGAGTCCCTCGTGCACGAGGTTGTCGATCGCGGTCTGGGTGGGCGCGAGGAGGAGGTCCGCGAGGTGGTCGGCGACGATCCGGTTGCGCTCCTCGGGCATCGCCGGATTGAACGAGCGCAGCCCCGCCTCGACATGCGCCAGCCACGGCCGCCGGCCGTCGGGGTAGCGCACCTTGCTGGCGACCAGCGCCCCGCCGAGGGTCGAGTTCGTGTCGCCGTAGACGAGGACGCCATCGGGCTGCGCCTCGGCGATGACCGGCTCCAGGCGCCGCATGATCTCGGCGGTCTGGGCACCGTGCGCGCCGCTCCCCACCTCGAGGTTCAGCGCCGGCGGCGGCATCTCCAGGTCGCGGAAGAAGGAGGCGCTCATGGCATCGTCGTAGTGCTGCCCGGTGTGGACCAGGAGCTCCTCATGCTCGCCGCGGAGCGCGCGGCTCACCGGCGCCGCCTTCACGAACTGCGGCCGGGCGCCGACCACGGTCAGGATCTTCACGCCTCCTCCGAGCCCGTGGAGGGCGGCATCTCGTCGCCGCAGGCGGGGCACGGCCCGCTGAACGGGGTCCCATCGGGTGCGTCACGCAGCGGCTCACCGCAGGGGCAGGCGCTCCCCACGCGCCGGGCCGGGTTCCCAACCACCAGCTCGTAGTCCGCCACGTCGCGGGTCACGACACTGCCTGAGCCGACCATCGCCCACCGGCCGATCTTCACGCCCGGCAGGATGGTGCTGTTCGCACCAAGGGCCGCGCCGTATCGGACGAGGGACCTGCTCACGACCCAGTCGGCATCGGTCTTCAGGCTCCCGTCGCGATTGATCGCGCGGGGCTGCTTGTCGTTGGTGAAGCAGACGTGCGGGCCGATGAAGACGCCGTCCTCCACGGTCACGCCGTGATAGACGCTCACGTTGTTCTGCACCTTCACCCGGTTGCCGATCACCACCCCGGCATCGACGTAGACGTTCTTGCCGATGATGCAGTCGGAGCCGATGCGTGCCTCCTCGCGCACCTGGGTCTGGTTCCAGATGCTCGTGCCGGGACCGATGACCGCGCTCGCGGCCACGTCCGCGGTGGGATGGATGCGCACCGCTTGCTCGTTCACGCAGGCTCCTCGGGGGACTGCATTGTATCGACGGCATGCTGGCCCACCAGCTCGCGCAGGCGCGGCATGGCGGCTGCGACGGCTCGCCCGCGGTGCGAGATGCGGTCCTTCTCGCCCTCCGGAAGCTCGGCGGTGGTGCGGCCGCCGGCGAGCAGGAAGATCGGGTCGTAGCCGAATCCCCCCTCGCCGCGCCGCGCCTCGGCGATGGTTCCCTCCATCACCCCGCTGAAGAGCTCGACCCTGGGAGAGCGAACGGTGCCATCCGGGGCGACGCCGGGGACTGCCAGCGCCAGCCAGCACACCATCCTCGCCCGCCGGTCGGTTGCGTCACCGAGCAGCTCCAGGATCAGACTGGCCCGGTCCCCCACGTCCGATCCGCCGTAGCGAGCCGATCGCGGGCCAGGGCCCCAGTCGAGTGCGGCGACCTCCAACCCAGAGTCATCCGCCAACGAGGGGAGCCCGGATGCGCGGGTATACGCGACAGCCTTGGCGGTGGCGTTCTCGGCGTACGTGAGATGCGGCTCGGGGACGTCCAGGTCGAGGCCGATCTCCTGGGGCAGGACCACGCGTCCCGGCAGCCCCTGCAGGAGGCGGCCGAACTCGCGCTGCTTGCCCGGGTTGGAGGTCGCCAGGAGCAGATCGCTCACTCGGCCGCGGGAGCCTCGATCGCCAGGCGCTGGACCTCGAAGAGCTGGCGAATCCCGGCCGCGCCCAGGTCGAGCATCTGGGTCATCTGGTCGCGCGAGAAGGATCGCTGCTCGCCCGTCCCCTGGACCTCGATGAGGCGGTCGTCATCGGTCATCACGATGTTCATGTCGACCTCGGCCGTCGAGTCCTCCGCGTAGTTGAGGTCGAGCAGGGTCTGTCCGCCCACGATGCCGACGCTCACCGCCGCCACCTTCCCGATCAGGAGGTGGGCCATCCCGAACTTGTTCAGGGCGCGGGCGAGGGCCACGTAGGCGCCGGTGATGCTGGCGGTACGCGTCCCACCATCGGCCTGGACCACGTCGCAGTCGAGCGTGATCGTCCGCTCGCCCAGACGCGGAAGGTCGATGCAGGCGCGGAGCGATCGGCCAATGAGACGCTGGATCTCGTGCGTTCGGCCGCCGACTCGCCCGGTGCTCGCCTCGCGCTGGCTCCGCTCGGTCCCGGCGCGCGGCAGCATCGAATACTCGGCGGTGATCCAGCCGCCTCCCTTGCCCCGCATCCAGCCCGGGACCCGATCCTCGATGGTCGCGGCGCAGATCACCCGGGTGTCGCCGACGCGGATCAGGACCGATCCCTCGGCGAACTTCAGGTAGTCGTGCACGATCTTCACCGGGCGAAGCTGGTTCGGGGCGCGGCCGTCGATGCGACGCGCGGGGGCTGCGGTGGACATTGCCGCCGATTCTACGCGGGCGCGGCGGGAGCGTCCTCGGCGGGGACCCGATCGATGCGCTACCGTCGCGATCGATGCGCCTGCTGGTCGTCACCGCCCGATATCCCACGCGAGACCGGCCCGCCGCGGGAGCCTTCGTGCGCGACCGGCTTCGCGACCCATCCGTCTTCGTCACGGTGATCGCCCCCCGCCACTACCGGGATCCCGGCTGGCTCCGCGGGCTTCGGCTGCTGTGGGCGGCGCTGACCCGCCGCGGGCACTTCGACGCCGTGGAGGGCCACTTCGTGCTTCCCTCCGGCCCGATCGCGCTGCTGGCGGCCCGCCTGCGCGGCCTGCCGCTGGTCGTCTTCGCCCATGGCGGGGATGTGCGCGAGATGGCGCACCGCCACGCAGCCAACCGATGGCTGGCCAGGCTGGTCGTCCGCGGAGCGGACGCGGTGATCGCCAACTCGGACGAGACCGCGCGCATGGTCGACGAACTGGGCGGGCACGCGGTCGTGATCGCGCCGGGAGTGGACCTGGGACGGTTCAAGCCGGTACCGTTGCCACCCGTCCGACGCGTGCTGTACCTGGGCGGCGAGGTTCAGCACAAGGGGGTGGAGATCGCGAGAGAGCTCGCGGACACCCTCCTCGGACCTGGCATCCGCGAGGTGGATCCGGGCGAGATTCCCGCCCTGATGGCGGCGCACACCGTTCTCCTCGTGCCGTCACTGGCCGAACCGTTTGGCTTGGTGGCGCTCGAGGCGATTGCAAGCGGCCGGTGGGTCGTGGCCAGCGCGGTGGGCGGCCTGCTCGACATCGTCCGGGATGGTGTCAACGGAACCCTGGTGTCGGACGGCGACTTCGCGGCCGCGCTGTTGGCCATTCCGACCTACGACCCTCCGTCCGTCGCCGCCACGGCCAGCGGCTTCGGAATCGACGAGAGTCGGGCGCGGGTGGCCGAGGTGTGGAAGGAGGTCATCGGGCGCCGAGCGAAGGGTGGCCCGAAGGCGGCGCTCAGGGCTTGAGGTAGAGGACGTCCGATGCCCGCAGCCAGTAGCCTGCCCAGACCCCGTTGACCACGTAGTACCAGGTGCCCGCCTGGTTGGTGATCGTCCTTCGGATGCTGGTGTTGGCAGTCTGGTCGTTCGGGAGGGTGTAGCTCTTCTGCGCGGTCATGACGCCGCTGCTCGTGAACTGATAGCCGGTGTGGGTGCCCATCCTGAAGACGAGGGGCTTCGCCGGGCTGAACGTCGCGTTGGGCAGCACCGCGGCCGGCACCGGCGACGAAACGAGGTAGAGGTTGCTGGACTGCCGCATCCAGTAGCCGGCCCAGACGCCGTTGACCACGTAGAACCAGGTGCCCGACTGATTGGTGATGGTCGTGCGCGTGCTCGTGTTTGCGTTCTGGTCGTTGGGCAGCGTGTAGGACTTGACCGCGACCATGGCGCCGGTGCTGCTGAAGCGGTAGGCGGTGTGGGTGCCCATCTTGAAGAGCAGCTGGGCGGGCGGGCTGAACGTGGTGGTGCCTGGCGGCGGCGTTGGTGCCGCGGCGACCGTGAAGGTCCACGACGTGGGAGCCAGCGAACTGCCCTCCACGCTCTTGATGGCCGAGGTGAGCGACAGCGTGTAGGTCTTGCCGGCCTGGAGCGCGGCCAGGGGGCGCATCGTGAACAGCCGCGAATCGCCGCTGTTGAAGATCGCGGCCTGCACGATGACTCCGTCCGCGCCCTTCAGGACGAAGGATGTCGGCCCGACGCCCGAGACGATCCGATGGAACTGAACCGCCGGCGAGAGGGCCGCCGAGAGGCCGGTGGCGCCAGGGGCCGGATACCGCCCGGCGATGGACGGGGCCGCTCCAGCGCTCCCGTAGAACCCGGTGGCGGCCGCGTCGATGGTGATCATGCTCGGTGGCTTGGTCGGAACCAGCCAGGCGGTCCCGCCGCTCCCCGCGGCCACCCAGCCGGTGCGTGGGTAGTCGGCCGATGGCCATTCGTCGAAGCCAAACTGGACCTGGTACCACTGATAGCCGCCAGCGGAGATTGGGCCTCCGAGGACCGCCACGATTGCGCCCGTGTCGAGCTGGGCCGTCGTCGAGAAGCCCGTTCCGGCACCTGAGCGAACGTTGAGCGCATCGACCGCGATCCGCGCGAAGCCGCCGATGGTCGGCGCTGCTGCTGGTCCGCTCATCGCCGCGAGCCACGGCTGGGCATTGCCCTTGTAGTCGGTCGCCGAGACGCGGAAGTCGTACGAATGACCGGGCACGCCCACGAACGTGCCGGAGGTGGCGG
>Ga0310810_10007361_pt1 | contig 12554 bp, 14 predicted proteins | sample NCmetagenome_FD_207641 | JGI IMG/M metagenome (GOLD analysis project Ga0310810, IMG submission 207641) | Soil microbial communities from experimental microcosm in Duke University, North Carolina, United States - NC | ecosystem: Engineered > Artificial ecosystem > Soil microcosm > Unclassified ... | reverse complement strand
TCGCTGCGCGAGCAGCTGAAGCTCACCGTGCTCCTCGTCGAACACCACATGCAGCTGTTGATGAGTCTTTCCGACTGGGTCGTCGCGCTCAACTTCGGCAAGCGCATCGCCCAAGGCACGCCGGCCGAGGTGCGCGAGCACCCGGAGCTCGTCAAGGCATACCTGGGGGCTGCCGCCTGAGCGCGATCCTCGAGGCTGCCGGCATGAAGGCCACGTATGGCGCGACGCGCGTGCTGCACGGCATCGATTTCTCGATGGAGGAGAAGTCGATCACCGCGCTCCTCGGCGCGAACGGCGCGGGCAAGACGACGACGCTGCGGGCGATCTGCGGCATGGTGCGCACCGAAGGCACCATCCGCTTCGCCGGTCAGCCGATCACCGGCAAGCGCACCGAGGACATCGTGCGCCTGGGCATCGCGCACGTGCCCGATGGGCGCGGCACGTTCCTGCACCTGACGACGGAAGAGAACCTGCGGCTCGGCGCCTACGCGCGCAAGGACAAGACGAATGTGGCGCGGGACATGGACCGGATGTATGCGTACTTCCCGCGCCTGAAGGAGCGCTCGCACCAGCAGGCTGGGACGCTCTCCGGCGGCGAGCAGCAGATGCTCGCGGTATCGCGCGCCTTGATGCTTGCGCCAAAGCTGATGCTGCTCGACGAGCCGTCGTTCGGCCTCGCGCCGCTCGTGGTGAAGGAGTTGTTCGGCATCCTGCGCAAGATCAACGCCGAAGAGCACGTGAGCATGCTGGTGGTCGAGCAGAACGCCGCGATGGCGCTCGATCTCGCCGACCGGGCGTGCGTAATCGAGACCGGGCGCGTAGTGCTGTCCGGATCGGCAGTGGAGCTGAAGAAGGACGATGCGGTGCGCCGCTCGTACTTAGGATACTGAGGGGTTACTAGTGGACGCGCTCCTCCACCAGGTCCTGGCAGGGCTCGCGACCGGCGGCATCTACGCGAGCCTCGCGCTTGCCCTGGTAATGATCTACCAGGCGACTCACCTCGTGAACTTCGCGCAAGGCGAGATGGCGATGTTCACCACCTACATCGGGTGGTCGCTGATCGAGGCCGGGATGCCTTACTGGGCCGCGTTCTTCCTCACGGTCGCATTTGCGTTCGTACTCGGCGTGGTGATCGAGCGCGTGATCATCCGGCCGGTGGAGCAGGCGCCGGTGCTCGCGGTCGTGGTGGTGTTCATCGCGCTGCTCCTGATTCTCAACAGCGTCACCGGCTGGATCTACACCTACACGATCAAGACTTTCCCGAGCCCGTTCCCCGCGCAGCCGCTCTTCGGTAACCGCTATCTCTCCTCGCACGAGCTCGGCGCGATCGGTGTGACGCTGGTCGTGCTTTTCCTCCTGTACGCCTTCTTCCGCTTCACGCCGCTCGGGCTCGCCATGCGCGCGGCCGCGCAGAACCCGGAGTCGAGCCGGCTCGTCGGCATCCGCGTCGGCTGGATGCTTGCGCTCGGCTGGGGGCTTGCTGCCGCCGTCGGTTCGGTCGCCGGGATGATGGTCGCGCCCATCGTCTATCTCGATCCGAACATGATGGGCGGCGTGCTGCTCTACGCGTTTGCCGCGGCCCTCGTCGGCGGCATCGACAACCCGATCGGCGCCGTGGTCGGCGGATTCGTCGTCGGCGTGCTGGAGAACGTGCTCGGCGCGTTCGTCATCGGCAACGAGCTCAAGCTCTCCGTTGCGCTCGTCATCATCATCGGCGTGCTGCTGGTCAAGCCGAGCGGCTTCTTCGGGCGCGTACAGGTGACCCGTGTCTAAGCGCACACTCGTCATCGGCATCGTGCTGCTCGCAGTCGTGTGCACGTTGCCGTTCATCGTCAGTAACTACCGCACGTTCCAGTTGACGCTGGTGCTGGTCTACGCGATCGCGTTGCTCGGCCTCAACATCCTCACGGGTTACAACGGCCAGATCTCGCTTGGCCACGGCGCGTTTTACGCCCTCGGCGCCTATTGCACCGCCATATTGATGGACCACTGGGGCGTGCCGTACTGGGCGACGATTCCGGTAGCCGGCGCCGTGTGCCTGGTCGTGGGCTTCCTTTTTGGGTTGCCGGCCCTGCGCCTGGAGGGGCTCTACCTCGCCCTCGCGACCTTTGCCCTCGGTGTTGCAATGCCGCAGCTATTGAAATACCACCTGCTCGAGAAATGGACGGGGGGTGTGCAGGGGATTGTCATCATGAAGCCCTCTCCACCATTCGGTTTACCGCTCAATCCCGATCAATGGTTGTACTTCTTCACCTTGGCGATTGGCGCCGTCATGTTTATCCTCGGGTACAACCTGATCCGCGGTCGCATAGGCCGGGCGCTAGTCGCGATCCGGGACCAGCACATCGCGGCGGAAGCCATGGGCATTCATAACGCGCTCTACAAATCGCTCGCCTTCGGCGTCTCGGCCATGTTCACCGGCGTGGCGGGCGCGCTTGGCGCAGTTGCGGTCCAGTTCGTCGCGCCTGACAGCTTCAACATCTTCCTTTCCATCGTCTTCCTCGTCGGCATCGTGGTGGGCGGCCTGGCATCGATCCCGGGTGCGCTCTACGGCGCGCTCTTCATCCAGTTCGTGCCGAATATCGCCGACGAGATTTCGAAGGCCGCTCCCTGGGCGATCTTCGGCGTGTTCATGATCGGTTTCGTTTATCTGATGCCTACGGGCGTCGCAGGCGCGGTGCGCCTGATTACATCGAGGAGGAGAGCATGAAGGCATTACTGGTTGGAGTAATTGCGGCAACGCTGTCAGTTCCCGCCATTGCGCAGAAAAAATACGACGCGGGCGCGAACGACAGGGAAATCAAGATCGGCAACACGAACCCGTACAGCGGGCCGGCCTCGGCCTACGGGCAGATCGGCAAGGCGATCGCCGCCTACTTCAAGATGGTGAATGACCAGGGCGGCATCAACGGGCGCAAGATCGACTTCGTCAGCTATGACGACTCGTACAGCCCGCCGAAGACCGTCGAGATGGCGCGCAAGCTCGTCGAGCAAGATCAAGTCTTGTTCCTGTTCCAGACGCTCGGCACGCCGTCGAACACGGCGATCCACAAGTACATGAACACGATGAAGGTGCCGCAGCTGAACGTCGCCACCGGCGCCACGAAGTGGAACGACCCGCAGAACTTCAAGTGGACGATGGGGTGGCAGCCGAACTACCAGACCGAGGGCCGCATCTACGCCAAGCACATCATGGCGACCAAGCCGAACGCGAAGGTCGCGATCCTTTACCAGAACGACGACTACGGTAAGGACTACCTGAAGGGCATGGAGGACGGCTTCGGCGCACAAGCGAGCAAGTACATCGTGGCCAAGGCCTCCTACGAGGTGACCGATCCGACGGTCGATTCACAGATCGTGCAGCTGCAGGCTTCGGGCGCCGACACGTTCTTCAACATCACGACGCCCAAGTTCGCCGCGCAGGCGATCCGGAAGGCGTACGACATCGGCTGGAAGCCGGTGCAGTACCTCAACAACGTGTCGATCTCGGTCGGCTCGGTGCTGACGCCGGCCGGGCTCGACAAGTCGGTGGGTCTCATCACCGCTGCGTATCTCAAGGAACCGACCGATGCGCGCTGGGCGAACGACAAGGGCCTCGAGCCCTTCCGGGCGTTCATGAAGAAGTACATGCCGGACGCGAATATCGCGGACAACTTCAATATCTACGGCTATACGGTCGGTTCGACTCTCGCCGCCGCGATCAAGCAATGCGGCGACGACCTGACGCGCGAGAACGTGATGCGCCAATCGGCCAACCTGAAGAACCTGCGGCTCGAGACGTTGCTGCCGGGCATCACCATCACCACCACGCCGAGCGACTACGCGCCGATCGAGGCCGTGCAGCTGCAGCGCTTCAACGGCAAGCAGTGGGAGCTCTTCGGCGACGTGATGACGAGCCAGTAATAGCAAACAGAAGGGGAGGAGAGCGATGCAAGGCTTGATGATGGACATGCCGCTCCTCGTGAGCGGCCTGATCAAGCATGCCGACCGGTTCCACGGCGGCACCGAGATCGTCTCGAAGACGACCGAGGGCGCGATTCACCGCTACGGCTGGCGCGACGTGCACCGGCGCTCGAAGAGGGTGGCGAACGCCCTCAAGCGCCTCGGCGTAGGCATGCAGGACCGAGTCGGCACGCTCGCCTGGAATAACTACCGGCATCTCGAGGTGTACTACGGCGTCGCGGGAAGCGGCGCGGTGATCCACACGATCAACCCGCGCCTTTTCCCCGACCAGATCATCTACATCGCGAACCACGCCGAGGACAAGGTCGTCTTCTTCGACACGACCTTCGCGCCGCTCGTCGAGAAGCTCGCGCCGCAGCTGAAGACGGTGAAGCACTGGGTGGCGATGACCGACAAGGCGCACACCCCGAAGGGCACGCTCTGCTACGACGAGCTGATCGACGCCGAGAGCGAGGACTACGAGTGGCCGACGTTCGACGAGAACACGGCCGTGTGTCTTTGCTACACCTCGGGCACGACGGGAAATCCGAAGGGCGCGCTCTACAGCCACCGCTCGACGTTGATTCACGCCTATGCGGCGGCGCTGCCCGACACGCTCGGCCTTTCCGCGCGTGAAGTGGTGCTGCCGGTGGTGCCCATGTTCCACGTCAACGCATGGAGCCTGCCTTATTCGGCCGCCATGTGCGGGACGAAGATGGTCTTCCCCGGCCATCATCTCGACGGCAAGAGCCTGCACGAGCTCTTCGAAACCGAAGAAGTGACGATGAGTGCCGGCGTTCCGACGGTGTGGCTCGGGCTCCTCGCCTACATGAAGCAGAACAACCTGCGCTTCTCGACGCTGAAGCGCGTCGTCATCGGTGGCTCGGCTTGCCCGCCGGCGATGATCAAGACGTTCCAGGACGAATACGGCGTGAGCGTGCTGCATGCGTGGGGCATGACCGAGATGAGTCCGCTCGGCACCGCGGGCACGTTCAAGGCCAAGCACCTCAAGCTTTCCAAAGACGAGCGCGATGCCTGGCAAAACAAGCAAGGCCGCTCGATCTACGGCGTCGACATGCGCATCGTCGACGAGAACGGAAAAGAGCTCCCCTGGGACGGAAGAGCTTTCGGCGACCTGCAGGTGCGCGGCCCGTGGGTGATCAAGGGCTACTTCAAGGGCGAGGGCGGCAACCCGCTGACGAAGGATGGCTGGTTCCCGACCGGGGACGTCGGCACGATCGATCCCGACGGCACGCTGCAGATCACCGACCGCTCGAAGGACGTGATCAAGTCGGGCGGCGAGTGGATCAGCTCGATCGATCTCGAGAACATCGCGGTGGCACACCCGGCAATCGCCGAAGCTGCGGTGATCGGCGTCAAGCATCCGAAGTGGGACGAGCGTCCGATCGTCGTGGCCGTGCAGAAAGCCGGGCAGAACATCACGCGCGAGGAGCTGCTCAAGTTCTACGAGGGCAAGATCGCCAAGTGGTGGATGCCGGACGACGTGGTCTTCGTGAAGGAGCTGCCGCACACCGCGACCGGCAAGCTCTCCAAGCTGACGCTGCGCCAGCAGATGAAAGACTACAAGCTTGGTACGGGCTGAAACGCAAGGAAGCCTCGCCCGTATCGAGCTGGCGCGGCTCGACAAGAAAAACGCGCTTACCTCCGAGATGTACGCGCAGATCGCCGACGCGCTCGCTGCGGCAGCGGCGAATCGCGCGGTGCGCGTCGTATTGATCCATGGCAGCAAGGACTGCTTCACGGCGGGAAACGACATCTCGAATTTCCTGCACCGTGACCCGAGCGTGAAGTCGCCCGCCTTTCGCGTGTTCGACGTGCTGCCCGGCCTCGAGAAGCCGGTGGTCGCCGCGGTCGGCGGCCCGGCGGTGGGAATCGGCACCACGCTCCTCCTGCATTGCGATCTCGTCTATGCGACGCCCGGCGCGCGCTTCCAGCTTCCCTTCGTGCCGCTCGGCATCGTGCCGGAGTTCGGCTCGACCTACCTGCTTCCGCTCCTCGCCGGCTACCAGCGCGCGGCGGAGCTCCTTCTTCTAGGTCAGCCGTTTACCGCCGAGAAAGCGCGCGAGGTCGGCATCGTCACCGCTATCGTGCGCGACGATGAGCTCATCGCCACTGCGGAGGAGGCGGCAAGGAAGCTCGCCGAGCTGCCGCCCGAGTCGATTCGCCTCACCAAGCGCCTGATGAAATCGGTGCACGCGGCGGCGGTGGGGAAGCAGATCGCGGAGGAAGCCCGCATCTTCGGCGAGCGCCTGACGTCGCCGGAGGCGAAAGAGGCGATGAGCGCCTTCCTCGAGAAGCGCAAGCCTGACTTCTCGCGTTTCTAGCGCCTGCGCGGCGCTGCTTATCGCGGTCGACGCCGGCCATTTCCCCGACAAGCCCGGCGTCATCGCGGCCAGCGGGACGACGGAGCTGCAGTACAACCGGGCGCTCGCGGCGGACGTGAAGAAAGAACTGGAGCAGGCTGGCTTCGCCGTGCGCCTGATCGGCCAGTACGAGTCCTTCGGCCGCCGCGCCCGCGAAGCGCAAGGCGCCGCGCTCTACGTGTCGCTGCACCACGATTCGGTGCGCGAGTGGCTGCTTCCGCAGGCAGCGAAGTTCTCCGGCTTCTCCCTCTTCGTTTCACGCCGCAACGTGCAGCCGGAGAAGAGCCTGGCCTGCGCCTCGGCCATCGGCGTGCAGATGCGCGCCATCGGCCTGAAGACCTCGCGTTATCATGCCGACCGGGTGCTTGGAGAGAATCGGCCCTTCGCCGATGAACAGAACGGCGTGCATTACTTCGACAACCTCGCAGTCGCGCATGCGCCCCGGATGCCCTCGCTGCTGATCGAGCCTGGCGTGGTGGTGAATCCTGCGGACGAGCGGCGCGTCACCGATCCGGCGATGCGGCGCAAGATCGCCGGTGCCGTCGCGCATGGCGTGAGCGAGTGCCTGAAATGAAAGCGCTCGTTTTCCTCGCCTTTTTGTCGCTGCCCGCGCATGCCGATCTCTACCGCTGGATCGATCCGGACTCCGGCTCCGTCAAGCTTTCCTCGCTGCCGCCGAGCGATGCGAGCATCAACGCGCAGGTCGTGCCGTACAAGGCGCCGGCGCTGCCGAAGGCGCCCGCCGCCCCCGCAAAGCCTGCAGCGACCATGGTGCAGGCGTTGCAGGCGAAGTGGTCGGAAATCCTCAACCAGATCACCGGCCTTTCGCCGCAGGACTTCCAGCGAGGCGGCGAGGGATTGAAACAGCACCTGGAAGCGTACGAAGCGGTGCGCGTCGAGCTCGATCGCATCGATCCCTCAGGAGCAGCACGCCGCCGCGCCGAATCGGAGAGCCTGCTCGAACGCGCCAAACGGGGCTTCGCCGCGCAGTTCAGCCCGACGCCCCCAGGCCAGCAACAGCAGCAATGAGCACGATCCGCGAGCTCGAGGCCCGCGTCGGGCAGGAAGTCGGCGTCTCGCCGTGGATCGAGATCACGCAGGAGCGGATCGACACGTTTGCCAAGGCAATCGGCGACTTCCAGTGGATCCACGTCGATCCTGAACGCGCGAAGAAATCCACGTTCGGCGGCACGATCGCGCATGGTTTTCTTACGCTCTCGCTCCTTTCGCACCTGTCGGAGCAGACCTTCTCGTTCAGCGACCGCAAGATGGGCATCAACTACGGCCTGAACCGCGTGCGCTTCACTTCGCCCGTTCCAGTAGGCTCGCGCGTTCGGGCGCGCTTCAAGCTGCAGAAGTTCGAGCCTATCGAGGGCAACGGCGTCCAGGTCACCTGGACCACGACAGTCGACATCGAGGGGAAGGAGAAGCCGGCGCTCATTGCCGAATGGCTCGGACGCCACTACTACTGATATGGCACAGCGATGGAAGCAACGACCGCCGGGATCGAACTGGGGCGACTTCGGTCCCGACGATCAGCGCGGGCGCATGAACTGGGTGACGCGCGAGAAGGTGCTGCAGGGCATCGCGGAGGTGAAGGAGGGCATCACCTTCTGCTGCTCACTGCCGCTCGACTACCCCGGCGGCAACGCGCTCAACCCACGGCGCAACCCGCCACGCATCGCCGCCACGCTGCGCGACAGCGGCAAGAGCAAGGGCCAGCAGAACTTCTGCTTCCCGCTCGGCGAGGACCATCCCGGTCTCACCGACGTCGTCTGCGACGACATCACGCTGCTCACGCTGCAATACTCGACGCAGTGGGATTCGTTCTCGCACATCGGCAGCCGGTTCGACGCCGACGGCGATGGCAAAGCCGAGATCGTCTTCTACAACGGCTTTCGCGCTGGCGAGGATATCGTTCCCGCGCCGGACAAGAAGACCGAAGGCTGGGATCGCTTCGAAGGCACGCAGGCAAAGGCGCTCGGCGTCGAGAAGCTCGCCGAGCACGGCGTTCAGGGTCGCGCCGTGATGATCGACCTGCATCACCATTTCGGCCGCGAGCGCCATGCGGTGACCTACGACGAGATGATGCGGGTGCTCGACAAGGACAAGGTCGTCATCGAGCGCGGCGACCTGGTGTGCTTCTATACCGGCTTCGCCGACGTGATCCTGGAGCTGCGGAAGCAGCCCGATCCGAAGCTCCTGCATGGGACCTGCAGCGGCCTCGAGGGACGCGACGAGAAGCTCCTGCAGTGGATCACCGACTCTGGCGCGGCCTGCCTCCTCGCCGATAACTACGCCGTCGAGCTGATCCCGACGAGCATCACCAAACCGCGCCCGCATGCCGCAATGCCGCTGCACGAGCACTGCATCTTCAAGAACGGCATCCATCTTGGCGAGCTCTGGTACTTCACGGAGCTGGCCCGGTGGCTGCGCGCCCATGACCGCAATCGCTTCCTGATGACCGCGCCGCCGTTGAGGCTTCCCGGCGCCGTCGGTTCGCCGGCGACCCCGATCGCTACGGTATGAAAGTCGCACTGATCACCGGTGGCTCGTCCGGCATCGGCGCTGCGACCGCTCGCCAGCTCGCCAAGCGCGGTTGGCACGTGGCCATCAACTATGCGCATAACGCCGCTGCGGCCGAGAAAATGGCGAAAGAGTGTGGCGACGCCATCGCCGTGCAGGGCGATGTATCCATCGACCAGGATTGCCGCCGCATCGCGCGTGCTGTCGCCGAGAAGCTCGGCGGCATCGATGCGCTGGTGAATAACGCCGGCACGACGAAGGTAGTGCCCCACGACCAGCTCGACGGGCTGAGCGCGGAGGATTTCCAGCGCATCTTCGCGCTGAACGTGATCGCACCGTTCCAGATGGTGCGCGCCTGCCGCGAGCCGCTGAAGGAGCGCCGCGGCGCCATCGTGAATGTTTCTTCCGTCGCTTCAGTGCTCGGCACCGGCTCCTCGGTCGCCTATGCCGCGTCGAAGGCGGCACTGGAGGCGATGTCGCTGTCGCTCGCCCGGTCGCTCGCGCCGGAAGTGCGCGTCAACATCGTGGCGCCCGGTCATACCAACACGCCGTGGCACCCCACCGTTCGGGGTCCGGAGCGCGCGGCCGAGGTCGAGAAGCGCTATTCCGCCATCGCTCCGCTCAAGCAAATCTCCCAGGCGGAAGATGTGGCGGACGCAATCGTCTGGCTGATCGAAGGTGGACGCAATGTCACCGGCGAAGTGATCTACGTCGACGGCGGCATGCACATCGCCGCACCGCGTTGAATTACGACTACGTCATCGTCGGTGCCGGGTCCGCCGGCTGCGTTCTCGCGAACCGGCTGACGGAGGATCCGAAGAAGCACGTGCTGCTCCTCGAGGCTGGGCCGCGCGATACCAACATCTGGATCCATGTCCCGCTCGGCTACGGCAAGCTCTTCACCCGCACCGACATCAATTGGGCCTACCAGTCGGAGCCCGAACCCACCCTGAACGGCCGGCGCATTTTCACGCCGCGTGGCCGCGTGCTGGGCGGCTCGTCCTCGATCAACGGCCTCGTCTATATAAGAGGCCAGCCGGAGGACTACGACGGCTGGGGGATCCCGGGGTGGGACTTCGCGTCGCTCCTGCCTTACTTCCGCAAATCCGAGAACCAGGCGCGCGGCGCCAGTGAATGGCACGGCGTCGGCGGCCCATTCGAGGTCGGCGACCTCGAGCGCCACGAGCTCTGCGATGCCTTCATCGATTCGGCGGCCTCGCTCGGCTTCCCGCGCAATGCGGACTTCAACGGCGCAAGGCAGGAAGGCACCGGCTACTACCAGGCGAGCACCTGCCGTGGACGTCGATGCAGCACCGCCACTGGGTATCTAAAGCCGGCGGAGAAGCGCCCGAACCTCACCGTCGAGGTCAACACGCTCGCGACCAGGATCGTGCTCGATGGGCGGCGCGCGACCGGCGTGCAGGTCGGCGACCGCGTCGTCTCCGGCGGGGAAATCATCCTCGCGGGCGGCGCCTTCAACTCGCCGCAGCTCCTCCAGCTCTCGGGAATCGGGCCCGGCGCGCTCCTCCAGGAGAAAGGCGTACCGGTGGTCGCCGATCTGCCGGTGGGCGAGGGGCTGCAGGATCACTTCTATGCGCGCACGTTCTGGCGCTGCAAGCGGCCGATCACGCTGAACGACGACATGGCGTCCTGGTTTCGTCAGGCGCGCATCGGCCTGCAATACATCCTGAACCGCAGCGGACCGCTCAGCATCGCCGCCGGCTATGCGGCTGCCTTTGTGCGCACGAAGGCCGGGCTCAAGCAACCCGATGCGCAAATCTATTTCATCAATTTCGCGAGCGAACGACGCGGCGGCGTGCTGCACCCATTCTCGGCCTTCACCTGCTCGGTTTCGCAGCTCCAGGTCGAGTCGCGCGGCTCGGTCGCCATCCGCTCGGCTGATCCGCGCGAGGCGCCGGCGATCAAATACAACTACCTCGCCACCGAGAACGACCGGCGCGTGATGGTCGATGGGCTGAAGATCGTGCGGCGCATCGTCAGCGCAAAACCTCTTGCCGACTATGTCGCGGGTGAAGAGCTGCCGGGCACGAAGGTGCAGAGCGATGACGAATGGCTGTCGTTCGTGCGCGAATACGGCGAAACCGTGTTCCATCCGACGTCGACGTGCAGCATGGGGAAAGTGGTCGACGCAAACCTCAGGGTCAAAGGTGTAGATCGCCTGCGCGTCGTCGACGCCTCGGTAATGCCCGCAGTGCCGTCGGGGAATATCAACGCCGCCGTGATCGCCGTCGCCGAGAAGGCAGCCGATCTCATCAAGACCGCATAATTCATCGATGTGGGAGGGTCTGGCGCTTGTTCTTATCGTCGGCGGTGCATTGCTCTGGGCCGATAGCCTGAAAGCTCGCGAGCGCGCGGTGAGAGCCGGCCGCTCGGCTTGCGAGCGCTACCAGCTCCAGTTTCTCGACGACACGGTGTCCTTTGCCCGCATGCGGCTAGGGCGCGACGAGGAAGGCCAGTTGAAGATCTCGCGCACCTACACCTTCGAGTTCTCCGACACCGGCAACAACCGCCGCCATGGCGCGATCGTGATGCTGGGCGGCGAGGTGGCGGATATGCATCTAGAACCGTATAGGATGCAATGAGCGAGAAGTGGCTCACGACGAAGGTCGTCGAAAACCGGCGCTGGACCGACACGCTCTTTTCCCTGCGCGTCGCGGGTGCCCAGCTCAACTTCCAGGCCGGCCAGTTCGTGCGCATCGCGCTCGATGTCGACGGACAACGCGTCGCTCGGGCGTTTTCGTTCGTTAATCCGCCGCAGGACCCGACCCTTGAGTTCTATGGGGTCATCGTGCCCGAAGGCCCGCTGTCGCCCCGCCTGGCGAAGCTGCGGGCCGGTGACTCCTTATATGTAGCGGGCAACCCGGCGGGCTTCCTCGTGCTCCGCGAAGTGCCGGACGCGGAAACGCTGTGGCTCATCTCGACCGGAACGGGGCTGGCACCATTTCTTTCGATCTTGCGAACCGACACGCCGTGGCAGCGATTCAGGAACGTCGTCGTCGTGCATGCTGTGCGGCATGCAAATGAGCTCACGTATCGCGACCTGATCCGGGGAACCGGGGCGCGCTACGTCTCCTTTGTCAGCAGAGAGTCCGCGGCGGGATCCCTCGCTGGTCGCATTCCAGCAGCGATTGCCGACGGCAGGCTCGAAAAATCAGCGGGCATCGCGCTCGATCCGGCGACTTCGCACGTGATGCTCTGCGGTAATCCACAAATGTTGAAAGATGTACAAGCCGTATTGACCGCGCGCGGCATGCGCAAGCACCGCCGCCGCACGCCGGGCCACATCACCGTCGAAAGTTTCTGGTGAAGTGGATTTGCACATTTTTGCTTCTCGTCGCGCTGCAGGGTTGCAGCACGGTGCGCGTCGTCTATGACAACGCCGACACTTATTTGCGCTGGCGTGCCTCGCACTACCTCGATGTCGACGGCGAAATGGCCGACGAGCTCGAGGAACGCATTGCAGCATTCATGGCGTGGCATCGCGCGCAGGCATTGCCCAAATATGCACAACTCCTCGACGATGCGGCGCAACGCTTCGACCGCCACCTCGCGCCTGCGGACCTCAATTGGGGGTACGATTCCGTCATGACGCAGGCGAAAGAAAGCCTGCGCATGGCAGCGGTGCAGGGGGCGCCGTTGCTCGATCGCCTGAGTCCGAAGCAGATTGCCAACCTCGAGCGG
>Ga0310810_10007360_pt1 | contig 12555 bp, 9 predicted proteins | sample NCmetagenome_FD_207641 | JGI IMG/M metagenome (GOLD analysis project Ga0310810, IMG submission 207641) | Soil microbial communities from experimental microcosm in Duke University, North Carolina, United States - NC | ecosystem: Engineered > Artificial ecosystem > Soil microcosm > Unclassified ... | reverse complement strand
GGAGTAAGAACCAAGAAGAAATATTCTTCTCCGTTGTTCTTCTCTGTTCCTCTGTTCCTCCGTGTGATCCCGTTCCCTCCGTCCCCTCCGTTACCTAGCGGCCGTTGGTCAGTGCCGGATTGGTCCCACCGATTCCCCTACGGCCTTCAGGCAGCGATAGTTTTCGGCGAGCGCCGCAAACGACCGCGAAAGCTCCGCTGTAGCGGCCTCACCATTGTCGGGATGACAGTCCGGATGATAGCGCCGCGCGAGGATGCGGAACGCGCGGCGCAGCTCGTGCACGGTGAAGTCCGGCCGCAGATCGGCGCCGAGCGCGATCAGCTCGCGGAGCGCCCGCCGCTCGCGCGCCATGAGGATGCGCACGGGCCGGCCATGGTCGGGCGCGGGTGCAGCCGTGTGCACACGAGGAATCGGGATGGGTCGCGGACGTTCGGCCGCGGGCGCGCATGTGGACGAGGCCGGCTGACGCACCGTCGGCAGCGGTTTGCCCCACGACTCCAGCAACGCACTGGTCACGAACAGGAACGGGTTCTGGGCCGCGGAATTCCGAGTCTGCCAGGCCACTGCCGGGCGTGGTTCGGGCTCCCGAACCCGTGCGAGCTCGCGTTCAAGCAGGTCGCTAAACGTCTCCTCCTGTCGCATGCTTGAAGAATCGACCGCGAGGGCGTGAGCATGAGCGGCCCGGTCCCGCAACCACGCCAACCCCCGCAAGTTCACGCCGGTTTCGGCTCAGAAGCTGAATCTCACCTGAAACTGAAACATCCTCGGCGGATCGATGTTCGCCAGCGCCGGCAGCGCATTCGCCGCGGTGCCGGGAGCCACCACCTGACCGAATGTGTCATTCACCGCCGCGAGATCCCCGTAGGCCGTCTGGGCGCGGCCGAGGATGTTGGAGTGGTTGAACAGGTTGAAGCCCTCGAGCCGGAGCAGGATTGTCTTGCCCGCCGGCTTGATCCGCCCTTCGATGAACATCGACACATCCTGCGTTGCAGTGCCGCGGAACGCCGACTTGCCGATCACCACGCCGTTGACCACCGGGCGATCGTTGTTGGCGCCGTCGCCGTTGTTGTCGATGCCGGTGACCGCGTTGAATGGCCGCGAGGACGCGAGCTGGGTCACCGTGCCGGCGGTGACGTTGTACGGCAACTGGTAGGTGAACGTGATCACCGCGCGGTGGCGCTGGTCGAGCAGGCTCGGCCCGCGTTCCTCTTCACCGAGCCGCGCGAAGGTGCTCTGGTTGGGCCCGACGCCGTTACCGTCGGGCTCGCTGGTATTCGTCGCCTTGGACAGCGTGTAGCTGAGTGCGGCATACATCTTCGAGTGGCCGCGATAGCCGACCTCGGTCTGGAGGCCGTCGTAATCGGAGACGCCGAGGTTCATCAGCACGTTGACCGCGCGCACGCCGCCGTTCACCGGCAGAATCGGCCGGGTCAGATTGGCCGCGGCGACGGTCCGCGTCTGGCCGATCGCCGTGCGATCGAACGCACTGGGCGCGTTGAGATCGACGCTGCGCGCGAGGTCGGTCCAGTGCTGATGCACGTAGTCGGTGCCGATGAACAGCCCCTTCGCGATCTCGCGCTCGGCGCCAATCGACGCGACCTGACTGCGCGGGTTCACCAGCCTGTCCGGATAGTCCGGCAGCAGATCGAAGTTCAGCCCGTACTTCGAGAACTGACTCTTGTAGAACGCGGCCTGCCCCGCCTGGATCGTGATGTCGCGCGCCGGCAGCTGCGACGCTGGCAGCGTTTTGGGATCGAGCGGCACCGGCAGGCACGGGCCCGTCAGGCAGGTCGGAAAACCGGTCTGCCCTGGCGTCGCGGTGTAGGTCGTGAGGCCGTCGAGCCCGTTCACCAGGTAGCCCGCGATCACGTTCGTGATGAGCTGCGTGTAGTACATGCCGTAGCCGCCGCGAATCGACGTGCGCGCATCGCCTTCCGGATGCCAGCCGAAGCCGACGCGCGGCGCGACGTTGCGTTTCGCGTCGGACAGCGATTGCTGGTCGTAACGCAGCCCGGCATCGATGGTGAGGTCGTTGTTCACACGGATGCTGTCCTGCACGAAGACGGCGGAGAGCCACTGCGACAGCTCGTAGGTGCTGATGCCGAAGCTGATCGGCTGCACGTAGTTCTGGACGTCGGACAGCGTCAGTTGATCGAACGGCGCCGTCGTCGTGGCGAGGAACGTGAACGTGCCGAGCGACGCGGTGCCCGGCTCGCTGCCGAAGCCGCCGGAGGTGTGCCGCGCCACGCTGGTGCCGAGCCGGAGCGTCTGCTTGCCGCGTGACCACGACAGCGTGTCGGAGAACTGAAACTGCCGGCTGTGGAGGTCCGACTCGCGCGACTGGCCGATCGTGAACGGCACCGAGCCGCCGCGCGTGTACGCGGTCGAGAGCGTCTGCGCCTCCCAGAGCGTGACGGGATCGCCGTTGAGATAGCCGATGCGCGCTTCGTTGAGGAGATTCGGGCTCAGCGCCCATGTGTCGCTGGCATTGCCCGTCACCGAGCCGCGCGTATAGCGGCGGGCGACGCTCGGCGCGCTCGTGCCGGCCACGGCGTCGTTCGGGTTGGTGTCGTAGAAATGGTCGACGTTCACCCGGAACATCAGCGTCTGGCTCGGCGTGACCTTGTGGTCGACGCGGCCGTTGAACAGCGCCTGGCGGTAGTTGCCGACGTAGTCCAGGTGCCCGTCCGCCGGCAGCAGGAACGCCGGCAGCGACGGCGAGAGGAACGTCGTGCGGTCCTGCCGTGTGTAATCGGCCGTCGCGAATAAGAAGGTCTTGTCCTTTACCAACGGCGCGCCGATGGTGCCCGAGACCTGGTTCAGCACGTCGGGCACGTCGGCGGGATTGACCGCCGTCAGCGTCGTCGGGGTGACGCAGGTCGGAATGGACGGCGCGCAGAAGCCGTTGGTCCCGAACGTCGTCGCCTGCCAGCCGCCCGGCCGCGTCATGAACAATCCCTCGCCGCGCACGTCGTTGGTGCCCGACTTGGTCACGATGTTCAGCGCCGGGCCGGCCGTCCAGCCGAACTCGGCCGAGAACGCGTTGGAGAGGACCGCGATCTCCTGGATGGCGCCGACCGGCACGGTGGCGATCATCGTCTGCCGTCCCCAGCCTTCGTCGTTGTTCGCGCCGTCGAGCATGAACGTGGTCGTGCGCCGGCTGCCGCCGCCGGTGACGAAGTAGGTCGCGTTCACAAACAGGTCGCCGGTGCCTTTGCCCTGCCGGAACGACGAGTTGAACAGCGGCAGCGACGTCACCTTGCGGCCGAGGATCGGCGTCTCGTCGATGATGGCGCTGTCGAGCCGGCGGCCGATCGGCGCGTCGGCGCGCACACCGGCCGTCGTCCCGTAGACCGTGACTTCGCCCGGCTCGATGGCCACTGCGAGCATCACCCGGGCGGCGGCCATCTCGCCGGCACGCAGGACGATATCGTGGACCTCGGCGGACTTGAAGCCGGTCAGGGAAACGGCGACCCGGTACGAACCAGTCAGGCCGAGCGCGGGTATCGTGCTCGCGCCGTTGCCGCCCGACACGGCATGGCGGACGTCACCGGTCGCGGTATTCGTGACGTCGATTTGCGCACCTGGCAGCGCCCCGCCGCTCTGATCGATGACGGTTACGACGAGCGACGACGTATTCGGCGATTGCGCGAGCGCCACTCCGGCAGACAGGAACGGCAGGACGGCCAGGACAGGCAGGAGTCTGCCGATCGCACCCGTCCAGCCGGTCGTGCCCTTCCTGCCTATCCTGCCCCTCACCTCGGGCTCACCACGTAGTCTTTGAAGTAGCTGGTCGTGTCGGTCTTTGCCCACACGCCGACTTTGCCCATGACCGGTGGACGCAGCACGGCGTTGTTGGCCGGAATCAAATCGGGGTTGGGCGGTGCGTTGTTGCGTCCGGGCCCCGGCACGGTGCCGAGTGTGTATTCGAGCGCGAGCTCGCCGTCGAGCCACGTCTTCAGATCCGCGCCGTCGATCGTCAGTTTCAGCTCGTGCCACGCGGCGCGGTCGAGCATGAACTTGTGCGCGCGATCGCTGAAGCGCATGTTGCGGCGCATGCCGTTGTGGAACTCCCACAGCGCGACGTTGTTCTCGGTGTCGTTGTAGCGGACCGCGAGCCAGTCGCCGTTCGGCTTCACGTTGAAGAGGATGCCGGACGCGCGATCGGCGTCGCCGGCAATCGTCTTGAACTTCAGGCTGATCGTGCCGTTGGTGAAGTTGTCCAGGCCGCGCAGCACCGCGACGGGGAAGTAGGCGAACTGCTTCGCGTTGTCCATCAGCTCTTCGTTCGACGTGCCGTACAGCTTGCGCGCGCTCTCGATCAGCAGTTTCGTCGGGTTGTCCTTGCTGGCGACCCACGGCCGGCCGTCGATCATGAGCACCTTGTCGGCGCCGTCCTGCGCGATCAGCCAGGTGCCGACCATCGGCTCGAAGGTCGCCGGCGGCCTGCCGACCGTTTCCTTGCTGAAATCCACCTTGAGATCGGCCGCGTGCAACGCCGCGACCGCGAGCAGTGCGACAGCAGCTGTCCCGATAATTTGCAATGTGCCATTAGCAATCTGCATTTTTTTCATATGTGCGCCCTGCGGATGAAAAATGCGCCGACGACAATCGCCGCCGGCCAGATGGCATAGAACACTGCCGCGGCCCCCTTGGGTGCGACCGCGAGCGGATGCCCGCGAAACATCTCGTCTTCGTTCTCGACCGGCGGTGTGACGCCGGCAAGGTCGTAGATCGTTTCGAGCGCGCTTTCCGCCGTGGTCGCGCGGCTCATTTCCTTCTTCCCGCCAAGCTCGTACCAGATCTCGCCGTAATGCGGCGCCGACTGTTCGAACAAACCGATCGACGTTGCCGACACGTAGCGCACGTGGACGGCGGGCATCACGCGGCGCAACTTCGCGATCGCCTTGCGATCGAGATCGGCGCGGCGCGGATCTTCCGGCGCCAGGTGCACTTCGATGCCCAACGGCGCGCGGATGCTCGCGAGGGCGCGCTCGTCCGGCTCGGGAAAGGAGTTCATGCGGTTCTCGGAGAGATCCCAGCTCGGCGAGACGGCGCTGGCCGCGATGATGACGAGGACGGCACAGGCCGCGAGCGCGAACGACTCCTGCACGCGCCGGTGCACGGCCACGCCGAGCCGGAGCCAGATGGCGGCGCCGGCGAGGCCCGCCGCCACGAGCGCGAGTGCGATCAGCACGACGTCCAGCCGGATGAGGCCGTGCTGAAACTGCGCGATCATCGCCGGCGGCGTGTACCCGGCCACGCGCTCCCAGATTCCGCCCTGCACCGCCGCGACGAAGTTGAGAATCCAGGTCCCGACCGTCACGCTGAGCGTGAGGATTGCCGCGGTCGACGGATGCTCGGTGACGGCGGCGGCGGCCGAGGCGAGCGCGATCGTCAGGCCGGCGTTGAGCACGTGGCCGAAGGCGACGGTCATCAGCTCGGGCGCGAAGACGCTGCCGCCGTAGCTTTTCCACAACGCCACGGCGGCCAAAGGCGCCAGGGACGCGACCAGCCATCCGCCCAGCAAGACGATCGCCTTGGCCGTGATACGCGCGACGGCCGGCATCGGATGCTGCATCTCGATCCTCAGCGCGCCGCTCTGCCGATCGCCTGAGACAAGGCGGATCGCCACGAACGGCAGCAGGAAGACCGCGGCCACCTCGCAGGCACTGAAGGTCGGCGCCCAGATGCCGACGAGGGGGGAAAACGCTTCGCCGACGCCGATCGCGGTGCCGTTCAGCCCGCTCGCCTCTCCGTACGTGCGCACAGCGCTGATGAAGGTCACGCCGACGAGGGGCCCCATCGCCACCAGCAGCACCCACCACGCGCGCGACGCCACCAGCTCGCGATACTCCTTCCGCAGCAGCCAAACGAACGGTTTGAACGCCAAGCCCGCGAAGCCCGCAAAAACAAATACTTGATCTTGCTTTGCGGCGTTTGCGTGCTTTGCGTTCCCACCGGATGGCTCAGGTGAGCGCAAGGAACACCTCTTCGAGATCGCCGGTCGGAGAGGCGCCGCGCGTCGCGGCGAGCGACGCGAGCTCGTCGAGCGTGCCTTCGCCGCGGATCGATCCGCCGCTCAGCAGGACGAAGCGATCGCACACGCGCGCCGCGTCCTTGATCTGATGGATCGACAGAAACATGGTCCGGCCGGCCGAGGCGTAGGAGCGCAGCGTCTGCGCGACGTCGCGGCTCTGGCGCAGGTCGAGACCGTCGAACGGCTCGTCGGCCAGCAGCAGCGGCTGCGGCATCAGCAGCCCGATCGCCAGCAGCGCCCGTTTGCGCTGCCCTTTCGACAGGCTGCCGATCGTCGCGTCGAGCAGCGGGTGGATATCGAGACGATCCACGACCTCTTCGCGCAGGTGATGCCGGCCGTTGAAGAAGCCGAGCGTGAAGTCGATCGCCCATCGCACCGTTTGCGCCGGCCACGGCACGATGGCGTCGGGCAGATAGAACAAGGTCGACGCCCGCGCGCGGTCGCTCATCGGACGACCCTCGTGCACGAGCGATCCCGCGTCGAGCGGCAGCACCCCGCCCAGGCACTCGAACAGCGTGGTCTTGCCGGAGCCGTTGGGACCGATCAGGCCGAGCACTTCGCCCGGCCGGACGCTGAACGACACGTCGCTCAACGCGGTCAAGCGGCCATACCGTTTGGTGAGATTTCTCGCCTGAATCAAGCTCTTAGTTCTAGCCGAGCCTCTGGGGAAACTACCAAGGATCGTAGTCGTTGGTCGTTGGTCATCGGTCGTTGGTCGTGAGCCCTGGGAGAGCTACCGCAGCCGTGAGATCATCGTCCCGCGCCCTTCGGTCGAGTCGCTGAAGAACGTCTCCCACGCGGCGCGGATGCGCTCAATCTTGCTCAGTTCGTCGGCCGATTCGCGCGTCTGCGAGACCAGGTAGATGAACGCCTGGCGGAACACCTTCGGGGCGCTCGCCGCGTCGGGGCGCCGGGCCCCATTGGCGGCGACGATGTCGGCGATCCGGATGTCCTTGCGCGTTCCGCGAATCTCGACGCCGATTCTGGGCGCGTCCTCGGCCGCCTGTCCTGACGTCACGCTCGTGACGAGGAACATCGGCGGCACCTCCGACTCGGCGCGCAACCCCATCGCGTACTGATCCAGCGCCGAATACCGTGAGACGGCGCCCACCGTCCGGAAGACGCCGTTGCCCATGTCCTCGATGTCGTTGCCTTCCATGTGCGAGGCGTCGGAATCGAAGAAGAAGCTCCAGTGCGCTTCGTCGCGGCCGAGCATGGCCGACGAGTTGGTGGTCCCGTCTTTGAAGTCGAGGAACGCGAGCCAGCGGTGGCCGCACTCCTGCCCCATCAGGCTGAGCGTGTTGTTCTCGCCGAGGAACCGCTGGCGCGGGTCGTCCGGGAATCGCGACAGCTGGTCCAGGTCCACGACACTGCGCAGCCGGCCACGGCTGCCAAAATCCCGGCTCGAGTCGTACACCTGCTGTCCGATTCCGGCGACCTCGTTGGCCACGGTGAATTCGAAGGCGAACGTGCCCACCCGCGTGGTCCGGGTGTTGGTGAAAATCACGAGCTGGTCGAAGTCGTCGCCGTGGGTTTGATAGAACTTTTTCGTCAGCCCGACGAAGTCGAGATCGCGCGTGTTCGCAAAACGTTCGCCGACCGCGCCGGCGCCGCCGGGGATCGCGCCCGACGCCGCGCTGACGTCGACCGGCGTGAAGATGCCGGTTTCGCCCGGCGACAGGCCGACGACGGCGAGGGTAGGCGCGACCGTTGTGCCATAGACAAAATCGATGGCGCCGTCCGCCGCGAGACGAATCTGTACGTTCACCCGATTCGACGGCGCATCGAACTCCGGAACGTCGCACCAGGTCAGCAGCAGCGCATCGCCGTCGATCCGACGGAACACGCCGCCAGCCTGCGACGGGTCGAGATCGTCGAACACCGGCGCGATGCGCGGTGGACCCGTGAGGAAGCGCGCGACGTTCCGATCGTTGCTCGCGTGTTCCTCGGTGCCGAAGGTGACGTTGCCGTCGGAGTTGACGAACGCGTCCGAATAGCGCCCCGCATAGAAAGGAAACGTGAACGGCAGCGTGACGCGCGCGCTGTCGTCGTCTCCCAACGGAATCTTCTCGCCGACCGTGCTTTGAAACGAACGGTCGGATCGCCGTACGTCGTAGCCGCCCGACCCGTTGCGGGCGAACGCCACCGCGATGGAGCGCAGGTCGTAGGGGTTCGCCGCCAGCACGAGATCGCCCTCGTCCCTGACGACCGCGATCTGGCCGATGTCCTCGGCGGTCGAGGCCGGTGCAATCGACGCCGGCGCGAGTCGGCGTGCGCCCGCGGCCGCCTCGTGCTTCCACAGCTCCTCGTAGACGCGCCCCCGCCGCATCCGGCGATCGTCTGTCGACACCGGCTTCTCATGCGTGGAGGGTGTCGTGACCGCGGCGGTCAGGGGAGTCGAGCAGCTGCCGCCCGCCGACGGCGCGGGAGCAGGCGTCTGGGGAGATGGCGTGCCGCTGGTCTCGCCGCCGCACGACACCATGACGAGCGTCGTGGCGATCGCGGCGATCGCTCGTTGTGCATGCCGCGAGCAGGTCCGTGGCTCCATCGCCGAGAAATTATACGCGGCCAATGTCGGCGGTCGACTGCGCGTCCGGCCGCTGCAGGTAACTGATCGCCATCCCGACGACCACCACCGCGACCGCGCCGATGAGGTTGTGCCAGAGAAAGGAGATCCAGGGCATCTGCGTGGCGACCGTCAGCACCGCGGCCATCCCGGCGATCACGCCCCAGAAGGCGCCGCTCGCCGTCGCCCGCGTCGTCATGATCGCGAGGATGAACACGCCGAGGAGCGATCCGTAGACGAAGGATCCGTAGCGGTTGACCACCTCGATCAACGAGCCCTGGTTCGCGGCGCGCGTGGCGACGTAACAGGCGAACAGGCCCCAGGCGAACGTCGCCAGCTTCGACACCAGCACATAGTGCGAGTCGGTCGCTTCCTTGACGAAATGACGGCGGTAGAAGTCGATGACCGTCGCCGTCGCCAGCGCATTCAGCTCGCCACCGCTCGCCGACATCGCCGCCGCGAAGATCGCGGCGATCATCAGCCCGACCAGCCCGATCGGCAACTGCGTCGTGATGAACGTCGGAAAGACGTAGTTGACGTCGCTGTAGCTGGCGTCGCCGGTGGCCGAGCGGACGATGCCCGAGGCCTGCGTGCGGATGTCCTTGACCCGCGCGTCGCTGGCGGCGAAGACGCCGCGGTCGGCGCGCAGGGCCGCCTCGCGGCGCGCGACGATCGCGCTGTCGAACGACTGCTGCAGGGCCGCGTACTCCGCCGCGCGCGGACCAGCTGCGACCTCCGCGTCGTAGACGCGGTTGAACAGCATCGGCGGCGTGTTGAACAGGTAGAACACGAACACCAGGACGCCGGTGGTCAGAATCAGCAGCTGCAGCGGGATCTTGACCCACGCGCTCATCATCAGCGAGGACCGCGCCTCGTCGATCGACTTCGCCGTCAGGTAGCGCTGCACCTGGCTCTGGTCGCAGCCGAAGTACGACAGCATCAGAAACGTGCCGCCGAGCATCGCCGACCAGACGGTGTAGGTCTCGCTCAGGTTGAAGCTGAAGTCCACCGCCTGCAACCGTCCGGTCGCGCCCGCCAGGTGCAGCGCCTCGCCGAAGCTGACGTGCTGCAGGATGCCGTAGAGCAGCACCACCACCGCCGCCGACATGCCGAAGACGACGATGAACATCTGCTTGACGTCGGTCCAGGCGACTGCCTGCACGCCGCCGATCGTGGTGTAGGCGATCATCGGAATGCAGATGACGAGCACGGTGACCGGCAGCGACCAGCCGAGAATCGCCGACATCACCACCGACGGGGCGGCGAGCGTGACGCCGAGCGAGGCGGCGCGGCCGATGAGGAAGAGGAAGCTCGCCAGCGATCGGACGCGGACGTCGAAGCGCCGCTCGAGGTACTCGTAGGCGGTGTAGACGCGGGCGCGGGTGAAGAACGGCACCACCGTCAGCGACAGGATCACCATCGCCAGCGGCAGCGGAAAATAGTTCTGGATGAACCGCAGACCGGTGGTGTACGCGAGGCCGGTCGTGCCGACGATGGTGACTGCGCTCATCTGCGTCGCCATCACCGAGAGCCCCACCGCCCACCACGGCAGCGACCGGTTCGCCAGCAGGTAGCCGTCGACCTTGTCGGTCCCTTTCGAGCGGCGCAAGCCGTCGATGATGATCCACCCGACGTAGGCGATGAGGACGCCCCAGTCCAGTGGTCTCACGCGAACGCTCTCTGGAACAACCAGAGCGCGACGACGATGACGACTTCGAGAACGAGGACGCCGACATAGGTCTTCGTCATCGGCGTATCGCTGTCGCGCCCGGGTTCAGGGTTCATCGTTTCAGGGTTCAGGGTTCATCGAGGTTCTGAGTTCTCAGTTCTCAGTTCTGAGTTCTGAGTTTTAAGTTCTGAGTTCTTCAGAGCGCCGCGCTCCGGTCGGCGAGCGTCCGCTCGGCCTTCTCGAGCCCGTCGGTGGCGGCCGACCACCATTCCTCGTCGGCGTCGAGCTGCGCGCGCGAGACCTTCGCGGCGCGCGCCGTCTCTTCCGGCGCCGGTCCGCCGAAGGTCTTGCGGATCTCGACGAAATGCCGCGGGCTCAGGATGTGCGTCAGCTGCGCCTCAGAGTAGTTCAGCGGCCTGCCGAGGATCTCGGACGAGGCGTCGATCAACAGCTCGTGGAATCCGCGATCCGGATGGCGCTGACGGCCGCCGACGAAGTGCGCGGCGATCGCGTGCGCGGTCTTGAACGGCAGGCCATGGTCGCGGACCAGCGTATCGGCCAGCTCCGTCAGCGTCGTCCAGCCGTCGCCCGCGTGCGCCTCGAGCTTCTGCGCGTCGAACTCGGCCGACGACATGGCCGCAGCCACGAGCTGCACCGCGCGGGTCGCGTCCCGGAACGTCGAGAACACGAGCGGCTGCAGATCGTCCTCGGTATCGACGATGTCGCCGAAGGGCGTGTTGTGGGCCGTCAGGACGATCGCCTGCGCCTGTCCCAGGGCCTTGCTGCCGATCGCCCGCGCATGTTCGAGCGCGACCGGGTTCCGCTTCTGCGGCATGATGCTGCTGCCCTGCACGTAGCCGTCGCCGAGGCGGAGATACCCGAACTCGGCGGTGCTCCAGAGGAGCATGTCCTGGACGAAGCGTCCGTGGCCTGTCAGCAGGACGGACGCCGCGGACGTGCTCTCCAAGAGGTAGTCGACCGTCGCGATGCTGCCGTAGGTGTTGCACGTCGGTCCGCTGAAGCCGAGCAGCGACGAGGTCAGCGTGCGATCGATCGGAAAGCCGGTGCCGGTGATCGCGCACGCCCCGAGCGGGTTGCGGTTCGTGCTCTCGAACGCCGCCTTCAGCCGTCCGCCGTCACGTTCGAGCTGTTCGATGACGGCGAGCAGGTAGTGGGCGACCGTGCTGGGCTGCGCGCGCTGTGTATGCGTATGGAGGGCGAGGATCGTGTCGCGGTGCCGATCGGCGAGGTCCAGCAGCGACCGGCGCAGGGCGAAGGTCGCGGCGAGCAGGCCGAGGACCAGCTCCCGCTGCCGCATCCGGTACATCGTCATGTCGATGTCGTTGCGCGAGCGCGCCGTGTGCAGCCGCCCCGCCACGTCGTCGCAGCACGCCCGGATCACCAGGCGCTCGACGTAGAAGAACAGGTCCTCGTAGGTGCCGTCGTAGGTGACCTGCCGAATCGCATCCTGCGACACGCTGTCCAGGGCGTCGCGGAGGGTGCGAGCCTCGCCGGCGGAGACGATTCCCTGCGCGGCGAGCATCACGAGGTGCGCGTAGTTGATCGCCATCATCGGCGAGAGCAGCTGAGCTTTCGCATCCTCGAAATTCTCGTTGAGAACGCAGGTCACATATTCCGGCGCAAACTTCATCAATGGCAGTATATTGCTATACCTTTTCTCACATAAGGAGTCTCCAATGTCTCTGACTGCACGGACACACCGGCGCGGATTCCTGGCCCGGCTCGTTGGCACTGCAGCCGCTCTTGGCGTCACGGGGGGCGGAGAGCTCGCACAGGCGCAGCCGGCCGGCAACGACGACTGGATCAAGGGCGTGAAGGGCACGCATCGCTGCCTGTTCGACTTCCCGCAGCACAACAACCTGATGCCGCAACTGCACATCCTCAACTACCTGAACACCTACCACGAGGCGTACAAGACCACGCCCGGACAGGTCGGCGCGGTGGGGACGTTCTACAGCTTGGGCCAGCGGTCGAGCATCTCGCTCGCGTTCAACGATGCGATGTGGGCGAAGTACGGGCTCGGCGAGTACCTGAACCTGAAGGACGCTTCCGGTAAGCCGTACACGCGCAACGTCTTCAACAAGGTGACCGAGGCCGACGGGCACTTGATCATGGCCGCGATCCAGTCGCCGCCGATTCCGGCGCTGGCCCCGGCGGTGCCGCTGCTGGGGATCGAGAACCTGCAGAAGATGGGGACGACTTTTCTGCTGTGCAACAACGCCTTCCAGGGCTGGTGCGCGGAGCTCGAGGCCCGCGGCA
>Ga0310810_10007359_pt1 | contig 12556 bp, 12 predicted proteins | sample NCmetagenome_FD_207641 | JGI IMG/M metagenome (GOLD analysis project Ga0310810, IMG submission 207641) | Soil microbial communities from experimental microcosm in Duke University, North Carolina, United States - NC | ecosystem: Engineered > Artificial ecosystem > Soil microcosm > Unclassified ... | reverse complement strand
CGACGGCCCGCTCCGCGCCGCGGCGGAATTGCTCGCCGAAGGCGGCATTGCTGCCGGTCATCGGCCCGGCCACCGCAATGGCGATGTCGGCGCGCGCAGGCACGCTCGTCACGGCGGCAAGCGCCAACGCCAAAACCAACAACCGCTTCATCATCGTCCCACCGGCTCCTGCCGCCGCGTGCGCCATCCGATCAGCAGGACGCGCTCGTACAGCCAGGGATATTGCCGCACCATCTGCGCGGTCAATGTCAGCCGGTAGGTGATCAGGGCACTGAACAGGATGCAATAGGTGTCGATGGCGGCTCCACTCACCGAGCGGATATCGCCGCCAAACAGTTCGTGAATGAGGAACCGGTCGGCGACGGCCAGCAGCAGGCAATAGGGCACGGCATGCCGCGCGGGACGCCAGGAGGCGGCAAGCGCGCGGCCCATGAGGATGGCGCAGCCGCACATGACAATCAGCGTCACACCGATAAAAACCGGCAGGGTGGTGCCGAGGATCATCCGATCGGTCATGGCGCGGCCGTATCTTCCTCCGCCACGCCGCCTCCGAAATAGGCCGACTGCAGATGCGGATCGGCGAGCAGCTCGGAGCCTGTGCCTTGTTGTGCGATGCGGCCGTTCGCCAGCACATAGGCGGTGTCGGCGAGCTTGAGCGCCTGGAAAGCGTTCTGCTCGACCAGAAGCACCGTCATGCCGCGCTCGCGGTTCAAGCTGCGGATGGCCTGGAACACTTGCCGCACGAGAATCGGCGCGAGCCCGAGCGACGGCTCGTCCAAGAGCAGCAAGCGCGGCCGGCCCATCAGCGCGCGCGAGAGCGCGAGCATCTGCTGCTCGCCGCCCGATAATGTGCCGCCCAACTGCTCCAGACGGCCTTTCAGCTGCGGAAACAGCAGCAGCACGAAGGCAAGATCGGCGTCGAAGTTGTCGTCGTCGGTGGCAAACGCGCCCATCTGGAGATTTTCGCGCACGCTCATGCGGGGGAAAATACGGCGTCCCTCCGGAACATGGGCAATGCCGCGGCGGATCATCTCATGCGTCGGCAGCCGCGTGATGTTTTGGTTGTTGAACAGAATTTCTCCGGCGTTGGCGCGCGGACGGCCGCAGATCGTCATCAGCAACGTGGTCTTGCCCGCACCGTTGGCGCCGATGATGGCGGTGATCTTGTCCTTCGAAACGTCGAGGTCGACGCCGTGCAGAACGTCGAAACGGCCGTAACCGGCGCGCAGGCCGCGGATCTTCAGCATGCGTCCTCCCGCGATACATCTCCGCGAGCCGGGAGAACGACGGCGGTATCGACCGTGCCGAGATAAGCCCCGATCACTGCGGGATCGGCGCGCACCTCTTGCGGTGTCCCGTCGGCGATGCAGACGCCGTGATCCAGCACCACGATGTGATCGGAGATCTGCATCACGACGCGCATGTCGTGCTCGATCAGAAGAACAGCGACATCGTGCTGCCGTTTGATCTCGAGCAGCAACGCGTTGAGCTGCTCGCTTTCGCGTCGGTTCAAGCCGGCGGCGGGCTCGTCGATGCACAGCAGGCGGGGCCCGGAGCACATGGCGCGTGCGATTTCGAGACGCCGCTGGTGACCGTAGGCAAGCGTGCCCGCGGCATTGTTGGCGGCCTCGAGCAAACCGACGCGCTCCAGCCAATAGAGCGCGCGCTCTCCGGCCCGCCGGTACGCTCTGCGATAGAAGCCGATGCCGGATAGGCCGGCAAGCGAGAGTTTGGATGCAGGCATCAGCTCGCGATATTGCGCGACCATAAGATTTTCCAGAACGCTCATGCCGGCAAACAACCGGGTGGTCTGGAAGGTGCGCACCACGCGCGCTTCGCGGGCAATGCGGAAGCCCTCCATGCGCTCGAGCAGGTAATAATTTCCGCCTTCCACGGTCAGCGTCATGCGGCCGATGCGCGGCCGGTAGAAACCGGTGAGACAGTTGAACAGCGTTGTCTTGCCGGCGCCGTTGGGTCCGATCACCGCGGTAATTTCGCCCTTCCGGACTTCGAAGGAGACGTCGTTGACAGCCGCCAAGCCACCGAACCGCATGGTCAGGTGATCGACAGCCAAAAGCGGCACGGCGGGGACGCTCATCCGGCCTCGGCGGCGGCTGCCGTCTCGGCAGAAGGGACGAACTTCAGTCGGACAGTCGGGCGGCGCTCGCCGGCCAGGCCCTTTGGCCGTTGCAGCACGATCAGCACCATCACCGCGGCGAAGGCGAGCATGCGGTACTCCGCGAGATCGCGAAACCACTCAGGGATGCCGATCAAGATGATGGCCGCCAGCGCGATGCCAAGCTGACTGCGCATCCCGCTGAGCACGACGATGGCGAGAATGATCGCGGATTCGTTGAAGGTGAAACTTTCCGGGCTAATGAAGCCTTGGCGCGCGGCAAAAAAGCTGCCGGCGAACCCGGCGAAGGACGCCCCGAGCGCGTAGGCGGACAGCTTCACGGTTTTCGGATTGATGCCGAGACTGCGGCAGGCGATCTCGTCTTCGCGCAGCGCCTCCCAGGCGAGCCCGATGGGAAGCTGCCGCAGCCGCCAGACCAGCGCGCCTGCGATCACCACCATGGCGAGGATCAGGTAATACAGAAAATACACCCGATGCAGCGGCGAGAACGGGATGTCGAAATACTGCGCGAAGGTCTTGCCGCCGTCGGGCGCTTCCGCGGCAAAAGGCAGCCCGAAAAAGTCGGGGCGCGCGATGCCAGCGATGCCGTTTGGTCCGCCGGTGAGAGCGGTCCAGTTCACCAGGACGACGTGCGCGATTTGGCCGAAGCCCAGCGTTACGATGGCGAGATAGTCGCCGCGCAGCCGAAGCACGGGATGGCCAACGACCAAGGCGGAAACCGCCGCCAGTACGCCCGCGAGCGGCAGGCACGCCCAGAAGGACAGCCCGAAATGCTGCGCCAGCAGGGCGTAGGAATAGGCGCCCACGGCGTAGAAGGCGACGTAACCGAGATCGAGCAGACCGGCCAGCCCGACGACAATGTTCAACCCCGTGCCGAGCATGACGTAAATGAGGATGAGGGTAGCGCGGTCGACGAGGTTGCGGTCGGCAAAGGGCAGGAACGGCAGGCTTGCGGCGAACACCGCGACTGCCGCCGTGGCGAGCGCGAGCTTGGGGATTCTGTCAAGCCACATCGCGGCCGGTGCGTGCTCTCGCCTATGTTCGCGGGTCTGGTTTCGAATGCGGCGCGCAGCGCGGCGGGTGTCCGTCAAGAACACTCTGCCCACGAACACCGCCATTGCAGCGGCAGCGACCCAGCTGAAGCGGTACTCGAGCCCGAGTCCTTGGGGCGAGTCGATGAGGCGGAATCCGAGCAATGGCAATGCGAGCAGAGCGGCAATGCCCGCAGCCCGCGCGGCATCGATTGCCGGCTCGGAGCGCCAAAACTGCAACAGCCGGGGTATCGCCGAACGAACCCAGCGCACGGATGCTTCCCACGCCGAACGAAGCCCTTGCACAACCGCGTCGCGCGCCGAGCGGAGCCCTCGCACGGTTGCTTGGAGCCCTTGCAGAACCGCGTCGCGCGCCGAACGAAGTCCGCGCACAAATGCTGCCGACGCCGAACGGAGCCCGCGTACAAATGCTGCCAGCGCGGAACGAAGTCCGCGCACAACTGCTGCCAGCGCGGAACGAAGCCCCCGCACAAATGCTGTCCACGCCGCACGGAGCCCGCGTACAAATGCCGCCAGCGCGGAACGAAGCCCGCGCACGGTTGCTTCCCACGCCGAACGAAGTCCGCGCACAAATGCTGCCGAGGCCGAACGGAGCCCGCGTACAAATGCTGCCCACGCCGAACGAAGTCCGGTCAGCGAAAACTGCAGCGCCGCGCCAAGCCATCGCAGCGATGATTGCAGCAGTTGGCTTAGCGCCGAACGAAACCACCGCACAGCCGCCTCGCGCTGCATGCTAAACCTTCTCCACCTCGGGGCGGCCGAGCAGTCCTTGCGGACGGAATATCAGCACCAGGATCAGGATGCCGAACACGGCGACGTCCTTGTAGGCGATGCTGAAATAGCCGGACCACAGGGCCTCCACCAGGCCGATCAGAAGTCCCCCCAGCATGGCGCCGGGAAGCGAACCGATGCCGCCCAGCACCGCGGCGGTGAAGGCTTTAATGCCAGCCGCGAAGCCCATGTAGAAATCGATGACGCCGTAATAGAGCGTCACAATAAGGCCGGCTACGGCGGCGAGCGCCGCACCAATCACGAAGGTCGCCGAGATGGTGCGGTCCACGTCGACGCCCAAGAGGGCCGCCATAGTGAGGTCCTGTTCGGTGGCGCGCTGCGCCCGTCCGAATGGGGTGGAGCGAACCGTCCAGGTGATCGCGGCCAGCAGCGCGATCGTCAGGCCAACCACGAAGAGCTGCAGGACACTGACGGTGACCTGCGTGCCGTCGGGGAGCGGGAAGTTGACGGCGCCGGTGATCACGGGCGGCAGCGGCTTGACGCGCGCGCCCTGCGCCAGCTGCACATAATTTTCGAGGAAGATCGAGACACCGATGGCGGAAATAAGGGGCGCCAGCCGCGGCGCGCCGCGCAGTGGCCGGTAGGCCAGGCGCTCGACCGTCCAGCCGTAGGCGGCCGTGAAGACGATCGCGACAGCCAGCACGAGCAAGACGGCAAGAGGAATGAAGGTGACGCCCAGCGCGCCCAGGACCACGAAGGCGATCAGCGAGATGAAGGCGCCGATCATATAGATGTCGCCATGGGCGAAATTGATCATGCCCACGATGCCGTAGACCATCGTGTAACCGATGGCGATCAGGCCGTAGATAGCGCCCAGGCTGATACCGTTGACGAGCTGCTGCAGGAAATAGTCCATCGAAAGGGTGTTCCCCGGCACCGGCTCCAAACGCGTGAAGGAGCCAATGCTCTCCGAAATTCCCCCTGAATCAAAGTTAAACCGGCTCGTCCGGTGACCTCCGGGACGGGTTGGACGACGGCTGCGACATGAGAACCGCGGCACACCCTCTTGACGGCACCCGCGCACATCCTGTCACACTTCGCATCTGCAACATAGACCTTCGCGATTGCGGGAGAGATGGTCGCCTCGGGGGGACGCGAAGCCTTGGCGCGGGACGGGAACTCAGTTCCATCGGGCCTGTACGCCAACTACACGCTCGGTCGCGCCTATGACGAGATGTTCTCGGCCACGGGGCGCGTGCGGCCCCATTACGAGGAACTGCACCGGCGCGTCGGCGAGCTGCCGCCCGACGAGTTGCGACGACGGCAGCAGGCCTGCGAGCAGTCGTTTCTGCACCAGGGCATCACGTTCACGGTCTACGGAGATAATCAGTCCACGGAGCGGATTATCCCGACCGATCTGCTGCCGCGGATCGTCACGGCGGCCGAATGGGCGCGGCTGGAAGCCGGGCTTAAGCAGCGCATTCATGCGCTGAATCTGTTTCTGCATGACATTTATGCCGAAGGGCGCGTGCTGAAGGACGGTCTGATCCCGCGCGCGATGATCTACGGTTCCAAACATTACCGCCGCGAGATGCGCGGGCTGCCGGTGCCGTACGGGGCATATGTGAATGTCTGCGGAACCGATCTGGTGCGGCGCGAGGACGGAACTTTCGTCGTGCTGGAGGACAATCTGCGCGTTCCTTCCGGCGTGTCGTACATGCTGGCAAACCGCGACGTGGTGCGCCGCGCGTTCCCGGCGGTGTTCCGCAATGCCGGCGTGCGGCCGATCGAGCATTATCCGCAGGATCTGCTGGCGACGCTCAAGTCGTTGGCGCCGTCGCAGGAAGACGTCTCGATCGTGGTGCTGTCGCCCGGCGTGTTCAACTCGGCCTATTTCGAGCACGCGTTCCTGGCGCGCCAGATGGGCGTGGAGCTGGTCGAAGGACGCGACTTGGTCGTCAACGACAACGTCGTCTATGCGCGCACGACCGCCGGGCTGAAGCGCGTCGACGTCGTCTATCGGCGCATCGACGACGATTTCATCGATCCCCTCGCCTTCCGGGCGGATTCGACGCTGGGGATTGCGGGCGTTTTCAACGCCTATCGCGCCGGCAATGTGGTGATCGCCAATGCTCCGGGAACCGGCGTCGCGGACGACAAGGCGGTGTACGCCTATGTGCCGCGGCTCATCCGCTATTACCTTTCGGAAGAGCCGATCATCGACATCGTCGAGACCTTCCTGTGCCGCGAGCCGAACGCGCTGTCGCATGTGCTCGCCAATCTCGACAGCCTGGTGGTGAAGGCGGTGGGGGAGTCCGGCGGCTACGGCATGCTCGTGGGACCGCACGCGACGCGAAACGAACGCGAGGCGTTCGCCGAAAAAGTGAAGGCGGACCCGGAAAATTACATCGCGCAGCCGACGATCCAGCTTTCGACGGCGCCGTGCTTCATCGACGGCGCCATCGAGCCGCGCCACGTCGACCTGAGGCCATTCATCCTGCACGGCGAGCACACGACGGTCGCACCCGGCGCGCTCACCCGCGTAGCGCTCAAGCGCGGCAGCCTGGTGGTGAATTCGAGCCAGGGCGGCGGCTCGAAGGACACCTGGGTGCTCAGCGTATGAGCGTCCAATGCTGAGCCGGGTCGCCGACAATCTTTATTGGATGAGCCGCTATCTCGAGCGCGCCGAGCACACCGGCCGGCTGCTCGCGGTCAAGCTCGAATCGATGATCGAGCAGACGCCGGCCGAAGCGGAAGCGTCGTGGAGCCGCGTCGTGATTGCGCTTTCGGGCGAAGGCTTCGTGCCCGCGGCCACGACCGACGTGTTCGAGATCACGCGCGCGCTTGCGTTCGATCAGGTGAACCCGTCGTCGCTGATCGCTTCGTTGCGGTTTGCCCGCGACAACGGCCGGCAGGTGCGCGAGCAGATCTCGACCGAGATGTGGAACCGGCTGAACCGGCTTTATCTGAAGCTTGCGCCGACCAATCTGGGGATGTTGTGGAACGACCAGCCGGGGCACATTTTCCGCGAGACGGTGGAGGAACTGCACACGCTGGAGGGCACGACCTATTCGACTTTGCGCCATGGCGAGGGCTGGCACTTGCTGCAGCTAGGGCGCTACATCGAACGGGCGCAGCTGATCAGCCGGTTGCTCGACCTGCATTTCGGGCCGGCCTCGCGTAGCTTCGCCCCGCCGAGCTATCTCGATTGGCTTGTGCTGCTGCGGTTCTGCACCGCGTTCGAGGCTTATTGCAAAGTCTACACGGCGAATATCCGCCGCGAGCGCATTGCCGAGTTCCTGTTGTTCGACGCGGAATTTCCGCATTCGGTACGCTTTGCGGTGGAGAGATTGACCGAGGCGCTGAGCCGGGTTGCGGTGGGCGCGCCCGCGCACCGGCGAACGGCGTGCGAGCGCCTGGCGGGACGTCTGAAAGCGAGCTTCGATTTCGGACAGATCGACGAGTTGATCGGCGGCAGCCTCGATGTGTTCCTCGCTAACATCAGCGCGCAGTGCGAGCAGATCCACAACGCGGTCTATGCCGCCTATATCGGCTACGACGCCGAAACCGTGCTGTAGGGGGAGCGAGCGCTTGTTCTATTCCATCCGTCACATCACGCGTTTCCGCTACTCCAACCCGGTGCGCGAGAGCGTGATGGAGCTGAAGATGCAGCCGCGCTCGGAAGGGGCGCAGGCGTTGCGCAGTTTCCAGATCGCGACCAATCCGCGTGCGCAACTTTATGCGTATACGGATCATTTCGGCAATGCTGTGTACCACTTCAACGTGCTGCGCGAGCATTCCGAGCTGCGCATCGAGGCGCAATCGGTGATCGAAGTGAAGGAGATGATCGCGCTGCCGGCTGCCGTCGATCCGCTGGAATGGCAGCGTTACAATTCTCTCAATCTCAAGGCGGAACATTACGATCTGATGGGGCCGTCGGAATTTGCGCGAAGCTCGCCGGAATTGGCGAAGTTCGCGAAGGAGCACGACATCGAAAAGCCGCAAGGCGACACGCTCACCGCGCTGAAGCGGTTGAATGCGGCCATTTACGAGGCGTTCGACTACGAGCCGGGGGTGACGCAGGTACATTCGCCCATCGAGCACGCGCTCGGTTCAGGGCGCGGCGTGTGCCAGGATTTCGCGCATATCATGATCGCGATTGCGCGGAGCTGGGGCGTTCCGGCGCGCTACGTCTCCGGCTATCTCTATCACCGGCGGCAGGATCATGACCGCTCCAGCGAGGACGCGACGCACGCCTGGGTCGAGACGTATTTGCCGAGCTATGGCTGGATCGGGTTCGATCCGACCAACAACATCATGGCCGGCGAGCGGCACATCCGTGTCGCGATCGGTCGCGACTACGCCGACGTGCCTCCGACGCGCGGCATCTTCAAGGGCGATGCGGAAAGCGAGCTTGCGGTGGCAGTAACGGTCGAGCCGACGACGGCGCCGTTGCGTCATGAGGAATTCCTGCGCGTCGCGCGGCCGATGCCGTCGTCGGACGAGCGCAACCGACCTGCCGAACTTCACTACTTCCAACAGCAGCAACAGCAGCAGCAATAAGTGGGTGCTCGGGGGCACGGACTGCTTTCGCGAAAGCTTGAGCGGAACGATGAGAGGCGACGTGCGTGACGGCTAATCACTCAGGCTGCCTTTGAAGGGAGGGCGTCATGGCGAAAGTCAACGATATCGTTCTTGTCCACGGAGGATTTGTGGACGGCGCGGGCTGGAGGGGTGTTTACGAGATCCTGAAGAAGGACGGCTTCAATGTCAGCATCGTGCAAAACCCGACGCTCTCGCTCGCCGGAGACGTCGCAGCGACGAAGTTGATCATCGATTCCCAATCGGGTCCCGTGATGCTGGTCGGACACTCCTATGGCGGCGTTGTCATCACCGAAGCAGGAACGAACCCGAAGGTTGCGGGATTGGTGTACATCACGGCGTTTGCTCCCGACAAAGGCGAGTCGGTCAATAGCCTGATCGCCAATCCGCCGCCCGACGCGCCGGTGCCGCCGATTTTGCCTCCCAAGGAAGATTATCTATTCCTCGACAAAGCAAAGTTCGCGGCGTCGTTCGCTGGCGACGTCGATGCGAAGACGGCCGCTTTCATGGCGGACTCGCAAGTGCCCTGGGGCCTGGATGCGCTTACGGGCGCCATTACGGAGCCGGCGTGGAAGACCAAGCCCACCTGGTATCTGCTCGTGCGCGACGACAAGATGATTCCGTATCCGGCGCAGCAATTCATGGCGAAGCGGGCGAACGCCACTACCGCCGAGGTGCCCGGCAGTCACGCCATCTATGTCTCCAACCCCGATGCTGTTGCCACGCTGATCAAGCAGGCAGTAGCCGGTGTGAAATGACGCCGGCCTTCGGCCGGACTTCCGCCTAAGGACGTGCGAGGAAATTCGGGCTTTACACCCGCTCCAGCGCGAGGGAAACGCCCTGGCCGACGCCGACGCAGAGCGTGACGAGGGCGCGCTTGCCGCCGGTCTTTTCGAGCTGATGCAAGGCGGTGAGCACGAGGCGCGCGCCGCTCATACCGAGCGGATGGCCGAGTGCAATCGCGCCGCCGTTCGGATTCACATGCGGCGCGTCGTCGGCGACGCGGAGACCGCGTAAGACCGCGAGCGCTTGCGCCGCGAAGGCTTCGTTCAATTCGACGGTGTCGAAGTCGGCCATCTTCAGATGCAGGCGTGACATCAGCTTCTCGGTCGCAGGGACGGGGCCGATTCCCATGATGCGCGGCGCGACACCGGCCGTCGCCATGCCGAGCACGCGGGCGCGCGGGCGCAGGCCGTGCTTCGTCAGCGCCGGTTCGGAAGCGACGATCATCGCGGCGGCGCCGTCATTGACGCCGGACGCGTTGCCCGCGGTCACCGTGCCGGGCTCGCGGAACGGGGCTTTGAGGCGCTCCAAGTCTTCGATCGTCGTGGCGGGGCGCGGATGCTCGTCGCGCTCGACCGTGATGGGCTTGCCTTTGGCGTCTTTCGCGTGCACGCGGACGATCTCATCGGCGAAGAAGCCGCTTTGGATTGCGTGACCGGCACGTTGCTGGCTGCGCAGCGCAAAAGCATCCTGATCGGCGCGCGAAATCTGATGCTCTTCGGCGAGGTTCTCCGCCGTCTCGGGCATCGACTCCACGCCGTATTGCGCCTTCATCAGCGGATTGATGAAACGCCAACCGATGGTGGTGTCGAACACTTCCGCCGAGCGCTGGAAGGCGCTTTCCGCTTTCGCCATGACGAGGGGCGCGCGCGTCATCGACTCGACGCCGCCCGCGATGGCGAAATCGATCTCGCCGGTCTTGATGGCGCGCGCGGTGGTGCCCACCGCGTCGAGGCCGGAAGCGCAGAGCCGATTGATCGTCGCGCCCGGCACCGTGTCGGGCAGTTCGGAGAGCAGAGCCGCCATGCGCGCGACATTGCGGTTGTCTTCGCCGGCCTGATTGGCGCAACCGAGGATTACCTCATCGAGCGCGCCCCAATCGGCGTCGGTGTTGCGCGACATCAGCGCCATGATCGGAACGGCGGCGAGATCGTCGGTGCGCACATAAGCGAGCGCGCCGCCGAAGCGGCCGATGGGCGTGCGCACGGCGTCGCAGATATAGGCGTGGCGGAGGTCGGTCATGGGGCGCTCTTAGCATGGCTGCTGCATGTCCGAAACGCTTTCGCGGTTGGCCAAGCGAAATGCTAAACCGTCGATATGTTCGCGCTTACACTCGATGCTTTGGAGGACGCGGCCCGGATTGTGCGTCGCGCGCTCCCCGCCACGCCGCAAATTTGCTGGCCGCTGCTCTCGGCGCGCGCCGGAGCCGAGGTTTGGGTCAAGCACGAGAACCATCTGCCGACAGGCGCCTTCAAGGTGCGAGGCGGGATCGTGTACATGCAGCGCCTGCGCGAGGAGCGGCCGGAGGTCCGCGGCATTATTGCGGCCACGCGAGGCAATCACGGACAGAGCGTTGCTTATGCTGGAAGCAAGGCGGGGCTTGGGATTCGCATCGTCGTGCCGCACGGCAACAGCGCGGAAAAAAATTTGGCGATGCGGGCGTTCGGGGCGGAGCTGATCGAGCACGGCGAGGACTTCCAGGAGGCGCTCGAGCGCGCGGCGGTGCTGGCGAGCGAAGGGGGTCTGCACCTCGTGCCGTCCTTTGGCGAGGACCTGGTCGCGGGCGTCGCGAGCTATGCACTGGAGCTGTTCGGCGCGGTCAGGGACCTCGATGCGGTCTACGTTCCCATTGGGCTCGGCTCGGGGATCTGCGGACTGATCGCCGCCCGCGACGCGCTCGGGCTCAGATGCGAGATCGTCGGCGTGGTCTCGGCGGAGGCGCCCGCCTACGCGCTATCGCTCGAAGCCGGACGGCCGGTCGAGGCAAGGGTCGAGCCGGGCATTGCCGACGGCATGGCCTGCCGCATCCCGAATCGGGAAGCTCTGGCGATGCTGCTCGCGAGCCGGATGCGCACGGTGACCGTGAACGACGGCGAAATCCGGAGCGCCATGCGCGCGCTCTTTTCCGACACGCACAACGTCGCCGAGGGGGCGGGTGCCGCCGGGTTTGCCGCCCTGATGCAGGAGCGCGAGCGGCAGCGGGGGCGGAAAGTGGCGGTCGTGCTGACCGGGGGCAATGTCGATCGGACGGTTTTTGCCGAGGTTTTGGCCGGCTCCTGACGGATTCCGGCCGGGGTTGCGGGAGCCCGAAGCCGCCCCTAAAACAGCCGCCATGACGGACAAGAAACTGATCCCGGTCACCGTGCTGACAGGGTATCTGGGCGCGGGGAAAACCACGCTTCTCAACCGCATCCTCTCCGAGGATCACGGCCGACGCTACGCCGTGATCGTCAACGAATTCGGCGAAATCGGCATCGACAACGAGCTCATCCTGAACACCGACGAAGAGCTGTTCGAGATGAACAATGGCTGCATCTGCTGCACGGTGCGCGGCGATCTGATCCGCACGCTGCATGGGCTCCTCGCCAAGGGTGGCAATTTCGACGCCATCGTGGTGGAGACGACGGGCCTGGCCGATCCCGGCCCGGTGGCGCAGACCTTCTTCGTCGACGGGTACTTGCGTTCGAAGACGGAGCTCGATTCGGTGACAACCGTGGTGGACGCCAAGCATGTCGAGATGCGGCTGAACGACAGCCGCGAGGCGCTGGAGCAGATCGCGTTCGCCGACCAGATCGTGCTGAACAAGACCGATCTCGTCTCGGAAGACGAACTGCGCGCGCTCGAAGCGCGCCTGCACAGACTGAACCCGATGGCGCCCATCCATCGGGCGCAGCGTTCCAACGTAAAGCTCGACGCCATTCTCGGTCGCGGCGGCTTCGATCTGAACCGCATCACCGAGCTGGAGCCGGAATTTCTCGATCCCGGTCATGGCGAAGCCGGCCATGTTCATGACGAGCATTGCGAGCACGATCATGATGGGCATGGGCACGGTGTCCACGATCAAAGTGGGCATGCGCACCACGACCACGAGCACGACGACGGCATCAAGAGCGTGGCGCTGACGCTGCATACGCCCATCGACCGGCGCAAGATCGCGCGTTGGCTGACGGCGCTCTGCAAGAACCAGGGCCAGGACATCCTGCGCGCCAAAGGCATCATCGACGTGAAGGACAACAATCGCCGGCTGGTG
>Ga0310810_10007358_pt1 | contig 12556 bp, 10 predicted proteins | sample NCmetagenome_FD_207641 | JGI IMG/M metagenome (GOLD analysis project Ga0310810, IMG submission 207641) | Soil microbial communities from experimental microcosm in Duke University, North Carolina, United States - NC | ecosystem: Engineered > Artificial ecosystem > Soil microcosm > Unclassified ... | reverse complement strand
TGGAGAAGAAGCAACCGGTGTTCGAAGGAAACTGACACGTGGACTCGTCGACGCTCGATTGGCCGTTCTTCGACGCCTCGCATCGCGAGCTCGCAAGAAAGCTCGACAAATGGGCACGTCGTGAAATAACCGAGGGTGTTGCAGGACAGCCGGATGAGACCGACATCGACGAAGCTTGTCGCTCCGTTGTCAAAAAACTTGGGGAGGGAGGTTGGCTTCGTTACACCGTGCCTGCGCCGCATGGCGGCTTACACGAGAACATCGACGTTCGGTCTCTCTGCGTTGCGCGGGAAACATTGTCGCGGATTTCCGGGCTCGCTGATATCTCGTTCGCGATGCAGGGACTTGGATCAGGACCGATTTCCCTGTTTGGATCGACCGCGTTAAAGAAGAAATACCTGCGTGGAGTCGCCGAGGGAAAATCGATCGCAGCGTTCGCAATCTCCGAAAAAAACGCGGGCTCAGATATCTCGTCGATGGAGACGACAGCTCGCAAGGATGGAAAAGACTATGTGATCGACGGAGAGAAAACGTGGATCTCTAACGGGGGAATCGCGGATTTCTACGTCGTGTTCTGCCGGGAAGAATCCTCGGAGGTGAAACCCCGTTTTACGGCACTTGTTGTCGAGCCGGGTGATAAGGGTTTCTCTGTTGCCGAGAGGCTTCGCGTAATCGCCCCACATCCGCTTGGCAGAATTCGCTTCGAGAATTGTCGCGTGCCCGCAACACGAGTTGTTGGCGAAGCGGGGAAGGGATTGAGAGTCGCGCTCGCGACACTCGATGTATTTCGTTCAACGGTTGGTGCAGCCGCATTGGGTTTTGCTCGCCGGGCGCTCGATGAAGCGTTGGCGTATGCGACTGACCGAAAAATGTTCGGTCAGAATCTCAAGGATTTTCAGCTAACGCAGGCACGTCTTGCGCAGATGGCAACCGAGATCGATGCGAGTGCTCTCCTTGTGTACCGCGCCGCGTGGACTCGCGACAACGGCGCCGAGCGTGTGACGAGAGAAGCGGCGATGGCAAAGATGTATGCGACTGAAGCTGCTCAACGTGTAATCGACGGTGCACTCCAGCTGCTCGGCGGGCGTGGAGTGGAGGCAGGGAACGCTGTCGAGCAGTTATATCGCGAAATACGATCCCTTCGGATTTACGAGGGAACGACGGAAGTGCAACAGCTTGTGATTGCAGGACAGGTGCTCGATGCGTACTCGAAGAGTGACATCGCGAATGCCTGACGTTGCAGTCGAGACAGGTCACGTTGATACGTTTTGTCTCGATCGATTACCACCGCCCGAGCTGTGGCCGGTGCGCGACTGGACCGGAATTCCAGAGCTTGCATATCCCGGGCGATTGAATTGCGCCAACGAGCTGCTCGATCGGCGAATCGATGAATGGGGCGAGCGGCTCGTCTTTCGTTATCCTGGCGGGACGTGGACGTATCGTGACTTGAACGAGAAAGCGAATCGGATTGCGCATGTCCTTGTTGACGACCTGGGTGTCGTTCCAGGAAATCGTGTCTTGTTGCGGGGCCCGAACAATCCAATGCTCGCAGCATGCTGGTTTGCTGTATTGAAGGCAGGTGGCGTGGTTGTGTGCACGATGCCATTGCTGCGCGAGCGCGAGATTCGATTTCTGGCAGACAAGGCGGAGATCAATGTCGCGCTGTCTGATTCACGAATCGTTACCGAGTGTGTGGATGGATTTAGCGCGCGAGATGGCGCGCGTGTAGTGGACTTCGATGCACTGGAAGCAATGATGCGCGAGAAGCCGGCTGAATTCGAATCGTGTGACACGTCAGCGGAAGACATTGCGATAATTGCATTCACGTCGGGCACGACGGGCGAAGGGAAGGGAACGATGCATTCGCATCGCGACATTCTCGCGATCACCGATTGCTTCCCTCGCTATGTGCTTCAACCGTCTGCAGATGATTTGTTCTGCGGCTCGCCTCCGCTCGCGTTCACTTATGCGCTTGGGGGATTGCTGCTCTTTCCAATGCGATTCGGTGCGTGTTCCTTGCTTCTCGAGCAGGCAACACCTCCGAACCTCATTAAAGCAATTGCCGAGTTTCGGCCGACTATTTGTTTTACGGCGCCGACGGCGTATCGCGCGATGTGCGGAATGATCGCCGACTACGATGTGTCGAGTCTGCGGAAATGCGTTTCGGCAGGAGAAACGCTGCCACTCAGCGTGTACGAATCATGGCTCGATGCGACGGGAATCAAAATTATCGATGGCATCGGCGCGACCGAGATGCTCCACATCTTCATCAGTGCTGCAGGGGATGAAATCAAACCCGGCGCGACAGGAAAAGTTGTTCCGGGATATCAGGCGAAGATCATCGACGATAACGGACGCGATGCTCCGGCGGAAAGCGTTGGCCGTCTCGCTGTACGAGGGCCGACGGGGTGCAGATACCTCGACAACATCGAGCAGCAGAAGAAGTATGTCGAGAATGGCTGGAATCTTACCGGCGATTCATACAAGCTCGATTCGGACGGCTACTTCTGGTATCAGGCGCGAACGGACGACATGATCATCTCCGGTGGTTACAACATTGCAGGGCCTGAGGTGGAGAATGTGCTGCTCGAGCATCCGTCGGTTTTGGAGTGTGCAGTGATTGGTGAGCCTGATGAGGAGCGCGGCCACGTGGTGAAAGGGGTGATTGTGCTGAAGCCCGGGAACAAAGGAGACGAGCAATTGAAAAAGGAGCTTCAGGATTTCGTGAAGGCGCGAATTGCCCCGTACAAGTATCCGCGACGAATCGAATTCGTTACCGAGCTGCCTCGCACGGCGACGGGTAAGCTCCAGCGTTACCGTTTGCGTGAGCAGGCAACATGAGCCTTACTCCGGCGAGTGACGCAAAGCTTTTACTTCCCGACGGATGGGCGGCTCCGCGCGGATACAGTCATGGTCTTTCTGTGTCTGGGCGGATCGTTACGGTTGCCGGACAGATTGGCTGGAATCCTGAGACTGCGAAATTCGAGAGTGATGATTTCGTCGATCAGGTGCGACAGGCGCTGATCAATGTGGCAACTGTTCTTCACGAGGCATCGGCATCACCGCGCCAGATCGTTCGTCTTACGTGGTTCATTACTGATCGTGAGGAGTATCTCGTTTCGCGGAGAGAGATCGGTGCGGCGTATCGGGAAGTGATTGGGAATCATTATCCGCCGATGTCGATCGTTGTGGTGAGTGCGCTTCTCGAAGAGCGGGCGAAAGTGGAGATCGAGGCGACCGCCGTTATACCTGAGTGAGGGAGAAAACGGACGAACAGCTTTGAATCTTCGACTCGTCCCGAACAGTAGTATCACGTGAGATGATTCTATTCGATACGAGCCTTTACACTCCTGGCACACGCCATCAAAAGCACGATCACGACACGCTGCAAGTCAGCATCGTGCTCTCCGGTTCGCTAACCGAGACGGTCGGATCAACAACTGAGCTAGCACGAACGCTCAGTGTGGTCGCCAAGGATCCCGGCCTCGCACACGCCGACGATTTCGCCGCCGGCGCAATCATGGCGCGACTCGTTTTCAAAAACACCACACTCGACAAAGTCATCGATGACACCTCGCGTGCCACTCCGTGGATCTGGTCTCATCACGCTCACGTAGCGAGACCATTCCTCCGCATCGTCCAACGCAACCGGCATGGTACGCAAAAGTTCGACGACAACGATCCAGATGTAACCGATCTACTTGCCGCGCTGACGTCACGCGTCGTTCCAACGCGCGGCCAACCTCCCCGCTGGCTCGAGGAAGTGATGATCGAGCTTCGACATTCATGGACCCCGAACACAACAGTGCGCGACATCGCTGCGCGCGCTGGAGTACATCCCGTTTACCTCGCACGCTGCGTCAGGCGATGGTACGGCACCGGCGTCGGTGAAGAACTGCGCCGACTTCGTCTCGAATCAGCAGCTGCAGCACTCGCATCTTCGCGCGAAAGAGTATCGTCAATCGCACATGCAAAAGGCTTTGCCGACGAATCGCATCTCTGTCGCGATTTCGGCCGAGCCCTGGGCGTCACCCCACGACGCTATCGATCGATTGTGAAGGATAGTTTCGAAAATTCAAGTTTGGGGACAAGCTTCGACGCATAGTTAGTGTGCCTGACCCTTCACAGGAGCACTACATGCCGGGCCAATTAACCCGAGCCGTTGCGAGCATAGCACTGCTCCCCTTAACGGTATCCGCGCAAACTCATCACGCGAACGCCGCTTCGATCGCGCACCTCGTCGATTCATTGTCGGCGCGAGCAATCGCCGACAAAATTGCGCCCGCACTAGGCGTCGCCGTGACAATGGATGGCAAAACGATTCTGGCGAAGTCATACGGCTTGGCTGACGTGACTGCCGGAATTCCTGCCGACGACAATACTCTATGGTATCTCGCCTCGACGAGTAAATCGTTCACCGGCTTCGGTATTTCACTGCTCGCCGACAAGGGAGTGCTCAGCTTCAACACACCAATTACGAAGCTGCTCCCCGGCGTGAAATGGAATCCGGAAGTGCACGCGGACTCTCTCACGCTCGCGAGATTTCTTTCTCATACGCATTACATCAACGATCAGGCAGTCGTATCCAGCGCGGCATTTACCGGTGCGATTCCGGAATCCCGGTGGCCGGATCTGATCCAGCTCGCAGGTCCGAACCCGACACATGATCTCGTTTACTCGAACTTCGGGTACAACGTCGCCGCGATGGTAATCGATCGCCTGCGACCCGAAGGCTGGCGAAAGTATCTCGAGAAAAACGTCAATGAGCCGGCGGGGCTGCATCAGACATTCATGCGCATATCGGGGATCGATCCAAAACGAATTGCCCAGCCAGGTGACTTCACTGCAGCAGGGAAATACGTCACGGCCCCATTTCAAAAAAGCGATCGCACAATGAACTCGGCCGGCGGACATATCTCGACAGTTCATGATCTCGCTCGCTGGACGATCGTGCAGATGGATTCAGGAGTGATCGACGGCAAGCGGGTATTCCCAAAGGGTGCGGTCGTGTTGAGTCAAACACTGATCGCAAAGCACACGCGCGATCAATCGAAAAAGTTTGCGTTCTTCGATCGCGAAGGCTGGGGCGCGGGATGGGATATCGGGAGCTATGAAGGCGAACGAATGGTGAGCAGGTTCGGCAGTTATGCGCAGACGCGGTCGCATCTGTCATTTCTTCCAGGACGTCGAATCGGTGTCGTCGCGATGTCGACAGGCGGACCATCGGTTGTAACGGATGTGATCGCTGCTTACGCGTACGATCTCGAGGCAGGACGACCTGATGCCGCAGAGAGAGCAGAATCGAGAATGAATGATCTGAGAAAAGCCGTCGTGGGTGCCAGCCTTGGCATTGCGCGCCAGGATTCAACTAGAGCTGCACGACAGACTCAGCCGCTTCAACACCCTTGGGAAGACTTCGAAGGGACGTATGCCGAGCCTGCGTATGGCACGGTTGTGTTCAAGATGTGCGGGGGGAAGCTGCAGTACAGATGGGGCGATCTCTACGGACCAGTGGAGATCTACGACGCGTCAAAGAATCAGATGCGCGTAATCATCGCGGGTTCCGGCAATGTCGCGACGTTCAGTTTTCCGCAGACTGGCGCGGCGCAATCAGTCGAGCTTCAGGGAGTGACATTCAAGCGAGGAGCTCCGGACGGCCGAGGCTGCCCGAAGATTCAGGGATCGAACTGAAGCTCCAGAGTTTCACCGGGCGGAACTGCATCCCACATCGCAAACAACTCGCTGCGCCGCTTTCGGACCTGAGCGAGATCATCATCGGTCAGGCTCACCTTGAGCGACGTGTGATGAGTTTCGTTGTACAATCTCATCTTGTCGTTGAAATCCTCGACGGTCCACCGGGTTCCACTTGCGCGCTCGGTGTCGAGAAATCCGACGATCAGCTCTGAAGGATCCATGTCCGCGGGCATCGGTCCGCGAGGCCACGGCGCGCCGAAGTCAGTCAGGTTCCAGCCATCGGCGACCAATCCGTAAAAACCTTTGCGATGACCGAGCACGGTTTCCACGGCGTAGTGGGTCAGGTCGTGTCGCGGAAAGAAACGCGCCTGCTGTCCGTTCTGCTTTTGCCACGTGACTGTGCCGTCAGCACGAGCGCAGCTCAGTGCAGCAGTACCGTCGCGATTTTTCTTGATGCGAATGGTGAGCGCGGACATTTGTGAAAAATAATTCCCTGTGTCAACACAACGGCGGCCGACTGTCAGCGTCCACCCGACGCAATGAGAGCCAGCTTATCGTTTCTCATCGAACAGCGACTTGTTTGAGATAAGTATCGAACCATCGCACTGTACGCTGATACCGATCGCGCAGATGAGCTTCGGTCCAACCTGCATGACCCTCGTCCGGATACACAACAAGCTGCGTCTTAACACCAACGTGCTGCAGAGCGCGCCAGAACTCGAATGACTGCGGCGCAGGACATTCAGCGTCACGCTCACCAACAATTATCAACGTCGGCGTACGAGCATTCGCGATGTAATTGATCGGAGAGACCTTCGCGTACACGTCCTTGTCCTCGTACGCAGTCGCGCCAAAGAACGGAACCATCCATTCGCTGATTCCATTCTCCCCCGTGTAACTCAACCAGTTCGAAATCCCCGCTCCTGCAACCGCTGCACGAAATCGTTTCGTCTGAGTGACAGTCCACATCGTCATGAATCCGCCGTAACTCCAACCCTTGATGCCGAGTCGATTGCCATCTACGGGATAACGACGGATGATCGTGTCGATGCCCGCCATGACATCTCGCAAATCACCGCGTCCGAAATCCTTGAAGTTTGCTTTCGTAAATGCTTCCCCCTGACCGTAACTACCGCGCGGATTCGGCATGAAGACGAAATACCCAGCCTGCGAAAGTGCAATCAGCTCAGGTGAGGCGCCTTCGCCGAGGAATGCAGGGGAATACGCCCATGATGGCCCGCCGTGTATGTGAACGATCATGGGATACCGGCGAGATGGATCGAACTGGAGCGGATAGATTAGCCAGCCCTGCACGTTATAGCGCTCACTCTTCCACCGAACGTTCGTCCACTTTCCCCACGTCGGAACAACGCCGTCATTTACACGTGTCAGTCTCGCCAACCGATTGGTAGGACCAGCCCACACTTCCGGCGGAGCAGAAATCGATTCGCGCACAAACGCAATCGTGCTTCCATCACGACTGGCTGAAACGATGGGATTGCCGGTCAATGTCCCAAGCGAAGCCAGCTCATCACCACTCCAAACTGGAGTGAACATGCCAGTCAACATGTCCACCGTTGCGACCTGCGATCCACCCTGAGCCCACGAAGTAGCAAGCACCTTGGTCGAGCCGAGCCAGTTGAATGCGGAAACCGACACGTTCGCTTGCGGCGTGACATTGCTCGGAGCACCACCAGTCGAAGGAATGACGTAAAGATCTCCGCCCGTCAGTCCCTGATCGCTCATCAATCCACCGATGTACGCGATGCGCGACCCATCCGGCGACCAAGTCGGCTGCGCAATCTGATGAGTCGGTCGCGACAATTCACGAAGCGCAGCCGTCGTCGCGTCGAGAGAGTACAACCGCGCAACCCACCAATTGTTGTTTCCGGACCCTGTTGCAGCACTCACAACGAATCGGCGGCTATCGGGCGACCAATCGAATTCATAGACGTACAAATCAGGCGGCGACATCAGCTGCTGCCGCCCGGACTGAAGATCGACGATCGCGAGATGCTGCCGATCGATGTGAGTGTCCATCACTCCCGTATCACGCGGAGTCGCAGCCAGCGCGCTGTTCGACTGCTCACTCGGCGCCGTGTACAGGAGGGCGATTCGCCGACCGTCTGGGGAAAATCGCGCACCATGCACGGCTCCGCGGATCGTCGCGATTCGTTTCGCATTACCACCGGCGGATCCAACGACATAAAGCGCCGGAGTTCCGCCATTCGTCGTCGCGATAATCGCGAGCTGTTTGCTGTCTGCCGACCACGCGAGCTCCGTTGCGCTCGATGGATCGGCGCCTGTTAACGGAACGATGTTCATCACGCCCGAGGGATTCACGTCGGCGAGAACGACTGCATTCCCCGCATTCGTTCGCGTTCGCGATGGCGGGCCGATCCATGCCACGCGACGACCATCGGGACTCATGCCGACGTGGACGAAACGCCGAACGGGCGGAGTAGTCTGCGCTGATAAGGTTGACGCGAACAACGAACCTGCGACAATGAGGCGGAGTGAAAACACGGCTCACCTTTAAGAGGGACGCAGCTACGTTACCTTATCCTCGAATTTTCGCTAGGATTGCATGACAACTACACAACAAATGAGAGCGAGCTTAGCCCTCCTCCTTTTTCCCATTTGCACCTCAGCGCAAGCGGTTGATGCCGGCGCATTTCGCGCTGCTGCACATGCGTATCGCACCGCGCACGAAGCAGAGATTCTTCGCGAATTCACGGACCTCCTCGCGATACCGAACCTCGCAAGCGACAACACGAACATCAGACGCAATGCGAACGCGCTCGTTCAAATGCTCGAGAAACGCGGCGTTCGCGCGCGATTACTCGAGGTCGAAGGATCTCCACCGGCAGTGTTGGGTGAGCTCCCGACACCCGGTGCACAACGTACAGTAGTCCTGTATGCCCATTACGATGGGCAACCAGTCGATGTATCCCAATGGGCTACGCCGCCGTGGACTCCGACAATGCGCGACGGTCGCATCTACGCGCGCTCCGCCGGCGATGACAAGGCGACGATCATTGCCGTCCTTACTGCACTCGACGCATTGCATGCGGCAAATCTTCATCCATCCGTAAACCTCAAGATCTTTTTCGAGGGTGAGGAAGAAGCGGGATCATCTCACCTCGAGGCCATGCTTCGCCGTCATCACGATGAATTGCGCGCCGACGGATGGATTTTCGGTGACGGTCCCAATCACCAAACTGGAGAGCAGCAGGTACAGCTTGGTACTCGCGGCGTGATGGGAATGGAGCTCGCGCTTTATGGACCAAATCGCGCGCTGCACAGCGGACATTACGGCAACTGGGCGCCAAATCCCGGCGCGCTCATCGCGAATCTCATCGCGAGCATGCGCGACGATGACGGACACATCAAGATCGCGCACTATTACGATGACGTGAAACCGATCTCCGCCGCTGAGCGAAAAGCCATCCATGCAGTTCCACCGGTGGACGTCGCCCTCAGGAGAGAGCTTGGGCTCGCGCACACCGAGGCGAACGATGCGCCGCTCACTGAACGAATCATGTTGCCCGCACTGAATGTTCGTGGAATTCAGGTGGGAGGCGTTGAGCGACTCGCCGCAAATGCAATTCCGACCGAAGCACGAGCGTCATTTGATTTCCGTCTGGTTCCAAACCAGAAACCCGCGCGCGTGCGCGAGCTCGTGAACGCTCACATCTCTCGCCAGGGTTACTTCGTCACGAGCGACAGCGTCACGATGGCGGTGCGACTCGCACACCCACGTGTTGCACGGGTTCGCTGGACCGAGGGTGGATATCCTGCAACACGCGCATCGCCGGACGATCCGTTTGCTCGGGCTGTAGTCCGAGCGGTAGCAGACGGCAAAGGAAAATCTCCGATTGTATTGCCGACCATGGGCGGAAGCGGTCCGCTGTATCTATTCGAGCAAGTCCTTGGCACTCCAATCGTCGTGCTACCGATCGCGAACTTCGATGACAATCAGCATGCAGCGAACGAGAATTTGAAAATCCAGAATCTTTGGGACGGAATCGAAGTTTACGCCGGCGTAATCGGTAGACTCGGCGCTTACTGGCATTGATTGCCTAATTTGATTCAGTGAAAAAGAAGATCTCGAAATTTATCGGTGCACTTGTGTTAGGGGGCTGCGCGTCAGCGCCGCCTTCGACTCGAGTTTCCGATGTTCCGCCGCAGCGACTCGAGACCTCGGTTGCGGTTGCAACGTTCGACAGTGTGTGGTCGATCGTGCGGCAAACCTACGTGGACACTGCGTTCGTTTCGTCGAAGTGGAATTCAGTTCACGCATCGCTTCGACCGCGAGCGCAGACAATTACCACTCGCGCCGGACTCGACTCACTACTCGGCGACATGCTCGGCGAAATTCACGATTCGCATTTCTATTTGATTCCCGCGTCGGTTGCATCGGAAGTGAAATCCGATGACAGCGGCGGCAACGGGACCACGGGAATGTCCGTCCGTATTGTCGGCGAAGGCGCGCTCGTGTGGCGAGTCGAGAATGGAAGTCCGGCTGCGCTCGCGGGAATTCATCCGGGACAATCAGTTCAGCGAGTGAACGACCGGATTGTTCGTGAATCGGTGAAGAAGGTGATGTCTCTTGCCGAGGCACCACGACAGCGCGCGCTGTCTGATCTGGATTTCAAATTGAACGGTCCGCTGTCCCCGCCCGCCGGCGATTCGGTGCATGTCAGTCTGGTTGGCATCGATGGAAAATCATTTGAGCGAACGCTTGTCGCGATTCCGAAGAAGGGAACTATCTCGAAGTTCGGAAATCTTCCGCCTATTGCCGGAGTGGTGACGGTCGATCGGCGACTGGTTGGTGGAGCTCACTGCAATGCCGGCGTCGTCGGATTCAACATCTGGCTGCCGATCCTCGCACCAGAGCTCGAGCGGGCTGTGAAAAATCTCGCTGACTGTGACGGAATCGTGATCGACCTTCGCGGAAATCCGGGCGGAGTCGGCGCGATGGTGATGGGATTCGGCGGATTCTTCGTGCCGTCGACTGTGTCACTCGGCACGATGCGCACCCGAGATCTCACGCTCAACTTTGCAATCAATCCACGCCAGGTCGGAGCGGGACCATATAGTGGCCCGGTTGCAATTCTCGTCGATGCAATGAGCGCCAGCACATCGGAGATTTTCGCAACAGGAATGCAGCGAATTGGCCGGGCGCGCGTGTTTGGACAGAGGAGCGCGGCGGCCGCATTGCCGGCGCTGATGAACGGTCTACCGTCGGGTGATGTGTTCGTTCACGCAGTGGCTGATTTCACCGATCCTCGCGGGGGACGAATCGAGGGAGCCGGTGTAGTACCTGACGAAATTGTCCCCCTGACCGAGGCGGACCTGTCGAAAAACATCGATGCGCCGCTCGAAGCGGCGGTCAAATGGATTCAAAGCTTGCGGCATTCGTCGTAACCTCAGACTGTTTGCCGTCGTCATTACTCCACACCAAATCCCAGGAAAAGAAATGCGTTCATCAGGTATACGGCTTGTCACGGCGCTCGGCCTCGCTGCCGCGTCTGTTGCTGGTGCACAGCAGTCCCTGCCTCCTGCCGCGGGACTTGTCGCGAAGTACTCGCAAACAATCGGCGGTGCGGCACTTCTCAAGGCGCAGCAGGTTACGACCAAGGGTGGCTTGAACATGGCCGCCGCCGGAATCAATGCGACGTTCGAGCTGCTTCAGCTCGCGCCGAACAAAATGCAGATGACGACGACCATTCCCGGTGTCGGTGCTATCCGCGTCGGCTTTGATGGAACGACCGGCTGGTCAATGGATCCGATGCAGGGACCGCGACTTCTGACAGGCAAGGAGCTGGACGAGATCAAGGAGGAAGCAGATCCTCGCGCATCCGCCCGTTCCCCCGAGCTGTTCACAGCGATGCAGACGGTCGCCGATACAACCATGGGTACCGAGCGTTGCTATCTCGTGAAGCTCACGTGGAAATCGGGTCGTGAGACGTACGACTGCTACAGTCCGACAACCGGATTGATGGTTGGATCGAAGAGCGTGCAGGCGACGCCGATGGGCGACATTCCAGTTGCGACTATTTACAGCGACTACAAGAAATTCGGCGATTTCATGGTGCCGACCGTTACGACGCAGTCGATGATGGGACAGCAACAGGTGATGACCATCTCGTCGGTCGAAGTTGGAACTGGCGCAGGCGCGACGATTGTCATGCCGCCGGAAATTCAGGCGTTAGTGAAAAAATAGTAGCGATGTGCTACTAAACCAGGAACACGAAAATAAAGCGGGAGGAAAACCGGAACTACACGGTTTTCCTCCCGCTTCATTTTCGTGTTTTATCGCTGCTCTTATCAGTTCGGCTTGGAGGAATGCACTGCAAAGGGAGCGCCCTGCGGATCAGTAGCAATAGCGATCCAGTCTCCACCCGGAACTTCCATCGGGCCCATGATCACCTTGCCACCTGCATCGGCGATCGTCTTTGCCGATTCTTTCGCATCCGCAACATGGATGTAATTGAGCCAATTCGGCGGCGGCATTTCCGGAGTTCGCGTCATCATCCCGCCGTAAGGAACTCCACCCTGCCCGTACATCCGGTAAGCGCCCATCTCCCCCATATCGTGCACGCTCGTTTCCTCCCAGCCGAACATCTTGCTGTAGAAATCAAACGCCGCGTTACTGTCACTAGTCGAGAGCTCATGCCAGGAAAATTCTCCATTTCCCGGAGCGTCACCGCCGCCGCCTCCCATCTCGCCACTCGGTTGAAAAATTGCGATCGGCACCCCCTGCGGATCACTGATCACCGCGTAGCGTCCCGCTCCGGGAATATCAGCTGCGGGCACAACGGTCTTGCCACCAAGCTCGTTCGCTTTCGCGACGCTC
>Ga0310810_10007357_pt1 | contig 12556 bp, 8 predicted proteins | sample NCmetagenome_FD_207641 | JGI IMG/M metagenome (GOLD analysis project Ga0310810, IMG submission 207641) | Soil microbial communities from experimental microcosm in Duke University, North Carolina, United States - NC | ecosystem: Engineered > Artificial ecosystem > Soil microcosm > Unclassified ... | reverse complement strand
GCGGCGTTCCTGCGGGATCAGGTGGGCCGGCTGGGCAACCAGCTCTCCACCGTCGAAGACAGCATCGCGACGTTCTCCTCGCGGCACCAGGTGGTCGCCCTGGACCAGCGGGCGTCAGAGGAGACACAACAGGACATCCAGGTCCAGGCGCAGCGCGACCAGTTGATCGCCGAGCACGACGCGCTCTCCAACCTGATCCAGGGGATCGATTCCGCACCGGGCACGAGCAAGCGGTTCCGCGACCTCGCGGGGTTTCCCGCGCTCCTCAGGAACGAGGCCGTGACCGGCCTGCTCGCGAGTCTCAACGATCTGGAAAACCGGCGCGTGGACCTCGCGCTGCGGCGCACCGACCAGAACGCCGACGTCGTGGCCGTCGATGCGCGGATCGCCGATATCGAGCGGCAGCTGCACGCCATCGCGTCGAGCTACGAGCAGGGCCTGGCCCTGCAGGTCCGGTCGCTCGGTGTGACGCAGGGCCAGCTGAGTCGTCGTCTGGCGGTCATTCCGGGGGTGGCGGTCCAGTCGGCGCGCCTGGAGCGCGAGCGGTCGAGCATCGCGGAAGTGTGGCAGATGCTGCGGACGCGGCTGCAGGAGGCGGAAGTGGCGGAAGCCGTCAGACTCCCCAGCGTGCGGATCGTGGACGCTGCCTCGGCGCCGTACCGGCCGTCCTGGCCCCGGGTGCCGATGAACCTCGCCCTCGGGCTGTTCATGGGTCTGGGATTCGGACTCATCCTCGCCATTCTGCGCGAGCTGCACGATTCGCGTCTGCACGAACGGGTCGAGGTGGAGCGCACGGTCGGCCTGCCGATTCTGGCGGTGCTCCCGCGGCTGCGACGGCCGGGGCCGGTGCTGCAGGCTTCGGCCGACACGCTGGTGTCGCCGAAACCGGACCGCCGTTCGGCCCGGCTGCTGCAAGACAACTCGCTCACGTTGGAGGCGTTTCGCGCTCTTGCCGTCGATCTGAAATTCTCCGGCGGAGGCATCCCGACCAACGGCGGGCCGATCGCCATCGCCGTGACGAGCTCCACGCGCGGTGAGGGTAAGACGCTGACCGCGTGCAACCTGGCGTTGACGCGGGCCAGTCACGGCGTGCAGACCCTGCTGATCGACGCCGATATCCGCGGCAGCGGTGTCGCGGCGTTTTTCCACTCGCCCACTCCCAATTACGGGCTGAGCGACTTGCTCGCGGGCTCGGCGGATCTCCCGACCGTCTGCACGAAGCTGCGGGTGCTGGGCCGCGATACGCTCTCGGTCATCCCCGCCGGCTCTCCCACGCCACACTCCGCCGAGCTGCTCGAGTCCCCCGGGATGGCGCGCCTGCTCGACCAGTCGAGGTCCCAGTACGACCTGGTCGTGATCGACACGCCGCCGCTCACCGGGATCACCGATGCGGCCACAATCGCCGCGATCGTCGACGGCGTCATCCTGGTGGTCCGCGAAGGCGTGACGGATCGGGCGGCACTCGAGCTGACGCTGCGGCGGCTGGAACGGGTGAACGGACGAGTTCTCGGAGTCGTGTTCAACGACGTGCGCGGTCCGGAAGGGCACGTCAACCGGTCGTACCACGCAGCAGCGTACGCGGGAGCGTCCCGATGAACACCACACTTACGCGCATCGCCGTCGCAGTCCTGCTGTCCGGGGCGGCGACCCCGAGCTCCGGCCAGATGGTCTCCCCGGTCGATTCGAGTCGGGGCGCGCTCGAAGCTCCACTGGCTCCCGGCGATGTCATCCAGTTGGCTTTCTGGCGAGAGCCCCAGCTCGGCGGGGACTTCCCGGTCGACGAAAGCGGCACCGTCGTACTTCCCCTGCTCGGTGTGCGCACGGTCGCCCAACGGTCCGCGTCCGAGCTGAAACGGACGTTGCTCGAGGAATACGCGCAGCAGGTCCGCAACCAGGAAGTGCGCATCACCCTGCTGCGCCGCGTCCGCATCCTCGGTGCCGTGAAGAACCCCGGGCTGTACCGCGTCGATCCCACCATGACCGTCGTGGATGCCCTGGCGCTGGCCGGGGGTGCGACGGAGCAGGGCAAGTTGAAGGGCGTCCGGGTGTATCGCGACGGGAAGCAGGTCGGCTCTCCCCTCGACCCCAGCGCGCGTCTGTTGCCGCAGCTGCGCTCGGGCGACCAGATCGTCGTTCCGGAGCGGAGCTGGTTCGCCCGCAACGGCGTCTATGTCGTGGCGGCGGGCATCTCGGCCGTCGGCATCATCGTGGCGCGCGCCGCGCCGTGATGAGGCGGCTCGCGGTGCTGCGGGGACTCGCGATCCAGGGAGCCTCGAGACTCGGCCTGTTCCGGTTGGCTCGTGCACGCCGGCCTGGCTCGGTCTCGGTGCTCTGCTATCACGGATTCGTCGATGACGAGCGTCGCACGCGGGGGCGCTACGCCTATCTGTTTCGCAACTCCCTCTCGGTGCGCCGCCTGGAAGAGCACCTGGCGTTTCTGCGGCGCACTCAGGCAATCCTGACCCCCGACGACTTCCTCAGGATACTGGAAGGTGACGCCGCCCCGGTCCGCGGTGTCCTGGTCACGATCGACGACGGGTGTCGCAGCGCGTTCGACCTCGCCCTGCCGGTGCTGCAGGCCCAGGGCGTGCACGCCATCCTGTTGCCGCCAACCGCAGGCGTGACCCGGGCATCGGCTGGGCTGCCCTGGTTCCAGTGGCACGAGCGATTGGCGGCGCTCTTGCTCACCGATCCGACGTGCGACGGCCGCACCTGGTGCAAGCTGCGCGAGTACTTGCCGGAGCTGTCGCGCCAGCCGCGCCCCTACACGATGTCGCTCTTGGCGGAGCTCGAGCAGGCGGCGTGGTCCCTTTCCGTGCCGGCGCGCCAGCAATTGCTGGACGAGCTCCACCGCCTGGTCGGACGGGATCCCGATCCAGAGGAGCTGCGCTACCGGGACGGCGCCGGAACGGTACTCGATCTCATGACCTGGAATCAGCTCGGCGCGGCGCGGGACATGGGGATGGAGGTGGGATCGCATACCGTTTCACACGCCAAGCTGTCCGGGCTCTCGGAGCGCGAGCTGGAGCACGAGGTCGCGGGGAGCAGCAGTGAGATCCACGCGCAGTTGGGTGCGCCCTGCCGGTTCTTCAGCATGCCCTACGATCAGGTGACTGAACGTCACCCCCAACAGGAGCGGGTGTTGGCGAACGCCGGCTATCGCGCCGCGTTTTTCCAGGGGCGCCAGCCTGCCTCGCTCGGCAACCCACTCCACGTGGGCAGGATCGGCATTCCGCCGGATTGCTCGGCCGCTCGACTCGACTTCTACCTGAGCGATGTGCGCGGCGTCGTGGAGCGAACCACATCGAAGGTGGGATCCTCCCTCCGCCTCCCGGAGCGCGGGTTAGCGACCGGCGCGGCCTGGCTGCTCGGCGCCCAGGGGATCCGGCTGCTCGCGCAGATCCTGTACTTCGTCCTGCTGGCCCGTCGCTTGGGCACCGCGGGATACGGGGCCTTCGCGGCGGCCCTCGGGGCGATTTCCCTCATGGTCCCGTTCGCCGGGATGGGCGCGGGGATCTTCCTCATTCGCGGCGTGACGCGCCGCGTGCACACGCCGGACTACTGGTGGGGCAGGGCGGTGTTGACCGTGCTGCGGGGAGGGGCTGTGCTGGCGCTGGCCGTGATCGCGTTCGGCTGGCTGCTGCTGCACGACCGGATTCCCTTCTGGCTCCTCGTCGGGGTCACCGTCTCCGACATCATGCTGCTCCCGCTGATCGAGGTGAGCGGCCAGGCCTTCCAGGCCCTCGACCGGCTCGATCGCACGGCCCTGATCTGGGTCGTCTGGAGCGCGCTGAAGGTCTCCGCCGCTGTGACCATTACGCTGGTCCCGGGAGGCGGCCTGGGGCTCTGGGCCATCCTCTATCCCCTGTCGACGGGGTGCGCCGCGCTCATCGCGGCGGTGGCGGTCACTCGACGTGTTGGGTGGCCGCCTCACCCCACCAGCTTCGGGAGAGCCGAATTGCGGGAGGGGCTGATGTTCTCCCTCTCGGGCAGCGCACGGTCGGTCTACGATGACATCGACAAGGCGATGCTCGCCCGATTCGGCTCGCTCGGCGTGACCGGGATCTACGGGGCCGCGTACCGCATCATCGACGTCGCCTTTCTGCCGATCCGGTCGCTGGTGTTCGCCGCGTATCCGCGGTTCTTCGCTCGCGGCGCCGCCGGGGTGCGCGCCGTCGCCGCGCTCGCCAAGAGCCTCGTCCCGGCGGCGGCAGCGTACTGCCTCGCCTCCGGCGCAGCGCTGTTCTTGCTGGCGCCGCTCGTCCCCGCGGTCCTGGGCCAATCCTTTGCGGGTGTGGCCGACGCGGTTCGCTGGCTTGCGATCCTGCCATTGCTGCGGGCGATGCACTACTTCGCCGCCGACGCCCTGACCGGCGCCGGGCACCAGGAGCTGCGTACCGCGGCGCAGGTCGGCGTCGCGCTCTTCAACGTCGCCCTGAACCTGATACTGATCCCGGCCTACTCGTGGCTCGGCGCCGCCTGGGCGAGCCTCGCTTCTGACGGGGCCTTGGCCGTGAGCCTCTGGTCGATCCTGCTCGTGCTCGCCCGCCATGCCGAGCACCGAGTGCCCGCTCCGGCGGTGGTGCCCCTCATCTCGGAGCGGCCGTAACGATGAGCGCGCCCATGGCCAACTCGGCTTGGCGGTACCGTCCAGGCGAGGAGCCGCAGTCGTACCGGCTGCTGGGCGTTCGCGTCCATGCGTTGTCCATGGAGGCCCTCACCGCCGCCGTCGCGGAGGGGGTCTGGTCGGGGCAGCGGCGCATCATCGCCAACCACAATCTGCACAGCATCTATCTGCATCAGCGCGACGAGAAGTTTCGCTCCTTCTACAAGCGTGCGCGTTTCGTGCACGTCGACGGCATGTCGCTCATCCTGGCCGCTCGCCTCCTCGGGTTGCCGCTGCGGCCCGAGCATCGAGTGACCTACGTCGACTGGATCGATCCGTTGCTGGCGACCGCGGCAGCCGAGGGGTGGCGCGTACTCTTCCTCGGCTCGGAGGCGCAGGTTGGATCCCGCGGCTCGGCCGCCCTCCGGCAGCGCCATCCCGGGTTGATGCTCGAAACCCTGCCCGGTTTCTTCGATGCGACGCGTGATGGGGAGGAGAACCGAGCCGTGCTGCGGCGCATCCACGCCTTCGGGACGCAACTCCTGATGGTCGGGATGGGGATGCCGCGCCAGGAGCACTGGATTCTCGACAACCTGGGCGACCTCCCCGGCTGCGTCGTGCTCACTGCCGGCGCGGCGGTGGACTACGCGGCGGGCGCCATTCCCACTCCGCCCCGCTGGGCGGGCCGGCTCGGCTTGGAGTGGGGGTTCCGGCTCCTCGCGGAGCCGCGACGCCTGTGGCGGCGCTACCTGCTGGAGCCGTGGGGTGTTTTCCCCCTCCTGGCAACGGAGCTGGTCGCCGCTCGGTGGCGGCAGCACCCCGATTCGAGCGGCTGGGACTGATGCGCTCCCGCACCGTCGCCACGGAGTGTGTGTGATGGCCTCCCCAGCCGCTGTGGAGAGTGCGTGGAGTCCCGAGCCGCTCGGGTGGTCCGACCCACCGAGGACTCCTCCCTACCTGCCGGGGCGCGTGTGGCTCGCGGTGCTCGTGCTGTACGTCATTCTCGCGGTGCTGGAGCCCTACGACCTGCTCTCGCCGATCTCCGGCTACGGGTTGCAGGAACACAAGGCGGAAATCGGGGCGGCCCTCGACGTCATCCAGAGCGGCAACATGCTGCGGCGACTGGGAGTGGTTGCCCTGCTGCTCGCTGGTGCCGTGGCCGTCTTCATCTCTCGTCGTACCGAGCGTCGCTGGAATCCCGCCATCGCGGTGCCCGCAGCCGCGTTGTTCCTGCTCGCCCTGGCGAGTCCGCTGTGGAGCGAAGATCCGGTACTCACCAGCCGCAAGGTATTCGTCCTCTCCTCGCTCGTGCTGGCCGCGTTCGGCGTCGCGCGCTGCTGGAATCTCGAAACGCTGGTCCGAGCGGCCGTGGTGCTCACCGGAACGACCATTCTGCTCGGCGCGGTGACGGAAGTCGTGCTCGGGACGATGCACCCGCTGGATCCCGACTTTCGATTCCGCGGGTCGGTGCACCCGAACGCCATGGCGCTGTATTGCGCGCTGTTCATCATGTCGTCGGCGGTGCTGGCGAAACGGTTTACCGGTCGCCGATCCGCCCTGATGGCGACACTGGCCGTGGTCGGGGTCGTGATGCTGCTGTTGACCAAATCGCGAGGCTCTCTTTTCGGGCTGAGTGCCGCGCTGTTCGTCGTGTCCATGTTGCGGTTCAACCGCCGCATGGCGCTGCTCACGGTGTCCGCGCTCGGGACCGCGCTGCTCGCGGTAATCATCTTCGTCCCCGATGTGTCCGTGAGCGCCGAACGGTGGGCGATGCTCGGGCGCTCTACCACACTCGATCTGTTCTCGATGACCGGCCGTACGGACTTGTTTCACGACCTGCTGCGCTACGCCGCCGATCGCCCGCTGCTCGGGTACGGATACGACAGCTTCTGGGAACCGGTCCACATCCTGGAGATCGCCCGGTCGCAGGGATGGATCGTCGGCAGCTCGCACAACGCGTACATCGGCATGTTGATCGATCTCGGCGCGGTCGGCTGTGCGCTGTTCCTGTTCCTGCTGGTATCCAGCCTCTGGACGGCCGTCACATACGTGCGGCGCGACCGCAGCGCGGTGTCACTCTTCCCCCTCGCCGTTCTCGTCTGGTCCTGCGTCAACATGATCACGTTCGGGTTCTGGTTCGAGACGACGATTCCGGCGTTCCTCTCGCTGACGCTGGTCTGCCGGCTGGCAATCCGGGAGCCGAGCGGCGCCCGCCGCAAGGCGAGGAAGCCTGTGGTGCAATATGCCGTCTAGCCACGTTATGGATGCCGCGGTGGCCTCCGGCGTCCGCTCCCGGGTGTCGGCGTCCCCGCTGCTCGATCGGCCACGCGTGGTCGTCTTTCGCTCCGCGCTGCTCGGTCGCTCGGAGGCGTTCATCCGGGACCAGGGCGAAGCGCTGCGGCGGTTCGAGCCGTGGTATGTCGGCTGTCGGCTCGAGGATGCGGTGGAGGTTCCGGTCGAGCGGCGCGTGGTCGTGAACACGGGCGGGGCTACGGGGCGCGTGCGGGAGCTGCTGTTCAAGTTTTCCGGTCGCGCACCGGGTTTGCGTCGCCGCTTGCAGGAAATCGCTCCCGCTCTGGTGCACGCGCACTTCGGCCCCGACGCCACGCTCGTCATGCCCCTGGCGCGGCGGCTCGGTGTACCGCTGGTCGCCACGTTCCACGGCTACGATGCCACGATGGCCGACCGCGCGGCCCGCCGCTCGTTCTTTCTGCACCGCCGCTACCTCGAGCACCGGGCGGCGTTGCAACGCGATGGGCGGCTGTTCCTCGCGGTGTCGCGGTTCGTGCGCGAGCGGCTCCTGGCGCAGGGATATCCGGCGGATCGCACGGTGGTCCACTACGCGGGCCTCAGTCTGCAGCGCTTCCAGCCCGACCGCGCGGTAGTTCGGGAAGAGATCGTTCTCTTCGTCGGACGGCTCGCCCCCGAAAAGGGGTGCCTGGATCTCATCGGTGCGATGCGCCGCGTTCAGGATGACCATCCCGAAGCCGAGCTGGTCGTTCTGGGCGACGGACCCCTCCGCCAGCTGCTCGAGCGCCTCGCGCGCAGCACCGGGGTCCGCTGTCGTTTCATCGGTGCGGTATCGCAGGAGGATGTCATCCACTGGATGACGCGCGCGCAGGTCCTGTGCGCGCCCAGCGTGACGCTGCCGACCGAAGAAGCGGAAGGGTTCGGCCTGGTGTGCGCCGAGGCCCAGGCGATGGCGCTGCCCGTCGTCGCAACCCGGGTCGGCGGGATCCCGGAAGTCGTTGCGGACGGCGAATCGGGGCTGCTCGTCCGCGAGCGGGATCAGGCGGCGCTCGCCGACCGCATCGTCAGAGTGCTCCGCGACCACGCTCTGCGCGATCGGATGGGGGAGGCTGGTCGGCGCAGAGTCGAGCGGTGCTTCAACGGCTGGACCCAGGCACGTCGCCTGGAAAAGCTCTACGCCGAGGCGCTGGCGTAGCGATGTGCGGCATCGTCGGGATGGCGTCGCGTGCGCCGGCGCGGGACCACGAGCTCTTGACCCGGATGCGGGACACGATGGGGCATCGTGGGCCCGACGACGCCGGCGTCTGGTGGTCGGTGGACGAGCGGATCGGCCTGGGTCACCGCCGCCTCGCGGTCATCGATCTCACGCCGACCGGCCATCAGCCGATGGAGGACCGCGCCGCGAGCGTGTGCATCACGTTCAACGGTGAGATCTACAACCACCGCGAGCTGCGGTGCGAGCTGGAGGCGGCCGCGGGTCCATTTCGCGGCTCGAGCGATACCGAAGTGATCCTCCAGGCGTACCTGCGGTGGGGCGACGACTGCCTGGCGCGGTTGCGGGGCATGTTCGCGTTCGCGCTGTGGGACGGGCAGCGCCGGCGTCTCCTCCTGGCGCGCGACCGGTGCGGGGAGAAGCCGCTCTACTTCTGGCTGGACGGGCGCGGCGGGATCCAGTTCGCTTCGGAGCTGAAGGCGCTGATGGCCAACCCCGCGGTGCCGCGCGTGCTCGATCTCGACTCGCTGGAGCACTACCTCGCGTACGCGTTTGTTCCCAGCTCGCGCTGCATTCTCCGGGGGCTGCGCAAGCTGCCGCCGGCGCACGCCCTGAGCTGGTCGCTCGACACCGGCACGGTCACCCATTGGTCCTACTGGCAGCCGTCGATCGCGTCGCCGCCTCCGACCACCTCGATCGACGGGCTGACCGACGAGCTGGAGCGGCTGCTCGCCGCCTCCGTGCGGGACCAGCTCGTGGCGGACGTCCCCGTCGGCGTCCTGCTCTCGGGCGGACTCGATTCGAGCCTGATCACCGCGGTGGCGGCGGAGCAGACGAGCCGCGTGCGCACCTTCACGGTGGCCTTTCCGGGTCACGGGCGATTCGACGAATCGGGCCACGCCGCCTTTGTGGCCGCGCATTTCGGCGCCGACCATCACGTGCTCGAGGCGGGGGAGATCAGCCCCGACCTGCTGCCCCTCCTCGCGCGGCAGTTTGATGAGCCGATGGGCGATTCGTCGATGCTGCCGACGTTCCTCCTCTCCACCCTGGTCCGGCAACACGCCACGGTGGCGCTCGGCGGCGACGGCGGCGACGAGCTGTTCGGCGGGTACCGCTACTACTCCTGGATCCCGCGGCTGGAGCGGTGGCGCGCGCGGGCACCTGCCCCGATCCGGCGGGTGCTCGCCGGCCTCGGCAGGGCGCTGCCGGTTGGGACGCCCGCGCGGAACCACCTGATCGGCTTCGACGGCGGTGCGGACCGGGCTATGGCTCAGGTGGACCTCTATTTCGACGCGGCGACGCGCGCGGCGCTGCTCGGACCGCTGGGCCGCACGCGGCCGCTCGGGGGGGAGTCGCCGGAGGCGGCCAAGACCGCCGCCGGCCCGCCCCAGCTGTCCGCCCTGCGGCGCGCCATGGTCGGCGACTTCCGCCGCTATCTCCCCGACGACGTGCTCGTCAAAGTGGACCGGGCCAGCATGCTCGCGTCGCTCGAGGTCCGGGCGCCGTTTCTCGATCCGCCCGTCGTAGCGTTCGCGCTCGGCGCGGTGCCCGATGCGGCGCTGGCCCAGCACTCGCGCCGCAAGATCCTGCTGCAACGGCTCGCCGTCCGGCTGTTGCCGCGCGGCTTCGACGTCACCCGCAAGCAGGGATTCTCCGTCCCGCTCGCCCGCTGGCTGGGCGGGAGCGGCGCGTGGTGGAAGTTCCTGTCGGGCGTGCTCGCGGAGGCCGATGCGCGGTTGTTCGACCGCACCGTCGTGAGCCGGCTGCTGCGCGGCCAGCGCCGGGGGCTGAACAACGCCAAACGGCTCTTCGCCCTGGCGTTGTTCGAGCTGTGGCGCCGCGAATACGATGTGCGGGTGCCCGGGTAGCATGCGCCATCTCGCGATCATTCCCGCGCGCAACGAGGGCCGGTTCGTCGGCGACATGCTGACGTCACTGCTGCGGCAGACCGAGCCCCCGGACCGGATCGTGATCGTGGATGACGAGTCGACGGACGACACCGGGCGGATCGTGGAACTGCTGGCCGGGCGGCATCCGAGGGTGCGGTTGTTGCGCCACGCGGCGCGAGCGGATGACGTCATGGGTCCGGCGGTCGCCCGGGCATTCACGTTCGCCTATCACCAGCACCGGCTCGACGGCTACACCTATGTCTCGAAGTTCGACGCGGACCTGGTGTTTCCGGAGCACTACTGCGCGACCGTGCTGCGCCACCTGGACGAGCATCCGGAGGTCGGCGAAGCGGGTGGGGTCCTGCAGGACGCCGCACGCGGGGGCGTGCCCTCCCGTGTGTCGCCCAATCACGTGGTCGGAGCGCTCAAGACCTTCCGGCGCGAGGCCCTCGATGCCATCGGAGGGCTCGAGGAAGTGTCGGGGTGGGACATCATCGACCAGGTCAAGCTGCGCACACTGGGGTGGCGGAGCTCGACGCTCGCCAAGCTGCCGGTGCTGCACCGGCGACCGCACGGCGGCCGGGACGGCGGGTTCCGCGGGAAAATCCATTGGGGCCGCGGGGCGTGGGTCATCGGCTCACACCCGCTCTTCGTGCTGGCGCGCGGCGTGTATCGCATGCTCGAGCCGCCATACGTCATCGGCGGCCTCGCGTTCTGGGGAGGATACCTGCTCGCCGCCGTCAGGGGGGTGCCGCGGCTGCACGATCCCATCGTGGTCGCCCGGCTCAGAGCCGAACAGCTGCAGCGCCTCCTGATCTGGAATCGGGCGAGTGAGTGACGTGAAGATCGCCATCTTCTGGAATTACCTGTTCCACTACCGGGTGTCGTTCTACGAGCGGCTCGCTCGCATGCCGGGTGTGCAATTGACCGTCTTCCACGGCGGTGACGACCCCATCCGTCGCGGCAACGGCAAGCTCGCGGAGGCGCAGTGGTCCTTTCAGAGCGTGCGGATCACGACGCTCGGAAAGCCGGTCCTCGGGGCCGAAGTGTTCTTCCAATGGGGGATGTGGCGATATCTGCTGCGGCGCCGGTACGACGTCATCGTCTGCGAAGGGAACTTCGGCATTCTCTCGAACGTGCTGATCGCCCTCTATGCCAAGCTGCGGGCGATCCGGGTCTTCTATTGGGCCGGCGGGTGGGAGCGGAACATCATCAGCGGATTCCCGGCCCGCCTGCGCCGGCTGTTCATTCGGATCACCGCGCGGCTGGCCGACGGGTACCTGTGTTACGGCACGAATGCGCGGGCGTTTCTGACGCGCTATGGCGTGGATCCCTCGTTGTGTACGATCGTGCAGAACACCATCGATACGGACGAGATCCAGCAGCAGTACCAGCGCTACCGGACGCTCGCGCCGGCGACCAGGGCGTCGCTCGGGCTCGACGGCAAACTGGTGGTCCTGTCGGTCGGCGTCCTGACGGACCGCAAGCGCCACGACCTGCTGATCGAGGCGTTCCACCTGGTCCGGTCGGCTCGACCCGACGTCGCCCTCGTCCTCGTGGGCGACGGTCCGGAGATGGGCCGGTTGGTCCACATGGTTTCGCGTCTCGGGATTCCCGACGTCTACTTCATCGGTGAAGTGATCGCCGATTCAGGACGCTACTTCGCCCTGGCCGACGTCTTCGTGCTCCCCGCGCTCGGCGGGCTCGCCATCAACGAGGCGATGGCCTATGGGCTGCCGGTGATCTGCTCCGAGGGCGATGGGACGGAGCGGGATCTGCTGATCCCCGAGCAGACCGGGCTGTTATTCAGGAGGGGGGACGCGCAGGACCTCGCCGACAAGCTGACCCAGCTGCTCGCATCGCAGAAAAGACGCGCGGGGATGGGCGCGGTCGCCCGGGAGCACCTCTACCGGGTGGCGTCGATGTCCTCCATGGTGACGCGATTCCTGGACGCGGTCGGTGCGACGTCCTGACCGGCGCGGCCTACCGCCGCCGATACAGGTCGTCCAGGGCCTCGATCCATTTCGTCACATGGTAATGCTCGATCACCCACTGCCGGCCGCGACGTCCCGCTTCATCCCGCATGACGGGCGCATCGAGCAACCGGACCGACTCGGCGGCCAGACGCTCCGGGTCCCGGTCCGCCACGCTCAGGATCCCCGGGCTGTCGCGGACGATGTCGATCGCTCCACCGGCGATCGGAACCGCGGCGACGACCGGCGTTTCACAGGCGAGCGATTCGAGGAGCGTCCGGGGGAACGCCTCGACCCGGGACGTGAACAGGTAGACGTCGAAGGCGCGCCACACGGTCGTCATGTCGCTGCGCATTCCGGTAAAGACGATGGCTGGGAGGATCCCCAGGTCATGGGCGACCTGGCGCAATCGCTCAGACTCTTCCCCTCCGCCGACCATGACGAAGCGAATCTCGGGGCGCCGGCTGCGGATCAGGAGCGCGACCTGCAGGAACAGGTCCAGGTCTTTTTCGGGTGCGAACCGGCAGGCGGTGCCCACGGTCAATGCCGTCTCCGGGAGGCCCAGCGTCCGTTTCGCCTCCTGCCGGGACTGCTGCGGAGAGAACCGTACCGGATCGACCGGGGT
>Ga0310810_10007356_pt1 | contig 12558 bp, 11 predicted proteins | sample NCmetagenome_FD_207641 | JGI IMG/M metagenome (GOLD analysis project Ga0310810, IMG submission 207641) | Soil microbial communities from experimental microcosm in Duke University, North Carolina, United States - NC | ecosystem: Engineered > Artificial ecosystem > Soil microcosm > Unclassified ... | reverse complement strand
GGCGCCTCCACAAATCCGGGCCAGAGCGGTTCGAACGGCTCGGGCTCGTCGACGAGTCCGTCGAGCCCGGTAGTGTCGGCTACGCGATCCAGCCGCGACAAGAGGCTGGCGAGCTTTGCGTCGGCCCCGGCCGTGGTCTTCACGAGGTCGTCGTCGAAACGCAGCCGATGTCCGTCGATCGCCGTCAGACGTCCGACGACGAGCACGCCGGAGCGACGAAGGCGTTGCAGATCCAGCGTGGCGTGATCGGGCCGCCCCACGAGTTGGAAGGAGGGCGCGTGCCGCGACGTTTCGACGTCGTAGACCGATTCCTTTGTCTCGTCCAGTATTCCGGCGCGATCGAGCCACCACATGATGTCCCGTCCCCGATAACGTCTGGGCACGCGGAGGTGCTGCCCGGTGGACAGCACGACCTGGCGGCCGCTGGCCTGAATCTCGTCGGCCAACTGAATGCCGGTCGCCGACGCGCCGACCACGAGTACCGCTCCGTCGGGCAGCGCCGCGGGGCTGCGATACTCGCTCGGCACGACCTGAAGGAGGCCGCCGTCGAGCTGGCTCGCCATTGCCGGGACGAGCGGGCGATCCGAATATCCCGTCGCCAGCACGATGTTGCGCGCGTGCCAGACGCCGCGCGTCGTCGTCACCAGGAATCTGTGATCGGACGCTTCAACATCAGTATCGATGGCCTCGACGGAAGTGTCAGTTTCGAGGGGCGCGGGAAACGAGCGCGCGTACCCTTCGAAGAAGGCGACCAGCTCGTCCCTGGTCATGAATCCATCCGGGTCGGGTCCGTCGTACTGGAACCCGGGGAGCCGGGTCATCCAGTTCGGCGTCAGGAGGCGGAGCGAGTCCCATCGCTCGCTTCGCCAGCGCTCAGCCACCTGGCCGCGCTCGAGCACGACGTGCTCGATGCGCAGGTTGGACAGGCACCGGCTCATCGCGAGCCCCGCCTGTCCCCCGCCGACAATCACGACGTCCGTCCGGCGCATGGCGATTCAGCGGGCCCGCTCGGCGCGCTCAGCATTGACGGACAGCGATACGGGCACGCCGTTGGTCAGCACGTCGAACACTGCGGAACGCGCGCGCGATTGCTCCACGATCTCCTGGAGTTTCTCGGGCGACGCGTCGCCTTTGATCGAGAAGTTGGCGCGGATGCCCTGATAGCCGTTGCGGACATCCTTCGAGATGCCGAGGATGCCGAGGAGGTCGATGTCTCCCTCGAGGTGCGACTCGACCTCGGTCAGCCTGACACCGCGCGCGGCGGCGATGTTGGCGATGCCGCCGGTGATGCACGACGCCAGCGCGTGCAGCAGGTACTCGACCGGGAGCGGCGCGCGGTCCTCGGCCACGAGCACTGCCGGGTGATCGGCTTTCACGGTGAAGGTCGTCTTGTGCGCCTGCTCTCCGCCTGCCCCGGAAAAGGTGGCGATGGTCGTCTCGCTGAGGGTGCCGTTCTGCCAGCGGTTGCGGGCGCGGAACTGGAACCTGGCCAGGTCCGGCTGGCCTTTCACCGCGTCCAGCGTGGCGAACAGGGTGGGTGTATCGACGCCGTTGAGCGGGATCGGCTCGCGGCGTGTCTGAAGCGTCGTCTCGGTCGGCATGTTGTCCTCCATCGCACGGCCCGGTCATTCGGGCGTCGGTGCAGGACAAGAGTAGGAGACGGGTCGATGTAGAGTCCCGAGAGTCCGCCGGGGTTTGTCCGGGATTATGCTGGGGTTAAGGACCTCGGCCAGGGCGCCGCGTACCGAAAGCCTCTGACGAATGGGGACAGACGCCCATGTCTGTATGCTTCGGAGAGCCTGCCCGCTACAAATTCCTGAGCGCGACGTTCGGATCCACGCGTGCCGCGCGGGCGGCCGGCAGGTAACACGCGACCAGCGCGGCGAGGATGAACGGCACCGGAACCAAGGCGAAGACGAGCGGCTCGGCGGCGCTGACGTCGGTCACGACCCATGCGCGGACGGCGAGCCGCGCTCCTATCCCGATCGTCGCGCCGAGCGCGATGCCTTTCGCGACCGGCCGCAGGCCGTCCACCAGCACCAGTCGAAAAATGCGGCGACGATCGGCCCCGAGCGCGATGCGGATACCCATTTCGCGCGTGCGCAGGAGGACGACGTGCGACAACACGCCGAAGAGCCCGGCCATTGCCAGCACAGTGGCGATCGCGCACAACGCCGTGGACAGGCCGGAGATCACCCGCAGGATGAAAATCGGCCCTTGCAACAGCTTGCTGCCGGTCCCAGCCGTACTGATCGCTAGGTCCGGATCGATGCGCGTAATCATGCTTCGCAGAGTTCCGACCGCAGCCGACGGCGATCTCGTTCGAGCGGTCACGATCACCGGCACGCCGCGTTCGTAGCGTTGCGCCCACGGCACGAACACGAATTGATCGCCCCGGTACGTTCTCGTCGGCTCGTCGAGGTCCGCCGCGACACCCACGATCGTGACGGTTGCGGGAGCGGGATAGCGTGGCGAGAGGCGACCCGCCTTGCCGAGAATCGCGCTTCTTCCCACGACATCCGTCGTCCGAAAAAGTGAGCGCGCAAGGCGCTCGGTGAGCACGGCGACACGCGGCGATGCTGCGTCGTCCGCGATGGTAAAACCGCGGCCGCGACGAATCTGTACACCCACCGTGTCGAACAATTCGGGGCTGCCGGCAATGACGGACGCGGACTTGCCCACGTCGCGCGCGCGGTTGAACGGCTCGGCGTCGGTCGTCAGCACGCCGTCCACCCGCATCGTCGCGAACAGGGCCCCGATCGGCAGGCCGTCGGATACGGCGACGCGCTGGATGCCGGGTTGAGTCCGCAGGCTGGCGAGCAGCGCGTCCACGATCCGGCGCGTCTGGGCCTCGTCTCGAGCATTCAACGCGAACTCGATCTGCGCAATCGCCAGGGTGTCGTGCGTCACGAGCGGTGTCTGCCTGCCGATCGCGCCGATCACCTGCTGCGTCATGGCCGCGACCAGAAGGAGCGCCACGCAGCCGCACACCTGCCACGCCACGAGATTGCGGTGCAGTCGCCACTTCGGGGATGTCGCCGCGAGACCGGACCCAAGCCTGGCGCGGACGTCGGCGCCCGTCGCCTGAAGCGCCGGCCACAATCCAAACACGAGCAGCGCGAGGAGCACGCCTCCGGCCGAACCGACGAACACCTCGAGGCTCATCTCGGGTCGTAAGGGAATCGTCTGACCGCCCCCGGTCGGTAGATCGGTCGTGAAGTAGTCCACGAGCCGGTAAAGGACGGCAATGCCGAGCGCTCCGCCGAGGACGACGACCGCGAACGCTTCCGCGAGTTGCTCTCGGATGAGCCGCGACCGCGACGCGCCCAGCGCACTGCGAACGGCGATCTCTTCGGAACGCGACGTGCCCTTGGCGAGTGCCAGATTTGCAAGGTTCGAACAGGCAATCAGCAGCAACACCCCGACGCCGGTCATGATCATTCCAGCGATCGTATTGGCCATCTCGGAGTCTGCCGGGCGCGCCGCGTTCTCGCGGAGCGTCCAGTCGCGTCGAAGATCCCGGCCCTGCGGGTATGCGGCGTCAAGTCTCTGGCCGATGACGCGAACATCGTTTGCGGCACGGGCGGCGACCACGCCTGGACGAAGCCGCCCATGCACGGCGAAGACCGCCGGCTGTCGCCTGGTCAGGTCGCCCCATGCTCCAAACGTCGACGGCGCGTCGGGCGGCAGCGCCGTTACAGGGATCCACACCGATGCGGTGAAGAATCGGTCGAGCCCGTGAAAGGACCCGCGCACCACTCCGACGATCTCGAACGGCAGCCCGCCCAGTCGAAGCGAGCGTCCGACGACATCGCGATCCGCGCGGAGCTGCTGACGCCAGTAACGCTCCGACACGACCACGACATGAGCCGACTCTCGTTGATCCGACGCGCCTGGAAGCCGGCCCAGCAGCGGGGCCAGCTGCATGACGCTGAAGTAGTCGGCGGAGACGGCTTCTCCGAGGACAATCTCGGCGCCGTGCGGCGACACCAGCGCGGTCCGGAACCGCGTCGACGCCGCCAGCGCGGTAAAGCTCGATTGCTGCGCGCGTAGATCCTGAAAATCCAACCCGGACATCCCTGCGTGGGGTCCGCTGGCGACCGCCACGAGCTGCTCCTGATGCGGGACGCCCGTGGGCAGCCAGAAGAGCGTGCGCACGGCGGAATAGACGGCCGTTGACACGCCGATGCCCAGCGCAAGCGAGGCCACTGCGAAAAGCGTGAATATCGGCGCATTGCGGAGACGGCGCAGCGCGAGCCGCACGTCCGCGAGAAGCTGCCTCATGCGGCGCAGCTTACATCGGCGGGGTATTGCCGGAGAGCGGAACTGCTAGGTCGCGAGGATTCAGGTAGACGTCGCAGCGGTGTAGCTCTCGATCGCTTCCCGTTCGGTATCGAACGTGTCGAAAACAGCGACGAGCTTGGTGATCGACAGCAAGTCGTGGTTCTTCTTGTTCATGTTCAGCAGCTTGAGCCGGCCGCCGGCCTTCGCGAGCGTGGTGTAGCAGGCGACCAGCTGCCCCAGTCCGCCGCTATCGATGTAGGGGACCGCCGCGAGATTGACGATCACCCGGTTGCGTCCCTGGAACACGAGACTCTCGCTCTTGTCCTTGAGCAGCTGGGCCCCTTCGCCGATCGTCAGTTTCCCGGTCAGGTCGAGGATGGTGACAGCGTCAACGGTTCGTTCGGTGATTTCCATGGCGCCTGCAGCGTACGATCGCAGCCGCATGTGTGCTGTACCGAATTGAACACTATGCACGGAAGTCCGCGGCGTGGTCGACGGCCCATTCGAGGAAGGTTCGCGGCGCTGTTCCTGTGAGCTCCGCAAACGTGGACGTCACAAAAGCCGGTTGACCGATCGCGGCTGCCCAGGCGTTCAGGAGCATGTTCACCGCCGTTGGCGACCCCAGAACCGGGAGCAATGCAGACCGCGCCTCGTCCGGCGGGATCTCTTCAACGCGAAGCGACCGCCCGATCGCGCGGCCGATGGTATGCACTTGTTCGGCCTGCGTCAGCGATTGCGGCCCGGTCACCACATACTCCGCACCGGCGTGCCCGTCTTCGCACAACACGCGGACGGCGACCGCGGCCACGTCACGCTCGTCGGTCGGGGCCGTCGGAGCGTTGAGGTACGGCCAACGTACGACGTCGCCCGCGCGAATGCTCGGCCCCCAGAAATGCCGGGCGTTCCCTGCGAACATGCCAGCGCGGAGGAACGTCCACTCCATTCCTGACGTCTCGATCAGCCGTTCGATGCGTTCGGTCATGTCTCTGGCAGGATTGGGCTGCTGAAAGAACGGATGCGGCGTTTTGAGGGGAGCCGTGAGGAACACGATCCGTCGCGGGCGCTTCGCGATCCGCTCGAGCGCGGCCGGTACGGCAACCGGCGGCGCCACCCATACCAGGAAGACCGTATCGATGCCCTGCAGGCAGCGATCCAAGGTCTCGGGAACCGTGAGATCCCCGCGCAGCACCTCGACCTCTGGCGGCAAACCCGCCGCGTCCGGATTGCGCGTCATGGCGCGGAACCGCGCTCCCGTTGCCGCCAGTTGATCGACGACGTGGCGACCGACGTTTCCGGTGCCGCCGATCACGAGGATACGATTCATAGGAGAGGCAGAATATCGCGAACATGGCCAACACGAGATCGTCCCAGCCGCCGCTTGCTAAACGCGTGGCTCTCGTGGCCGGCGCAACCCGCGGCGCAGGACGCGGCATCGCGCGCGCGCTCGCGGAAGCCGGCGCGACGGTCTACTGCACGGGCCGCAGCGTCACCGGCAAGCCGTCGCCGTACGGCCGGCCCGAGACCATCAGCGAGACTGCCGCACTGATCAAGGCCGCGGGCGGCACCGCGATCGCCGTCCGCGTCGATCACACGAGCGAGCGAGAGGTCGCTGCGCTGTTCCGCCGGATCCTGCGCACCCATCACCGCCTCGACGTCGTCGTCGACAGCGTTGCCGGAGAAGATCCGCTGCTGAAGCAGTACGGTTCCCTCTGGCAGACCGATCTCGGGAAGGCCGACGCCATGTTCCGGCAGGGACTCACCTCACGCATCATCACGGCGAAGCATGCCGCGCTCGCGATGATGCCAGCCAGGCGCGGCCTGATCGTGCAAGTCACGGAAAACGACATCATTGGCCTCGGCGGAAACCCGATTGCCCATGCCGTCAAGACCGCGCAGAAAGTGCTCCCGCTCCAGTGGGCCGCCGAGCTCGCCGCCCATGGCATCATCGTCCTCGCCATCACGCCAGGCTTCCTCCGCTCGGAAGCAACGTTGCAGCATTTCGGAGTGACCGAAGACACCTGGCGCGAGGCGGGCAAGAAGGATCCAAACTTCCTGGTGTCGGAGTCGCCGCTGTTCGTGGGGCGCGCGATCGCCGCGCTGGCCGCGGATCCGAAGGTGCGGCGCCGCACAGGCTTGCTCCTCAGCTCGTGGGAACTGGCGCGCGAGTACGGCTTCACCGACTACGACGGCCGGCGTCCCGACTGGGGGCGCCACAAGATCGATTTTTCGGTGCTCCCGCCGGAGTGGATCGATCTGTTCCGCACGGCCACCGACCTGGAGATCCGGTGGCTGACGACGCTCGCGGCCCGGGCCAGAAAATTCAGGGCAAAGGTTCCATCCTGAGCCATTACGATGGAGGAATGCCGGTCTCCGTCCACGTACAGACTGTTCACCCCCGTAAGCTGGCCGCGGTGCGGCGCGAGGTTCCCCCGGGCGCCGTTGGCTCGGCGTGGCGGCCTGCGTTGGACAAGGTCTGGGAGTTCATTCGCAGCCAGCCGGGGCTCTGGACTGACGGCCACAACATTTTCCTCTACCACCACCCGAAGCAGCCGGGCGCGCCGATACTCTGCGACTTCGGCGTCGAGGTCACACGAGCATTTGAAACTGCGGGCGAAGTGTATGCGACGGAAACGCCAGAGGGCGAGGCCGCCGTCGCCGTCCACCGCGGGCCGTACAACCGCATGAACGAGGCGCACGACGCGATCGGAAAATGGATGGCGGCGAACCGGAGGGAATCCGCCGGGCACTCGTGGGAGATCTACGGCGATCCGACGCCGGAGCCGGCCGACACCGAGACGACGGTCGTGTACCTCCTGACGGGTGCCTCATGAACTCCGACGGTGGCCCACTCTCATTCGTACCTGAGTGCCTCCATCGGAATGACTTGTGGCGCGCTTGAAGAGAGCTCGACGTATTCTGCGTTTCTGTCTTTGGAGTGTGCTCGTCATTGTTGGGTTGGGCGGCGGGCTTTTCAGCTACTACGTCTACACGCCGGCTTCCGAGATCCCTCAACTAACCGGCACGCTGAACCGAGGTTCCGTCGAGGTGGGCGGGCTGAAGCGGACCTACACAATCTACGAGCCGCGCGGACTGGCCAGAGGGGCACCGCTGGTGCTGGCGATGCACGGCTCGGGTGAAAACGCCGCACAAATGCGAACGGCGACGGGATATGGGTTCGATCGCCTAGCGGACGAACGTGGCTTTGCGGTCGTCTATCCCAATGGATACGAGGGTTCCTGGAACGGGTGCAACATCGCAGGCGACTACAGCGCGAACACGCTCGACATCGACGATGTAGGGTTCTTGAGCGCGGTAGCCGACAAGCTCACGAGTGAAATCGGCGTCGATCCGGGCCGGGTGTTTGCGATCGGTGTTTCTCGCGGCGCCAGCATGGCTCTTCGCCTTGCGCTCGAAGCACCATCGCACTTTCGCGCGGTTGCAGCGGTCTCGGAAAATGTGCCGAGTCCGGAGAACTTCAAGTGCAAGCCGCCGGCGCACGGCACTTCTTCCGTCATGATCATGAACGGCACGAAGGATCCCCTGGTCCCCTTCGAGGGCGGAGAAGTGAACCTCTTCGGCTTGTTCTTCAGGCGCGGCAAGGTCCTGTCGTCGCGGGCGTCAGGCCAGTATTTTGCCGACCTCAACCACATCGTCGGCGCCCCTGGGACGAACGAAACCACCGTCGCCGACGGTGTCCGCGTCGAGCGCGTGCTATGGCGCAACGACTCCAAAGTGGAAGTCGAACTCGTTGCTATTCGCGGCGGCGGACACGGCCTCCCGCAGCCGTACCACCGCCATCCGCGACTATTGGGTCCGTCGCCGAAGGAACCGAACGGAGCGGACGTGATCTGGGCCTTCTTCGAGCGACAGCGCTAGCGGCCGACCAGTTTCTGCAGATGCTCCGGGTAGCGCGCGCCGTGCACCTCGATTCGTGACGCTTCGCGATCGATCTCGCGCAGGTCATCGGCTGTCAACTGCACGCTGGCAGCTCCAAGGTTCTCCTCGAGCCGATGTCGCTTCGTCGTCCCGGGAATCGGCACGATCCACGGCTTCTGCGCCAGCAGCCATGCCAATGCGATTTGCGCCGGCGTCGCGCGCTTTCGCTCCGCAAATGTCTTCAACCAGTCGACGAAGGCGTTGTTTGCTCTCCGGTTCTCCTCGCTGAAGCGCGGGACGACGTTGCGGAAGTCGGCCGGATCGAACGTCGTCTTCTCGTCGATCTTGCCGGTGAGGAAGCCTTTGCCGAGCGGGCTGAACGGAACGAGCCCGATGCCGAGTTCCGCGAGCGTCGGCAGCACCTCCCGCTCCGGCTCCCGCCACCAGAGCGAGTACTCGCTCTGCAGCGCGGCCACGGGCTGGACCGCGTGGGCGCGGCGAATCGTCTGCACGCCCGCTTCCGAGAGCCCGAAGTGTCGGACCTTGCCTTCGCAGATCAGGTCCTTGACGGCGCCGGCGACCTCCTCGATCGGCACGTCGGGGTCGACGCGGTGCTGATAGAAGAGATCGATCCGATCGGTCTTGAGCCGCTTGAGCGACGCGTCGGCGACCTCGCGGACGTGCGACGGCCGGCTGTCGAGCCCCGCCTGCTTCGCGCCTTCGAACTTGAATCCGAACTTCGTCGCGATGACGACCCGATCGCGAACGGGCGCCAACGCTTCGCCCACAAGTTCCTCGTTCGCGAACGGCCCGTACGCTTCGGCCGTATCGAAGAACGTGACGCCGCCATCGACGGCTGCCCGAACGATCGCGATGCCCTCGTCGCGAGTTGCGGGCTGTCCGTAGCCGAAGCTGATGCCCATGCAGCCGAAGCCGAGGGCCGACACCTCCAAACCGTCTCTACCCAGTATTCGTTTCTGCATAGTCAGGCTCCCTGCGGGCGCAGCAGCGTTGTGATCGCCCGTCGTTCGTCCATCGTGCGACAGCCTGCCGCCATCTGGTGCAGCGGCAATGTGAGGTCGAACACCTTTCCAGGATTGATGTGCCCATACCACCACCCTTCACTTTATTGTCGTAGAGCTCAACAACCGAGGCTGATTGAAAAACCCGGGGGCCGCGCGGATGGATTATTTCGAGGCACGACTGGCAATCGCGCGGCTGACGTAATAAGAGATGATTCCAGCGGCGATGACGATCATTCCAATGGTGAGCCCGCTGGTAGGGCCAATCTCCTCGCTGCGGTTGCGCACGAGCGCGGCAACCATCAGACCGAGAGGAGGGAGCCCGATCAGAACGGCGCCGGCCGTTCCTCCTGGCACGCGATACGGCCGCGCGAGAGAGGGCTCGCGAATCCGAAGCGCCACCAACGCCCAGAATTCCAGCAGGATACTGAGCCCCGTCAGCAGCACATCGAGAATCAGGCTCCGTTCGAAGCCCAGCGGGTAGGACGCCGCCCAGCAGACTGCAGACACGACGATGGCCACCCACGGCGCGCCCGCGCGGTTCGTGCGAGTGAAGATTGCCGGCAGGTAGCCGTCTTTGGCCATCACGGCCGGGAGCCGCGTGAACGACATCATCAGCGCACCAAACGAGCCGACCGCGCCGAGGAGTCCCGCGACCGCAACCGCCACGGCCAGCGCTTCGCCGCCGACGAGGCGCGCCACATCCACCCAGCCGCCTTCGGTCCAGGCGTTCGGGTCGAGGCCCGTGCGAGCAACAGCGGCCACAGGAAGCAGGTAACTCGCGACGACGAGCACGACGGCGCCGAACATCGCCCTGGTATAAGTACGCTGCGGCGATTCCACTTCACCGGCAATCGTGGAGAGATTGTCCCAGCCCATGTAGTTCCACATGGCGATCAACACGCCGCCGAGCCAGTCGGCGTTGCGGAGGGGAGCCGCCACGGATGTGCCCGCGTGGCCGTGAGATAACGCAATCACGATCAGCACCCCGAAGGGCGCGAGTAACGCGACGTTCAGCGCCACCGACCCCTGGCCCATCGCGCGTACCCCCGCAATGTTCCACACCGTGCAGAGAGCGATCATCGCAAATCCGATCGCGAGGCCGCGGTGGCCGGCGACCAGCCACGGCGCGAACCGGCCGAGATAGCTCACGAAGAGATTCGGATACAGCGCCATTTCGAAGACGCTTCCCGCCAGCGTGAGCCAGGCCTCCTGGTATCCCATGAAGCGACCCAGGCCACGCCGCACCCAGACGTAAAAGCCGCCTTCCTCCGGAATCGCCGTCGCGAGCTCGCTGACCATGAGCGCGGTGGGCAGGCTCCACAGCAGCGGAGTGAGAAGGAGGATGAGCAGCGTCGCCCCGTAGCCGGTCTTCTGAACGATGTCTTCAAGGCCGTAGGGTCCGCCCGCCACCATGAAATAGGTCGCGGCGATCATCGGGAGCACGGTCATTTTGCGAGCGCCGTCGGCGTTCGCCGTGCGGGTGTTCAAATCAGAAAAGCTCGCGCGTCAAGACGCCAGCGCGTCCCGATGCCGCGTTCATCGAGGGTGGTCAGAGGAATCGCCATCGCCAGGCAAAGGATAGTTGGAACCGCGCTGGATTTGATACGGAATCGGTGTAACCGTTCTGTGGCTCTCGAAGCTGCAAGGCGCGGCAGCGATGCGCTCGTCTCTACCGTAATGCAGGCCCGTGGCTCCACTACCGCTCTCTTCGAGGAGCTCGTGCAAGTACCAACGGCTACAGGATTAGAAGCGGTGGCTTGCGACGACGGCGAATGTCCTTGTTGACATGTGACGTGTCACTATGACATGACTAGTGTCATGGGCGCATCGGTGAGCCTGCGCGACGAGCACGCGGCCGCCGCCCGCGAGCGGATCCTTTCCGCGGTCGCCGAGCTGGTTGAGCGCGGCGAACCGGAGGAGCTGACGATGCCGGACGTCGCCGCAGCATCCGGTATCTCTCTGCGAACGATCTACCGCTACTACCCGACTCGCGAGAAGCTGATCGAGGCGGCGGGACGGTGGATCGGCAACGAGCTGATGCGCCATCCGTATCCGCGGACGCTGGACGAGGTGGCTGATTTGTTCGAGGTCGGCTGCCCGGACTTCGACAAACGGCCCGGGCTGGTGCGCGCGCTGGCGCTCTCGCGGCTTGGTCGGCGGGTTCGCGGCTATCGCCGTCGTGAACGACTCGGCGCGATCTCAAGGGCGCTGCGCGCCGAACTGGCCGCGGCGCCACAGGCCGAAATTCGACGCGCCGAGGCGGTGCTGGGCTATCTGCACAACATGCTCGCCTACACCACGCTGCGCGAGGAGAGCGGCCTTGATGGCGAAGAGATCGGCCGGGCGATCGCCTGGGCCATCAGAACGCTCATCAATGACCTGCGTCGAAGATATCGATGAGACCGAGAGGAGGACTGAATATGCATGAACAGGTGATCGTCCGGGGCCCGTCCGAGGGCCGAACACTTCTGGTCGGCGGCGGCGACTACGTGACGTACAGGGCGCGGAGCGCGGAGACGGGGGGCGCCTATTTCTGCTTCGAGGTAAGAACGACCCCGGGATTCGGGCCGCCGCTGCACACGCACGCCTATCGCGAGCTTTTCTACGTGCTCGAGGGCAGTTACCAGTTCACAGTGAAGCACGAGGATCGTCTCGAGACGTTCATCGGCGCCGCCGGCACCTCCGTCGCGATTCCACCAAATGTGCCGCACACATTCAAGAACGCGGGCGACCATCCCGCGCGCCTCCTGTTCGTCCACCAGCCGGCGGCGCTCGAGGCGTTCTTCGAGGAGTTCGGTGTGCCTGTTCCCCAAGTGGGAGAGCGGCCTGACCACGTCCAGCCGCCCGATTTTGCGGCGATGGCCGCGGCGCTCGAGCGCAACGGGGTTCACGTCATCAGGCCGGAGGCTGCTGGCTGAATAGCCGGCGCCGCACACGCCGACACGTATGCGCGACATCACCTCAGATTGCTGGAAGGTGGCCGGACGGTCATCTTCGTCTCCGGTCAAGTAAGCCTCTCGGAGGACGGACAGCTTGCGCATGAGGGCACTTCGCGCCGCGAACCCGCTTGATGTTCGGGAACCTGCGCATGGTATTGAATTAGGCAGGGGCCACGCTTGACCATGTGGTGCGGTTGGGCGTGTTCCTGACAGACATGGCGCGCGTGCCTCAATACGGCGCGAACCATCTCCGATATACTCCACAAGCGACGCGTGGGCGTCGCCCACCACACATTGGCACTCTCTCCAGGCACCCAGCTGGGTCCGTACGAGATCGTCGCGCCGCTCGGCGCCGGCGGCATGGGCGAGGTCTATCGCGCGCGCGACATCCGCCTCGATCGCAGCGTCGCGGTGAAAGTCCTGCCGGCCGAATT
>Ga0310810_10007355_pt1 | contig 12559 bp, 12 predicted proteins | sample NCmetagenome_FD_207641 | JGI IMG/M metagenome (GOLD analysis project Ga0310810, IMG submission 207641) | Soil microbial communities from experimental microcosm in Duke University, North Carolina, United States - NC | ecosystem: Engineered > Artificial ecosystem > Soil microcosm > Unclassified ... | reverse complement strand
TTTCCGCGGATGTCGGACTCGCCGGTCCCGATGTACACGATGTCGGGATTCGACGGCGCGATGCCGACGGCGCCGATCGACGAGCTGTGGATCTGCGCGTCGGTGACGGGACGCCACGTGACGCCGCCGTCCGTCGTCTTCCACAGGCCGCCGCCCGTGGCGCCCATGTAGTACTCGCTTGGCCGAGCGGCACTTCCGTCGACGGCAATCGATCGGCCGCCGCGCGGCGGGCCCAGGCTCCGCCAGCGCAACGCACCGAACGGGCCCGCCGACGCCTGCCCTCCGCCGCCCCCCTGACGCTGCGCGTCGACGACCGCGAGCGCGGCGCACAGGCATATGACGACTATCAACAACGATGTACGGAAACGCGACATCGGTCTTTCTCCCAGAAAACCCTAACCTCGGCGGCTCAACCGCCGATACTGTATGTGCGGTTTGAGCTTACACTAACCGTTTTCCTGACGGCATGGTCTCGCCTTCGCCTTCACGTTGCCCAGTGCTCATCGTTGAGGACGATGCCGAACTGCGCGAGATGATGGCGCAGCTGCTCGCGCTCGAGGGATTCGAGGCGCGCACGGCGGGCAACGGCCGTGAGGCGCTCGACTGCCTGCAAGACGGCGAGACGCCCGACGTCATTCTGCTGGACCTCATGATGCCGGTCATGGACGGGTGGGAGTTCCGGCGTCGCCAGGAATCCGACCCGAGAGTTGCGCAGGTTCCGGTCATCGTGCTCTCCGCTCTGGATCCTGGCCGTGCCGCGAACGTCAGCGCGGCGGCGTTCCTCAAGAAGCCTCTCGATTTCGACCGTCTGCTTCAGCTCGTTCGCCAATTCTGCCGCTAAACGCCGGTCGCGCTACGATCTAACTGGTGGTGTGGCGACGACGACTCGGGAGGGGTGCGGCGTGGATTGGGCGAGCCATCGTCGCGGTGCTCGTCGTCGTGCTCATCATCGTCGGCGCAGGCCTCAGCGTCGTCGAGACCGGGTGGGCCAAGAATCGCATCCGCGCACTGCTCGTCCGCCAGGCGAACGAGTATCTGACGGCTACACTCTCGATCGGACGCCTGGAGGGCTCGCTCTTCCGCGGCATTCAACTCGGCGACGTCGACGTCTCGCGCAACGGCGAGACGATGATTCACATCGACGAGATCGCGCTCGCGTACAGCATTCGCGAGCTCACGCAGCCGGGCGTCGTCATCCGGTCCGTGCGCCTGACGCGCCCGCATATCGTTGCCGGCAGACAAGCCGACGGCAAATGGGATCTCGGCACGCTCATCAAGCGCGACGCGCGCGAACAGGAACGCACCGGGCCATCGCGGCCGATTGAAGTCCAGAGTATCGAGATTCTCGACGGCCGCATCTCACTGAGAACCCCGCTCGACTTCGGCGCGGCGCACGTCCCGACGCAGTTCGAGAAACTGAACGCGAGTTTCCGTTTCGCCTACTTTCCGGTCCGCTGGGCGATCGACTTCGATCGGGTGTCGTGGATCGGCCGCGCGCCGGACCTGTCGGCGAATCGCGTCGCCGGGCGCATGGGACGCGGCCCCGGCGGCTGGTTCTTCGAGAAGTTCTCCGTCGAGACCGCGAAGTCGATGTTCACGATGGACGGCCGCATCAATACGGCCGAAAAGCCCACCCAATTCGATTTGCGGGTCGTTGCTCCCCGATTCGCGTTTCAGGAATGGTCCGGCGTGATCCGCGGCCTCAAAGACATCGCCGTCGCTGCCTCGTTCAATACGTCCCTCAAGGGTCCGACGCAAGCGCTCGGCACGACCCTTGAACTCGAGGGGACGGGCGGAACCGTGAAAGGCTCGTTGACGCTCGACACGACCGTGCCTGGATGGCACGGATCGGGTGCGGTCGACATCGCCAAACTGAATCTTGCGCGATGGCTCAATCGCGACGATCGACCGTCGGACATCACGGGTCACGTGACGTTCGACCTCGCGCTGGAGTTGGGCCGCCACTTCCCCCGCGGCGTGTATGCCTTCAGCGGTGCGCACGCGATGTACATGAATTACGCCGCAGACGCGGTGCGTGCGAACGGGCAGATTACCGCGAAGCAGGTGCTCGTGGCCGATGCCGCCGGCCTGGCGTACGGCGCGAAGGTCACTGTGTCGGATGGTTCGATCGGGATCGACGCGCCGTTTCCCTATCGGTTCCGGGGAACGACGGCCAACGTCGATCTGCGGCGGCTGCCGGCCGCGATTCCCGTTCCTCACGTCGAAAGCGTGCTGGCGCTCGATTACGACGTGTCCGGCCGATTCCGGGATCCCTACATTGCCGGGCACGCGGTGTTCGGCCGCTCGGAATTCCTTGGCGCACGGATCGGCGCCGGCACCGTGGGTTCGATCGACACCGAAGGCCGGCCGGTCGCGTATTCCGGCGAGGGCGAAGTCGACGACCTGAGCATCCGCCGGTTCGGCGAGGGGCTCGACGTCGCGTGGATGCGCGATCCGCGGTACTCCGGCACGGTGTTCGGCCGGTTTCGCGTCGAAGGCGCCGGCGGCGGCAGCGCGACGATGACGCTGAGAGGCGGTGGACGGCTCAGGCGAGCGACCGTGCTCAACGGCACGCTCTCGAACGCCGACGTGTCGGTCGACATCTCAGACGGATCGCTGAAGGCGTCGTACGACGGCGCGTTCGCGGGCATCGATCCTGCGCTCGCGTTCAACGACGCGCGTTTCGCAGCGTCGATGACGGGCACGGGCCGCATGAACGTGACCGCGCGCGGCCTGCTCACTCGAACGCCGAGGTTCGCGGCCTTCACGTCGAACAAGGCGCGCTCGAGGCGGCGCTCGCGAAATCGGTGCTCACGATCGAGCGCGCCGACATGCAGGGACCCGAGCTCGACGGGACGGCACATGGCACCATCGCGCTAGGGGACGAGACGCGCACGGATTTCACATACGAGATCGCACGCGTCGATCTGGCGCGGGTGCGCTCCCTCACCGGTCTTGACGCGACCGGCGACGTCACCACGAAGGGGCGCCTGACCGGCCCCTCGACCGCGTTGCGGGCCGCCGGCGACGCAACCGTCACCGAGCTCGGTGCCGGCGAACTGCATGCGATGTTGCTGAATGGCCGCTACGACGTCACCTTTCCTTCCGCACCGGAATCGCACGGAACCGGCGACGTACAGGCGCGTGGATCGGCGCTGACGATCGCGGGGCAGGCCGTCGACAAGGCGACCGGCGACTTCACCCTCGATGCGTCGAACACCCTGACGCTGAACGTGCAGGTCACGGATCCCAGCGGCCGCACTGGTGCCGTCGAAGGAACGATTGGCCTGCGGCCGGCCGACCACGCCGCGAGCCTTCGCAATCTGACCGTCGCGCTCGGCTCCGCGCCGTGGCGTCTCGTTGCGCAAACATCGCCGCCGGCCGTAGTCAGCTGGACCGATCGCGGGTTCTCCATCACGCCCGTCGAATTCGTGGGCAACAACGCCGACGAGCGGATCGGCCTTGGCGGCACGTGGCGGTACGACGGGAGCGGCCAGCTGCAGGTGAAGGCCTCGCACGTGTTTCTCGATACGCTCGAATTGTTGTTCGCGGCCCCGCCGGAAGACGCCGCCGTTCCGCCGCAGCCGCAACCAGCGCGCTACGGTGGCGTCATCGACCTCACGGCGACGCTCAGCGGCACGCGCGACGATCCGCACGTCAGCGCGGACCTGACGGTGAGCAACGGACGCGTCGAGCGCGTGTCCTACGACCGACTCGCGGGCCACGTTGCGTACGCTCAGCGGAAGTTCGACGTCGACCTCACGCTGGACCAGTCGCCGGGCGTCCAGGTGACGGCCGTCGGCGCCATACCGCTCGCCTACTTTCGCGATTCGGAGCCCGAACAGTCCGTCGACCTCGCCGTAAAGTCGACCGACGCGATCGACCTCCGACTCCTGGCCGGGCTCACCGACGTCATACACGACGTCAGCGGCAAGCTGTTTGTCGACGTCCGCGCGATCGGCACAAATCGGGATCCGCATTTCGCCGGCACGGTGCGCATAGAAGATGCGGGGTTCGCCGTCACCGCGACTGGTGCGGCCTACAAGAACTCCAGGCTCGAGGTCACCTTTACGCGGGATCTCGTCACGTTCGACTCGCTCCACGTCGTCGACAATTCCGGCCGGACGCTCGATGCCACCGGCAGCCTCGCCATGCACGAACTGCGCGTGGGCAATCTCGAGATGACAGCTACCGCGCGGCGCTTCGAGCTGATTCGCAACGAGTTCGGACGGATCATGGCTGACGCGAACTTGCGCGTCGGCGGGACATGGGAACAGCCGCGGCTCTCGGGCGACCTTTCGATCACCTCCGGTGAAGTACGGGTTGATGAGGTGCTGCAACGGTCTCTGTCGAGGCCGTACGCAACAGAGCCGACCACGATCGTCAACGCACTGGACGCCGTCGCGGCCCTGAACCCGTGGGATCGGCTCGCGGTCGGCCTCTTTCTGCACGTCGCGAATCCGCTGCGCCTCAGCGGAAAAGATATTCCAGTCACGCAGTCGACCGGCGGCGGCAGCACGATCGTGAACCTCATTGGCGTCAGCGACATCAACCTCCGCGTGTCCGGCGACTTGTATCTCTACAAGGATCCCGGCCAGGTCCTGTACGTGACCGGATCCCTGGACCGCGTCGAAGGGACCTACGGCTTTCAGGGCCGCCGGTTCGACGTGGATCCCACGAGCTCGATCATTTTCAAGGGCGACTGGAATCCGGAGGTATACGTCGGCGTCACCCGATTGATTTCCGGTGTGCAGGCGCGCGTCGGGATCTACGGCCAGCTGCCGAACGCCGAGCTCCGTTTGTCGAGCAGCCCGCCGCTCGACGAGTCGGACATCCTGTCGCTCATCGTCTTCAATCAGTCGACGAATCAGCTGACGAGCGGCCAGCAACAGGAACTGCTCGTCCGCGCCGGGACGTTGGCGGCGGGCTTCGTCGCCAAGCCGCTCGTGACGGCGATCGAGAACGAGACCGGCATCGACGTTCTCGAGATCGATCCGTCCGGCGAGTTCGGCGGCGGGCCGCGTTTGACGATCGGCGAAGAAATCGCGCCGGGCCTGGTCGCGCGCTTCAGCCGGCAGTTCGGATCGGAGCCCTACGACGAGGCCACGATCGAGTATGCGCTGTCGCGCATCCTCCGCCTGCGCGCGACTTTCTCCGACGCGCAGTCGCTGAGCGCGCGCTCCCCGTTTCGCCGCCTGGAGCGCGCCGGCGTCGACCTGCTGCTGTTTTTCAGCTTCTGATCGGCGCCGCTACATCAGCAGCGCTTCGACCCTGTGGGCGTGCACCGTTTCTTCGCACTCGGACCACGCGAAGACGGTGAACCGGCCGTCCTGCGACGCGACGAGCGCCACGGCGTCGTGCTGGTCGTGGACGAACTGCGCCGCCGAGAGATGACGCGTGCCGCCAAGCTGCGTCGGATGCTGCGTCGTCGCAGCGCCGCCCTGGATCGGCTCGGTGACCGCGACCTGCTCGACCTGCGGCGACCCCTTCTTGCGCGAGATCTTCGCCCCGAAGGCGAGCACGTCGTAATCCGTCGTCATGACCGTCGCGCCGTCGACGGCCGTCAGGCCGGCGATGCTCGCGACGACGCGGCTCACTTCGTCCTGCCAGGCGCGTGTCCGCTTTACTTCCGGTGCGTCGCGGTTGAGCAGCGCCAGCTGGCCGAAGGCCGGCGCAATCGCGTACTGGATCGGCTGCACGATCGATTCGTGCCACCTCTCGCCCGCCGCGGGCACGACGAGCAGCAGGCCTCCGCGGCCGTGCGCTCGCATCGAGACCGCGAGCTGCACGAGCAGGTTCACCGAACTCACCCACGTGCCGGGCGAGTCGAAGCCGAGCAGCGACGACAGGAGCGACGGACAGTCGGGCGGTGTCGAGGTGGACTGCTCGTCGACGACCTTGATTTGGTCCCCTTCGAGCACGGCGACGTTGACGTACTTGGCCGCTTCCTCGCCGCGGTGGTGTTTTACGACGAGAAGTCCCGGCGCCGCCACCTCGATGACGAGGCAGAGCGTCGGGATCGCGTGCGCCGTGCCCCACACGATCAGCTCGCCGTTGCGGCGCCAGACGCCGAGGTGTATGCCGGCGCGCTCGACGGCCGGCGCCAGACGCACCAGCGATGCCGCGTCGAGCGCGAGCGGCTGCTCGAAGATGAGCGGATGCCCGGTATGATCGGGCGCGAGAAACGCGAGCGAAATCTTCGGCACGTAGCTTTCTTCACGCCGCAAGCTCGCCCAGAACGCCGCGTCGATCATGGCTTCGATCGCGGCTGTGTCCGGCAGCGCCGACACCACGTGATCCCCGCGGCTCTGCGCCTCGGCCGTGTGTCGCGCGAAGTGTTCGTACACCGTCGGCGCGACCGCGCGCGCCGCCGGATACGCGGGCAGGGTCATTTCCTCTTCTCTATGAATGACGTACAATGAGGGCCGTGAACAAGTCCCGTCCCTCTCAGCAGAAGCGCCAGCGCGAGCGCCAGAAGCAGGAGCGCCGCACCGAGAAGCTGGCGCGTCGGCAGGAAGCTGCCGAGCGCCGCGCCCAGTCGCCCACGCGCACCGAGGGCGTCGATCCAGACCTCGAGGGCATCGTTCCGGGACCGCAGCCGCTGCAGGATTGGCAGAAGTTAGAGAACGAGTAAACGCTGAGTCCTGATTCCTAGGTAGCCCGCGCCGACCGATCCGGCATCCCGAGCTCCGGCATCGGTTTTCCCATGAACAACCCGCGGCAGAGCGTGCCGATCCAGCGGGCCTTCCGTGTCGATCGTTGCACGCGTGCGCTGTCGGTGGCGATGCCGGTATTCGCGTACATCTGGCGGTACAGCTTCGAGATGAGCACGAAGGCCAGCCGGGCGCGCAGCGACTCGACGACTCGCGACCGAGCCCAGATTCCGCGCCAGCTGTAAAAACGATCCCACGCGCCCTGCGTCCGCTGGCGGATCTCCTCGAGCGGCATCGTCGGATGATTGGTGAAGAGTTTCGGCCGCTTGTGCTCGGGGATGAGCCAGTGGCGCGTGATGGGCACGCCGTCGACCGTGACGGGATCTTTCGCCTGCTCGGCCGCCCACTTTTCGAAATCGATCGTGCCAGGGAACGGCGTCAGGAGTACGAACTGTGCGAACGTCAGGTTCGCGCGCTCGGCCAGCGACACCGTGGCCTCGAAGGTATCCGCCCGATCGCTCGGAAGTCCGAAGATGAACGAGCCGAGCACGTGCACGTCGTGATTGCGGAACTCGCGGAGCCGCGCCACGAGGTCGTCGCCGGACAGATTGAATCCCTTGTAGACGTCCTTGAGGCCTTCGTCGGTCACCGATTCGACGCCGACGAGCGCGCCGCGAATCCGCGCGCGCCGCATCGCCGCGAGAAATGCGGGATCCTCGGCGGCTTCCATCGTGATCTGCGTGTAGAAGACGAGGTCGTCGGGCAGCAGCGCGAGCTGCTCCATCAGCTCGAACCGTTCCTGCCGCAGTTCCTCGAGCTCGTGCAGCCGCGTCTTGTCGCTGCGCCGCCGCGCCTGCGCCAGGTCTTCCATCGTGACCGGATAGAAGTTGTCGTCGGCGAGTGCGATGAAGCGGAACCCCAGCCGCCGGAGCTCGACGACTTCCTGAACGACGCGGTCCACCGCACGCTGCCGCGGCTCCTGGCCGTCGGTGCGCCAGACCGAGCAGAACGAACAATGCTTCGGGCATCCGCGGACCGTCTGCACCGACGCCCACATATAACGGCCGCGCGGCAGCAGGTCCCATCGGGCCGATACGAACCGGTCGCCTGACACCCGGCCGCCCTCATACACCTGCTGCGGGCGTCCCGCCAGGCAATCGGCGACCACGCCCTGCCACACAAGGTCGGCGTCGCCCTTCACGACCGAATGGGCACCACCTTCCGAATGGGCTTCTTCTGGAAACAGCGTCGCGTGAATGCCGCCGAACACGACCCACGCGCCCCGCTCGCGCAGTTGACGTCCAATCTCGTAGCCGCGGCGGGCATTCCCCGTGTGAATCCCTATTCCGACGACGTCGCCAGGGTTGATGGCGTTGACGTCGACAGGGTCGAGCGTTTCATCGATGATCTGCGGGTCGCCCCAGGCGGTTCCGGTCGCCGCCGCGACCACGTAAAGCCAGCGCGGCGTGATGACGGCCACGCCGAACGACTTCGTGCTGGGATTGATTAGGTGAACGCGTTCTGACACTGAAGAGGTGCGGCAGTGTACCACGTTTTGGGACGTGGCCGAAGTTGGTAAGTGGGACGCACGGTGTCAAGCCATGCGTCCCACGGGAGTTATCGCTGCTGCTGCTTGACCGCGACCGCAGACGCCGCCGCCGCGCCGTTCGTCGACTTCGCGGATGCTACACGAGCCATTTCGGCCGGATACCCGTACACGTAGCTCTTGAACTCGGAGTGCAGGAAGTCCGCGCCGAAGCCGTAATCCTTCATTTCCTTGAACGCTTGCTCGGCGGACCACCCGGCTTCTGTCATGCGGTACACCGCCGTCATCACCCCGGTCCGATGTTTGCCGCCGACGCAGTGGATGTAGACCGGCTGGTTCTTCGGGTCGTTCACGATCTCGAGGAACTTCGCGACTTCAGCCGTCGTCGGGGCCCGGTGCGTCGTCATCGGGATCGCGTAGTACGACATGCCTGCTTGCTGCACCATGGATGGCTCATTCGCCTCGGCGTCGTCGCTCGTCAGATTGATGACGGCCTTGACACCGAGCCTGGCCAGGTCTGCGTAGTCCTGTCCTTCGGGCTGGGCGCCACGGTAGAAGTTTTCGTTGACGCGTCCGAAATTGTCGATCCGAACGGTGCCGCGATCCGCCGCGGCCGCCGAGGCGGCAACGACAAACCCCAGCAGTATCGAAGCCGCAGAATTACGCAAGAGCCTTCCATGAACACGCACGTGTCACCTTCCCTGACTGAGCTGAGTGTCTAGTTTTGACGGATTATGTCGCCGTTTTGGCGGCGACGCATAAGCAATCAAGACGGATGCCAGCGTAAATTGCCGGATTTGTTGGAGTTCGCCCGGACGAGCCGTCTTTAAACGAGACTCACCGTGTGTCCCCTACACCCAGTGCACCGCTGGGGTCGATGCGGTCGGCGACTTTCAGCAGCCCTTCGCGGAGTTGATCGTATTTGCCGGGCTCGAGCGCGGCAGCAAAGTCCGCCTCGATTTCCTCGACGAGCTCGAATACCGTCGCCAGGAGGCGCCGGCCGCGCGCTGTGAAATGGACCGTCGTCGCGCGCGCATCGTCGTTGGCGGCGCGCCGTTCGACGTAACCGCAGCGCTCGATTTCCCTCAGCAACTGACCGGCTGCCTGACGCGTGACGCCGCCGCGCGCCGCCAGGACGCCGATCCGTGTGCCCTTCGTGTCGAGATTCGAGAGCAGCGCGGGAAACGACGGCGCGAAGTCGGTGAAGCCGCGCGCGTGCAGGCGCTCGAGCAGCAGGCGGTTGTACACGCGCAGCGTGCGCGTGAGCGACCGGTACAGCTTGCCGTTGCGATAGCGCCGGAGCGCGGCGATGTCCGCCGACGCAGGTGTGACGGCCACGGCCCCTGATAATACGCAATCTAGTTGACTATTAATAGGAAATAGTGTTTCCTATCGCGCGGAGGACAGCATGATGACAGCTGAAGCGGTCGGCACCGTCGAGGCGAACGTGGCGCTCGGGCGCCGGTTCTTCGCAGAGCAGGATCGGTTGCGCGGCGGGCCTGCCGAGGCGCTGTGCGCGCCGGAGTACCGCGCTACGATCGGCGGAAATGCGGACATGCCGCGCGCGGGCCACGAGGCGTTCGCGAAGGGCTTTTACGTGGCGTTCCCCGACGCCTATCACGAGATCGTCGAGGCGTTCGGGACGTCGGACCGCGTGTCCATCCGGTTCATCATCAGCGGCACGAACACCGGATCGTTCTTCGACATGCCGCCTACGGGCCGCGCGATGTCGGTCGCCGCGAATGTCATCATGCACGTCGCCGGCGGCAAGGTGACGAAGCTCCTCGCGCTGTTCGACGAGGCCGGCCTGCTCAGGCAGCTCGGCGTGCTGCCGACAGGCCACTAGGCACAGGCCGGCGGCCGCTATACTCGACGCATGTCGCGGCCGCGCGGCGAATCGCTGCAGACGAGAATCGCACGCGAGAAAAACCCGGTCCGGCGCGTCTTCATGGTGCTCGGACCGGGGCTCGTCACGGGCGCCTCCGACGATGACCCATCGGGGATCGGCACCTATGCGCAGGCGGGCGCCTCGCTCGGCCTCGCGCCGCTCTGGACGGCACTCGTCACGTTCCCCATGATGTGGGCCATTCAGTTCATCTGCGCCAAGATCGGGATGGTTACGGGCAGCGGCCTCGCGCGCGTGCTGCGCAAGCACTACTCGCCGGTCCTCCTCTTCCCCGTCGTCGCCGGCCTCGTGATCGCGAACACGATCAACGCCGGCGTCGACATCGGCGCGATCGCCGCCGCGATCAATCTTCTCGTTCCGGTGCCGATTCCAGTTCTCATCGTGCTCACCAGCGTCATCATCGTCGTCGTGCAGGTGTGGTGCTCCTACCGGCTGATCGCGTCGATCTTCCGCTGGCTGACGCTTGCGCTGTTCGCGTACATCGCATCGGCGCTGCTGGCGAAACCCGATTGGCGTGCTGTGGCGCTCGCGACGCTGGTGCCCTCGATCCGGTTCGATCGCGAGTATCTGGTCGTGATCGTGGCGGTGCTCGGCACGACGATCACGCCGTACCTGCTCTTCTGGCAGGCGGATCAGGAAGTCGAGGAGGAAATCGCCATGGGCCGCCGCACGCTGCGTCAGCGCGTCGGCGCCACCTCCGCCGAGCTGAGGTATGCCGACTGGGACGTCGCCGCCGGGATGTTCTTCTCGAACATCGTGATGTTCTTCATCATGCTGGCGACCGCGTCGACACTTCACCGGTCGGGGCCGCGCAACATCGAGTCCGCGCTCGACGCCGCGCAAGCGCTCCGCCCGCTCGCCGGAAACGCGGCCGCCTGGCTCTGGGCGCCCGGGCTGATCGGCGCCGGCACGCTGTGCGTCCCGATCCTCACCGGGTCGGCGGCGTACGCCCTCGCTGAAGCGGGCGGGTGGAACCGCGGCCTCGATCAGCGGCCTGCACGTGCGAAGCTCTTTTATCTCGCGATTGCCGTCTCGACGTTCGTCGGCATGTTGATCAACTTCACCGGCATCAATCCGATGACGGCGCTGTTCTGGACGGCCGTCATCAACGGCTTCATCGCGCCGCCGATTCTCGTGGTCGTGATGCTCATTGCGAACAACAAGGCGGTGCTCGGCCGGCAGGTCAACGGGCGCTTCGTCAACATCGTCGGCTGGACGACGACCGCGCTGATGTTCGCCGCCGCGATTGGTCTGGCGCTTTCGGAAGCTGGATGACGCGTGCCGCAACGCCTGCGCGTCAGCGCGTGGACGCCGCTCTGCTGGATTGTGTTCCCGCGGTACGACGCGGGCGTCGAGACGAGTTTGATCCCCGTCGGAGCGGCAGAAGGATTGCGTCGGCTGCTGTCGGACGCGCTCGTCCTGCCGGAGCTCCTCGATTGCGACAAGGTCGCCCGGTTGATCAGCTGGGTTCGTGGACGCCGCTTCTTCGAACTGCCCTTCTCGTCGGTCGACGAGGCGTGCGTATAATCGGTCGGTTGAAGGAGGGGTTATGAGGACAGCAGCGCTTGCGGTAGTCGGTGCGCTCGTGATGGTGTCGGGCTCGTTCGGTCCCGCCGCGGCGGACTCGAATGCGCCGTTGCTCGTGCCAGGCTACGAAGCGGCGCGCGATCTGCCCGGCGCGCGCGAGCTGCCGGATCCGAAAACGGACTACAAAGTCGTGTTCGCGGACGGCCAGGACGCCAAGAATCCCGGAGACGTGAACCCGATGCTGCCGACGATCGCCAGCTACGTCAACACGCTGGGCAAGTACGGCGTCCCCGCCGAGCATCGACACCTCGTCATCATGTTCCACCAGCGCACGCCCGACATCGACATCGTGATGACGAACGAGGCGTACAAGGAACGGTACAACCGCGATAATCCCAACATCGCGATCATCCACGCACTGAAGCAAGCAGGTGTCGACATCCGTGTGTGCGGGCAGGGCCTCATCGCGCGGAAGATCGACGCGAGACAGGTGAACCCCGACGTGCAGATCGATCTCTGGGCGATGACGACGCTCGTGAACCTTCAGCTGAAGGGATTCGTGCGCGTCGGCTAACGGACGTGGCGCTCGAGCATCTGCCGGCGGACCACGGCGCCGTACACATGGCCGCGCGCATCGACGCCGACGCCTTCCGCGCCTGAGTGTTCGGCGCGCGTCGATTCCGTGTCCTCGATGAACGCCGACACCACGCCGGTGCGTGCGCTGCCGATGCGAATGCCCTTCCGGATGCCCGTCAGTTCATGCGCGCCGGTGTCGGGGCCCGACTCCGAGTCGGCCACGTAGATCGTGTCGTCGGCAGTGATGTAGATCCCGCTCGGCCGTCCGAACTGGCGCCATTCGGCAAGCGACCGGCCCTCCTGATCGAAAATCTGAATGCGGTTGTTCTCGCGGTCGCCCACGAAAAGCCG
>Ga0310810_10007354_pt1 | contig 12560 bp, 10 predicted proteins | sample NCmetagenome_FD_207641 | JGI IMG/M metagenome (GOLD analysis project Ga0310810, IMG submission 207641) | Soil microbial communities from experimental microcosm in Duke University, North Carolina, United States - NC | ecosystem: Engineered > Artificial ecosystem > Soil microcosm > Unclassified ... | reverse complement strand
ACCGCGTCGCGGATGCGCCCCATCACCGCCAGATCGTCGGCCGCGAACAGCTCGCTCATCATCGGGCGCTTCTCGATGCCGACGCCGTGCTCTCCCGAAATCGTGCCGCCGAAGCGGATGCACATGCGCAGGATCTCGTGCGACACCTCGAGCGCGCTCTTCTGCGCGACAGGGTCGTCCGCGTTGAACAGGACGTGCGGATGCAGATTCCCGTCGCCGGCGTGGAACACGTTTCCCGCTTCGAGCCCGCGCTCTTCGCACAGCCGGTACACGGTCTCGAGCGCTTCCGCGAGCCGCGTGCGCGGCACGACGCCGTCCATGATGTAGAAGCCGCTCGCCGAGCGCCCGTACGCGCCGAACGCGCTCTTGCGGCCCTTCCACAACGACGCGCGCTCGGCTTCGTCCTTGGCGATGCGCGTCGAGCGCGTGCCCTCGGCCACCGCGAGCGCGCTGATGCGCTCGACCTGCACGGCGAGCCCGACCGCCGGCCCATCGACTTCGATCAATAGCACCGCGCCCGCGTCCGTCGGCAGCCCGATGTGCAGCCACTCTTCGACGAGCGTTGTCGTGTGCCGGTCCATGATCTCCATGGCCGCGGGCACGATGCCGGCCGCGATCGCCGCCGAGACCGTGCGGCACGCCTGGGCGATCGTGGTGAAGTCGAACAGCATCGTCTTCACGGCCTCGGGCTTCGGCAGCAGCCGCACGCAGATCTCGGTGACGATCGCGAGCGTGCCCTCGCTGCCCACGATCAACGCCATCAGGTCCGAATCCGGCGCGTCGCACGCTTCGCCGCCAAGCGTGACGACCGAGCCGTCGTGCAGCACCGCGGTCACGCCGAGTACGTGATTGAACGTGACGCCGTATTTCAGGCAGTGCGGCCCGCCGGCGTTCGTCGAGACGTTGCCGCCGATCGTGCTGACCTGCTGCGACGCCGGATCGGGCGCGTAGTAGAGCCCGTGCTTCGCGACCTCCTGCGACAGCCACAGGTTGACGAGCCCCGGCTGCACCCACGCCAGCATGCGCTCGGGATCGACACGCAGCACCTGATCCATGCGGTTGACCGAGAGCACGACGCCGCCGAACTCGGGCGTCGCACCGCCCGCGAGCCCCGTGCCCGCGCCGCGCGGCGTGACCGGCAACTGATGCGCGCGCGCCCAGCGCAGGAGCGCCGCGACTTCATCCGTCGAGCGCGGGAGCACGACCACGTCCGGCCGCGTCCGCTCCAGCACGAGCGCGTCGGCTTCGTACGTGAACAGCGCGGCGTCGGAGGCGAGCACGCCGTCCGGCCCAAGCAGGGCGCGCAGTTCGGCGAGGTGATCGGAGGTCCAAGACATGCGGGTGAGGGTAGCAGAGGGGGCGCTGGGCAATGAGGGCGTGAGGCGAGAGGACTGGTTGAGCAATTCGCGATAGAGGGTGGCAGGCTCGCGGATCGATTTGCGGTTGTCTTAGGGCCGACGTTGCCGAACACTCGCACCGAGTTCCGTCGCAAGACATGATCAAGGGAGGGTGGATGCTAGCAAATGAGCCCGATGCGGGAAGCACACCCGACTTCTACCTGTCTACCGCGGGAGAAGATCGACGGCTTGCAAGCCCACGCGAATGCCGGGAGGTGGTGCGCCTCACTGGACCCACGGCGCGCGATTACATGCTCATCAGAGTGTCTCCAGAGGTAATTGGGCAGGCTCTTGGCTCGCCCAGAGACCTCAGCACCCTCCTCATTTCACCCCGCCTTGAGGGGGGCACGCTCTTCCCAATTAAGGAGTGGCCGTGCCCCGTGTACGTCAGCCGACTTCTCGACGAGGATGTCCTTGCGACGCTCAGGTTGGAGCGCAACCAAGTCGAACTGATCTCCTGGGGAACGCTGTTCCGAACGCGCGAACATGCGGTGGAGTTTGCGAAGCAATTTGGGTGACCAAGCGGCGCGCTCCTGTGGCGGGCGGGTCGTGGAGGGAGAGGGAGGCGAGGCAATGGACGAAGTAGACGCGATTGTGCCCGGGCGCGCTTGGGCACTTACGAGCCCAACATGGTTCATTGTTCTGGCGCTACTGGTCGCCGTGGCTCTCTGGTCACGGAGACGAGTCCTGCGCATGCTGGCGATTCTGACAGTGATTGGCACAGTCATGTACCGGGAGTCGATGTGGGGAATCTTCCTTCGAGCGACCATGCAGTACATGAAAGGGCACGGAGGCGCGACGGACGACCTCGTGCACGGCCTGCGCTTGATGAGCTTCTACGCGACAGGGACGTCTCTCTACTCGGTCGGAAGCGTCGTGCTCGTAGGTCTGCTGGCAATCTGGCGACTTCCTCGAGTGCCGGAGAAGGGCCGATAAGGGGCGCCCCCCCGCGCCATCCCGTCCCACATTCCCCTTGCCCCGCGCCCGGCCGGTGCTAGCCTCTCGGCACCTCGGCAACCGGGAGAGGCCGCATGGATCGCGGTGCATCGCCCCATCTCTCATGGACGTTGGCGCCGGTGTCGGCCGTGCTCGTGCTGTCCGCACTGAGCCTCCCCCATCAGCCGTACACGGGTGTGCTCCTGAGCGGCGACCGCGTCGCCTCCGTCATGCGCGCGAGCCCGGGTGAACGCGCGGGTTTGGTTGCCGGCGATCGCGTGACGTTGTGGCCGGCGCGCGCGGACGCGCCGTCGAATCCGCTCGCCGACGCCGCGCCGGATCGCACGCTGCGGCTGCTGCGCGAGCGCGACGGCAAGCTCGCCGAAGTCACACTCTATCCATCGCCGCTGCCCGCGGAAGAGCGCCGCATGATGAGCGGGCTGCTCGCGGTCGCGTCGGGTTTCGTGCTCTTGGGCGGCTGGGTGTGGAGCCAGCGCCGCGACGGGCTGGCGCGCACGTTCCTGCTGCTCTGCCTGGCGTTCGCGTGGCTGCTCGCGCCGTTCCCACGCTTCGGTTCGCCCGGCGCGGCGCTCGCGTACGAGACCCTGTACTCGGGCGTCACGGTGTTCCTGCCCGCTCTGTTCGTGCACTTCTTCGCGCTCTTTCCCGAGCGCCTGCGCCTGCGCGGCCGCATCCGGCCGGTCGCGCGCATCGCCTACGGCGTCGCCACCTCGTTGTTCGCGATCGCCGTCGCGCTCACCGCCTTCCAGCTCGCGACCGCGCAGCGTCCGGAGCCGGCGCTCGAGCTGCTGAACGGCGTCGCCGCGCTGTGGTTCGCGGCCTGCATCGCGGTCGCGCTCGGGCTTTTCGTGCGCTCGTACGTGCAGGTGCGGAGCGAGGACGCGCGGCGCCGCCTGCGCGTGGCGTTGATCGGCACGGCGTGCGGCATGGGCCCGCTCGTCGCGCTCGTGCTCGTGCACAACCTGGCGCCCGGGCCGCCGCTTCCGGGCGAGCGCTGGGCGGTGACGCTGACGTTGCTTGTGCCCGCGTCGTTCGCGTGGGCGACGCTCGTCCACCAGGTGTTCGAGTTCCGCGTAGCGATGCGCGCGCTCGCCGCGCTCGGCGCGCTCGCGCTCGTGGGCGGGCTCGTGTTCTGGGCGGGCGAGTGGCTCGGTCAGGCGTGGCGCGCGGACTTGGGCGGCGGCATCGCGGGCGGCGCGCTCGCGTTCCTCGCGCTCGCGGCCGCGGTGGCCGGGCCGGCGGGCGCCTGGTTGCGCGCGCTCGGCGAGCGCGTCGTGCCCAATCCGCACGAACGGTCGCTCGCGGAATGGCTGACGCGTCATCCGGCGTCGCGCGGGGGCTTGAGGCTCCAGCTCGAGGCCGCGTGCGCGACGGTCGCCGAGCGGCTGCTGCTCGACGGTTGCGCGGCGCTGATCGTCGAAGGCGACGCGTCGCGCCCGGCGGCGCGCGTCGGGCACACCCGGCTGCCCGAGGGCGCGGAGCTGACGCCGGCGCTGCTGCACGCGCTCGGGCGCACGCCCGTCGGGCTCGACGATCCATTGCTCGCCGGCGCGCCGCGCCGGGCGCTCGAAAGCGTGGGCGCGAGCTGGGTCCTGGTGGTGGGCGAGGGCGCTCCGCGCGCGGCGCTGCTCCTGGGGAGGCGGCTGAGCGGGCCTTGGCTCAGCGTCCCCGAGATGCGCGAGCTGACGCGCTTCGCCCACCACCTGGACGTCATGCTCGAGAACGCCACGCTGCGAGAAGCCGCGACGCTGCACGGCGCGTTCGATCGCGAGCTGACGCGCGCACAGACCATCCAGGCGCACTTGCTGCCGCGGCGCACGCCGGCCTACGCGTCGCTCGATTGCGCGGCGGCGTCACTGTCGTCCGAGGCGGTGGGCGGCGATTACTACGACTTCGTGAAATCGCCGGGCCGCGTGCTGACCCTCGCCGTCGGCGACGCCGCGGGCCACGGCGTGCCCGCCGCGCTGATGGGCGTGTGGGCGCAGGCCTGCTTCCGCAACGAAGCGCGGCGCGGTTCGGGGCCGGGTCGCGTGTTGAGCGCGCTCAACCGCGAGCTGGTGTCGATGGAACAGCCGGACGCGTTCGTGGCGCTGCTGTGCGCGCGTGTCGAAGTGCTGGAGGGCCGGCTGTACTACGCGAACGCCGGCCTCACGCCGCCGCTCGTCCGCCACGCGGACGGGCGCACGGAAGAACTGGTCGAGAGCGGCGTGCTGCTCGGCGTGACCGGCGAAGCGCAGTACGCGGACGCGTTTCTCGATCTCGAGGCCGGCGACGTGGTCGTGTTGTACACGGACGGCCTGACCGAGGCGCGCCGAGCCGACGAGCTGTACGGCACGGAGCGCCTGATCGCCGCGCTCGATCGCCTGGCTGCGAAGAAGGCCGCGGAAATCGTGCGCGAACTGACGGACGAAGTCCGAGCGTTCGCCGACCAGACGCTCGACGACCTCACCGTGGTCGTGCTCAAGCAATTGACCCACCCGGCGCGCCGCGGCCAGGCGGGCGAAAATCCCCTCAAGTGGCGACCCGCGCCTGCCGATGTACTGAGGTGAAGCGACAGGTAGGCGCTTCCCCCGCCCGCGCAGCCAACCCACGGGCGGCCGATCCGTACGGTTGACCGCGCAGGATGCGCGCCGCCCTCGCTGTCGGGGAGGTGGACCGTGGACATCGGCCTTGTGGTCATGCTCATCGATCTGCTCTGGTGGATTCGTCGCTAGCCTGAGCTGAACGAAGCATTCGCCGCGCACGAGGGCCGGTTGGCGACGCGCCGCGCCCGGGTGTAGGTTTTTGGCGTTCGCCGCTCCCCGTTCGGCCGGCCGGAGTTCCATCCCACGTGACCAAGCGTCGCATTCTCAACCCTGCCGCCACCGGCACGATCACGCTCGAAGAGGCGCGCGCGTTGATTCGCGAAGTCCAGCGCGAGCGCACCGGCAAGACTCATGTCGCCGGCAAGAGCGACGGCGGCGAGGGCAAGGGCGTGCGCGGCACGCGCGCCACGAGCGGCAAGAAGAAGTAGCGCGTCGGATCCGCCGTTCGCGCCATGGCCGCCCTCTACTCGCGCTCGGTCTTTCTCAACGCCCCGTTCGACCGCGGCTACCGGCCGCTGTTCCGGGCCATCGTGTTCGCGGTGTTCGACTGCGGCTTCGTCGCGCGCTGCAGCTGGGAGTCCGCGGACGGCAGCCAGGCGCGGCTCGAGAAGATCTACGAGCTGATCGGGGATTGCCGTTACGGTGTGCACGACATCTCGCGCACCGACCTCGATGCGAAGACGGGCCTGCCGCGCTTCAACATGCCGCTCGAGTTGGGCGTGTTCCTCGGTGCGAAGCGGTACGGCAAGGGCCACCAGCACGAGAAGATCTGCCTCATCCTCGATCGGGAGAGACACCGCTATCAACGCTTCTGCTCGGACATCGCGGGTCAGGACATCGAGGCGCACGCCGGCGAGCCGGCGCAGGCTATCCGCTCAGTGCGTGACTGGCTGAGCAACGCGACGTCGTCGCGGCGCTCGCTGATCCCGGGAGGTGCGGAGATCGCGCGGCGCTACGCCGAGTTCGGCGAGCTGCTCCCCATGTTGTGCCGCCGCTCCAAACTCGAGCAGGCGGAGCTGACGTTCAACGATTTCGCGGCGCTGGCGGTGGAGTGGCAGCGCTCGAATCGCTGGTGAGCGGGCGCGGACCGAAACTCCCGACCAGGTAGCCGCGCAGCGTGTCGTGCTCGGCGGGCGATACCGGTGCGCCCCACTTCTCCATGAGCGCGAGCGTCTTCTCCCACGACGTCGAGTCCTTGGCCTGCTGCTGGAACAGCATGGCCGAGTGACACAGAGCGCACGAGCGCGCGGCGATGTCGTGCCCCGGCCCGGCCGGCAGCATCGCGGACGCGGCCTTGGCCATGGGCGCGGCGCGCGCGCGTACGGCCGCGCTGGCCACGGGGCGCGCGGTCTCGGTCGTTGCGCCAGGCGTCGGCGTCGTGCCCGGCGCGGGCTGACCCTGCGCCGGAGTCGTGGACGGCGCGCCGCCCGCGGGTGGGGTCGCGCTCGGCGCTTTCGGCCCGGTGCCCGCGCATGAGCCGAGCGCCACGGCCATCAGCACGCCGAGCGCGAGGCGCGCGGCGAACGCGAGGCGCGTGCCGCGTACGCTTCGCGGCGTCAGCGCGCGCCGCCCGCGCACGTCAGCCCTGAGCGCCATGGACCGTCACCTCGTGGATCGAGTTGTTGCCGTAGCCGCCGGCGTTGGGTTTCGCGTCGACCGGCTGCACGTTGCCGGCGGCGTCGGTGGCGCGCGCGCGAATCACGAGCGTCTGTCCCGGGGCGAGCGGCTCTTCGGTGGCCCACAGCCGCCACGAGTGCGGCTCGGAGTCACCCATGAAGCCGGCCGGGCGCCACGTCTTGCCGCCGTCGGTCGTCACTTCGACGAGGCGCACGCCCTTCGCGGCCCACGCGAAGCCCTGCAGCCGGATCTTGCCGGTGTCGCCCGGATCGATCGTGCTGCCGTCGAGCGGGCGCGTGATCAGCGACTTGACGCGCAACTCCTCGACGGGCGGCGCCGCCGCCGGATCGTCGCCCGGGAAGTTGTAGCGATAGCCGCGCGCCATGAAGTGGTTGTCGGACGGCGCGGTCTCGACGCGCACCTTCGTCACCCACTTGGCGGACGCCATGCCGTACCAGCCGGGCACGATCGCGCGCACCGGCCCGCCGTGGCGGCGCGGGATGGGGAAGCCGTTCATGCGCCACGCCAGCATCACGTCGTCGGCCATCTTGCTCAGCGGAATGCTGCGCAGGAACGGCGGCGCGTCGCCGAACGGCGCCGAGTCCGCACACTCGAACCACACGTGCGCCGCGTCGCTCTCGAGCCCCGCGCGATCGAGCAGCGTGTCGAGGCGCAGGCCCGTCCAGCGCGCGTTGCCGACGGCGCCCAGATCCCACTGCGTGCCCGACGTGTTGGTCAGCGCGTAGCGCGCGCGACCGTTGCCCGCGCACTCGAGCACGCACGCCATGTCGCTCGAGCCGATCGCCTGCAGCTGCGCGAGGCTCAGCGACAGCGGCGTCTTCACGCGGCCCGTGACCTCGAGGTGCCACGGCGTGGCGCCCGCCTCAGGTACGGGGAAGTGGCTGCGCACGAAGAACCGCTCGTTCGGCGTGATCCACGTGCGCCCGAGCGCCTCGACGGTGGTCTCCAGGTGCTCGGGCCAGTCGTTGCGTACGATGAAGTCGCTCGGCGTCGTGTCCGCGACCGCCGCGAGCGCTCGGCGCGCGACCCGCGGCAGCGAGCCCACGGCGAGCGCGGCGGCGCCGAGACCGAGCGTTCCGAGGAAGCGCCGCCGCGGGAGCGAGGAACCGCTCATCGCGCGTTCACGCCGTGGCGAGGCGCGGCACTTGGACCGAGAGCTTCTCGATGACGTCCTCCACCTGGCGGAAACCGGTCTCCAGCAGGAAGTGGTTGTACCGACCATACGACTTGTTGCCGACGATGTAGAAGTCCGGTTCGGGATTCGCGAGGACGTCGGCGCCGAACGCCGGTGTGGTCAGGCAATCGCCGGCATCCGCGCCGAGCAGCGCCGCGGACAGGTTCATCGGCCCGCGCGACGCGTAGCACTCGTGCACCTGCAGCTCGCGGTAGATCGAGTCGTCGGGGCCGAAGCCGGTGCACACGATGATGTGATCCACCTCCTCGACCTTCGACGTGGCCAGCTCCGACGTCTCGTGCACTGGTCGCAGGATGGCGCGATAGCGATGCGTCGCCGAGTTGAACTCGATGCCGTCCACGACCACGCCGCCGACGTGCGCGATCGCCGGATTCGCGCCCGTCGCGAACGCGCGCGCGCGTTCGTACAGCTCGCGGCGCCCGGGCAGCGGATCGTTCGGGATCGCCGCGAGCAACGTGTCGGCCTCGCGCCGCGTGGCCCACGCCGCGGACGTGCCCGGAACCTGCTCGGCGAGCGTCGCGAGATCGAGCAGCACGGTGGCCGCGCTCGCGCCGCCGCCGAGCACCAGCGTGCGCTTGCCGGCGTAGCGCCCACGCCGCAGGCCCAGCACGTCGTCGACGTGATAGCTCATCTGCGGGGCCAGGTGCAGCTCGCCGCGCGCCGGAATCCCGCCGTCGCCGGCCCAGTTCGGTTGCCCGTACACGCCCGAGGCGTCGAGCACGGCGTACGCGTGCAGGAAGTTCTCGCGCCCGCCCGCGTCGCGCACGAGCAGGCGGAACGGCTCCGCGCGGCGCTCGTCGGGCTTCAGCATGTCGCCCTTCAACGTGCCGCGCCGCGCGATGTGGACGACCTGCGAGCGCGGGTGCACGCGCTCCGCGAGTTCCGGCAGCTTGGCCAGCGGGCGCAGCCAGCCGTCCGCCAATTCGGCTCCGGTGGGGAAGGCCTCAGGGTCCGGGGCGGTCCAGCCGGAGGCTTCGAGGCGGCGCCGGGCAGACGGCCCGATGTCCATGCGCCACGGCGTGAAGAGCCGGACGTGGCCCCAGGCCAGGGGGTGCGCGCCGACCTCCCCGCGCTCGAAGACGTGGACGTCGAAACCGCGTTCGAGGGCCAGGGAAGCGGCCTCAAGGCCGATCGGCCCTGCGCCGATAACTGCCATGCTATTGCGGGCGGGGGTAGTCATGTCCGAATTCCGGTGCGAGGCGACGTTCCGAGTCTTGTGACGGTCGTGATTAGCGCATGGACGCGCGGCCCGATCAAGCGACGTGGCGCTCGAGAGCCGGGACTCGGTGTGGCGTCGGTCCTTGGGACGGACCGGTCCGGTCGTCCGCGATGCCCTCGACTTCGTTCGCCGCCCGCGGCGAGGCCGGGAGTCCGAATCGATGCCAGTGACGGCATCGAGAGTCCCGAAAGGATCGCGGCGTGGCTGCATCCCCTGATCCCGGCCTCTGGATGGAGGCCGGCCAAGAAGCCGGTCTGCTGCTCTCCGCGCAGCAGGGCGATTGCGACGCATTCCTCGAACTCGTCGCCCACTACCGCTTCCCGCTCTATCGGCTCGCGTACGCGCTCACGCGCAACGAAAACGACGCGCGCGTGCTCGCGCGCGACGCGTTCGTGCTGGCCTGGAAGAATCTCAAGAGCCTGCCCGTCAGCCGCCCGATCTATCCCTGGCTCGTGCGTTCCGTCCGCAACCTGTCCAGCAATTTCCGCAAGCGCCGCACCGATGGGCGCGGGCTGGGCCACGCTTCCGCGAGCCCGCGCGAGCGCGCCACGGTCATGGCCTACGCCGAGCTGGGCATCGACGACCAGGTGATTCTCGCTCTGCGCCTCATCCAGCACCTGACGTACGAAGATCTGTCGACCGTGCTCGAAGTACCGACGCGCACCGCCATGTCGCGGTTGACGACCGCGCGTGAGCAGGTGCGTTCGCGCGCCGCGAAACTGCCGGGGGGCGCGTGACGCACCTCACCGCGCAGCAGCTCTCCGCGCAACTCGACGGCGCCGTGATCGGCCGGGCCCTGGCGCTCGCGAACCGACATCTCCAGGACTGCGAGGACTGCCGTCACGAGATGGACGTGCTGGCCGCGCAGGATCGCGCGCTCGCCCACGCGCTGCTCGACGCGCCGGGGATGATGTGGTTCGACGCGCTGCTCGTCGAGGTCGAGACCGCCATCGACCCGAAGCGCGCCGCACGCAACTCGGTGCGTCTCGCCACGCTCGAGGCCGAGCACGAGAACGAGCGCGAGCGCCTGCGCGCCGAGCAGACGGAGGCGCGCGCCCGGGCGCTCGAGGCGCAGCGCGCCGAGCGCGAACGTGAGGACAGCGATGCGCGGGCCCGCCGCGAGCAGGAGGCGACCGAGCGCGAGGAGAAGGGCATTCGCGAGGCCGCCGCGCTGTTCGAGCGAGCGCGCACCCAATCGAACGAGCCGCACGACGATCTGTCCGAGTTCACGACCGCCGCGATGGAATCCACCGCCGCCGCCGAAGCGCGCGTGCGCGCGGAAGCCACGCTGCGCGCCGAGGCCGAGGCGCAGGCTCGCGCGCAGGCCGAAGTCGAAACGCACGCCCAGGCCGAAGCCGAAGCGCTCGAGCGTGCTCAGGCGGAAGCGCGGGCTCGCGCCGACGCCGAAGCGCGCGCGGCGACGGCCGCCGCCGCGTTCGCGGAAGCCGAAGAGCGCGCCGCCGCGGCGATGCGCGCGCGCGTCGAGGCCGAGGAGCGCGCCGCGCTCGCCACCCGTCAGATCGCCGAGGCCGAAGCGCGACTGCGCGAGATCCGCGCGGCGCAGGCGGAAGCCGCGGAGGCGGCGGCGGCACCGCCGCCCGCATCGGCGGCGCCCATCGCACCGGCGCCCGTCGCACCGGCGCCAACGGCCGCGCCGGCCGCCACGCCGCCTCGTGCGGCGGAAGTCGTGCCGTCGCCTGCCGCGGAGAACGAGCCACCCTGGCTCGAGCCCGCGGACGCGCTCGGTCTCCCGCCAACGCTGCACGCGCGCGACCTGCCGGCGGCGTCGCCCGCTCCGCGTTCGCCGGTCGCTGCGGACGCACCGGTTGTCTCCGCCGCAGCCGCTGCCCCGCCCGCCCCGGTCGCGCCGGCCCGCGCGGTGCCCGCGGTCACTCCGCCCGCCGCGCGACGCAGCGCGCCGGGCGCAGCGACGCTGCAGCCCGTCCCGCCGCTGTCGCGCGCGCGCGAACGCTTCGTCGCGATCACGCCGCCCAAGCCGCCGCGGAGCGCGGGTGCGGCCTGGCTTGCGGCCGCCGCGGCGCTGCTCACGATCGTGTGCGCGGTGCTCGTGTTGCTCCACCTCGCGCCGCACCGAGTCGGCAATACGGGAATCGACGCCGCGTCGATCACGCCGGCGCCAGCGCCTCATGCCCGCGCCCCCCTCGATTCCGGCGTGACGCCCGTCGTGTCGACTCCGCCCGCGCCGGCCAAGTCGGACGCGCCGTTGCCGGCCGCCGGCGACACTCAGACGCCGGACGCGGCGACGCCGGCGAACGAACCGAACGCCACGAGCGGCGCGACGCGCGACGAGAGCGCGCCGAGGTCGAGCGCGAGCCCCGCCGCGCGTGCGCTGTTGTCGGCCGGCCGCTCGAACGCGCGCACGAGCACGAACAAGGCCGCGCAGGTCACGCCGGCCGGTCCCGCGGCGTCCGATCTCGATCAACTCCCAGCGCGGCGCGTGGTGGTCGAGCCACGCAACGCGCCGGGTGCGGCGGTCAAGCAGGCGCCCGATCCGCCGCCCGGCAACGGCCTCGCGCTCCTGTGCGGCGTCGTGCGTTCCTCGTCGGGCCAGCCGATCGCCGGCGCGCGCGTGATCCTGCACGAACTCGGCGTCGGCGTGGTCACGGACCGGCAGGGACGTTTCTGCATCACCGCCGCCGCCGGGGACCGACTCGTGCGTGTCGCCGCGCCCGGTTACGTGGCGTGGGGCGAAGTCGTGAGCCTCGGTCCCAAGACCGCGGAACTCGAGATCGCGCTCAAACCCGACTCGACGCACGCGCGCTGAGCGCGCGACTCAAGCGAACTCGGCGACGATCGGCGCGTGATCCGACGCGCGGCCCGGACCGTTGAGGCCGGGCACGGTGCGCCCAGCGCCCGATGACCAGCCGCGCCCCGCGAACCAATCGAGCCGCAGCCGGGCGCGCGACTCCGCCCAGCGCAGCACGCGCTCGCCGGCCCCGCGCAAGGGCGCAGGCAGCGTGCGCGCCTCGTCGATGCGATCGAAGCGCAGATCGAGCGTCGGCTCGTGGTCCACGAAGCGCTCCCACTCGAAGCGTGCCGCACGCAGCTCGTCGAACAACGTCTCGTGGTTCGTGCCGCGGTCCGGCCAGCGCAGGCGCCGCGCGAGCGCCGGGCCCGGCGTGAGCAGCAGCGCCGCCGCGCCGCGCAGCGTCGCCAGCGGCACGCCGCGATCGAACGTGTGCGAGTTGAAGTCGCCGGCCAGCAGCACGGGCCGCGTCTCGCCGCGCAACGCCTCGCCCAGCACGCGCACCTGGGCCGCGCGATGCGCGCGCGTGCGGTGGACTTCCAGGTGCACGCTCACCGCGACGAACGGCGCTCCCGGGCGCTCGATCGTGGCGACGAGCGCGATGTGCCGCCCGAGCATGCGCTCGAGATCGAACTGGATGGCCTCGGGGCTCGGCAACTCGATCACGCGCACGTCGCCGATCGGCCAGCGCGACAGGATGGCGAGCCCGAACAGCGACTCGCGGTTCTCACGGCCGGCGGCCATGCGTGGATCGTCGTCGCGGCCGAGCGTCGTCTCGATGAACAAGGGCGCCCAAACCGCG
>Ga0310810_10007353_pt1 | contig 12560 bp, 12 predicted proteins | sample NCmetagenome_FD_207641 | JGI IMG/M metagenome (GOLD analysis project Ga0310810, IMG submission 207641) | Soil microbial communities from experimental microcosm in Duke University, North Carolina, United States - NC | ecosystem: Engineered > Artificial ecosystem > Soil microcosm > Unclassified ... | reverse complement strand
CCGGCGGCAATTTCGAGGACATCGCCGGCGGTCATGCCGCGCAGCCGTTCGGCCAAGTCCAACGCGAACGGCTCGAACATGACCGGCACCAGAATGCGGTCGTAGAATTCCGGCATCGAACCGGCGAAAGAGCGGTTCATGTCGGACATGGCGGCCGCCCTCGCTAACCCTTGTCGGTCAGCACCGGCGCGCGGGTGACAATGACCTCGCCTTCCGCCGTCAGCCGCACGAGATTGACGGTGTGCACATAATCGGGCGAGCCCGAGTAATAGGCCGGCACGGCGCCGCTTCCGACCTGGGCGGCGCGGTCCCAATGCCCCAGCGCGACGTAATCCGCTCCCGTCGCGTCGATCATCGCATCACTGATCAGCCATGACGGGCGCAGCGGGTTGTGCCAGGTCTCGGGCGGCTCGTAATGGCCGTGCCCCATTGCGATGTGCCAGCGCGCCGCGCGTCGCGGCGGGTCGCGCAACGGCGGCATGTCGTGATAGTCCCGATGCGCATTGCCCCAAATCTCGAGATCGAGGTTCAGGAACGCAATGCTGCGCTCGTTCGTGATGCCGAGTATCGCGACATTGCCGATTTCGTCGAACCGGCCGCGCATCCAGATCGAATCCGGCGTCGCCGGGTCGTGATTGCCGGGCAGGATGACGAGCGGCAATTTCGCTTCGGCGAGAAGCGTGCCGGCGCGGTCGATCGTGTCCGTCGTGACCTGATGGTTGTCAAAGGTGTCGCCGGCGAGGATCACGGCGTCGGCGCCAAGCGCGCGCGCCGTCGCCAGCACGTCGTGCAATACGCCGGTGCCGTCCCCGGCATGCAATGCCGCAATCCGGTCGTCATCGACATGCAGATCCGACGAGTGGACGATGCGGATGTCGCGAAGACGTGGCTGATGCTGTTCTATTGCCATCGTACCGTTAGTCTCTCGGCGCACGCAGGCTCGGGTGAAGCGCCTCCAAAAGTTCTCGCCGTCGGCGTTTCTGATACCCGCTGCGATACAGGTTTGCTTGCGCATACCGAGGCCAGCATTCATGCCAACCAAACGGTCGCCTCGATGTCCAGCGAACCGCCAGAGACCGAAATCGGTTGGCCAAAAGAACCTTGCGGAGGGGGCGCAACCGACCGGCCGCAAGATAGCGGGTCGAACGCTTGAAGCGTCGCGGATCGTAAGGAAACGTACTCAAAATGGCTCGATGCCACGCATCATGTGCGCTCGAAATCGATGCGCTCGGTGACCGGCAACCCGTAAAGATAGCGGCGCAGGCAATCGAGCCCCAATTCAACCGCGCCGAGCCTGACCCATTCCCGCCCGCCGAGAATGCGCGAGCGGCGCGACTCGACATCGTTGTCGGTGGCGATCGCGATACAGATCGAGCCACCGAAATCGATGCGGTCGGCTCCCTCATCGAGATCGATCAGCACGGCCAGCGCATGGCTCGCACCGCTCTGCCGCCGCGCTGCATTGGCGGCTGCCTCGGCAGCTTCTCGCGTGATCTCGCATGGCACGGTCAGCGCGAGCGCGTCCCACAATTCGCCGCTGTCGCGCGCGACGAGACCACGGCGGAACACAGCCTCGGCGCCGGGCTGCGGCGCGAAACGCGTCGCGATTTGCCCGCTCGTGAACATCTCGACGACCGCGAGCGAGCCTTGCTGTTCCTTCAGCGCCTTCAGGATCACGCCTTCGAGCGTGTCGTCATCCTCGGCGAGAATGAAATTGCCGAGCCGATTGCGAACCTCGGCCACGACCGGCGCGAGCTTCCGGTCGATATCCGCCTCGTCGGCGCCGCGCACCGTCACCTTGGTTTCGATCTGCGGGTAATGCGCCCGGAAGCCGAGCTTGGCGCTGCCGTCGGGCACCAGCTCTTCGACGCCTTGCAGCAACGCATCGACATGCGATTCGCCGAGCCCATAGGAATGAAACCGCTTCAGCCTTATCGCGCTTGGCGCACCGCCTCGCGCGAGGAGGCGCGGGATGATCTGCTCTTCGAGCATGCGCCTGAGTTCGCGCGGTACGCCGGGGGTGAAGAAAAACCGCGCCTTGCCGATATCCATCGCAAAGCCGCAGGCCGTGCCGATCGGATTGGCGAGGATCTCGGCGGACGCGGGCAGCATCGCCTGTTTTCTGTTGTTCGGCGACATGACGCGGCTGCGGCGCTGAAAGAACGCCTCCATCGTCGCGAGCCATTCTTCGTTCAGCACGAGCTCGACGCCGGCGGCGCGCGCCGCGATCTCCTGCGACAGATCGTCGACGGTCGGCCCGAGCCCGCCATTGACGATGACCGCATCGGCGCGCTCGCCGGCATGCAGAAACGCCGCGAGCAGCGTGTCGCGGTCGTCGCCCACCGTCGTCCCCCAGCGCACCGACAATCCGACATCTTCGAGCTTCTGCGCCATGTAGCTGAAATTCGTATTGACGATCTTGCCGGTCAGCACCTCGTCGCCGGTACAGATGATCTCGATCAGCATGCAGCAGCCTGTGTCTTTGTTGTCGCGCCGTAGCGCAGCACGGTGACGGTGTCGCGGGTGACGAGACCTGTCCCGATCATCTGCTGCACAATCGGCAGAAAGCGGTCGATCTGTTCCGCCTCGTCGATAATCTCGATGACGATCGGCAGATCATGCGACAGCACGAGCTCGACCCGGTGGATGCGGCTCGTCCCGCCAAAGCCTTCGATGCCGCGCCACGCCGTCGCACCGGCGAGGCCCGCCTCGCGTGCGCGGGCGATGATCGCATCCGCGAGCGGCCGGCCTTCGAACGTGTCGTTGGCGCCGATATGGATGCGCAGCCGCGATGCTTCGCCGGGGATCTGCATGCCGCCTCGCCTGGACCGTCAGCCCTCGGACGCTCAGACCATGAAATTGAGGCGCAGGCCAGGTTCCGGCCATTCCATCGCCCCAAGCTGGCCCGAGGCCGATAGCGTGATATAGGCGATGCGCAGATCGGGGCCGCCAAAACAGATATTGGTCGGATAGACGTCCGGCACTTTCACCTGGCGCACGACCTCCCCTTCGGGCGAGATCACCGTGATGCAGCCGGCGATCAATGTCGCGATGCAGATATTGCCGGAGGCCTCGACGGCCAAGCTGTCGAAGCGCTGGAACCCCGGCAATCCGCAGACGCAGCGCCCGCCATAGGGCGCCGGAAACGGCTCGTGCTTGATCTTGCCGGGCTCGACGATATCGAAGGCAAAGAGGCGCGAGCTCTCGGTATCGGCGACATAGACGGTGCGCTCGTCCGGCGACAGTCCGACCCCATTGGGCGTCAGCATCGGATAGACCAGCTCGACCACTTTCGAGCCGTCGGGCAGTGCGTAATAGAGCCCGCCATGGTCGCGCTGGTTCGCGTACCGCTTGCCGAGATCGGTGAAGTAAAACCCGCCCTCGCTGTCGAACACGATGTCGTTCGGGGCCGACAATTTGTGGCCATTGCACTCGCTGTAGAGAACCCGCGTCTCGCCGGTTTTCGGATCGATGCGCTGGATCGAGCCGCCCTTGTAATCGGGCCCCGGCCCGGTCGACAGAAAGCTCGGACTCGTCTGATAAACGGCGCCGCCATTGTTGCAGACATAAAGCGCGCCGTCCGGGCCGGTCGCGACGCCGTTCGGACCGCCGCCGGCCTTGCCGATCTCGGTCTTGCTGCCGTCCGGCGCGATGCGCGTCACCTTCCGGCCGGAAATCTCGCCAAGGATGACCGAGCCGTCGGACATCCATACCGGTCCTTCCGGAAAACCGAGATCACGCGCGAGGATCTTGATGTCGGGCATCGCTCTCTCCGGCTCAGCCGTTGACCTGGCGGATGATTTGCGCCCAGCGATCGAGCTGCGGCAATGTCGCGTCGGCGCCTTCGGCCGGCAGCATCGCGACCCAGCGCACGACCCCCATATCGCGATAGCGCTTCAGCGCATCGACATCGTCGCCGCCGCCCATCAGCGTGATCGGCACGTCCTCGAATTTGCGGCCGGCCTCGCTCAGCATCGCCTTGAACTTCGGCAGGTAATCCTGGATGTCGCCATAGGGTGCGCGCCCGGCGATCGGCGCCCAGCCATTGCCGTAGCGCACTGCGCGCCGCGCCGCATGCGGAAAGGCGCCGCCGACAATGACCGGGAGCGGGTTCTGCACCGGTTTTGGCCAGGTCATCATCGGCGGAAAATCGACGGTCTCGCCGTGATACTCCGGCTTCGACTTGGTCCAGATCTCGCGCATCGCCTCGATCTGCTCGCGCATCTTCTTGAAGCGTGTCGCGTAGACGGTGCCGTGATCCTCCATCTCGTCCTGGTTCCAACCGCCGCCGATCCCGAACAGAAAACGCCCGCCCGAGACCTGGTCGAGGGACGCCACCGCCTTCGCGGTCTGGATTGTGTCGCGCTGGATGACGAGGCAGACGCCCGTCCCGAGCTTCAGCTTCTTCGTCACGGCCGCCGCGGCGCTCAGCATCACAAACGGGTCCATCGCGTCGTAATACTGCTTCGGCAAATCGCCGCCGCCCGGGAACGGCGTCTTGCGGCTCAGCGGAATGTGCGAATGCTCCGGCACCCATAGCGACTCGAAGCCGCGCTCCTCTAGCGCCTGAGCCAGCGCCGGCGCCGGCATCGCGTAATCCGTCATGAACATCAAGACGCCGAAATCCATTGCTCACTCCTGGGCAAAAAGAGGCCAACCTGGGCCAAGCTTATCCGCGGAGGACGCGGCTCGGCCAGTTTTAATCGGCCAGTTTAATCGGCCCGTCTTAATTGCCCGAGAGATCGCCCCAGCCGGTGGCCCGGGCGATCCGCAAGGCGATGACCGGCAGCCCGGCCAGATTCATCGCGCGGTATTGCGGGTAGCGCTCCCGCAGCATCGCTTGCGCGGCGTCGTATTCCGGCCCCTCCTCTAGGATCTCCGCCCCGCCGCGCAGCATGACCCAGCCGAGCCGGCGCCAGTCTTCATCGTAGCGATCGACGACAAAGGCGGCCTGCGGGTTTGCCAGAATATTGCGCACCCGCTTGAGCGGCACATCCCGCCGTTTCGGCTTCTCGTCGATCGTGATGTAGAGCGTGCCCTCGCCGAGCGCGTAGCACACCGGGATGACATGCGGCACGCCCTTTTGGTCGGCCGTCGCGAGGTGGCCGACCCGGCACTGATCGAGAAACCCGCGCTGCGCATCCGAGAGCATCGCGCGATTGTGCTGCAGGCCACCCGCCTTGCCCACGGTTTTTGCGGCGAGCCCAGGACACCCGGGAATGCCGGCCTGCCGCCGGCATTCCAGTCAGGAGCCCATGACCCCGTCGGTCCGGGCGAGTCTGCGTTACCCGGCGGTCCCCATTATCGGTTCCCGCCCCCGGGATTGCTGCCTCCTGCCCTCGCCTCGCTCGGATGCGCAAAGCTCGGGTTCTCGGTCACGGATGGGGGCGCCTGCGGCCCGGCTTCCGCCGGGAGATTACTCAAGGTCGCGCTTGCGGCGACGGTCTGGCCCGGGGCGGGCGAGGACCAGGCCGCCAACCAGGCATTGAGCACATCAAATGTCTGCGCCGACTGCGGCGAAATCAGGAATCGAACCGTCGCCGCATTCGGATCCTTTACCATTGCGCCGGAAATGAATGCGGTCGAAAGATAGACGGAATTTGCTTCCTCGTCGCTCGGATCCGCGGTGCCGTTGTCGGAGGCGACCGTTGCTGTTACGGCCGCCGTGTCATTGGTGATCTGCCGGCCGCGCGCATCCAGCTGCTGAACGCTTACCTTTATCGGCCCCGAACATGGCGAGGGGCACTGATTGGGATCGGTGCGGACGCTGATGCCAAAAGCATAACTGGCGGAGTTGACAAAGTCGGAGGCCGGCAGGTCTTGGTACAGTGCCGCGCTGAAGTCGCTGGCGCACCGGGGCGCGCAGCTCAAACGCAGATAACCGACACCTACGCCGCCGCTCAACGTATCACGGAAGGACTGCGACAGAGCGTTCGTCGCCGAAAGGCGGCCGAGCTTCTTCCACGGGCCGATTGTCGAGATGAAATGCGGGTTCGACAGCAGATTGACATTGGGTATCGGCCAGACCGGGACGGCGGTCGCCGGCCCAATCACGTTCGACCAGTCATGGCAATTTGTTATGACGTAAGTGACGCCGCTATAAAGCGCCGTCGCGGGAACATTACATTCCGTTGTCGGAGTTGGGGTCGGGTTCGCGGCCTGCGGAGTCCAGACCTCCCAGCGCGTCATGCCGTATTCGCGGGTGAAGTAGAACACCTCCAGCGTCGAGGTCGCGGATTTGAAACCGTGATAAGAAACGACCGTGTCCATCGTCTTTTGAGGATTACTGTTCACGCCGCCGAAAGTGAACCCCGTTCGCGACGGGGAACATGAAGTGCCCATGCATTGCCAGGTCGTGAGGGGCGGCGTCGCAGAGCTCAGGGGGCAATGGCCGGGGTAATTCTGATCGGTTTGCTCCCAATAGACGTCTGCTATCGCAACGGGGGCCTGCCCTCCCAATGAAGACAAAAACCCGCTCGCAGGGAAGAGGACCCATCCGTCACCGACCCGGCAGCTGCTTCCGTAAAATGTCTGCTGATAGCCGCCGCCATCATCGGTGTTCACGATTGTCGCCCAGCGATCCTGAGGTGTGACGACATTGTCTTGCAGTGCGATGACGTCGTAGCCATCGCTCTGACGATCGGTTGTGCCGTAGAGGTTGAACGAATTGAACACCGTCGGCGCGCCAACGACGTTTCCCTGATAACCACGATAGTCAAACGTGTTGACGATCCAGGTCTTGCCGTCGAGAGGATCGAATACCGGGAACGCGTCGCGCTGTTGATAGCCGAACTGCTCGATGTTGTGGTACGGGAGCGGATCGCCGACTTTGAGCTTTCTTATGCCGACCGCGCATTGGTTGTAAGGATCTTCCGTTGTCGGCTGGTTTTGCGCATCGACGCAGACGCTCTTGACGAGCCAAGTCATCGGATCGGTCGCCAGTAACTGGCTCACGTCGGCACCGCTCGCCCAGGCGCCCCTCGCTACCGTCGCAACCACCGCAATAATCGCAAAAAAGCCTGCGCGCATATGCGGGCCTCCCTATGCGGCTGCACCGACTTTCGTTAACTTCTATAAGCCCGCCATTGAACACCGAAATCGGGTGTGTGTTCCAGCCGCCGGATTGGGCCAATGCCGCTGGCCGCGCCAAACCTGCGAGACCGCACACTACGTTGCCGCTTCCAGTCGAACCGCCTGACCCGAAAAATCGCATAACCCTCTCGAGGCACCGATGGTCGAACCAGCCGCAGTCTCCCTCAGCCCCGAAACCGTGCTGGCGCAGATGAAGCAGAACGGCGTCACCGACATCGTCTGGCTGCCCGACAGCGAGACGAACTGGCTCTATCTCTTGATGCAATCGGAGCCGTCCTTGCGCCTCGTCGGGGTCAGCCGCGAGGGGCATGCCATGTCGATCGCGGCCGGCCTCTTTGCCGGCGGCAAGAAGCCGATGATTCTGATACAGAACACCGGCATGATGGAGTCGGGCGACTCGATCCGCGGCTGGCTCCTGAGCCTCAATGTCCCGGTCGTCATGATGGTCGGCTATCGCGGCTGGACCCGCCACGGCGTCACGACGGACACGGCGGCGACCTACACCGAGCGTTTCCTGATGGCGTTCGGCCTCAACTACTACCTCGTCGAAAGCGATGCCGATGCCGGCCGCATCACAACCGCCTTCGAGGAAGCCGAGAAAACCCGCCGGCCGGTCGTCGTCTTGGTCGGCGACGAATATCACGGCTTCAACCGCTGACCGGAGGGCACCCGAAAATGATGCGCATTGCCGAAGCGCTCGAAGCCTTCCGCCCCTTGCGTGGCGACGCCCTCGTCGTGCCGGGCCGCGGCGGCCGCTACTGGATCGAGCAGACCGATAATGAGAAGCTCGACGCGCCGCTCGGCGATCCGGCCATGGGCGGCCATGCCGGGTTTGGCCTCGGCCTCGCGCTCGCCCGCCCCGAGCGCAAAACCGTGCTGTTCGATTCCGAGGGCGACATCCTGATGAGCCTCGGCATGCTCGCGACGATTGCCGAGCAGGCGCCCGCCAACTTCTATCATTTCCTGCTCGACAACGAGTGCTACGCCACGACCGGCGGCCAGCCCGTGCCGAACGCGAAGAAAATCGCTTATGACAAGCTCGCTCTCGCCTCCGGTTATCGGCGCGCGCACGCGTTCGAGGAGATCGGCGATTTCGCGCGCGAGCTGCCTGCCATTCTCGGCCGCCCCGGGCCGGTCTTTGTCTGGCTGAAGGTCTATCCCGAGGTCGAGAACGAGCCGATCGGCCGCCGCCGGCGCTGGCAGACCCGTTCGCGCGAGCAGGTCATGCAGGATCTCCGCGGCGGTTTGGGTATCGCGCGATGAAGGCAAACGGCGCCGCGGCTAAAGGCCGCAAAATCGACGCGGGCACGTTCGATTTTATCGTGACCGGCGCGGGATCCGCCGGCTGCTGCGTCGCCGCCCGGCTCAGTGAGAACGGCCGCTACCGCGTGCTATTGCTAGAAGCCGGCGGCGAGGACCGCTATTGGTGGATCCATGTGCCGGTCGGCTATTCGCGGCTCTTTGCCAATCCCTCGGTCAATTGGATGTTCGAGAGCGAGCCCGAGCCGGAGCTCGAAGGCCGCAGCATGTACCAGCCGCGCGGCAAGGTCTTGGGCGGCACCAGCTCGATCAACGGCATGGTGTATATGCGCGGCAATCCGGCCGATTACGATCTCTGGCGGCAGCGCGGCTGCGCCGGCTGGGATTGGGACAGTGTCCTGCCCTATTTCAAAAAAGCCGAGGACCAGGAGCGCGGCCCCAGCCCAACCCATGGCGCGGGCGGGCCGCTCCGCGTCGTCGACCAGCCGATCCGCTGGGAACTGGCCGATGCCTTTATCGATGCCGGAGTCCAGGCGGGGCTGCCGCGCAACGACGATTTCAACGATGGCGAGCAGGAGGGCGCCGGCCCCTTTCAGAGCACGACCAACCGCAAGCGGCGCTGGAGCACGGCGCGCGCCTACCTGCACGAGGCGCGCCGCCGTCCGAACTTGGCGATCCAGACCAACGCGCATGCGACGCGGGTCGTTATCGAAAACGGCCGGGCGAGCGGTGTCGAGTTTCTGTGCAACGGCGTCCCGCATGTCGCGCGGGCACGTGGCGAGGTCGTCGTGTGCGGAGGCGTTTACGGTTCGCCGCAGCTGCTGCAATTGTCAGGGCTCGGCCCGGCGGAAAACTTGCAGCGACACGGGGTGCCTGTCCTACGCGACATGCCGGGCGTCGGCGACGATCTGCAGGACCATTTCTACGTCCGCCTCGCCTTCCGCTGCACAAAGCCGATCACGCTCAACGACATCGCCAACAATCCGGTCCGCAAGCTCCTCGCCGGGATGCAATACGTGTTTTTCAAAAGCGGGCCACTGACCAGCAGCGGCATCTGCGCTGGCGCCTTCGCCCGTAGCGACCCGCGTCTCGAGCGGCCAGACCTCCAGTTCAATTTCAGCGTCTGGAGCTTTGCCGAGCGCAACCGCATCGGCGCCGTGCCGCACCCCTTCCCGGGCTTTACGGTCAGCGCTGTGCATCTGCGGCCCGACGCACGCGGCACGGTACGGCTCAAGAGTCCCGACCCGCTCGCCGCCCCTTCGATCCGCTTCAATTTTTTGAAGACCCGTTACGACATCGACGCGCTGACCGCCGGCATGCGCCTCGCGCGCAACATCATCCGGCAGCCCGCCCTGGCGCCCTATGTCGCTGAGGAGCTGGTGCCCGGCCCCGCCGTCGAGAGTGACGCCGATTTCGAGGCCGCGATCCGCCGCTACGGCATCTCAAATCTGCACCCTGTGGGCACCTGCCATATGGGCGCCGACGAGTGGGCGGTGTGTGATCCGCGGCTCCGGGTCCACAGCATCGGCGGGTTGCGGGTCGCCGACGCCTCGATCATGCCGTCGGTGCCGGCCGGCAACACCAACGCGCCGTCGATCATGATCGGCGAAAAGGCCTCCGACATGATCCTGGAAGACGCCCGGGCCGCTTAGCCCCTCCCGCACTCCCCGGCTCGACAGCCATGCATCCAGATCGTACCCGATTTGTTCTTGACAAAATCGAAACGCGATGTATATTGCGCAAGATTGCGTGTCAACATAGTCCAGAGCCCTGGTTCTTGATCCGAGCTCCCGGATAATTGGTTGCGGTTTTGGCCCTGATATTTTCCTGTTACTGCCCTGTTAATTTGCTGTTTGCCGCTCCCTTTTTCGAGCGAGAGAGAACCGAAACATCAGAAATTCCAATGGCATAAGAGGCATGACGTCGAATCCGGAGGCAAAATCGGGGGAAAACAGCGGGACTCGGTCGCTGCCCCACCAGAAGCGGCTCGCCGATCCATTGCCTTTCGGACCGGCGCGCAGCCGCGCTGGGCTGAGCCGGTTACCGAGAAGTCCGCCTTGCCTTGCGCTAGCGCCGGCGCGGTCGCGCTACGATATACTGCCGCCAGTACGTAGGGAGGCTTGACGTGCTCCAGGGCCGGCGCATCCTATTGATCATCTCGGGCGGCATCGCCGCCTATAAGAGCCTGGAGCTGATCCGCCTGTTGCGCGGACAGGGGGCGGCGGTGCGCTGCGTGATGACCGAAGCGGCGCGTCAGTTCATCACCCCGCTCTCCGTTGCTTCGCTCAGCGAGGACAAGGTCTATGGCGATCTCTGGTCGCTGACCGATGAGAGCGAGATGGGCCACATCCGCCTGTCGCGTGAGGCCGATCTCCTCCTCGTCGCGCCGGCAACGGCCGATCTGATCGCGCGCATGGCGGCCGGCATTGCCAACGATCTCGCCTCGACGACGCTCCTCGCCTCCGACAAGCCGGTCGTCATCGCGCCGGCGATGAATGCGATGATGTGGACGCACCCAGCGACCCAGGCCAATCTGGCGACATTGGCCTCGCGCGGCATTGGCCGCATCGGGCCCGCCGCCGGCGATCTCGCCTGCGGCGAAGTCGGTTTCGGGCGCATGTCGGAGCCGGCCGAGATCGTCGCCGAGATCAGCCGGCTTCTGGCGAAGGATCGGCGTCTCAGCGGCCGCCGGGCCTTGGTGACCAGCGGCCCGACCCGCGAGCCGATCGACCCCGTGCGCTACATCTCAAACCATTCCTCGGGCAAGCAAGGCCATGCGATCGCCGCGGCGCTTGCCGCGCTCGGCGCCGAAACGGTCCTCGTTTCCGGCCCGACCAACGAACCGACCCCGCCCGGGGTCAAGCTGATCCCGGTCGAGACCGCCTCCGAAATGCTCGCCGCGAGCGAAGCCGCCTTGCCGCTCGATGTTGCGATTATGGCTGCGGCGGTCTCCGACTGGCGCATCGCGAGCGCCAGCGCCCAGAAACTGAAAAAGAACGGGAAGGGTCCGCCGAACCTCCGCCTCCTCGAAAACCCCGACATCCTCGCGACGATCGCCGGGCGCAGCAACGACCGGCCGGCGCTCGTCATCGGCTTTGCCGCCGAGACTGAAAACGTCATCGCCAATGCCCGGTCGAAGCGCCAGCGCAAGGGCTGCGATTGGATCGTCGCGAACGACGTGTCGCCCGGCACGGGCACCTTCGGCGGCGAGCGGAACACGGTCCACCTCGTGGACGGCGACACGGTCGAGGATTGGCCGGCGATGACAAAGCGCGAGGTCGCCGAGCGGCTCGCCGAGCGCATCGCCGCAGCGCTCTCTCCAGATGTCGCCGGCGCGCCCGCCTCGCCCCGCGTTCCCGGAGCGGACCATTAGCAGCGCTTTGCATTCGATCGAACTGAAGATCCTCGATCCGCGGCTGCCCGGCTGGGGTTTTCCGCATTACGGGTCGGAGCTGGCCGCCGGTCTCGACCTCCATGCCTGCCTCGAGGAGCCGCTGTTGCTGAAGCCGCAGCAGCCGGCGGCACTGATCTCGGCCGGTATCGCATTCCGCATCGGCAACCGGGAATGGTGCGCGCTCGTCCTGCCGCGCTCCGGCCGCGGTCATCGCGACGGGCTCGTACTGGGCAACGCCATCGGTCTGATCGACGCCGATTACGAGGGAACCTGTTTCGTCTCTGCGTGGAACCGCAACCCGCTGCGAGCGGATCATCGCGAACAAGGCATCCTGATCAAGCCCGGCGACCGCATCGCCCAGCTCGTCTTTACCCGCGTGGCGCGGCCGCAATTCAGCGTCGTGACCGAATTCTCCCAGTCCGGCGGGCGCCAGGCTGGCGGTTTCGGATCGACCGGCCGATGATCGGCCGCGTTGCCCGAACATCGGTTCGGGGCCACATCTGACGGCATTGGCGCCACCCGGATCCGCACGGTCATGGAACTCAACGAAGAGCAGTTTCAGCGATATGCCCGCCACCTGATCCTCGACGAGGTCGGCGAGGAGGGGCAGGAAAAGCTGCTCGCTTCGCGCGTGCTGGTGGTCGGCGCCGGCGGGCTCGGCTCTCCGATGCTGCTCTATCTCGCCGCCGCCGGCGTCGGCACAATCGGCATCATCGACAACGACCGGGTCGATCTCGCCAATCTGCAGCGCCAGATCGTGCATGCCACCGAGCGCGTCGGCAGCCTCAAAGTCGACAGCGCGCGGACAAGCCTC
>Ga0310810_10007352_pt1 | contig 12561 bp, 15 predicted proteins | sample NCmetagenome_FD_207641 | JGI IMG/M metagenome (GOLD analysis project Ga0310810, IMG submission 207641) | Soil microbial communities from experimental microcosm in Duke University, North Carolina, United States - NC | ecosystem: Engineered > Artificial ecosystem > Soil microcosm > Unclassified ... | reverse complement strand
TTCATCCCGCCGGCGCCCGACCAGCTCTGGACGTCGGCGGCGCTCGCCGGGCCGAACGCGCCGAGGTAGCGGCGCACGAGCGCCGCGGGATCGGCGTCGGCGGCGATGGGGGCCTCGAGCCACTCCTCGGCGAGCGCGAAATCGGCGACGCGCGCAAAGCCCCAGCGCTCCTCCTCCGCCGGCACCATGACGAGCGGCAGCAGCGTGCGCACCGCGTAGCCGAGCGCGCGGTCGTTGACGTCGGGGAACTGCTCCTGCAGCGCCGCGCGGATCGCGTCGAATCCCAGCGGGTTGGCGGCGAGCAGGACCTGCTCGACGTCCAGGCCCTCCGAGCGCGCGCCGAGGACGCGCTTGGCGACGGACATCGGCGGCTGCAGCGACATCCGCAGGGCGGCGTAGTCGGCGGCCGTCATGAGGTGCAGCGTCGAGCGCATGAGCGTCGCGCGGACGATCTCGCGCGCGAGCAGCGCCGTTCGCAGTTGCTCCGTCTCGAAGCCGGCGACGCGCGTCCACAGCCCGAGGTACGGGTGCTTGGGCTCCTGCGCCTGCAGGCCCGCGAGCCGCTGGACGGCCTCCGCCGCCCCGACCTCCTCGCGCGCGAGCAGCAGCTGGCGCGCGAGCGTCGCGCGGTTGAGCTGCGTGGCGGTGAGCGTCTGCGTCATGCGCCGTCAGCGCAGCTCGTCGGCCAGCAGGTCCATGAGCAGCCCGTCGTGCCAGGCGCCGTCGGGGCCGCGCTCGTATTCCCGCATGACGCCGACGGGTCGGAAGCCGAGCGACGCGTAGGCCTTGATCGCGCGGGCGTTGGCGGCCGCGGGGTCGATCGTCAGGCGGTGATGGCCGCGCTCGCCGATGAGCCAGCGCGCGGCGAGGCGCAGCGCGATGGGCCCGAGGCCCACGCCCTGGTGCTCGGACGTCAGGAGGATGTCCAGGCCCGCGTGGTGGTAGTCGGGCTCGAGCTCCTCGGTGAAGCCGAGCCAGCCCGCGAGCGCGCCGTCGACCTCGATCGCGAAGGCGAGCTCGTCGCGCGCCTCCTCGGCGAACGCCGCCGCGCTGCGACTGTCGGACTCCTCCGAGCCCCACCACTCCCGCACCCCCGGCTCCTCGGCCATCGCCGACAGTGCCTCGGCGTCGCCCTCCGCCAGCGGGCGCAGCGTGACCCGGCCGTCGCGCAGCGTCGGCAGCATCAGCTCTCCTTCGTGCTCGGCTCCGGCTCCGGCTCGCCGGACATCCGCTTCAGGGCCCTGACCGACTCGCGATCGACGGCCTCCTTCATCGCGATGCCGAAGACGGCGACGAGCGACTCCAGCGCGAGCGGGTGCATCCGCTCGAGCGCCGCCTGCACGTCGGGCCAGCCCTCGGCCGGGCGGCCGGCCTCCTCGAACGGCGTCCACTTCGTCTCGAGGAAGACGTCGACGTAGATGTCGGCGATCCGGTCGGCCTGGTCGCGTACGGCGGCGAGGATCTCCAGCGAGCGCTCGAGCGGGATCCCGAGCGACAGCAGCTCGCGGCCGGCGCGCGCCAGGCGCGGGCTCGGCAGCTGGAAGCGGCCGTCGGGGAGCTGGCGCACGAGCCCGAGCGACAGCGACTTCAGCAGGAGCGAGGGATCCGCCGTGCCCCACTCGGCGATGAGCTCGGCGACGCCCATCGTCGCCGGCTCCTCGGTGCCGAACGGCTGCGCGAGCGCGTGCTTGAAGCGCAGGACCTCGCTGCTGGAGCCGCCGGCGTTGTCCAGCAGGCGGCGGATGAGGTCGAGGTTGAAGCCCTCGGCCTGGAGCTCCTGGATGAGCTCCAGGCGCGCGATGTGGTCGGCGCCGTAGTACCCGGTGCGCCCGCGGACCTCGGGCGGCGGCAGCAGCCCGCGCGACTGGTGGGCGCGGATGTTGCGCACGGTCATCCCGATCCGGCGCGCCAGCTCGTCGATCGTCAGCTTGTCGTCATCATCCGGTGTCACGGTCTGGGATGACCATACGGATTACGCGGCGATCCGTCCGAACGTCGCATTGACAGCCCCGAGCAGGCAGAGTCTGATAGCCCGATGTCCCCGGTCGTCCCACACTTCGAGATCCTGGATGAGCGGACGGCGGAGGGCGTCGACGTCGTGAAGGTCCGCGGCGAGATCCACCTCTCGACGGCGCCGCGCTTCCGCCAGCACCTCGAGACGATCATCGACAGCGGCGACGGCTGGCTCGTGCTCGATCTCGGCGCCGTCGAGTTCATCGACTCGACGGGACTCAGCGTCCTGCTCGGCGCCCTGCGCCAAGTCTCCCAGCAGAAGGGCCACATGGCGCTCGTCTGCAAGAACCCGACCGTGCTGCGGCTCTTCGAGATCACGAGCCTCGACAAGACGTTCGAGATCCACGCCGACCGCGCCGCCGCGATCGCGAGCGTCGCGGCGAACTAGGCGCCGGGCGCCGGCAGGCCCGCCGGGGCCCCGCAGGCGACGAGCGCCTCCGGGAAGACGACCGAGCCGTCGTCGCGCTGGCCGTTCTCCAGCAGCGCGATGATCGTCCGGCCGACCGCGACGGCCGTGCCGTTGAGCGTGTGCAGCGTCTCGGGCTTGGCGCCTTCGGCGCGCATCCGGATGTCCAGGCGGCGGGCCTGGAAGTCGGTCGTGTTCGATGTCGACGTGAGCTCGCGGTAGCGCTGCTGGCCCGGCAGCCAGGCCTCGATGTCGTACTTCTTCGCCGCGCTCGCGCCGAGATCGTCGACGGCGATGTTCACGACGCGGTAGGGGATCTCCAGCTCGGACATGATCTCCTCCTCGATCGCCAGCAGCCGCTCGTGCTCCTCGCTGCTGCGGTCGGGCGCGACGAACGAGAACATCTCGACCTTGTCGAACTGGTGGACGCGGAAGATCCCGCGGGTGTCCTTGCCGGCGGTGCCGGCTTCGCGCCGGAAGCACGGCGAGAAGCCCGCGTAGCGCAGCGGCAGGTCGGCGGCGTCGAGGATCTCGCCCGCGTGCAGCGACGCGAGCGCGACCTCGCTCGTGCCCGCGAGGTAGAGGTCGTCGGCGGGCAGGTGGTAGATCTGCTGCTCGGTGTCGGGCAGAAACCCCGTGCCGTAGAGCGCCTGCTCGCGCACGAGCACCGGCGGGATGACGGGCTCGAAGCCGTGGCCCTGGAGCTTGCGCAGCGTCCACTGGACGAGCGCGAGCTCGAGCATGACGAGGTCGCCGCGCAGATAGGCGAAGCGCGCGCCCGACAACCGCGCGCCGCGCTCCATGTCGATGCGGTCGCCGGCGAGCTCGAGGTGGTCGCGGCCCTCCGGGCGCCCCGCGCCGACCGTGCGCAGCACCGTGTCGGCGGGCGCCGCCGTCGGATCGGGGAGGTTCGGGAGCGTCTGCAGGAGCGCCTGCAGCTCGGCATCGGCCTGCCGGGCGTCCTCGCCGCGGGCCTTGACCTCGGCCGAGAGCTCCTTCAACCGCGCGAGCCGGTCGCCGACGTCGCGCCCCTCGCGCTTGCCGGCCGCGACCTCCTCGCTGGCCGCCTTCTGCTCGGCGCGCAGCGCCTCGGAGGCCTGCGTCGCGTCGCGCCAGCGGCGGTCGAGGTCGAGCACCGCGTCGATGCGCTCGGCGGTGTCGCCGCCGCGGCGCGCGAGCGCCGCCCGCACCGCGTCGGGCTCGCGGCGGATCAGCCTGAGGTCGAGCATGCCGGCACCGTCCCCGGGCCGGCCGCTATCCGCCGGTCGCGGACTTCTTGCCGGCGTACTTCGCGACGAAGTCGGCGACCTGCTGCGCCTCGTGGCCGGTGACGATGTTCTCGGGCATGATCGCGCCGGAGAACCCGCCGTTGGCGATCGCGAAGAGGACGTCCGGGGGCGTCTCCTTGCGGGAGTCGAGGTTCGGGCCGTCGACGTTCTCGCGGTCGGAGACATCGGTCGCCGAGCCCTGCGTCCCGGCGACGCTCAGCGTGTGGCAGGCCCCGCAGCGGGCCGCGAAGATGACCGCGCCCGCATGGTCGGGATCGGACTTCGGAACGGACACGCTCTCGGAGCCGCAGCCGGACGCGATGAGCGCCACGGCGGCGAGACTGGCGGCGATGACGAGGCGGCGGGCCATGGGCGGCGCAGATGATACGGAACAATCCCCCGGGCGATGTCTCGCCTGACCCCCAGCGCCGCCGCGCTCAGCGCCGCCCTCCTCGTCCTCGCCGGCTGTGGCGGTGCCGGCACGTTCCGCACCGACCGGCCGCAGCTGAAGCTCACGCTCGACGAGTACCGGATCGTCCCGCAGGACATCGTCGTCAAGCCCGGGCGGCTGAAGTTCGTCGTCCGCAACGCCGGCCGGCTCACGCACAACCTCGTGATCCAGATCCCGCCGAAGAAGGCCGGCGACCCGCCCGAGCCCGTCCCCGGTGGCCGGGTCGACACGATGCAGCCCGGCCAGACCGCCGCGCCGATCAAGGTGACGCTCGCGCCCGGCGAGTACCGGCTCGTCTGCACGATCGCCAACCACGACGACCTCGGCCAGTTCGGGACGCTGAAGGTGCAGCCGTGACGACGGCCGCGGACGCGCAGCGCGCGTTCCGCGACACGATCGGCCACTTCGCCAGCGGCGTGACGATCGTCACCACGACCGGGCCCGACGGGCCCGCGGGCATGACGACGAACGCCGTGACGTCGCTGTCGCTGGACCCCCTGCTGCTGCTCGTCTGCTTCGAGCTGCGCTCGCGGACGCTCGCGGTCGTGCGCGCCTCCGAGCGCTTCGCGGTGAACGTCCTGCGCGACGGCGACGAGGAGCTCGCCGCGGTCTTCGCCTCCAAGCGCGTCGCGCGCGAGAAGTTCGAGAGCGTCACGCACGCCGAGACCCACGGCGTGCCGGTGCTCGACGGCGCGCTCGCCTGGATCGCCTGCGAGCTGCGCGAGCTGCACCCCGGCGGCGACCACGTCATCGGGATCGGCGAGGTCATCGGGATGGGCACCGGCGAGGAGCGCGATCCGCTCGTGTACTACCGCGGGCACTACACGACCATCGTTCAGCGCTGAACGCGCCATCCGTCACTAGGATGCGCTGCGTCGGGGAAGCCTGGGGTCCAGCCCGTCGCGCTCATGTCATCGGAGGTTTCATGCCCGGTCCACGACGTCTTCTCGCCGCTGGATGCGTGTTCGCGGCCGCGGGCGGCCTCGCCGCCGACGCGAGCGCCGCGACGATCTCCACGACGATCCCCTGCGTGCGCAACATCGGCATCCCCGGCGCGCTGACGCTGCCGATCGTCGCCGCCGGCTTCGCCCCGAACTCGTCGGTGACCGTCCGCACGGCGACGGCCTCGGACCCGACGACACGGACGCTCACGACGATCAAGGCCGACGCCAACGGCTCCATCACGACCCGCATCGATCCGCCGCCCCTGCACTCCGCCACGACGTTCGAGCAGGCGTTCACGCTCGCGGCAATCGACAACGCGAGCCCCGCGAACATCGCGACGACGACGTTCCGCCAGGTCCGCTTCGGCTTCGACGCACAGCCGAGCACCGGGCGCCCGACGCGCAAGGTGACCTACACGGCCCGCGGCTACCTCCCGGGCAAGCCGGTCTTCGCGCACTTCCGCTTCAAGGGCAGCACCCGCCGCGACGTCCTGCTCGGGGTCGCCGACTCGCCCTGCGGGATCGTGTCCAAGCGCATGCGCCTGCTGCCGACGAAGACGCGCTTCGGCACGTGGACGGTCTACATGGACCAGGAGCGCCACTACTCCAAGAAGACGCTCCTGCAGGCCAAGGGCTCGCTGTCGATCGCCCGCACGCGCTGACCGCGCGCGCCCAGACTGCTCACACGATCAGCGCGGCGCGCAGCGCGAGAACCGCGACGACGAGCGCGGCGAGCGTCGTGATGCCGATCTCGCGGCGCACGATCGCGAGCACGACGGAGCGCTGCTCGGCCTCGGGCAGCTCGCCCACGGCCTGGGCGTCGGGGATCTCGCGATTCTCGAGCACCTGCTCGGCCGAGACGATCCGCAGCTGCTCGGCGACGAAGCCGATCGCGATCGGCAGCAGGGCGTAGAGCCAGTACAGCCGGTCGCCCGGGCGGTAGCCCGTGATCGCCAGCACGCCGGCGACGGCGGCCTGCCCGACGGCCACCGCCTGCCCCGCGCGCAGCAGCGGCCAGATCGGGCCCTCGGGGCGCACCTGCCACCAGCGCAGCCCGGCGAACGCGGCCGCCACGCCGTTGACCGCGAGCGTCAAAAGCGCCGCGTACTCGGCGATCGTCCGCGCGCTCACGGGCGGCCCGGCGCTGGGAGCGGGTGAGACATAGCTGATAGAAAGACATCCGTGCTCAAGAGCTACCTCCCGGCGGTCGTCTTTCTCGTCCTCGGGACCGTCGTCGCCCTGGCGTTCGCGGTGCTCAACAAGCTCTTCGGGCCGACGCGCAAGATCCCGAACAAGACCGATCCGTACGAGTGCGGCCTGCCCTCCGAGATCCAGCAGGGATTCCGCTTCGGGATCAGCTTCTACCTCATCGCGATGCTGTTCATCCTGTTCGACATCGAGGTCATCTTCCTCTATCCCGTCGCGATCCAGCTGCGCGCGTTCGGGACCTTCGCGCTCGTCGAGATCATCGTCTTCATCGGGCTGCTGATGGCGGCGCTCGCCTACGTCTGGCGCCGGGGGGCACTCGAATGGCGGTGAAGCGCGAGAAGCTCGTTGCACCCGATGGCTCGGACCTCTCGAGCGCGTCGGAGGACTTCCGCATCCGCCAGCTGCGCTCGCGCGACATGCTGCGCGGCGACCTCGAGGGCGCCGACCTCGAGCAGTACATGCAGGAGCGGGTCCTGACGACGACGATGGACAAGGCCGTCGCCTGGGCGCGCTCCAACGCGCTCTTCCCCGCGACCTTCGGCCTCGCCTGCTGCGCGATCGAGATGATGTCGATCGTCGCCGCCCGCGTCGACGTCGCGCGCTTCGGCTTCGAGGCCTTCCGCGCCTCGCCCCGCCAGGCCGACCTGCTGATCCTCTCCGGCCGCGTCTCGATCAAGATGGCGCCGGTCGTGCGGCGCATCTACGACCAGATGCTCGAGCCCAAGTGGGCCATCGCGATGGGCGCCTGCTCGAGCTCGATGGGCGTCTTCAACAACTACGCGATCGTCCCGGCGGACAAGTTCATGCCGGTCGACGTCCACGTCCCCGGCTGCCCGCCGCGGCCCGAGGCGCTCATGCACGGGATCCTCAAGCTGCGCAAGATGATCCAGGAGGACCCCGACATGGGCTGGCGCGAGGGCTACGGCGCCCGCGGCACCGAGGAGGTCGTCCCGTCCGACGAGCCCCAGGACAACGCGATCAACGTGTTCCGGGGAGGGAACACCGCTGCCTGACGCGGTCGGCCTCGAGCTCCTCGCCGAGGAGCTGCGCGCGGCCGACGAGGCCTCGGTGCTCGGCACGCTGTACTTCCGCGAGAAGGGCCAGATCACCGTCGCCGCGTCCGCGATCCGCCCGACGCTCGAGCACCTGCGCGGCAAGGGCTTCGACGCGCTGATGTCCGTCCACGGCGTCGACTACCACCCCGACGAGCCGCGCCTCGGCGTCCACTACGAGCTGCTGGACATGGGCGCGCTCGACCGCCTGACGGTGAAGGTCCGCGTGCCGCTCGCCGACCCGCACGTGCCCTCCGTGACGCCCGACTGGCCGACGGCCAACCACCAGGAGCGCGAGATCTACGACATGTTCGGCGTGCTCTTCGACGGCCACCCGGACCTGCGCCGGATCCTCATGCCCGAGGACTACGAGGGCCACCCGCAGCGCCGCGACTTCCCGATCGGCGGCGAGCCCGTGATGTTCACGATCGACGAGAGCGACGGGAGGTCGTACGTCAAGTGAGCACCGACGTCACCCGCACCTCGTCGGAGTACCGCCAGATGGAGGAGTCCATCACGATGGCGCCGCTGGAGAAGCTCGGCACCAACGAGCTCGACCAGGAGCTGCTGACGCTGAACATGGGGCCCCACCACCCCGCGACGCACGGGGTGCTGCGCCTGCTCGTGACGCTCGACGGCGAGATCGTCCGCGATCTGAAGCCGATCATCGGCTACGTCCACACCGGCATCGAGAAGACGGCCGAGGACAAGAGCTACTGGAAGGTCATCCCGGTCGTCGAGCGGATGGACTACCTCGCCTACTACTTCAACGCGATGGCCTTCTGCGGCGCGACGGAGACGCTGCTCGAGGTCGAGGTGCCGCCGCGGGCCCAGTACCTGCGCGTCATCCACATGGAGCTCAACCGGATCATGAGCCACCTCGTGTGGCTCGGGACGAGCGCGCTGGACCTCGGCGCGATGTCGATGTTCTGGTACTGCTTCCGCGAGCGCGAGATCATCCTCGACCTCTTCGAGCAGAGCTCCGGCCAGCGCATGCACACGCGCTACTTCCAGGTCGGCGGCGTCGCGGAGGACATCCCGCCCGGCTGGGCCGAGAAGTGCCGCGAGTTCACGGCCGTCATGCCCGAGCGCGTCGACCAGTACAACGACCTGCTCGCGAACAACGAGATCGTCCTGCAGCGCCTGCGCGGCGTCTGCCCGCTGGCCGAGTCCGAGCTGCTCAAGCTCGGCGTGACCGGCCCGCTGCTGCGCGCCGCCGGCAACCCGTGGGACCTGCGCAAGGCCATGCCCTACAGCTCCTACGACCACTTCGACTTCAAGATCCCGGTCGGCACCGAGGGCGACAACTGGGACCGCTTCGCCGTCCGCGTCCAGGAGATGAAGGAGTCGGTGAAGATCATCGACCAGGCGCTCGACGGCCTGCCCGGGGGCGCCTGGATCACCGACGACCGCAAGGTCGCGCTGCCGCCGCGCCACGAGCTCGCGACGTCGATGGAGGCGCTGATCCACCACTTCAAGCTCGTGACCGAGGGCTTCCGCGTCCCGCCGGGCGAGGTCTACTTCCCGATCGAGTCCCCGCGCGGCGAGCTCGCCTGCTTCGTGCGCTCCGACGGCTCCTCCAAGCCCGCGCGCGTGCACATGCGCGACCCCTCGTTCGTCAACCTCCAGGCGACCGCCCCGATGACGGAGGGCTCCTACATCGCCGACCTCATCGCGACGCTCGCGATGCTCGACCCGGTGCTCGGGGGGATCGACCGGTGATCGGGCGCCGCAAGAAGGCCGCGCCCGCGCCCGAGCCCGTCCTCGCCGCCGGCGACAAGCGCCTGCCGGAGGTCCCCGCGATCGCGCAGCGCACGGTCCCGCGCTTCGGCCACGGCTCGCGCGTGCCGGGCTGGGACGACGCCGTCGACCTCACGAAGGACCCCGCCGAGATCCCGGACCCCGCGACGACGCCGGTCCCGGCCGCGCTGCGCGCCGAGATCGAGGCCCACATGGCGAAGTACCCGGACTTCCGCAGCGCCGCGATCCCCGCGCTCGCCGCCGCCCAGCGCCATCACGGCTGGTGCTCGCCGGAGGCGATCGAGCAGGCCGCCTGCGTCATGCGCCTGACGCCCGGCTACCTCGTCTCCGTCGCGTCGTTCTACGACATGCTCGAGACGCGCCCCGTGGGCCGCCAGCGCATCTATGTCTGCACGAACATCTCCTGCTCGCTGTGCGGCGCCGACGCGCTGCTCGCGCGCCTGCAGGAGGAGACGGCCGGCGACCCGGACTTCAACGTCCGCGGCTTCGAGTGCCTCGGCGCCTGCGACATCGCGCCGATGGCCTCCGTCAACGACGTCTACGTCGGGCCCGTGACGCTCGACGACGTCCCGGCGCTCGTCGGCCAGATCCGCGAGGGCCTGCCGCCGCTGCCCAACAAGCAGCTGCGCCGGCGTAAGTCGACCGACCCGAATGCAACGTCGCCCGAAGGGAGGAACTTGTGACGACCGAAGGGCGAAACAGCCAATCATGAGCACGACGATCCTCTTCAAGGACATCGACGAGAACGGCCTGCACACGATCGACGTCTACCGCCGGCGCGGCGGCTACGACGCGCTGCGCAAGGTCCTGACGTCGATGACGCCCGCCGAGGTCACCGACGAGCTCATGGCCTCCGGCCTGCGCGGCCGCGGCGGGGCCGGCTTCCCGAGCGGCAAGAAGATCTCCTTCATCCCGAAGGCCGACATCCAGAAGTACCTCGTCTGCAACGCCGACGAGTCCGAGCCGGGCACCTTCAAGGACCGCGAGCTCATGCAGAAGAGCCCGCACATGCTCGTCGAGGGCATCGTCATCGGCGCCTACGCCGCCGGGGCGACGAAGTCCTTCATCTACATCCGCGGCGAGTACGTCGAGCAGGCCGACATCATCGACGCCGCGATCGCCGAGGCCTACGCGGCGGGCTTCCTCGGGGAGAACATCCTCGGCTCGGGCTTCGATCTCTCGCTCGTCCTGCACCGCGGCGCCGGCGCCTACATCTGCGGCGAGGAGACGGGGCTGCTCGACTCGCTGGAGGGCAAGCGCGGCAACCCGCGCCTGAAGCCGCCGTTCCCCGCCAACCAGGGCCTCTACCAGGGCCCGACGGTCATCAACAACGTCGAGACGCTCGCGACGATGCCGCACATCATCCTCATGGGCGGCGCGGAGTACGCGAAGATCGGCACGGAGTCCTCGACGGGCACGAAGCTCGTGTCGGTCAGCGGCAACGTCCGGCGCCCGGGCAACTACGAGGTCGTGCTCGGCACGCCGTCGCGCGAGATCATCTACGACCTCGCGGGCGGCCCGCCCGAGGGCCGCGAGGTGAAGTTCTGGTTCCCCGGCGGCTCGTCGTCGCCGGTGCTGGAGGCCAAGGACCTCGATCTCCCCTACGACTTCAACACGCTCGCGCAGGCCGGCTCCATGCTCGGCTCTGGCGCGATCATCGTCGTCGACGACAGCGTGCCGGTCGTCGACGTCGCGCTGAAGCTCGCGAAGTTCTACCGCCACGAGTCCTGCGGCAAGTGCACGCCGTGCCGCGAGGGGACGCGCTGGACGGTCTCGATGCTCGAGCGCGTCGACGCCGGCCTCGCGACGCCGATGGACCTCGACATCATGGCCTCCGTCCAGGAGCAGATCATCGGCAACTGCCTCTGCGTCCTCGGCGACGCGATGGCGATGCCGATCGGCTCGATGGTCGCGAAGTTCCGCCAGGAGTTCGAGGACCACATCGAGGCCGCACGGGCGCGCAGCGAGCGCGAGCTCGTGCAGGGAGCCGTCGGTGCCTAGGCCCGTCCGGGACACGATCGCCTTCACGATCGACGGCCTCGAGGTCAACGCCCCCGCGGGGCTGATGCTCGTCGACGCCGCGAAGTACGGCGACGTCGAGATCCCGGTCTTCTGCTACGAGCCCAAGCTCGGCCAGCCGGTCGGCGCCTGCCGCATGTGCCTCGTCGAGATCGAGGGCATCCCGAAGCTCCAGACCGCCTGCTCGACGGCCGTGCGCGACGGCATGGTCGTCGTGACGCAGTCCGCGCGCGTCAGGGAGGCCCAGCAGGCCGTCGTCGAGTTCCTGCTCATCAACCACCCGCTCGACTGCCCCGTCTGCGACAAGGGCGGCGAGTGCCCGCTGCAGGACATCTCCTTCGGCTGGGGCGGCGGGCGCTCGCGCTTCATCGAGCCCAAGCGCCACTTCGTCAAGCCGCTGGAGCTCTCGCCGCTCATCGCGATCGACCGCGAGCGCTGCATCCTCTGCTACCGCTGCGTGCGCTTCAGCCAGGAGATCTCCGAGGACTACCAGCTCGTCCTGCAGGAGCGCGGCGCGCACAGCTTCGTCTCGACGTTCGACGGCCACCCGTACGTCGCGCCGTTCAGCGGCAACATCATCGAGCTGTGCCCCGTCGGCGCGCTGACGTCGCAGCCCTACCGCTTCCGCGCGCGGCCGTGGGACATCGAGGGCTCGGGCTCGGTCTGCACGCTGTGCCCGGCGCAGTGCAACGTCGAGTTCACCGTCCGCGACGAGCGCGTGCTGCGCGTGCTGTCGCGCGACCACGACGACGTCGACGACGGCTGGCTCTGCGACAAGGGCCGCTTCGCCTACCAGTCCGTCCACGTCGACCAGCGCGTGACGCACCCGCTGCTGCGCGTCGACGGCGAGCTCGTCCCGGTGAGCTGGGAGCGCGCGCTCGACGCCGCCGCCGAGGGCCTGGACGCGGCCGGCGCCGCGACGGGCGCGATCGCCGGCGGCGAGACGACGAACGAGGAGGGCTTCCTCCTCGCCCACCTCATGCGCGCGGCGCTCGGCTCCGAGAACCTCGACTCGCGTGCCGGCGGGACGCTGTCGCGCGAGCTGCACGCCGCGCTGCACGCGCCGGCGCTGCAGGCGACGGTCCCCGACCTCGAGTTCGCCCACGCCGTGCTCGTCCTGGACTGCGAGCCCGTCGACGACGCCCCGGTGCTCGACCTGCGCATCCGCAAGGGCGTGCGCCGCAACGGCGTCAAGCTCGCCGTCGCGACGAGCCGGCCATCCGCGCTGGATCCCAACGCGACGGCCGTCGCGCGCTTCGCCCCCGGGATGGCCGAGGGCTTCTGCGCCGCGCTGAACGCCGCCCTCGGCGGCGGCGGGGTCGTCGCGGAGCTCGCCGAGGCCGCGGGCGCCGACCCGGTCGCCGTCCAGGCGCTCGCCGACCTGCTCGCCGGCGCCGGCGAGGACGTCGTCATCGTCTACGGCGAGCGGCTGACCAAC
>Ga0310810_10007351_pt1 | contig 12562 bp, 14 predicted proteins | sample NCmetagenome_FD_207641 | JGI IMG/M metagenome (GOLD analysis project Ga0310810, IMG submission 207641) | Soil microbial communities from experimental microcosm in Duke University, North Carolina, United States - NC | ecosystem: Engineered > Artificial ecosystem > Soil microcosm > Unclassified ... | reverse complement strand
CTTGAATTTTTAAAAACTAGACAAACTTGCCGAATCCGAAGATATCCAGATCAGCGTGTCCAGCGGCAACGAGTTCCCTCTGGTAGCGCTCCTCGTCCGCTTCTATTGCATCTAGGAAGCGTTGCCAAAGCGGGGTGAGGTCGCTGGCTAGAAGGCGTTTAGCGCGTTGCCAGAGACTTGTATAGGTGGGGAATAAAGTGGTCATGGGTTGATGCTGCTCCTGTGTATCTACTTGCAAACCTTCAAAAGCCAACAAAGCGATGATTAACTGCTCAAGTTCCTCAAGTTCCGCAATCGTGTAAGCGCGTCTTGGGGGTTGAAACCGTTTCCCCATGCTGTATCCGTCATCTCTTCGGTTGCCTCTTGTAACTCCCCCCGCATCTGACCCATGATGTTGTTCAAGTTTTCCCGCGTTTCAGGGGACAGAGGTACTCCGAGCCGCTCTAGTACTTCATTGGGGTTGAAATTCTGCTTTTTGGCAGTACGGGTAAGAATTTCAGCCGCTATGGTCGAAGCTCCTTCGCCTTTGCGGTTGATTAGGTTGGTCGAGAATGCTGTCAAGTATGCGGTTGCTGCATTTGAGGAATCTTGTAATCCCTCCATTGCATTGAATTCAATCAAGGTCTCTGCTATGCCATCGGTAACAAGGCTGGCGTCTTGCCGTGTCTCTTTGATGGCTTCTGTTTTCTTCTGGGTTAGTGCTGTGGATTCCTTCTTCTTGCGTCCACCACGCTTCTTAGGCTGTGGCTCATCCTCAATCACTGGCAGTTCTTGTGCTTGCTCAATCGGGGGTTCAGCTACAACCTCTTCCTCCGGTTCCAACGAACGAACACTATTGAAAGCATCCTGCTGTTGCTTGAACTCAGCTAATAACGACTCATGCTCACTGGGTACCGTTTCCCAGCCAAGAGCCTCAGGCAACTCCAGGCGCTCGGAGAACATTTCTAAGAGGCGGATCTCTGCAACACCTACGACCTTGGCGGCTTCATCAATCGACTTCTCTACAGAGGTATCCAGAATCATGGTCATTCCTTGCTCTGCTGTGGTGACTTCGGTTTGGGATTTTCTAGCGCGTACCATTTGATTTACTTCCTTTGTTGATTAAGCCGAATTAATAAACTGAATTGATTAAGCGACTTGTGAACCCGTCTCGCACTCAAACGAGTCTCTGGAGAGTGCCTGAGACATCTTGATAGCTGTGGCCTTGACAACCTTGCGATATGGGGTACCGTTCAAATCTGCCTTGATAGTTCTGGCGAGTTTGACTAATTGGCACACGACCCAGCATTGATACTGGCTGAGTGAAAAGCCAGATTGAATTGACCCATCTGGGTTGCGTGGACACTCTTTCAAGTAGTCCGGTATGACCACAGCGATCGTCTCTGCATAGACCTTGACTGTCGATTTGTCGCAGCACATTTGCCTAGCTACTGCTCTCTGTGACCATCGTGTTTTTTGTGGTAACACTTCTTTAACTACTGTTTGCATTTACGTTCCTCAATTCAGGACTCATCCGGATAGCTGTCACCCGATAACCACTGTTGTTTTTGGGGTGGTGGTGACGTAACACCTACAAGCCTTATCTCTGCGTTGTGGTTTCCTCTCACCTACCATCTGTTTTGCTTTCGAGTGGTTGGCGGGTTTGTGGCTATGCCTGCTATATTACACATATATAGAACAAATATGCAACAAATATTGTTAATGAATTGTCAATATTTGGTACAAAGTCAGCTACATCAAGAGCTACACGGATTTATCACAGATTTGGGACAATGACGGAAAATAGGGTAGAGACAATGCAGGAAACAACCAGAATGGCTAAACGAGACGACAGGCTAGTAATCGCGCCGCTAGGAGAGCCTTACGAAGATTTGCTGACTATTGATGCTTTTCTTGCTGGAAATTCTGTTCCACAGCAAGGGAAAAGCTCTCTCAGCGCTTATCTCAAGCAAAAAAAACCTTATATAGAAGAGGGGGTGAGATATTTAGCTAGAAAGCGCGGGATTGAATTCGAGGAGATGTGGAATCTGATTTTGACGGATCAGGTAAATAAACTTAGTCCCGAAGAGTACAAGGAATTGTTAAACAAAAATTCCAGCAAATAAGAACTAGATCGCACCCATGACCAAAATCCACTCAATCACTTATATAGATGGCGCAGTGCTATGCATCTACCACGACCGGATTTGGCAATTTCAGTTTTTGTGTTCAGATGGCGACTTGTACCAGCATGAGCAATGTTTCTACTCTGCTCATGCAGCAGAGAGAGCAGCGAGAGAGTGGATTTCGATTGTTCTTGGATGAGAGATGCAATCGCACTGGCAAATGTTGGGTGCGATCGCATCTTTGATACTCAAGGTAAAGAATCAATCTCTATGTTCGTTATCGACAATTTTTTACCTTACAGAAATGACAGCAGGAAGCAAATCTTCAAAAATCTAATATTCTCCCCACAGAGTCGCTCCTAGTACTACTGTGGTATAGAGAGGAAGGAGCTGACCATGCCAAAGAACCCAGACCCCACGATCATCAAATCCATAAAAATCCCTTTATCGCAGGTAAGGGAGATTGAAAGAATTGCTTCAACAATGGGAATGAAGAGACATCAAATTATGAGACAAGCTATCACCGAGTTCTTGATTAATAGAGGTTTCTCAGAAGTGAAAAAGTCAAGTCAAGCATTTTGACAAACAAAAAATAAGCAGTTTGTCTGCTTGACCTGACTTAGTTTTGTTTTTTCTTATCAAGCCTCATTCCGAAAATTCTTAAGAGCCTGGTCTGAGCAACTACCTCTTAAAAGCTACGGAGTAGAGGGTTCACACAAGGAACTCACCATGCGTGACAACACCCAAAATGGGGGTGGTTCTTCTATTTTAGATCGAACAACCCCCAAACCCTTAGAAACTCGTCAAATTTCCCTCGATCTCCCTTGTACCGACTCGGAGCAACTTGGCTGGGTCGAGTGTGAAAAAGAAAAAAAACTAAAAAAAACCACCCCTCCTCAAACACAAAACAAAGAATCTTTAAAAAAGAGGGTACCCCCGAATAGCTCAAAAAACAAAAAAACTTATGTTTTTGAGCATCTCCACCAATCAGAATCTTTCGCAATATGCGCTCACACATCCGATCGCCAAAACCATTGCCAGAAGGAAAAGAGCAGGAGACGGCGATCAGAATCTTTCTCAATAAGCCAAAAGCGCGATCATACTCAGTCCGAGTTAGATATTTCGCGACCATACTCAGTCCGAGTTAGCAGCGATCGCAAAAAACAAAAATTCTTTATTTTTGAACATCCCCCCTACCTCCAGATTCAGGGTGTCCCGATTCCTGAAAGAGTAGACCCTGCAAGACTTTCCTACATTCTGGTGATTCAGCCGATAGGCGTCCGAGCGTGTGGGGGACAGTACAGCGCAGAGGAAGCGCATGAAATAGCGAGGTTGACCAAAAGCTGGGACTGGCGGCCTGACTCGGATGGTAGGCCGCGATGCTTGGGAAGGCTGGAAGTATTGCTGGATGGCATTTGCAAGCGTTCCGGCTTGGGAAATGAGGCCAGCGAGTCAGGTCATCATTTTAATAAAAAAGATAAAAATGAGGGGGGTGAAGTATGAAAGGCTTTACTCTTCTCAAGCACGGTGACTGCCCGATCTGTAATGGAGCTAGAAAAGATTGCCGCGAGTCCAATGAATCAGGCATGGTGTTTTGCCGTGAAGCCAGCGCTAATCCTACTGGCTTCATCTTTCGAGGTCTTGATAAGTGGGGGTTCGGACTATGGCAGCCATCGGAAGCGGCTGAAGCATTTGCTCAAAAGTCTAAAGAGGAGTGGCAGCAGGAACAAGAGCAGCGGCGGATCGAGAATGAGCAACGGCGGCAAAAACAAATTGCTAGCCAACTGTCAGCGGTGGATCGAAATAAGTTTTACCGGAAGCTTTTAGCTCAGTTACCTGTCGGGCATACCGAACTCTCTGATCTGGAGAATCGAGGCTTCACCTCTGAGCAGATCAAAGCCGATGGGTATAGGTCAATCACCCAATGGCAAAAGGTTCTAGGAGTTTTCCCATCAAACTTGCCTGGAGTACTCCCCAACAGAAATCTCAATTCTCAGCCAGGGTGTATTTTCCCGATCCAAGATGTTAATGGTTTAATTGTTGCTTTAGCAATCCGACTCACGGACGGAAACAATGGACGTTATCGCTGGCTTACTTCTGCAACCAAGAAAAAACGAGATGGTGCAATTCCTCATTTAAACGGAGAATTACCACTAGCTGTCTTTGAGCCAAGTGAGTTGCAGGCAGATGCCATTTGGCTAACCGAAGGAGTCGGCATCAAACCTTCGCTTACTCGCTATCGATTAGGAGTTCCTGTAGTTGGTGCAAGTGGCGGTCTATTTAGCGGTAGTCCTAACACCTGTCAAACTACTTTAGAAAAACTTTCGGAAAAGTATCAGACCAAAAACTTAATTATTGCCATTGATGCTGGCGACATCAAAAATGCTCACGTTTCTCACCGTTGGCAAGGTGAGATAAACTTCCTGCAATCACTGGGGTATCAAATCAAGATTGCTTGGTGGGGTCAAATTGATAAAACTGATCCTGATATTGATGAATTAGATGATTTAAGCAAAATTGAGTTGATTAGCTGTGAGGATTTCTTAGGGAAAGAGACAGCAGAACAAAACAAAAACCCAGACACGAAGAATCAGCCAGAGTCAAAATCTACGCTCTTTGACATCTTAAATCCACCGTTAACCGAACCATTACCAGTCATCTCTTTCAATGATGTTTTAGTCAAGGTTTTGCCGATTCCAGAATCTGTAGCATCAATTTGGTCGCAAGAAGATGAAACTACGAGAAAAAAGAGACGATGGTTTGATAGTGTTCTCAATCGCATCAAAAAAGTATACTCGAAACAGGATAAGAAAGAGAAACAACCTAGATTAGGGTTCGATTGTTTTAATGAACCCAATCCAGAGTTTGAGGAGAAAATTAGACAAGTTCAACGCAAGCTTAGGTCACTTTCTTATGATGCCGACATTGAAACACACGAAAGATACTTACCTGATGATTTAGTTACCCAATTACCTAAATCTGGCTTGATTGGAATCAAAGCTCCAAAAGGGAGTGGAAAAAGTAGATTACTCAAGAAGATTATTGCCTTAGCCAAGAAACTAGGAATTACTGTACTCTCTATCACTCCAAGAATTGCATTAGGTAGAGAACAGGCTGTTAAGTGGGAAATTACCTGGATCGATGATTACGGTGTAATGCAAACTAAGGCAGGAGATACAATAGCGCAAATACAGGAAATAGCAAATAAAAGAGAGAAAGCCAAAAAGAAATTAGCTGAACTACAGCAAACCAATTATCAGCTAAATTGCTTAGGAGAAGACGAAATAGAAAAACTTGAGCAACAGAAAGCTGACTTGAGAATAGAGATCGAGAAATACGGCGAGGAAATAGAAAACATCAATGCATCTTCAATCAAAACATTAGCTTTATGCTGGGATTCTTTGTGGCGAACAAAAGACCGTGACTTGAAAGAGGCTCTAATTGTCATCGACGAAGCCGAATTAGGATTTAAGCACTTTATCAATGGCTCAACTTGCAAGCGCAACCGTCCCTACTTAATACAAACTTTCAAAGAAAAGCTGACTGAATGTTTGATGAGTGGCGGTCGAGTCATCTTAAGTGATGCTGATTTAACTGATTTACCGATTGATTATGTTCGCGAGATACTGCCAATTCCAATTAAGCCATTTATTGTAACGAACGATTACATGGGAGAAGAAACTAGATGGATAGTTGATCTTAGAATTGGCAGTAGAGGCGATACCTTAGACGATTTAATGCAGAGATTGGAAGATGAACAATATATAGCTTTCACCTGTGACTCTCAAGCAGAAGCGGAAGCGCTAGAGGAGCGAATTTTAAAAGAATTCCCTGATGAATTCTGTGCTTTCTTAGATGCTGATGGAAATATCACAGCCGATGCTCAAGCCAGAGAGAAAGCTCTGATTGTTCGGATTGACAGCACGACAAGTGCATCAAAAGCAGGCAAGAATTTTGTCGAGCATCCGAATGAACAGATTTTACATTGGAAGCCACGAATTCTTATTTACACTCCATCAATGGGGGTGGGAGTGAGCATTGATGAAGATACTCAAAGATGGGATGAAGAATTAGAAGAAATGGTGCCTTATTTCGATGTTCTCATTACAGAATTTTTTGGTGTAATTGAACCTTCAGAATGTCGTCAACAAATGGGTAGACCAAGAGCTAATATACCCAGAATTGTTTACGTGAGAGAGTTTAATCGAGCATTAGAAGGATGCTCCTCTTTCTTCCCTGATGAAATTAAGCGCCAAACCTTTAAGTACAGTGAATCAACACTAAGTATCCTCGACATAGCCAAAGGGGTTGCAGGTCAGGAGGCAGATGACGAGCAAATTAGAGAAGAAATGCTTAAATTGGCAAACGATGCTTGGGACAAAGATTCTTGTTGCTGGAAAGAGCCAAGCATTGATTTAGCGGCAAAATTTAAAGCTCGTGAAAACTATTCAAAGTGGAATCTCGCCAATCTACTAAGGGAAGAATTAGAGGATGAAGGTCATACGGTTGTTTCAATTAAAGGAATGAAAACGCATCTAGTAGAGGAAATGTCTGAAATTAAGGAGGAAAAGAAACTAGAGAAAGCGACTTTAGTTTCTCTCTCTTCCGTAATGTTAGATACATCCCACTCTCCCGCAACATTGGATACAGAGGAAGCCAAGAAGGTTTTGTATGCGTTGGGTTCGACGAACGAACAAAGACGAAGCGCTCAAAAGACTCTTTTGCAAGATGAGCTACCAGGGATTGAGTTGACACCAGAGTTTATAAAAAAAGCGGTTGTTGATGATCACCGTCGTTGGCTAAACCAACATCGACTTTTCTGGTATCTCACAAATTTCGAGGCAGTTAAAGAAAAAGATACTGAACAATGGCTGAAATCTCTCAAGAAATTTGTTAAGGGAACTCCGTTTATGAGAGATATTCGGAGCGATTCACCAAAAGTCAAGGCAATACTTGACTCAGGAGTTTTTGAGTTTGTTGATTTGCAAGATTTTGCACGAACTTATCAAGGGGACACTCCAGAAGCCAAGGCATTCCTCAAGAAATGTTTGAAAAATAAAGATGATATCCAGACTGCGCTCAATATCCTGGTTACCAAGAAAACCTCACCTATTGCACTAGCGAACAAGATATTAGGCAAGGTTGGACTGGGATTAGAAAAACTTACGAAATCAAAGACAGATAAACGCTATTGTCTCTCTCTCGATTTGCTCAACGACCCAGATCGAGCAAAAGCACTGAAGGCATTTGACCTGAGATGGCAGATGAGCCAAGACGAGATTGCTCAAAAGATGGCAGAAAAACAAGCTCAGCAAGCCACTAAGCATGAACAACCAATTGAGCAGCCGATTGAGCAGCCGGTTGCCGCATACCAAGATGAGGATGTTCCTTTGGTGGTAGAAAGCCAAGGAGTTACAGGGCAGACTTTGGATCAAGTTACTGAACCAAGTGTTGTAGGGCAGACGTTCGACCAAGTTGTTGAGCAGACCACAGAGCGGACTGGATCAGCTCCGGTTGATGAATTGATCGAGGCATTCCCCTACTGCGATAGCCGCGAAACTTTCGCCGCCGTGATTGAACGCTACTCTGTTGAGGATGTTGACACTGCCATCTTGTACAGTCCACTGCATATCAAGTCACAACTACGGAAGTGGTGGGATGCTATGTGTTTCCCAGTTAAGGATTTCTGGAAGGAAGCCGCGATGGCTACGTGAAAATTTTCAAAACGTTTCTCTCTCGCCAGCAGCTTAGTTTTTTCCTAGTAGTTCAACGAGAAATCAACTACTAGGAAAAATTCTGCACACTCTATTCTTGATACCGACAGTACGATAGAGGTATATCCGATATCAGGAGGTATCGTGGCGGTATCAGAATCCCTAAAATCAGAGCAACTCATAGCAGCTCAGTGCCTTGCTCTAGGCCAATCTCACCGTGTCACCGCTGAAAGGGTGGGAGTCACTAAAGTCACAGTGACTCGGTGGCTTAAGAAGCCTGCTTTCAAGCAGAAGGTAGAAGAATTTAAGCGAGAAATAGAGCAGATTGAGGGAGAATCTTTCAGAGAAGCTGCCAAAGAAGTTGGCGAAGATATTCGTGAGAATGTCAGGAAAATTCTCACTCCTGACGAATTGAAAGCAATGCTTTCAGATATGGCTCTAGATTTGAACTTGAGTCCGATGCTTCGACTAAAAGCAGCAACCCAACTTGGTAAATGGATCGGCTTGGAAGCGCCTAAAGCACCAGCAAAAGAAGAAGTGGATAGTTTCCCAATTCAAGGGTTGGAAGGTATTGAGGATGTGAGCAGCTTGAGTGACGAGGAGCTAAAGAGACTGTATCTCGAAACCTTGGCTGAGAGTTAGAGCCAGGATTGAGGAGCTTGGATCGCTCCAAGTATTTGCAGAACTCAACGATTACATGCTTTGTGCAATTAAAGCATTCGTTTGACATTTTAAACAAACATTTCTTTGATTTCAGCTATTGTGGTTTTTAAATCATCGGAGTGTATCCAGCCAACATAGCCACCAAAAAGCATTTTCCCATTGCTGTCGGCTAGAAATACATGGTCAACTCTTGCTGAATTTTTATAGGTTTTAATAATTGTTCCGTCTTTGAGTTTAAGGTTGGGTGTAGCTTTTTTGAAATGTATTCCGCGATACTGTGTCATTCCTGGCGTGTCCAGCAATTTCTCTATGATTTGAGTACTTACATCAGAAATGTCATTAGCCACTTGAGGCATGTCATTCAAATCTTTTGCCAAATCTTTTGCTAAATCTACTGCTAACTCTACTACTGGCTGCAATGCGTTGAGTCCCAAAAGTTTGCTTAGCATAGTTAAATGAAGTGCCTAAGAACTGAGTAATAGCTGTCTCTGTCCTTTAGTGTCAGGCTTGTATCGTTTCCCCGCTACGGAAAAATCACGGAAGTTGTCTTGGTAAAAGTCAAGTGAAACTCCGTGATTCAACGGATGTGATAATTCCAAAGATGCGATCGCTCATTACCCGACCTATCCCTTCACACTCCAAACCCCCGATATTGCCGCAAGATTCGGGGGTTTCCATGATAGACAAACAAAATTTTCAAACTTTAGTGACCAGTTTTCAATAGGTAAACAAAAGAATCTTCACTGGCTTATTATAAAAATTGGGGGAGTTAATTACACCATTTACTGATGTATTATTCCACCAAAAACGGTTATCTACACTATTGCTAAACTCTAAAGTATGCCAGTTACCGTTTGCGTGTTGAACAGCAACACTTATACTCCAAATATTACCATTTGGCACACCGTGATTTACTGAAAAAAATCCTTGATTATTGGTTGTAGTCGTAACATAACGAGTTATGAAATTATACTGAGTAGATTGAGCGTTAGCTTGCTTAGAGCTAATTCCAATAACTCCAATATTTAACAGGGTTCCTAGAGCTAAAGCAGAAAATATTTGAGATGTGCTATTCATTTTCATTTAACCCCTTTTAATGATTTGCTAATGTTTTAAACATTAACAAGATTAATAACTACCTATATACCCTCGCTAGGTCTGTAGAAAATAACTTTTTTATTAAGTCCAACACTACTTTTCATAAAGATATATATCTTTATGAAAAGTAGTGTTGGCTCATGTATAACTTTCGCTTTTTGTGAAGAAAAATGTCACTAAAGGACAAACATATAGTTATCACTAAACAGGAAGAGTCAATCGACTGGACTGGAATGTCTAATGCCGATCTGTGGTCTACCAAAATCAAAGGAGCATCAGAGGAGAAAATCCGCCGCTGCTTTAATGCGATCGCACTTTACAACGACACAATAGCCACTGGCGACAATGACCGCTTAGCTGTGACCAATCAAGCTCTGAGAGAACTCTCTGGGGTCAATGGTCTGTTAGTTGGGGACTGGCTCAGAAGTCATGCTGATGAGGTGATTAGCCACAACAGCAAGTATGGAATGCAGAACGCGAAAGACCCGCAACGGTTAGACACCTACTACAACAAGCGTCATGGAGCTGAGAAAGTTTCCAAGATACTGAGCTTGGTCAATGAGCAATGCTTGGATGGTGAAGCGTTGAAGTCGCAGAAATAGTCTTCAAATTTAAGCAAAACTCAACATCATAACTTAGCTTGATGTTGAGTTTTAGTCTTCTAGGTTACCTGATGTGTTGTAATTGCTATGGCGAGGATTGTGATAGTTGAATAATGACAGATTGTAAATAAAATATACATAAGTCAAACAGACAAAATTATTTGAGTACGTTAATATGCTGCAAGCAAAGCAATAACTCTCACAAATTTTAGGTGTATTAACGCATCTACTATGGATAAATGATTGAAATATTATGAAAACCTTGTTGATGCAGACAAATTCAGCCGATCAAGCAGCTGGTTTGATTGTAATAGTAGCAACATTTGTTTTTGCAATTATTTTAGCAGGAATAGGTTTTGTTCTTATGAAATCAGGAACTAAACTTGAGAAAAGTGGAATTGAGTTTGCAGGATTTAAGGTTAATTTAGAAACTACAACTGGTGGAATCTGTATAGTTGTTGCTGTATTTTTAGTCATGAATTTTCTCTCAAAATTTTATGGTAAAGGGTAAAAACCAAACAACCCTGTCAAGTCAAATTTCTCAATTAAAGTGAGATGTAGTTTGTCGTTAAAAATTTGAGGATTGATTATGAAAGTAGTGTTGAGTCTAATCCCGGTTTTAGGAATGTTTACTACAGGTGTGCTTGTTTTTGTACCTAAATCAGCATCAGCATATTGTGTTTATAACAAAGCTGCATTTACGGTGAAAGGTGAAGATACTAGAAAAAACAATCTAGGTTTTTTAAATAAATATTGGCAGAAAGAGCTTGAAAAAGACGCAAAAGACTGCTGTCCTGGTGACCATGAGGAATGTCAAGGTGCAACAATACATGTTACTGGAGAACAAAAAAGTTCATGTGAAGCGGCTGTTGATGCTCGTGGATGGATTGTTATCCATTCAATCTCTACTCCAGACGGCATAAAACTAGAATGCAAGGTCAATGAGCCTGTCTAAAGCGAAGCGTTAGCTTTGCTTAATCCTGTGTTCATTCATTGCAATTGCGTGGGGAAACTAATTGAATGGAAACTTAATGAATCTAATCCAGATAGAGCAGTAAGTTATTCTCCCCACTAGCTGGGAAAACTAGTTGAATGAGAACACCCCTTTCAGAAATGGCTGAGAGGGGTTTTGATTTGGCGGCTAGGCTTGCCGCTTCTGGCTAGAGACAATATTGTTGCATCTACATTGTTATCACAGCACTTCAGAACATATCTCGCTCCTTTGGGGATAGATTACCCTGTGGTGAAATAACGTACAATTTGCACCTTTTCCCGCTCCCTCTAGAATCGTCTGTAAGTGGCGGGTGCCTCTCCTCTCGCCGCTAGGAAGCGCTGGAAGCTGCGGAAGTGGGTAGGGTGGAGTATCGGGTCAGATTTGGGGGTAAGCCAGGGAGGAGGGTTAGGCAGAGAGGGTGAGTATATATGCTCAGTTGGCTAGGGGAAGATGGGGGGGACTTGTGCCAGTTGGGGGGTCAAAAATCTCCGGAAAATTTCTGAAAGGCTAAATCGCTGAAAGCCATATAGGGTATGCTTTAGACCTTGGGGACTTGTTGCCTGTTTATATATATAAAAAACTGGGTAGTCCCCATACTACGCACACGTACTGTCACAGTAACGGACTAAGCCAGATTAAGTCAGATTGGGTTGCTGGGGTCAGGGTTAGGAGTCCGGTCGGTGAGGTCATGTTGCTGGTCTGGTCGGATGCCATCGGTCGGGTTAATCGTGTCGGGTCTGTCCGGTCTGGCGAGTTCGGTCTGAAGTTGCGGGGCAGATGTCGGGTCTGAAGTTGCAGGGGCAGAGGTCGGGTTGGGTCACTGGGTCTGGTAGGATGCCTGCCGGTCGGGTTAGCATTTGTAGTAGGGCAGAGGTCGGGTAAGTGCGATCGGGTCTAGTCGCTGGGTCACTGGGTCACTGGGTTGGAGGGTTGCTCGATTGGGCTGATGTTGGGTCGCGCCGGGTCGAGTTATGCTGGGTCGGGTTTGGGTTATTGGGTTGGAAGTTAGGAGCCAGGAGCCAGGAGTCAGGTCGGTCGCTGGGTCGCTGGGTCGCTGGGTCGCTGGGTCAAGTCCGAAAATCAGGCAAAACTGACCGCGATCATGCAAAACAGACTGCGATCAGTCGTTTTGGATTGGGGTCAACTTCGGTCTGAAATCACGAGGGCAGATGTCGGATGATGTCGGTCAGGTTGCGATTAGCTACGCTAGCGCTCTCATGCGATCGGGTGAAATCATCTATGCACAAGTGGGTCTGTGAGGATTGCCGATGTCTGCACAAGTCGGCATTGCATGGATGCAATTATGCCTGTACAAGTATTCTAAGATGCATATATAAGTGGATTAGAATGCATGTACAAGTGGATTAAAATGCATATTCAAGTAGG
>Ga0310810_10007350_pt1 | contig 12563 bp, 12 predicted proteins | sample NCmetagenome_FD_207641 | JGI IMG/M metagenome (GOLD analysis project Ga0310810, IMG submission 207641) | Soil microbial communities from experimental microcosm in Duke University, North Carolina, United States - NC | ecosystem: Engineered > Artificial ecosystem > Soil microcosm > Unclassified ... | reverse complement strand
TGTCGGAGCCAAGGATACCAATGCAGCCGACGCCGCCTCGGCAACCCGGGCCCAACGCCGACCACGACGCGCCGTCCCACCGGGCGATGCCATTGGCGGGGACACTGCCGGCCACGCTGAAGGTTCCGCCGACATAGACATCGTTGCCTTGAAAAGCGAATGCCGAAACGCTGTTGTTTACACCGTTGGCCGGACCGGTACCCAGTGACGACCAACTAGATCCGTCCCATACGGCGACGTTCCCAGCCGGAAGAGTGCCGGCATTCGTAAACATCCCGCCGGCGTGAAGCTGCCCATTGTGCAACTCGAGGGCGAACACGTACGAGTTAAGGTTGTCATAATACCCGAGACCGTCGCCTAATGAATACCAGTTCGTGCCGTCGTAGCGCGCGATGTTCGTGTTGAGTACACCACCCGCGTTAGTGAACGAGCCGCCAACGTAAAGGTTTGTTCCGTCGGACGCCAAAGCGAACGCGGCGCCGGCAAAGCCGATGTTCGACCAATCACTTCCGTTCCACTTCGCCAGGCCCGGCGACGATACACCCCCGGCTCGCGAAAAAATCCCCGCGACGTAAACATCGTTCCGCAGAAAACCGACATCGTAAATGAGGCAGAGCCCACCTGTAAGCTCGCCGATCGCGCTGCTCCAATTGGTGCCGTCGAAGACGTCCACGGCGGTGTTGGTCGCCAGCTGTCCGCCGGCCGCGACGGCGTAGCCGCTGGCGTAGAGCCTGTCTCCATTGAAGCGGAGCGCAAAAACGCGATTCGTCACTCCGGGCAGGCCGAACTGCCTGTCCCAGTGACTGTCACCCGTCGCCGCGCTCAGCGAACCCGCGCCGCAAAGGGCCAGGAAAAGGAGCAACATGCTGGCGCGAGCCAGGCGTTTTAGGGAATGAGGATTTCTGCCCGCGCCAACCATGATATGCATTCTCTGGTTTGTGCCTCTGGAGTCAAGTCTCCTTTCTGGAGTTGACACATCCCATCGGCCGGATTCCGCGAGAAATTTCACGCAACGGTAGCAACAGTCGCAAAGGGGTGGTGATTGCTAGTTTAAAAGGTTGTCGTGAGTGATATGTGAGGCGTGAGACGAGACATTTTCGGGCCGGACTGTGCACGGGTGCTTGACTCGGTTGGAAACGCACGCATACAGTCACAGCGTAAGGCGGAGTCCAAAGCTATGAAATCCCTGGATAGTGAGCACAAGGATGCAGCTCTGATTGGGATGCTGCATGTGCCCATCAACACCATCATTGCCGGACCCGCGCAGTGGCGTTTGTCCTTGGGACTGCCAGCCGCCTGGCGCGATGACTGGGATATTATTAACAAACTTCCGGCTCCCATAACCGATGACCAGGATGGGGCCTGTGTTGCTGGGGCGCTTGAGGGGGTCAGGGCTTTGTCCTTCTGGCCCACGCTCGAGGATCGATTCTTGTCGGAAGCTCGATGCTACCAGCGCAATGGAGTAAACGAGGTGATCATTGAGAACGTTGCGGCGCCTTATTTTGTCCGAAGCGATCAACCGCCGGTGATTTACTGGTGCATGAGAGCCTTGGCAGAGTTGCTGAAGAGGTGTTGCCCCAGTTTCAGGGTTGGGATTCAAGTCCTGGCTTGCGCAGATCATTGGGCGATGGAAATTGCCTGCCGGACTGGATTGGACTTTATCCGTTGTGAGAGCGCGCTGTTTGAAGGATTGCGCCCGGAGGGTCGGACTGCCAATGAGGGCAATCTGGCGAAGCTTTATTTGATGCGCAACCTGCTGATGGCGCAGTTGGGGTTGCAGGGGCCAGGTCCGCAGGTTTATGTCGACCTTCACAAGAAACATACCCTGTTTATGCCGGGGCTGGATTCGCTGGAGCCATGGCTGCAAAACATTCTGTTCCAAAAAATCGAAGGCGCCATCATCACCGGAAAGGCGACAGGCGATCCCGCGGCTGAGGCGGATTTAGGACAGGCCCGCGCTGCCATCGAGAGCGTCAAGAAGCAAACAGCCTCAACCATGGGAAAGCCGTGGGCCCCTCCCCTGATCGTTGGTTCTGGCGTCTCACCAGACAACATTGGGATGTGCAAGCGCTACGCTGATGCGGTAATTGTTGGCTCGGCAATCAAGGAGGGTGGCTACTGGGAATGCGCCCTTGATGAGCGCAGGCTGCAAAGCCTCATCGAGGCATGGCATGCATCGTGATGATTGGCCAGTTGTCTAGTACGCTCTAGTAATTGACATTCCCGGGTTGTTTCGATAATCTTATGTTGATGTAGAAGAATGCCTGACTGGCTAATCAGGAGTTGGAACAATGACTTCGAGAAGCGGTGCTTGGGGTAAGCGCGGTCGTAGGTTTTTGGCCGGGATTTCAATAGGGGTTTGGCTGAGTGCCACCAACTTAAGCGCGCAGAGCAATGTTGCGCTTCAATGGGTCGGCCAATGGACCAACACGCTTTCCACATACACCAGGGCTATAGAGGTAACGAACGGCATCGCTTACCTGGGCTATGACAGCCTCGAAACTATCGACGTGCTCGAACCCTCTCGGCCCGTCTGGCTGGCACGTTACGTCCCGGCCGAAGGCGGCACTATTGGACAAATCGCAATTGTTGGTGGTACCGCGTTTCTGGCATTGAACGCCGACGGCACTTCCCACGGCGGATTGCATATGGTCGATGTCAGCCAGCCGGCATTTCCGCAACGCTTAGGGCATTTCAATGGACCCACAGGGGCGGGCGGGGTGCAAATCGTGGGCTCGTACGCCCTGGTCGCGGATTGTTATAGCGGGTTGAACGTTCTAGATATGCACCGATTCAGCCGAAGGAAGTGTCTGGCTCGACCAGGTGTCGTTTGCACCGACGGCAACGTGCGTCACCCGGATTGGTTGCGATCCTTGCGATAATCGGCTGAAGATTGAATGTCAGTCCATCCCCGGCACCCGACTGATCCTGCAGCGTTCGGCCGACTTGCAGAACTGGGAGGATTTCCTCGGTCCGAACGAGGCCGCGCCTGCCAGTGGCCGCACCAGCTTCAATCCTCAAAACAGCGGACTCGGGAATTGTTTCTATCGCTTGCGCGTCGCCCCTCCGTGATCGCGTCGTTTTACGGTGCGACCGGTGGTAAGGTGGCGGAGACGGGTGTGGAGTTTGTGCCTGGTCTGTGCAGTACCGCTGGTGTGCAAATCCTCGATAACGTGGGGCGAGCCGTCCAGCATCAGTACCATCATGCGTTTGAACTCCGATGGAAGAATGGTTTGCATACTGATTTCCGACCCGCAAATGCCCGGATTGCTTTGCGGTAACGGAATCTCTACGTCAGACCTTGTTGCCCGGACCGCGGGCGGCTGTCAATTCTGACGAACGTCATAACGTCGCGTTACGCTATCATTAAACCGAAGATATTACGGGTTTCTCAAAGCAATACGAACGATACGAGAGTTCCCCGCTGTTCAGGGCCTGGTAAATCCGCGAGCCTTTGGTGCCAGCAAAGTCACGCCCGAGCGGGTGCAGGAATTTTGGCAGCCGCCGCTCGACAAGGTCCAGTGAGCGCGAGGAATTCTGGTTCATTCCACGCAACACTTCGGCGTTGATGTTCTGGTTGCGCAAGATTTGAAATGGGGCCGCGACAAGTGCCTGTTCCCATTCGCCCAGGCGGTCACCAAAGCGAAAGTCTGCGTAGAGAAAATGTCCGCCCGGTCGCAGCACCCGCGCGACCTCTGCCAGGAATCGCGGCAAGTTTGCATAACAGTGAGAGGCTTCGACATTGACAACCCCATCGAAGGTGCTGGGCGCAAACGGCAGGTTTTCCGCGTCACCCTGGATGAAGACCAACCCCGCAATCTGATGACGTTGTTTGCAAAAGCGAATTCCCGCAGGATTCAAATCCAGGGCGGTGTAGCGCTGCGGTTGAAGCGCGTGCGTAAGGTAAGCTGCTCCGCCACCATGCCCACAGCTTACCTCCAGTATGTTTTTTCCACGCAACGGAGCTTGCGTGGCGACGTGGTGATAAAGCTGGATGCAAGCGCGATTCAATTCGTCTTCAGGCGAAAGCGGGATGCCCATGGGCGGTTCCTCTTCGTATGCGTAATTGAGGAATAATACCTCTTCGCCATGAAGTCGCCGCGTGAGCAAGGGATACCAAAATCTCCAGAGCGCCTTGCGAACGCAACCAATGGAAAACAGGTGGTCTAAGACAGGCACGGAAAAACATTTATCGCGAACGGCGTCCGCTGCCAACAATGTTCGTTTCAACTCAAATCAGCACTTCCTGAATCCCCCGGGTCTCCGCTCAATCGTCCACCATCGGCGCAAAGGCCTTCGCACAAAGAGGAAACGCCTGTTGCGAAGGTGCGAGAGTTGGGCGAAGTTGAATCAACAAAGAAAAACCTATGGAATCACGAAATGATGTAGCGACCGAGAAGGGCGAATTGAGGGTAAAACTGGAGAACGGAATCGCGAAAGCCAAAGAGGTTTGCGACCGGCTGCAAGACCAAACCACTGCTGCTGCCAAAGCTACCGACAGGACTATCCGCGAGTATCCGTATCACGCGGCCGGAGTCGCGTTCGGCGTGGGTGTGCTTATCGGCGTGCTGGCGATGTGGAGCCGACGCGACTGAGCGCCGGTCATCGAGGTGAACCACCAGGGAGAAGCCGGCCTGCGACCAGATTGCCGCAGCAAGAGTCCGGTTTCGAGCTTCGCGGGCTGTCAGCAAAGACGCCAAACACTCCCCGGGTCCGCTCTCGACAATGGTCCGCGACATGGGCCGCACGGGCCACTGGGCGGTTGCCTTTGGTGGCAGGGTGAGCGCAAACTGGCGACAGGAACAACTACATGCCCGAACTTCTTCTGACCAATCCGAAAGGTAAGCGGCACTCCGCAAAGCTCGTCGCTGCGTCGACCAACCAGCGTCCCAACGAAATCCAGATGCGCGAGCTTGACCAGATAAATAAAAGACTTCCCTCGCAGATTCTTGCAGAAATGTCAGCCCGCGGACTGGCGATACCTCCACGTGAGTTTGGGCTTTTACTTAGCCACCTAAAAGCACCGGATTTGACCATCAGCATAGGCGACTGAAAAGTGCGAAACGCCTTACGACAATTAAGCAGCCTCAGCTAAGCGGCTGCATGGGAGATGCGATGCGGGCATCAGATTCCAGCGATGCCATTGAGCAGACTCGGCACGGTAACTACTCGTTTTGTGATTACGCCAATGGACGAGAGATTCAGGTTTATCTTCGAGCGACGGAGTATTCGGGTTTATTCGCCTGGAGAAGTGGACGAGGCGGCAGTGGAAAAGTTGGGTGCAGCCGCCATGGCCGCTCCTTCCGCCGCTGGCAAAAACCCGTGGCATTTCGTGGTGGTTCGCAACCGGCGAACACTCTTACACATCGCAACGGCGTTACCGCACGGGCAAATGCTCGCGACTGCCGCTCTGAGTATCGTGGTATGCGGTGACTTGGAGGCAGCGCACGACAATCAACTCAGTTATATGCTCCAGGACTGCTCGGCGGCGATTGAGAATCTCCTTTTGGCAGCTCACATCCTTGGGTTGGGTGCGTGTTGGTTGGGCGTGCATCCGCGGGCGGAACGCATTAAAAGTATCAGAGAGATTCTCTCACTGCCAGCCTCGGTCATGCCGGTCGCGTGTATTTCCGTCGGTCATCCGGGCGAGTCGAAAGAACCGCACGCCATCTACAACGCAAATTCCGTGCATTTTGAGACGTGGTAGGCGTCGGAGACGTGGTAGGCGTCGGAACAAAGTTTTAGAACGGATAGCTGCTCCAGCGGTATCATTCACATCTGAGCGCCTCTGTCGGATCGACTTTCGCCGCGCGGCGCGCGGGGAGCCAGCAGGCGAGCAAGCCGGCAAGTCCGAGCAGGAGCGGTGTGGTGAGATAGGTTGCGAGGTCAGTCGTTTTGACTTGGAACAGAAGCCGGGCCATCAGCTGGGTGACAGCTAACGCACCGGCGAGTCCGAACACGACACCTAAGAGGACCAGACTGCCGCCCTGGCGCAGCACCAACCCGAGCACATCGGCGACCTGCGCGCCGAGCGCCATGCGGATGCCAATCTCGCGGGTGCGGTTGGCGACGTTGTAGGCCATCACGCCGTAGAGGCCCACCACGGCAAGCATGAGCGCCAGCGCTGCGAACAAGCTCAAGAGCAGCATGGCCAGCCGGCGCTCCGCGACGTTGCGGGCGAGAACCTGCTCCATGGTGAGGATGTCAGCAACCGGCTGGTCGGAGTCGACGGACAGAATCGCCTTCCGGGCCGGCTCGCTGAGCGTGAGCGGCGGGGCTTCTGTCTTGATGACGAGGGTCATGCTGCCTCCGGCATTTTGGGCTACCGGCTCATAGGTTTCGATGCGTGAGTCTTCTCCCGCGCCGTAGTTCTTCACGTGCCGAGCCACCCCGACGATGGTCATCCAGTTTGTGCCGTCACCACCGTTGGCCAAGCGTTTGCCGAGGGCATCCCCCTTGAAATGCTTCCGGTCGAAAGTTTCGTCGACGATGCAGACCCGGTGTTTGCCGTCGTCGGCGTCCGTAAACGCGCGGCCCTTGAGGATGGTTACGCCCATCGTCTTGAAATAATCGGGTGTGACGAGGGCGAAGTCGGACAATCGCGCCTGGCCCGGCTTGGCGGGCGGCTCACCTTCAATGCGGATTCCCGACTGCCAGCCGCCGAACCCTAAAGGCAGCGGCGCAATGAATGCGGCTGATTTCACGCCGGGCAGGGCAGACACCGCCTCGGCCGCCCGCCGGTAGAACCGCGCCCGGGCGGGGTCGTCAGGATATTTGTAAACAGGCAAGCTGAGGTCCATCGTCAGTACATCTGCGGGATCCAATCCGACCGGGACGGCCTGCAGGCGGCTAAAGCTGCGAAGCAGCAGCCCCGCCGCCACCAGCAGCATGAGTGCAAAAGCGACTTCGCCGACAATCAGGGCGCGGCGGCCCCAGGTACGTCCTATGGCGGAGGAGTCGCCGCGCGCGCCTTCCTTCAGCGCATCGGCGGAATCGCCATTGGCCAGAAGCCACGCCGGCGCGAGACCGAACAGCAGTCCGGTGGCGACGGCGGTGATGAACGAGAAGAGCAACACGGTCCGGTCGATGTTCAGGGTGACGAATTCGCGGACTTGCCCTGGCAGCAGGTTCGTCAACAGCGCCGTTCCCCAGAACGCCAGCAGAAGTCCGGCAAGTCCGCCGGCGCCCGCGAGCAGCAGGCTTTCGAGGAGCACCTGGCGCAGCAACCGCCAACGTCCGGCGCCGAGGGCGAGCCGGACAGCGATTTCCTTGCGCCGCTGCGCCGCCCGGGCGAGCAGGAGGTTTGTGACATTGGTGCAGGCGATCAGCAGCACCAACAAAACCGCGCCGAGCAGCATCACCAGGGCAGTGCGGACGCTCGGGCCGGCGAGGCGTTCCTGCAGCGCCATCAGGGTGACGCCGTTGCCGTCGTTGGTATTGGGATACTCCTTCGCGAGCCGCGCAGCGATGAGCTCCAGATCGCTCCGCGCCGCGGGGATGTCAACGCCTGACTTCAGCCGCCCGATGACATACATGCCTGGATGCCAGCCGCGCTGGTCCGTCCATTCAGCTTTGTGGCCGAGAGGCGTCCATAGCTCCACGCGTCGTGGGAACTGGAATGCGGCCGGCAGGATACCCACTACGATGTAGCTTTGGCCGTTGAGTGAGACAGGCCGCTCGAGTACAGCCCGGTCCGCGCCGAAGCGTCGCCGCCAGAGCCCCTCGCTCAAGACCACCACCCGTTCGCCGCCAACCTTGTCTTCACCGGCCGTGAACACGCGGCCTCCGAGCGGTTGCACACCGAGCGTGGGGAAAAAACCTGCCGAGACCTGGAGTCCGACTACGCGCTCCGGATGACTGGTGCCGGTTAAGTTCCATTCTTCAGTACGAAACGCCGCCAGACTGCTGAAGCTCTCCTGCTGCCGTTGCCAGTCGAGGAAGTTCGGATAAGCGACGGACATGTCGTCCATGTCTTTGGATTTCTCGGAGACGAAGACGAGCCGTTTCGGCTCCTGAAACGGCGGCGGCCTCAACAGCACGGCGTTGATCACACTGAAGATGGCGGTGTTCGCCCCGATGCCGAGCGCCAAGGTGAGAATAGCGACGGTCGAAAAGCCCGGGTTCTTGCTCAATTGGCGCCAGGCGAATTTTAAATCATTCACGTTTGGGTTTCTTTTGAAGTCGCCAATGATGAGCAACAAGAATACCAAATGGCGCGCAGCGGCCTAAGTACTACGAACGAAGGCTCTAATGTAAACAGTCAGCGACAAGAAGGCGTGATGCTGCTTTCGATAATGGGATCTGCCGTCCCACGGTTGGGAATAGTTTAGCCTCGGCGGTTTTAATTGGACGATCCCCAGTTTAAAAAATTGCTGAGTAATTTCGGCCGGTAGTTCGATGGGAGTGTGACGCCCGATGCTGGCTTCCATCCTCTGCCGCCCTTCTTCTAAATAACCATTACGCAGCTTGCTTCCTTTCTCTGAGTTCGCGGCCGAACTCTTCAGCCTGTTTTCGCAGTTGCGCATCCGCCTCTCCTGCGCCTCCAGCTCGTATACCGCGACTTCCAGGGGAAGAAACTCCTCCTGGTACTTGAGCCTGTGATAGACGACGCATGCGATTTTGTGGGCCGGTGGCGGTGATCGCCTTGGGCACTCCAAGGTGAGCTCGCTTGCGGCCGTAGAAATGACCAATCCAGGTATCAGTTTGGCCAGCCGCCAGTGCCGCCATTCGAAAGAGCACGGACGCACGGTTTAGCACATGGCGGGTACGTCGGTTCAGGTGTTTGCCCCCGCTTCGTCCTGCCGCTGTAGTGCCGGTCAGCTGGCTTTGCCGGCCCTGCAAACCCCAGGCAATTCGCCCGTTGACCTTTCCCCTTGCCCGGTTACGATGCCTCTCCCATGAGGCCGGGCAAAATCGTTGAGGCTTTCACGCTGATTGAATTGCTCGTTGTCATTGCCATTATCGCCATACTCGCAGCGATGCTTCTGCCTGCGCTCTCCCATGCTAAAGAGCGAGCCAATCGTGTGAAATGCCTCAGCAACATTCGTCAATTCGGACTTGCAGCGACCTTATACGGGCACGATAACAGGGACTTGGTACCGCAGCATGCTATCGGTGGATCGTGGCTGTGGGACTTGCCTCGAGCGACCAAGAATGCCCTCACTAATAATGCCGTGCGCAGGGAGACTTTCTACTGTCCCAGCGTTCGGGCCTCCGTGAAAGCTTTTGACCCCGCCGTCGCCTGGTGGGATCTGGACATCATTGGCTATGGTTGGCTGGGCGTGCGGCTGGATTCCAATGGCAAACCCGACCCAACGCAAAACTTGCCGAGCTACATGCTGCCCGGCAAACAGTTCATCTCCAGGTTCACTGGTAACACCAATGCCTCGCTCGCCGAGTTGATCGTCGATCCCCTCTTGTCCGTCGCCAATAGCAGGGATTTTTTGAACCCGAACAGCGGCCTGACGCCCGATGGCCATCACCATAATCCCCACATGCTCGGACGAGACCCCGCCGGCGGCAACGCCTTCTATCTCGACGGCCACGCCACCTGGGTGAAGTTTGACCGCATGAAAATGCGCTACGACCCACACGACCGCGTTCAATGGTGGTGGTGAAGCTGGTGCGGTTTCGACGAACAGCCGTTTCCCAATACTCAGATCCGATGCCAACGCAAAGGCAGGTGATCGAGCCACCACGACTTCGAGACAACGCACCTGAACTGCAATGGGCCAACGCAGCAGCTGGTCTGGGTGCTCATTTCAATCCTGCTGCTCATATACCTGGCTACCGGTTACTGTTTCTGAGCGAAAACCACCGGCGCTATCTGGCGTTAGCTGCAGGCCAAATGATTCCTTCTGCACAAATGCTTGTCCCAGGGCGCATCAGTCCACCTTCTTCGGGCCCAATTCCTGCAGCAGAAACGTGTAAGCCAGCGCCGACATGTAAGCGGCCTGTTTGTTGTTGGCGGCACCGCCGTGGCCGCCCTCAATATTCTCATAGTACAACACGTCGTGCCCCTGCTCTTTCATGCGGGCGACCATCTTGCGGGCGTGACCGGGGTGCACCCGATCATCCCGTGTCGAGGTGGTGAACAGCACGCGCGGATATTTCCGGTCGCCATGGACGTTTTGGTAGGGTGAGTACTTCCTGATGTAGGACCACTCTTCCGGTTTGTCCGGGTTGCCGTATTCATCCATCCAGCTGGCCCCGGCGAGCAACTTATTAAACCGCCGCATATCGAGCAGCGGCACCTGGCAAACCACCGCTTTGAACAAGTCCGGCCGTTCCGTCAGCATCACCCCCATCAACAAACCGCCGTTGGACCCGCCTTCAATGCCTAGATGAGCCGGTGAGGTCAATTTCCGCGCGGTTAAATCCTCCGCCACCGCGATGAAATCGTCATACGCGCGTTGCCGATGCTCTTTGCGCGCCGCTTCATGCCAGGTCGGCCCAAACTCTCCGCCGCCGCGAATGTTGGCCAGAATGTAAACACCGCCGCGCTCGAGCCAGGCCGATCCGACACCGGCGTTGTAAACCGGCAACATCGGCACCTCGAAACCGCCATATCCGTAGAGCAACGTCGGATTGGCCCCATTCAGCGCAAGCTCTTTCCGGCTGACCTGGAAATAAGGGACCTTCGTCCCATCCTTCGAGGTCGCCTCGTGTTGACTGATCTCAAGCCCTTGCGCATTGAAAAAGGCCGGCAAGGTCTTCAGCTTCTCGCTGCCGGTCTCGCCTAACTTTCCATAGGACAAGCTCGAAGGCGTGAGGAAATCGGTAACCGTCATGAAGTAATCGTCGGACTCGTCCGGATCGATCCCGTTGATGTTGACGGACCCAAACTCGGGTGCGGCAAGCGGCGTGCGCGTCCAATTGCCATTGCGGTGCTGCAGTAGATAAAGGCGGTTTCGGACATTATCCAACTCATTCACAATCAGAAAGTTTTTGGTCGGGCTGCTCGCGGCCAGGCTCTTCCGCGCCGCGGGGGTGAACAACATCTCCAACTTCCGCTCGCCTTTCAGATAATCCTCCAGCCCGGCAGCCAGCAGGGCGCCCGCCGGATAGGTTTTGCCGCCGACATTCCAGTCGGTTCGCAAACGCAGCAGGATTTGGTCTTCAAAAGTCCCCACCGACGCGTCGGCCGGCTTATCAATATGAACCCACTGATCGCCACGCCGGATATACTCTTCGGTCGTGAAGAAAGTCGGGCCGCGGCTGATGAACTCATAAGTGTGTCCATGATCGTGATCGACGGATGCATTGACCGCGACATCCTCGACTTTGCCCTCGAATACCATCTTGGCCGCGGTCAGCGGCGTTCCTCGTTTCCACTCTTTCACCACGCGCGGATAGCCGGAACTGGTCAACGAACCGGGCCCGAAATCTGTGCCAACATAAAGCGTGTCCCGATCCCGCCAAGCGACATCCGATTTGGCTTCCGGCAACGAAAACCCATCCTTTACGAATTCCTTCGATTGCAGGTCAAATTCTCGCACGACCTTCGCGTCGGCGCCGCCACGCGACAGGAACACCAGGCAGCGATCGTATGTCGGATAGAGCACATCATAACCTTTCCAGACCCAATTCTCCTTCTCTGCCGTGGAGAGTTTGTCCAAATCCAACACTGTCTCCCAGGAGGGCTCAGCCTTTTTGTACTCGGCCAGGCTCGTCCGGCGCCACAATCCGCGAGGGTTCTTTTCGTCGCGCCAAAAATTATAATAATAGATCCCGTGCTTCGCGACGTACGGTATCCGCTCCTTCGAGTCCATGATCGACAACAGGCGCGCGCGGACCTGCTCAAACGCAGGTGAAGCCTCCAGCTCTTTCGTGCTGACCGCATTCTGCTCTCGCACCCACGTTAGCGCCCGGTCCCCCGTGACCTCTTCCAGCCACAAATAAGGGTCGTCCGGCGCGGCTCCAACGTCCGCTGCGCGAGCATGGGCGGGCTCAAACGTGCCGGCACACACCAGACAACCCGCCAAACACACGCCGCGCACAGCCCTGGCTGCGGTGCTTTTCGAAAGGTCAAAAGAAGAACTCATAGAGGAGTTGAATGTAGCAGGTAAAACCGTCGAGGAAAGCCGGAACGACGAATTCGTCCCAGTCCGAGAAGTATCAACCACGGATGAACACCGATGGATACGGATTTTAGCCTCAGTGGGTACAGGCGAGCAGCGCGATCACCATTCAGTGATTGGCGTCGGTCGCGGGCATGTGTATCGCAAGAGCTTCCCATCAGTGTTTATCCGTGTCTATCCGTGGTTGGACTGAATGGTTACCGATTCATGTGGCATGGGGAAAACGGGAGTACACCTTCTGCAGGGTGAATCCGGCGTTCCTTCAGCTTTCGGCTTTGAATTCGGCGGTTGAATTTTCTAAATTGGCGGCAATGACATCGACCAATTACCGCGTCCGGCGGGCGACGCTCGATGACGTAGGCCAATTGACCACCCTTTGGCAGTCGATGCGTTTTCCGGTCGATGAACTCGCTCGCCGGATCACGGAATTCCAGGTCGCTGAAGGCCCGGATGGCAAGTTACTAGGCGCGGTGGGCTTGCAGA
>Ga0310810_10007349_pt1 | contig 12563 bp, 15 predicted proteins | sample NCmetagenome_FD_207641 | JGI IMG/M metagenome (GOLD analysis project Ga0310810, IMG submission 207641) | Soil microbial communities from experimental microcosm in Duke University, North Carolina, United States - NC | ecosystem: Engineered > Artificial ecosystem > Soil microcosm > Unclassified ... | reverse complement strand
GGGCCACCGGAGCCGCGACCGCGAGTGCCAGCGTCGGCCGGCTCATCCCGGCGCCGCGGCCCTGAGCTCGGCGGTGAGGCGGCGGATCGCCTCTGGCGCGCGGGGGCTCGGACGACTGAACTCGGAGCCGGGACCGTGAACGAAGCGTCGCTCCCGCACGGCCCGCACCGCCTGCCACTCGGGGCGGCCGGCAAAGGCCGGCAAGGCCGGGTTGGCGGTGAAGACGAGATCGGGATCGCGCGCCGCGGCGGCCTCGATGCTGATCTGGCCTGAGGACGCCGGAAGGTCGGCGAACACGTTCTGCGCGCCGGCTCGGGCCAGCAGCTCGCTCAGGTAGCTGCCCGCGCCGACCGTCATGGGCGGCTCATCCCAGACCAGGATGAACACGCGCGGTGGCCGCGCCGGGCTCTGCACGGTTGCCGCGGCGAGGTCCCGGGCGAAGGCCGCACTCAGTGAGTCGGCGGCTCGCTCCCGGCCGGTGAGCCCGCCCAGGAGGCGCGCGAGCCGCGGCACGTCGGCCAGCTCATCGCTTCGCACTTCGATCGCCGCAATGCCGAGCGAACGCAGGCGCGAGGCGGCGGCCGCATTCTGAGCCGAGCGGTAGAGGACGACGAGATCCGGCCGCGCGGCGATGACGGCCTCGAGGTTGGGCTTGATCCCGTCACCCAGATCGGGAATACGCGCGACGCCGGCCGGATAGTCGCACCAGTGGGTGCGGCCGACGAGCGAGCGGTCGGCGCCGATGGCAAAGAGCAGCTCGGTCGTGGCGGGGATGAGCGAGACGACGCGGCGAGCCACGCGTGGGACGGCGACGGTGTCGCCGGCGTCGTCCACCATGCGGCGTGCGCTGACCGCCGGTGCCGAGGGCCGGCACGCGGAGAAGGCGACGATGGCAAGGAGTGCGCGAACCAGCCCGTGGCGCAAAACGAAACCGCCCGTCCCCGGGCGAACGGAGACGGGCGCGAGCGGCCGACCACTGCCGGTGTCACGCCACCCCACCCTCCCCCGAGGGTTGCTTGTGGTGGCGCGAACGGAGAGGTCTCCTGGCTTCGGGCCTCCATCCGCCTTCCCGGTTGCCCAGTGGCGCTGGATGGAGCTGACTGCCCGTCACAGTGGCGGGGCCGCGCCGGTATTGCACCGGCTTCCGAGCGCCCCGTTCGCGAAGCATCAGTTATCGAACAGGGGCAAGTCTATGGCACGCCGCCCCGAGACGCAAGCAGCTCGAGGAGGCGGGCCTTGAGCCGCGCACGCTGTTCCGCCCACGCGGCCGACTCCGGCGAATCCGCGCTCCAGCCGCCGGCGGCGTGCGCCGCGTCCAGCCGGGCGATCGCGTCCACCAGCCCGGCCGGCGTCTCCGCTGCTGAGGCGTGGGGCCGCGCTCGGAGCATTCGGACACCGGCCCACACCAGGACGAGCGCCAGCGCGCCGACGAGCGCCGCGAGCGCGCTGCCGCCGAGCCGGAGCGGGCGAGGCAGCCGGATGATGAGCACCGCTCCCGCGGCCATCGGGCCTTCCCAGCGTCCGAATCCCCGGCCCTGGATCGTCTGGGAGTCGCGCTTTGCCGTGAGACCGCCGAGCACGCGGGCCGCGGGTTCTTCGAGCATGAGGTTGACGAGCGGCACCGGCTCGTCGAACGGAAACCGCACCCGGCCGATGTCGCCCGGGAGGGAATACTGCAGCACCAGCTGCTTGTCGCCGGGCGCGACGGCAGCGAACAGGCCGACGCTGTCACCGGCCGGCCGGACGGCCGAGGCTGAGAAGTCGCCTTCCCCGGCGTTGACGGCGGTCGCGGCTGACGGGACCCGTACCGCCCAGACGGGCCGGGTGCTGTCCGGTGCCACGACCGCCGTGGAGCCGCCGTTATGGAGCACGATGACCTCGACCACCGCGCGGGCGCCGTGCTCATCGGGCGCGCTCACGACGATGTGTCGCGCGGCCATCGTGACGCTGCCGCGTGACGACGTGTCGGAGACGATCAGCTCGATGGCGGTGTCGGGACGTTCCGGATTGGTGTGCACGGGCGAGGCAAAGTACGCGATGCCGTCGTGACGGGCGCTCAGCAGGTAGATCGCGGTGGTGTCGGCGGTAAAGCGGAACGCGAACCGGCCGCGTCCATCGGTCGTGGTGGAATCGACGGGCCCCTGCTCCTCGCGCCCCACCCGGTGGAGCACCACGCGCGCGCCGGGCAGCGGCACCGAGTCGGATGCGGCGGCGCGGAGCACCCGCCCGGCGGCGACGACCCTGACCTGCGCCGACGCCCGGCCCGGCGTGGCCGTGGCGAGCGCGGCCAGAGCGAGCGGTGCGAGAATCCTACGGATTGAACTTGCCGAAGTCCTGCGGATCCATCTTTTCCAGGTACTCCTTCAGCTTGTCGGCGTCGAGCGACGGATCGGGCGCCGGCTCGTCGGTCTGGAGGCCGCTTTCGTCGAGCAGCTGGTCGCTGGTGAAGATGGGAGCGTTGAGCCGGAGGGCCAGCGCGATGCTGTCGCTCGGCCGGGCGTCCACCTGGAACACGTGATCCTCGCGGTGGATGAGCAGCTCCGCGAAGTAGGTGTTTTCCTTCACCGAGCTGATCACGACGCGGCGGAGCTCGCCGCCCAGGCCCACGATGATCTGCTTCAGCAGGTCGTGCGTGAGCGGACGCTGGGCCTTCACGCCCTTGAGCTCCATCGCGATCGCGTTCGCTTCGGCGGCCCCGATCCAGATGGGCAGGATGCGGGCTCCTCCCCGCTCCCGGAGGATCACGACCGGTGAATTGGTGTTCCGGTCGAGGCCGATGTCGGACACCGTCACTTCGAGCATGGCTCAGACCGCCGAGAGCAGATCCTTGACGTGGTCGCTCTGTTCCCACGTGAAGAACTCCGCCTTGCGCGCACTGTCGCCGACCCGCGCCGCATACGGACGCCGCCCGAAGTGGCCGTACGCGGCGGTCGGGCTGTAGATCGGCCGCTTGAGCTTGAGCGCCTTGATGATGCCGCGCGGGGTGAGGTCGAAGACCTCACGCACCGCCCGTTCCAGCGTGGCATCGGGCACCTGGCCGGTGCCAAAGGTGTCCACCATGACCGATACCGGCTGGGCCACGCCGATCGCGTAGGCCACCTGCACCTCGCAGCGCCGGGCCAGCTTGGCATCCACGATGTTCCGCGCCACCCATCGCATGGCGTAGGCGGCCGAGCGGTCCACCTTCGACGGGTCCTTCCCGCTGAAGGCGCCGCCGCCGTGCCGCGCCATCCCGCCGTAGGTGTCCACGATGATCTTCCGGCCGGTGAGGCCCGCGTCGCCGTGCGGGCCACCGATGACGAACCGCCCGGTCGGGTTGACCAGGAAACGGGTACGGGTCGAGTCCATCCCGGCCTTCTCCAGAACGGGGCGAATGACCTCGGAGACGATCGTATCGCGGATGGTCCCGGGGGCGAGCCGCCGCGATCCGTTGCGCTCGGCGTGCTGAGTGGAGACCACCACCGTCCGCACCCCGACCGGCCGATCGCCCTCGTACTCGACCGACACCTGGCTCTTGCCGTCGGGACGGAGCCAATCGATGCCCGGCCGGCCGTCGAGCCCCTTCCGCACGGCCGCCAGGCGCTCGCTGATACGGTGCGCCAGCAGGATCGGCATCGGCATGCGCTCGCGGGTCTCGTTGCTCGCGTAGCCGAACATCATGCCCTGGTCGCCCGCGCCCTGCTCATGCCCTTCGTCGTGCTTCACGCCCATCGCGATGTCGGGCGACTGCCGGTCGATGGAGGTGATCACGGCGCAGGTCCGCGCGTCGAAACCGTACGACGCATCCGTATAGCCGATCCGCTCGATCGTCTCGCGCACCAGATCGGGAATGTGGACGTAGGTGCTGGTCGTGATCTCGCCGGCGACGACGGCCATGCCGGTCGTCACCAGCGTTTCGCACGCCACGCGTCCGTCCGCGTCTTTCGCAAGGATCGCGTCGAGGACGGCGTCGGAAATCTGGTCGGCCACCTTGTCCGGGTGGCCTTCGGTGACGGATTCAGACGTGAAGACGTGTCGCTTGGGAGCGGCCATGATCGGGTAAGCTCGGTGAAGGAGTCGGGCCCGTCGGTCGGGTGCCGGAGCAAGGTAGCGGAGCGAGGCGCGGCCTCGCAACGCTTCAGAGCGGGCTGACGATGCGAAGATCCACGTGCTGGCCGATGCCGTCGCGAATCGCGGCGATGACACCGGCCGTGTCAGTGGCGTCGAGGGCCTGATCGGCCGCGGCGCGCGCGGCGGAGGCGGGCACGTTCCGGATGACCCACTTGACCAGCGGGATCGCCGGGGGCGACACGCTCAAGCGCCGATAGCCCAGGCCGAGCAGCAGCACGGCGCCGATCGGATCCGACGCCATCTCGCCGCAGACGCTGACCGGGAGCCCCGCGGCGTCGCCCGCCGCCTGGATGCTCCGGAGCTGCCGCACGACCGAGGGATGGAACGGCGTGAAGCGGGCCGCCAGCCGTGCATTACCGCGGTCGACCGCCATGGTGTACTGGGTCAGGTCGTTGGTTCCCACACTGAAGAACGCGCTCTCCCGGGCCAGCATGTCGGCGATCACTACGGCCGCGGGCGTCTCGATCATGACGCCAACCGGCACGGTGTCCGCTGCCCGCACGCCGGCGGCGCGGAGCGCCGCCGCCTCCTCCGCCAGCATGGCCCTGGCCCGCACGACTTCTTCGACACGTGTGATGAGGGGCAGCATCAGCTGGATGTTCCGGCCCGCCGCGGCGCGCAGCACCGCGCGGAGTTGGGCGCGAAAGAGCTCGGGCCGGTCGAGACAGACGCGGATGGACCGCCAGCCCAGAAACGGGTTGGCTTCGGTGGGCGCCTTGAAGGCGGCCGGAAACTTGTCGCCGCCCAGATCATAGGAGCGGATCACCACCGGGTGGTCGCCGAAGGCGGACGCCACGCGCTGGAAGTAGGCCGCCTGCTCGTCCTCCGTCGGCATGGTGGCCCGGCCGGTGACGAGAAACTCCGTCCGGAGGAGGCCGACACCTTCAGCGCCATGGCTCACGGCCGCATCGATCTCGTCGGGCAGGTCGACGTTCCCCATGAGCGTGACGGCCACGCCGTCCGGCGTCCGCGCCGGCTCGGTGAGCACGGCTTCCAGCTGCATCTCGAAGCGCTGGCGCCGGCTGAGGCGCACGCGGGCATCCTCGAGCTCCGCGCGCGTGGGCTCGATCACGACGGCCCCGCTCTGCCCGTCGAGCAGGAGCGTCGCGCCGCTTCGAATCTCGTCGAGCGCACCGCTCAGGCCCATGACGGCCGGGATGCCGAGCGAGTGGGCCAGGATCGCGGCGTGCGAGGTGTTGGTGCCTTCCTCACTGATCAGGCCGACGACGTGCTCCCGGTCGAGCTGCACCGTGAGACCCGGCGCCAGCTCGTGTGCCACGACGATCACCTGCTCTCCCGCGGGGATCGACCAGAGCTCCTCTTCCTTCCGGCCCATCAGTCGGTGCAGCATCCGCATCTGGATCGCGTGGAGATCGGCCAGGCGGTCGCGGAGCTGCGCGCTGCCGGACGACGAGAAGAGCTGGCGCAGCTCGAGCGCCTTGAACTCGTAGGCGGTCTCGGCGCTCAGCTGGTTGTTGCGGATGAGCTGCTCGACGGAGGCGAGGAAGTCGCCGTCCTGCGCCATGAGGATCTGCGCGTCGAAGATGCGGGACTCTTCGGGGCCGGCCCGCTCGAGCGCGCGCTGGCCCAGCTTCGTCAGGTGGCCGACCACCACACGCACCGCGGCGTGCAGGCGTCGGATCTCGCCCTCGACATCGTCGGGGCCGACCGTGCGGTCGGGCACCTCGGGAAAGTCGAGACGGACCACCAGCGCCGGGGCCCATGCCACCCCGGGCGAGACGCCGATGCCGCGCAGCATGCGGGAGCGGCTCACTGTTCGCCGAACCCGCCGGCCACGAGGGCGGCGAGCGCCTCGGTTGCGCGGTCGGCGTCGGCGCCGTCGGCGCGGATGATCACGGCGCTGCCGCACTCGGCGGCCAGCATCATCACCCCCATGATGCTCTTGGCGTTCACGGCAGCATGCTCCTCCCCCTCGCGGTGGATCGTGATGTCGGCGCCGAAGGAGCCCGCCAGCTTGACGATCAGGGCGGCCGGGCGTGCGTGCAGGCCCTGGGAGTTCACGATGCGGGCGGCGCGCTCGATCATGCCATCACCAGGCGGAGGAGAAGTGTTGCGCCGAGCGCGAGCAGTCCGAAGCGCGGCGCCGTGAACCGGGCACCCGACCAGCGCGCGAGGACCATTCCCGCGGCCGCCAGGAGCATCGCGCTCGCGACGCCGCGAAATCCAAACGGATGCAGCATCCAGGCGGAGACGATCGGCGTCGCCAGTCCGACGGCGAGCGCCGCCGCGGCGCCGCTTCGCGTGGCCGCCTTCGGCACCACCGATGCGCTGATGGCGCTGCCCACCCGCATCCCCGCCTCGAGGCCGGTCCGGAGGCCCCACCACGTAGTGAAGAGCCGCACCGCGTTGAACACCACGAGAAACGCCAGGACCGCCCACCACCCTCCGCCCAGGGCAACGGCTGCCAGGGCGAGCCCCGCCGTGGCCGGCAGGACGCCGGCCCAGAAGAGCCCGTCGCCCAGCGCGCCCAGCGGGCCCGCCAGTGCGGTGCGGAGCCGCGCGACCTGCTCGCCCGGGACCGCGTCGTGTTCGGCGCGCGCCGCCGCGCCGAGCGCCAGGCCGGCCAGGTAGGGATTGGCGTTGAAGAATTCGGCGGACCTGACCACCGCTTCCGCGTGGCGCACCGGGTCGATCGTCCGAAGATCGTCCAGGAGCGGCTCGGCCGCGTACCCCATGCCGATTCCCTGCATGCGCTCGTAGTTCCAGCTCCCCTGCACGGACAGCAACCGGAGGAGTGCGCGGCCACGGCCGTTCACCGAAATCCCCAGACCAGCACGCCGATGGCGGTGCCGGCCGCTCCACCGACGGCGAGCCAGCGCTGCCGGCTCCCCGCGCCCGCGCCCCGGAGCGCCCCCCCCAGCGCGGACGCCGCGCCGGCGCCCACTGCCGCGATGGTCAGCGCAACCGCGGTCTCGCGATCGAACCGCGCCCAGCGGATCGTGAGCCCGGCAACGCCCACCGCCAGCGCCGCGAGCAGGAGGGAGCGGCCGGCATCGCGCGCGAGCCCAGCGTAGTGAAGCCGGCGGATGACCCGCGGCTCCCCGGAGCGAAGCGCGGCACCGTGACGCTGGACCGACCGGGCATTGATCCGCCGGAGCACCCGGAGGGACCAGCCGCCGGCCATGGCCAGGAGGAGGCCGACGCCGACCGCCACCCCGAGACTGAGCTCCCACGGCGCACCCGCGGCAATCGCCGCGGCGCCGACCGAGGCCGGGCCATAGTCCGGATAGCGGACAGCTCCCACGGGCAACACGTCGAGGGCGAACAGCTCGAGCACCGCGCCGACCCGGAGCCCCGCATTCACGTCGCCCAGGAGTGCGCCGGCCACGGTCGCGGCAACGAGCGGGCGCGAGATCATGGCCTGCGGGACGCTCACGAGGTCCATTCCCGCAAGCATGGCCCACGCGAGCAGGAGCGGGAGCGCGGGCCACAGTGCGATCCCGTTCAAGCGAGCGCCCTGAGCCCGACCGGCGACGCGGACGGGACATCCTGCGCGGTCACGTCCGCCCCCTGCGCCTCGAGGTCGAGGAGCGCGTCGTACTCGGCCGGCGAGAGGTAGATGTAGGGCAATCGCTCGCTCCGGCCCGGACGATGGTGAATGCCACCGAGATTGATCCGGTGGACGGCAACGGGATCGGCCGCGTACAGCGCGACCAGCGTTTCGATGCTCCCGGTCAGCAGAATCGACCGGACCGGTTCGGCCTGCCAGCCCGCCACGGCCGTCGAGGCGTCGGCGGAATTTGCCACGACGATGGCCACGTCGTCCGGCACCGCCATGCGGTAGAGGTCCTGTTCCCAGGGATTGGCGGCCACCTCGTCATCCACCAGCAGGATGCGGCGCGCGGCCAGCGGGCGGCCCCAGCCGATCACGACCTGTCCGTGGATTAGCCGGTCGTCCACGCGGCAGAGCACCAGGGGCATCAGGGCTGCCGGATTGCCTTGCCGCCGCTCGTGGCCGCATGCTCGGCCGCCGCCGCCGGCGGCAACGAGAGATGGAACACGAAGTCGACCAGCATCGCGAGGTTGACCCCGGTGACGACGGCGACATCAGGCCGCTCGCGGAGGCGCCGGAGTGTCGCGATGAGACAGGAGCCGCTGGCCATGTCGACGAACACCACGGCCGGCTGGCCGGCGACGGCCTCCTCGATGCGCGCCTCGAGCGACTCGCGGTCACAGCCGGTATTGGAGACGGGCACGAGGTGGCCGGACAGGCCGCTGATCTGCTCCGTCGCGTGGACCAGCGCCGCCGCCACGGTGCCGTGACACACCACCACCCCCCGGAGCGTGTCACTCATAGTCGTTCTGCAGGTACTCCCGCACGCCGCGCTGCTCCTTCATGCGCTTGATGAGCCGCTCGTTGAACGCCGCGGCCACGTCCACACCGGAGTACCTGAGCAGGTGCATCATGGCCACGACCTCGGAGATCACCGTAATGTTCTTGCCCGGGTTGAGCGGCACCACCATACGGGGCACGGTCACGCCGAGGATGACCGTTTCCTGGTGCGACAGCCCGGTGCGCTCGACATCCTTGCTGGTCTCCCAGTCCTCGAGCTGGACCACGACCTCGATCCGCTTCTGCTGGCGCACCGACCGCACGCCGAAGAGCGCCGGAATGTCGATCAGGCCGATGCCCCGGATCTCCATGTGGTGCCCGGCAAGCTCGTGGCCCCGCCCGATGAGCACGTCGTTCCCGCGGCGGGTCACCTGTACCACGTCGTCGGCCACGAGCCGGTGGCCGCGCTCGACGAGATCCAGCACGCATTCACTCTTGCCGATGCCGGAGCGGCCCACGAACAGCAGGCCCACCCCGTACACGTCCGCGAGCGAGCCGTGGAGCGTGCTGCGCGGCGCAAAGGCGTCTTCGACCACGGGCTTGAGCAGCCGGTAGAACTCGGCCGTCTTGAGTCGGGAGCGCAACACCGGCACGCCGCGCGCGCCGGCGAGCTCCAGCAGCTCGGGCGGCACGTCCTGGGCCTTGGTGACGAAGACCACCGGCAGCTCGAACGCGAAGAAATTTTCCAGCGATCGGCGGCGCTGCTCGGCCGGCAGCGACATCAGGTAGGTGATCTCGGTCTCGCCGAACACATGGAGCCGATTCGGCGCGAAGCGACCGGTATATCCCGCGAGCGCAAGGCCCGGGCTTGCGACCTCCGCATCGGTCAGTGCCCGGTCGAGCCCCTGCTCGCCGGTCAGGGACTCCAGCTGGAAGGGGTCGCCTTTCCGGGTGAGAAAATCGCGGAGGCGCAGCATCACACCTGCGGCAGTTCAGCGGAGTGGCGGCCCCCGCGCGAGCGGCCCGACGCGCGGGCTACCTGCGTCTTCAGCTTTTCCTCGGCGCGGTCGAGCGCTGTCCGATGGTCCGCGGCGCCCGCCGCCGCGACGAGCGGCGCGCGGCCCGGCGCGTTCAACCGCAGCTCGACGCCGGCGAGGCCGGCGTCGAGGCTGAAGACAGCGGCGCCTTCGACCGCGCGGCCAGCCAGTGCGCCGAGGCGTTCCAGCACCGCAGCCGCGCGCTCCCGCAGCTCGTTGGCAATTTCGCAGTGACGGGCAGTGAGAACGGTATCCATCGGGAACTCCTTGCTCAGCGAACGGCCGAGCCGCTGATGATGTCGAGCAGATGGGCCTCGGTGGCGTCGGCCGCCGCGTTCCATGTAAGCGTCTCGGCGAACCGCCGGGCCTCGACGCCGAGTCGCTCGATCCGTGCCGGGTCCTCGGCCAGCTCGACCATGCGGGCCGCCAGTGCGGCGACATCGCCGTGGGGAACCAGCAGGCCGGTGCTGCCGTCACGAACCGAGTCACGCAGGCCGGGGCTGTCGGACGCGAGCGACGGCGTGCCGCAGGCCGCCGCCTCCACGATGGTAATGCCCCATCCCTCCTTGGGAGACGGAAACACGTTGGCCCACGCCGAGCGCAGCAACTGGAGCTTCTGAGCCTCGGTGACGAAACCGTGGAACGTCACCGCGTCCGTCACCCCGAGCCGGACGGCGAGCTCCTCCAGCGCCGGCTGAAAATCCCCCCGCCCGGCAATATCGAGGCGGAGATCGGGCCGGCGCGCCCGGGCCAGCGCCAGGCCGCGGAGCGCCAGGTCCACTCCTTTATAACGCTTGAGCCGCCCGATATACAAGAAGGATGGCGGCTGGGTGCGGGAGACGTTCGGGTCCGGACGGAAATGCGCCGCATCGACGCCGGGATGAATGACCCGGATCCGGCCGGCCGGAACCCCGCGCGCTACCAGGTCGTCACGGGTGCTCTCGCTGATGGCGTGGAACGCCGTCCGCCGGTACGCCCGGGCGAGCGGCCGCTCGGCCAGCCAGACCGCGCTGGCCATCGGCCACGCCGCCTCATGAAACACGGTATCGCCGAAGAGATGCGGAATGATCGTGCAGAAGGGGAGCGTCGTCATGCCGGCAAGGAACAGCGGCACCTTGTTCACGTCCTCGACGAGGATGTCGGGGCGTTCAGCTGAGAGAGCCTGACGGACCGCGGCCCGGCCGAGCGCGGCGAAGGTGTTGCGCGTCCCGTGCCGCTCGACCTCGATGCCATCGACGGTGGCGCGCGGCGCGGCGCCGCGCCACCCGGCACAGACCAGCCGCACACGGTGGCCCCGGGCGGCGAGGCGGCTGAAGATCTCGAACAGATGGATCTCCGCGCCGCCGGCCTGGGGATTCTCGCGGTCCTGCCAGTTGACCAGCAGGATGTTCACGTCAAAGTCTGCCGAGCGAGTGGGCCACGCGGTCGAGGACGCCGTTGACGAACGGGGCCGCCTTGGCGCCGCCGAACCAGTGCGCGAGCCGCACCGCCTCGTCGATCACCACCTTGGGCGGCGCGCTGCCGTCGACGAGCTCCTGAATGGCAAGCCGGAGAATGTTGCGCTCCACGACCGCGATGCGGCTCATCCGCCAGTTCTCGGCGGCCACGGCGGCTTTCCGATCGAGCGTTTCCACGTCGGCGATCACGCGCGCGGCCAGCGCTTCCGCAAAATCCAGCACCCGGGGCTCGGGGCCGGTGAGGCGGGAGAGGCCTGCCGCCACGTCGTGCACCGCGGGCGCCCCCTGAAGCTCCCACGCGTAGAGAATCTGCAGCGCGCGGGCCCGGCCGCGGGTCTCAAGCCGGAGCATCGCCGCCCCGCAGCTGCGCCAGCACGTCGGCCGTGGATAGCGCGGCCTCTGCGGCTTCGTAGCCCTTGTTGCCGGCGACGCCGCCGGCCCGGTCGGTGGCCTGCTGAAGCGTGTCTACCGTCAGGACCCCAAACGCAACCGGCATCGCATGCCGGATGGCCACGTCGCCGAGCCCGCGAGCGGCCTCGCCCGAGACGTACTCGAAATGCGGCGTGTCCCCGCGGATGACGGCGCCGAGTGCCACGAGACACGCGTACCGCCCGCTCTGCGCCATGGCTTCCGCCGCCGCCGGCAGCTCGAAGGCACCAGGCACCCACACCACGTCCACGGCGGCGTCGGCCACCGCGGCATTGCGCAACGCCGCGCGCGCCCCGTCCAGGAGCCGGGTGGTAATGAGCTCATTGTACCGGCTGACGATGATCGCGACGCGCCCGCTCGCACGGACCCGGCCGGCATACTCGGTCATGGGGCTCAGAAGGTGAGGAGGTGGCCGAGCTTGTCGCGCTTGGCGCCGAGATAGTCGCGGTTGTCGTCGGTGGCGCCGGCCAGGAGCGGCACCCGGCCGACGATCTCAAGACCATATCCCTCGAGACCCACGAGCTTGCGCGGATTGTTGGTGAGGACACGGATGGACGTCAGCCCGAGGTCGCGAAGGATCTGGGCACCGATGCCATAGTTCCTGAGGTCGGGAGGGAATCCCAGCCGCTGGTTGGCCTGGACGGTGTCCGCGCCGGTGTCCTGCAGCTCGTAGGCGCGGAGCTTGTTGAGGAGGCCGATGCCCCGTCCCTCCTGGTCGAGATACACGATGGCGCCGCGCCCCTCGGCCACGATCTTCTGCATGGCGGCGTGCAGCTGGAAGCCGCAATCGCAGCGCTGCGAGCCGAACACATCGCCCGTGAGACACTTGGAGTGCATGCGGACGAGGACGTCCTTCACGCCGTCAATCTCGCCGTGGACCAGCGCCACGTGCTCCCGGTCATCGACGTCGTTCCGGTAGCCAATCACCCGGAACTCGCCGGCCTCGGTCGGAAGCCGGGCCTCGGCTACACGATGCACCAGCTTCTCGTTGCCGAGCCGGTGCGCCACCAGCTGGGCCACGGTGACGAAGGTGAGCCCGTGCTCGCGGGCAAATCCCTCGAGCTCGGGCACCCGCGCCATCGAGCCGTCAGCGCTCAGAATCTCGCAGATGACGCCCGCGGGATAGAGACCCGCCAGACGGGCGAGGTCCACCGCCGCCTCGGTATGCCCGACGCGCTGCAGCACACCACCCGGGCGGGCGCGAAGCGGCGGCACGTGCCCGGGGCGGCGGAGATC
>Ga0310810_10007348_pt1 | contig 12563 bp, 13 predicted proteins | sample NCmetagenome_FD_207641 | JGI IMG/M metagenome (GOLD analysis project Ga0310810, IMG submission 207641) | Soil microbial communities from experimental microcosm in Duke University, North Carolina, United States - NC | ecosystem: Engineered > Artificial ecosystem > Soil microcosm > Unclassified ... | reverse complement strand
CAGCAGCCCCATGATGTCCCTCCCCTGTGTGGCTCGTTTGCTACCCTCGCCTATCATTTAACGGGCTTGGAGCGCAATGCGCCAGCTAGCCAGCCGGTCTCACGGCTTCTCGGCCTGCTTGCCGAGATCGCGATTGTCGACATAGCGGATCGCGATCGGCCGGCCGGCCAGCGCGCCGCCAAGCCCGCCGGTGAATTTCAGCGGCACACAGGCTTCGAGCGAGGCATTGATCGCCTTCAGGTAGAGGCTGCGCGTTTCGGCCGGAATGCCCGACGTGGAAAAGGTCAGGCGCGGTTTAGCAATGATCTCGCCACTGCGCCTGAAGCTGAACCGCACCGACATCTGCATGCCCTCGCGCGCACTTTCGGCCGGTGGCGGGCTCCAGCAGGATCGCAGCGCCGCGAACAGGTCGCCGATGGTGTCGAGGTCGTGGTCGGGTTTGCGGTATTTCGCGGCCTGATCCTGCGGCGGCACGCTTTCGATCGTCAGTTGCAGGTTTTCGCCGTAGGGATAATCGATCTCGGGAATACAGGGTCCGTGGTTGAATACGCTGCAAAAAGACGGCGTGCAGGGCCGGCCGTCGAGCACGCTGCACGGCGCATGCGAAAACGGCGTGGCGTCGATCTGCCGCCGCGGCCGCGCGTCAGCAGCGCTGGTTGCGATGAACATGCCGATCAGGCAGATGGCGATACGCCAAAGCATGGGGCGAACCCTCGAATACAGGTCTGGTGAACTTGATGCCCGCATTGGTCGAGATCAAGCCGGACTGCGTTCACATCCCCGCGTGTTCATCTAGCTGTCATCGCCCGCGAAAGCGGGCGATCCAGTATTCCAGAGACGGTTGTTGATTGATCGAGAGGGCGCGGCGTACGAGCAAAGAGCAGCCCCCGCCTCACGCCTTCTTCTTCACATCCTTGATGTGGGAAAACACGATGCCCTCGGCGCGTTCCCTGGTGTAGCCGAGGTAGAATTCGTTCTTGGCCAAAAACACCGGGTCGCCGTCGACGTCGTCGGCCACGCCCGAGCCGTTGGCCGAGATGAACGCCTCGAGCTTCTTGCGGTCGTCGGACGAGATCCAGCGCGCCAGCTGGAATTCCGAGACCTCGAATTCCACCGGCAGCGAATACTCCGCATCGAGTCGCGCCTTCAGCACGTCGAGCTGCAACGGACCGACCACGCCAACCAGCGCCGGTGCGCCATCGCGCGGGCGGAACACTTGCACCACGCCCTCCTCCGACATCTGCTGCAGCGCCTCTTTCAGCTTCTTGGCCTTCATCGCGTCCGTCAGCCGCACGCGGCGGACGATTTCGGGCGCGAAACTGGGAACGCCGACAAAGGTGAGGTCTTCGCCCTCGGTCAGCGTATCGCCGATCCGAAGCGTGCCGTGGTTGGGAATGCCGACGACGTCGCCGGCAAAGGCTTCATCCGCCACCGAGCGATCCTGCGCAAAAAAGAATTGCGGCGACGACAGCGACATGTTCTTGCCGGTGCGCACCAGCTTCGCCTTCATGCCGCGGCTGAGCTTGCCCGAGCACAGCCGGGCGAAGGCAATGCGGTCGCGGTGGTTCGGATCCATATTGGCCTGGATCTTGAACACGAAGGCGCTCATGCGCGGCTCCGCCGCCTCGACCTTGCGAAGGTTGGATTCCTGCGCGCGCGGCGCCGGCGCAAACCTGCCCAATCCCTCCAGGAGGTCGCCAACGCCGAAATTGCGCAGCGCGCTGCCGAAATAGACCGGTGTCAGATGGCCCTCGCGGAACGCGTCGAGTTCGAATGGCTTGCAGGCTTCCGACACCAGCGCCAGTTCGTCCTTGACCTCCGACACGTCGAGATTGGCATTGCGGCCGGCGAGATCGGCGATGTCGATCTGCTGCGCCGCGCCGGTCTTGGCGCCGCCGCCCTCGAGCAGGCGCACGCCGCCGGTGGCGATGTCGTAGGTGCCGAGGAAATCGCGGCCGCGGCCGACCGGCCAGGTCATCGGCGTGGTGTCGAGTGCCAGCGTTTTCTCGATTTCGTCCAGCAGTTCGAAGGTGTCGCGGCTCTCGCGGTCCATCTTGTTGATGAAGGTGATGATCGGGATGTCGCGCAGGCGGCAAACCTCGAACAGCTTGCGCGTCCGCGCCTCGATACCCTTGGCGGCGTCGATCACCATGACCGCGGAATCAACCGCCGTCAGCGTGCGGTAGGTGTCTTCGGAAAAGTCCTCATGGCCCGGTGTATCCAGCAGGTTGAACACGAGGCCGTCGAATTCAAAAGTCATCACCGAGGTCACGACCGAGATGCCGCGCTCGCGCTCGATCTTCATCCAGTCGGAGCGGGTGTTGCGGCGTTCACCCTTGGCCTTGACCTGGCCGGCCAGATTGATGGCGCCGCCGAACAGCAGCAGCTTCTCCGTCAGCGTGGTCTTGCCGGCGTCGGGGTGGGAAATGATGGCAAAGGTCCGCCGCCGCGCCACTTCTTCTGCAAGCGGCGACCGGGGCGACGATTCGGCTGGAACGGCAATGTCGGACATAGGGTTTGAGCGTTTGGCAGGGAAAACGGGCCGGATCAAGGAGCAAAAAGCCTCCTCGATATGGGGATTTTCCGGCCGATCTCCAGCCGGGCTCTGGATCTGGCCTAGCGAAGCACCACCACTGCCCAATAGGTCAGCGCCGCCACGATTGCGGAGGCCGGGATGGTGATCACCCAGGCATAGACGATCGAACTGGCCACGTTCCAGCGCACCGCCGAGACCCGCCGCGCCGCGCCGACGCCGACTATCGCGCCGGTAATGGTATGGGTGGTGGAGACGGGAACCCCGAGATAGGTCGCCATGAACAGGGTCGCGGCACCGCCGGTTTCCGCGCAAAAGCCCTGCATCGGCGTCAGCTTTGTGATTCTTAGCCCCATGGTGCGGACGATCCGCCAGCCGCCCATCAGCGTACCCAGCGCCATCGCCGCCTGGCAGGCCAGCACCACCCAGAACGGGATCGAGAAATGCTCGCCGAGATGGCCCTGCGAATAGAGCAGCACCGCGATGATGCCCATGGTCTTCTGCGCGTCGTTGCCGCCATGGCCGAGCGAATACAGCGAGGCCGAGACGAATTGCAGGATACGGAAGGCGCGGTCGACCGCAAACGGCGTCGAGCGCACCGACAGCCAGGAAACGACCGCGACCAGTACCAGCGCCAGCAAAAATCCGACCAGCGGCGACAGCACGATCGCCAGCAACGTCTTGGAGAGACCGGTCCAGACCGCGGCCGAAAGCCCCGCCTTCGCCATGCCGCCGCCGAGCAGCCCGCCGATCAGCGCGTGCGAACTGGAGGAGGGAATTCCGAGTCCCCAGGTAATCAGGTTCCAGACGATGGCGCCGACCAGGGCTGCAAAGATCACCGTCGCATCGACCACGCTCGGCTCGATGATGCCGGTGCCGATGGTATTGGCGACGTGCAGTCCGAACACCAGGAAGGCGATAAAATTGAAGAAGGCCGCCCAGATCACCGCATATTGCGGCCGCAGCACGCGGGTCGACACGATGGTCGCGATCGAATTGGCGGCGTCGTGCAATCCGTTGAGGAAGTCGAACAGCAGCGCAACCCCGATCAGGATCGCCAGGATAGGAAGACCAAGCGTGGCGTCCACTGGATGGCCCTGCCCTATATTACTTGATTGAGCATGATCTTGTCGGAAAACCGGTGCCCACTTTTCCGGATCATGCTCATACCTGTTCGATCACGATCGAGTTGATTTCGTTGGCGACGTCGTCGAAGCGATCCGAGACCTTTTCGAGATGCTTGTAGATCTCGGCCCCCACCACGAAATCCATCGTGTTGGCGGTGCGGTGCTTGAGGAACAGTTCCTTCAATCCGATATCGTGGAGATCGTCGATGCGGCCTTCGAGCTTGCCGATCTCCTCGGTGATCGCCGTCAGCATCGCGACATTGTCGCCGATCGCCTTCATCAGCGGCAGCGCTCGGCCGACGAGATTGGCGCACTCGACCAGCAGCGTTCCCATTTCGCGCATCGGCGGCTCGAACGTGCGCACCTCGAACAACACCACCGCCTTTGCGGTCTGCTGCATCTGGTCGATGGCATCGTCCATTGCCGTGATCAGGTTCTTGATGTCGCCGCGGTCGAACGGGGTAATGAAGGTGCGCCGGACCGCGGTCAGCACCTCACGGGTGATATTGTCGGCGTCATTCTCGAACTGGTTGACGCGTTGGCAGAACACCGGCGTCTCATCGCCGCCGCGCAGCATGTCCTGCAGCGCCAGCGCACCCTGCACCACGGTCTGGGAATGGCGGGCAAACAGGTCGAAAAAACGCTCTTCCTTTGGCAGGAAATAGCGAAACAAGCGCAGCATTGGCCATTATCCATCGTTCGGGAACGGCCGCCCGGGGCGGCCCGTCACAAAACTGTCATAGCCCATCGGCGAGGAAAGCGCGCGACGGCGGGCCTCGGGAAAGCGGTCATCCACCGCTTTGTGGGGCGGCAAAGCCCGCCGGAAACAGGCTGAGTTAGAGAGAACGGCGCAAAAAATGCGCGATCTCGCCGATTACGCCACGGCGGAAGGTCAGCACGCAGGCAACGAAGATGACACCCTGGATCACCGTCACCCACTGGCCGAATCCGGCCAGATATTGCTGCATGGCGATGATCACGAAGGCGCCGACCACGGGGCCGAACACGGTTCCAAGACCGCCGACCAGCGTCATCAGCACGATTTCGCCCGACATCGACCAGTGCACGTCGGTCAGCGACGCGTTCTGCGCCACGAACACTTTTAGCGAACCGGCGAAGCCAGCAATCGTCCCGGACAGGATATAGGCCATGAGCTTGTACTGATCAGTCTTGTAACCCAACGAGACCGCGCGCGGTTCGTTCTCGCGGATCGCTTTCAGAACCTCGCCGAACGGCGAGTTGATGGTGCGGTAGATCAGGAGGAAGCCGCCGAGGAAACCGGTCAGAACGACGTAGTAGAGCACGGTCGGCTTGGCGAGGTTGAAGATCCCAAACAGATAGCCTTGCGGGATGCCCTGGATGCCGTCTTCGCCATGGGTGAACGGTGTCTGCAGATAGATGAAATAGAGCAACTGCGACAGCGCCAGCGTGATCATCGAGAAGTAGATGCCCTGGCGGCGGATCGCGACCACACCGGTGATGACGCCGAGCCCTGCCGCGCCGACGGTACCGGCGAGAATCCCGAGTTCAGGCGACAGCCCCCAAACCTTCAGCGCATGCGCCGAGATATAGCCCGCGGTACCCAGAAACATCGCATGGCCGAACGAGAGCAAGCCGCCATAGCCGATCAGGAGGTTGAAGGCGCAGGCAAGCAGCGCAAAGCACAGCGCCTGCATCACGAAGAACGGGTAGATTCCAGTCCACGGCACGATAGCCAGCAGCGCCGCCATGATGACGAATACGATCATCTCGTCGCGCACGGCGCGCGGCGTTACCGGCAATGTGTCGTCGGTCAATGCGCTCATGTCAGGCCGCCCGTCCGGTCAGTCCCGTTGGCTTCACCAGCAACACCAGCACCATCAGCACGAACACCACGGTGTTGGAAGCCTCGGGATAAAAATACTTGGTCAGTCCCTCGATCACACCGAGCGCAAAGCCGGTGATGATCGATCCCATGATCGAACCCATGCCGCCGATCACGACCACCGCGAACACGACGATGATCAGGTCCGCACCCATCAGCGGCCGGACCTGGTTGATCGGGGCGGACAACACGCCGGCCAGCGCCGCGAGACCGACGCCGAGCCCGTAGGTCAGCGTGATCATCCGCGGCACGTTGATGCCGAACGCGCGCACCAGCGTCGGATTTTCGGTCGCGGCACGCAGATTGGCGCCCAGCCGGGTCTTTTCGATCAAGTACCAGGTGGCGATGCAGACCACGAGCGAGAAGATAACGACCCAGCCGCGGTAAATCGGCAGGAACATGAAGCCGAGATTCATGCCGCCCTTCAATTCATCCGGGATCGCGTAAGGCAGGCCCGACGAACCGAAGTAATTCTGGAATACGCCCTGCACGATCAACGCGATGCCGAAGGTCAGGAGCAGACCGTAGAGATGATCTAGTCCTGCGAGCCACTGCAGCATGGTTCGCTCCAGGATCATGCCGAAGATGCCGACCACGATGGGGGCGATGATCAGCGCCGGCCAGTAGCCGAGGCCGGTGAGATTCAAGAGGAAGTAAGCGCAGAATGCCCCCATCATGTAGAGCGCGCCATGGGCGAAATTGATGATGTTGAGCATGCCGAAGATCACGGCGAGCCCCAGACTGAGCAGCGCGTAGAACGAGCCGTTGATCAGTCCCACCAAAAGCTGTGCGTAGAGAGCTTGCATCGGTTTCGCACTCGGTTTCGTTGTGACGCGGTATCGCGTGGTGACGCGAAGGGAGATCCGCCGGCGCGATGCCGGCGGGTCATCATATTTACTTCTTTACCAGCGGACAGGCGCTTTCCGAAAGCGGCCGGAAGGCCTGATCTGCCGGCGTGGTTCCGATCAGCTTGTAATAATCCCACGGGCCCTTGGATTCGGATGGCTTCTTGACCTCGAACAGATAGGCCGGGTGGATCTTGCGGCCGTCGACGCGAATGCTGCCCTTGCCGAACAGCGGGTCGTCCGTCGGCATCGACTTCATCTTGTCGACGATCTTGAGACCGTCATGCACATTGCCACCCATCGCCTCCAGCGATTTGAAGTAGTGGATCAGTCCTGAATAGACCCCGGCCTGCACCATCGACGGCTGCGCCTTGTTCTTCATCCGCTCGGAAAACCGCTTGGAGAATGCGCGCGTTCCGTCGTTGAGGTCCCAATAGAAGGTCTCGGTGAAGTTGAGGCCTTCTGCGACCTTCAGCCCGAGCGAGTGAACGTCGGTGATGAACAGCAGCAGGCCCGCGAGTTTCTGGCCACCGGCGACGATGCCGAATTCGGAGGCCTGCTTGATCGAGTTGGTGGTGTCGCCGCCCGCGTTGGCAAGGCCAACGATCTTCGCCTTCGACGCCTGCGCCTGCAGCAGGAAGGAGGAGAAGTCCGACGAGTTCAGGGGATGCTTGACGGTGCCGAGCACCTTGCCGCCCGACTTCAGGATGACGGCGGTGGTGTCGCGCTCCAGCGCCGCGCCGAACGCGTAGTCGGCGGTGAGGAAGTACCAGGTGTCGCCACCTGCCTTCACCAGCGCCTGGCCTGTGCTGTTGGCGAGCATGTAGGTGTCGTAGACCCAATGGATCGTATTCGGCGAACACTGGGCGTTGGTGAGGTCCGACGTCGCCGCACCGGTATTGATCATGATGGAGTTCTTCTCCTTCACGACATTATTGACCGCGAGCGCGACGCCGGAATTCAGCACGTCCATCAGGATGTCGACCTTCTCGACATCGATCCACTGGCGCGCGATGGTGGTGGCGATATCGGGCTTGTTCTGATGGTCGGCGGAGATCAGGTCGATTTTCCAGCCCTTGGCCGCCAGCCCGGAATCCTCGATTGCCATCTGGGCCGCCAGCGTCGAGCCGGCGCCCCCGAGGTCGGAATAAAGCCCGGAATTGTCGGTGAGAACGCCGATCTTGACGTTCTTGTCCTGCGCCAGCGCACCGCTCGCAGCGAGAGCCATCGCAGTCCCCAACAAAAGTGCCGAAATTTTCTGTCTCATGTTTCTCCCCCGAATTTGCTTGCAGACGTGATGCCGATCAGACGCCGAGATAAGTGTGGAGCTTGTCCATGTTCGCCTGCAGCTCCGAATTGGCGAAGCCGTCGATGACCTTGCCGTGTTCGACAATGTAGTAACGATCCGCAACCGTCGAGGCGAAGCGAAAATTCTGCTCGACCAGCAGGATGGTGAAACCCTCGGACTTCAGCCGCGCGATGGTGTGACCAATTTGCTGGATGATGACGGGCGCCAGCCCCTCGGTCGGCTCGTCCAGCATCAGAAACCGCGCGCCGGTACGCAGGATTCGCGCGATCGCGAGCATTTGCTGCTCACCGCCCGAAAGCTTGGTGCCCTGGCTGTTGAGCCGTTCCTTCAGGTTCGGAAACAGATCGAAAATCTGGTCGAGCGACAGGCCGCCGGCGCGCACGATCGGCGGCAGCAGCAGGTTTTCGCGCACGTCGAGGCTTGCGAAAATGCCACGCTCTTCCGGGCAAAAGGCGATGCCCAACCGCGCGATCCTGTCGGAGGAAGTGCGCGTGATGTCTTCATTGTTGAAGCGGATCGCACCGGTGCGCTTGCCGATGATCCCCATCACCGATTTCAGCGTAGTGGTCTTGCCGGCGCCGTTGCGGCCGAGCAGCGTGACCACCTCGCCGGCATTCACATTGAAGTTGATGCCGTGGAGAATGTGGGATTCACCGTACCAGGCCTGCAGGTCCTGGACCGAAAGAACCTGCGTGACGGCCGGCTTGACGGCGGGCTCGGCCATTTTCAAATCAGGCATGACCGGCCCCCAGATAGGCTTCCTTGACGCGTTCGTCTTTCGACAGCTCGGCGTAATTTCCTTCCGCCAGCACCTGACCGCGCGTCAGCACCGTGATGATGTCGGAAAGGTTGGCAACCACGCTCAGATTGTGTTCGACCATCAGGATCGTGTACTTCGCCGAGATGCGCTTGATCAGGGCTGCGATCTTGTCGATGTCCTCGTGGCCCATGCCGGCCATCGGCTCGTCGAGCAGCATCATCTCGGGGTCGAGCGCCAGCGTCGTGGCAATTTCAAGCGCGCGCTTGCGTCCATAGGGCATCTCGACCGCCGGCGTGCCGGCGAATTCGCTCAAACCCACGTCGTCCAACAGCTCATGCGCGCGCCCGTTAAAACGATCGAGCACGCTCTTGGAACGCCAGAAATCGAAGGATTGTCCGTGCTGGCGCTGCAGCGCAACCCGTACATTTTCCAGCGCCGTCAGGTGCGGAAACACCGCTGAGATCTGGAACGAACGCACGAGCCCAAGGCGGGCCACGTCGGCCGGGGCCAACGCGGTGATGTCCTGCCCCTTGTACAAAATCTGGCCCGCTGAAGGCTTCAGAAACTTGGTGAGCAAGTTGAAGCATGTGGTCTTGCCGGCACCGTTCGGCCCGATCAACGCATGAATGCTGCCGCGGCGCACCTTGAGGGCGACGTCGCGAACGGCAAAGAAACCCGCGAACTCCTTGGTCAATCCGTGGGTTTCGAGAATGAACTCATCGGCCAAACAAACTTCCCCCAAATCCGCCGCGCTTTGCGAAGTCCCGTCGCGCGCGACCGATTTTTCCTGTTCGGGCAGGCTCTCCCGGACGTCTTGGAAACCGTCCCGGACCCGCCGCCTCCGGGCCGGAATATGCCGTCAACGGCGGCAATTAGGCAAGGCGGAAAGCTCGGCTCGGGTATAAGGGGCCGGCACCGGTTCCGGCTCCGCCATTAGTCGAATTGCGGAGCGCGCGAATAGAGGGCTTGGCGGGCATTTTCGGCATCCCGGTACGCCAGAAAGCCGGTGTTAACGGTGTTTTGCTGCAATCCGGCGGTTTCATAGAATATTTCCGCGCCCGGCGGATCATGACCTTTTGAAGTAGCAGGGATTGCGGTCTTGGAATTCGAAAGCGCCCAGCCATCGGTCGTCAAGTCGATCAAGCAACGCGATCTGCTGAACACCTGGCTGCGGCTTTATGCCCGCGATCAGTCGCTGCCGCGCATGAGCGAGTATCAGCCGGCGCGGATGGAGGATGAACTTCCCGATCTCGTGTTCTACATCGTCGACACCAGCGAGCGGTTACCGCGCCTGACGATCGACAGCGACGGTACGCGGATGTCGACCGCTTACGGCCATACCGGCAAAGGCCGCAATCTCGTGGACTACCTGGGCCCGAGACTCGTCCCCCTCGTCATGCCGGTCTACTACGAATGCGTCGCCCGCCGCTTGCCCGCCTACACCATCGCCAACATCGACGACAGCTACGGGCGGATCGTCGCCTATGAGCGGCTGTTGCTGCCGTTCTCCGACAACGGCAGCGTAACCCACGTCATCGCGTCACTGAAGACCATCAGCGAGGATGGCGGCTTCGAGATCAGGAATCTGATGCGCGGAAGCGAAAAATTGCCGATGCCGAAGCTTCGCGCCATCATCGACCGCGAACTTTTTCATCGCGCCCCCGGCCGCATCCCGTCCGGCGACGTGATCGAATTCGGCTAGCCCAATGCAATTCACAAGTGCCGACCCTTCGGTGGTCAAGTCGATCAAGCAGCGCGAACTCCTGAACCATTGGCTGCGCGCCGCGGCGAGGCACCATCGCCTGCCCCTCATTCATGATTTCCAGCCGCGCCGCTTTGGCGAGGAATTGGCCGACATGATGGAATTTGACGTCGCCGGCGCAGGCGACAGCGCGCGATTCGTCATTACCCACGAAGGCAGCCGACTGACCGCGACCTACGGCAACGACCATGTCGATCCGTCAAAACGGACCAACCGCTACCTCGACGACGCGATCGGGCCGGAACGCTACGCCAACGTCGTCGCGTCGTACCGCGCCTGCCTGAAATACAAGCGGCCGACCTATTCGATTTCGACGGTGCAGGACGACGACGACAAGGACGTGTCCTATGAGCGGTTGCTGCTGCCGTTCGGCCGCCGCGACACTGTCGAGCAGATCATCGGCTCCTACAAGAGCATCAGCTTCGAGGGCGGCTTCAAGATCAACAATCTGATGGGCCTCAGGCCGAAGGCCGTGCCCGCTATTTCGGTCAGAGCCATCATCGATCGCGGCTTCGTGCCGACAGCAGCGAACCGGCCCGCGTCCGACGAAGTCGTCGAATTCGATTAGGATTTGCGCCCGCGCGATTTAGCCGCCACTTCCCTGGCGTAGATGTCCGGCTTGAACCCGACCAGCAATTTGCCGCCGACATCGAGCACGGGACGCTTGATCATCGACGGTTGCGCCAGCATCAACGCCAGCGCCTTGCGTTCGTTCAGGCCTTCCTTGTCGGCGTCAGGCAGCTTGCGAAAGGTGGTGCCGGCGCGGTTGAGCAGCGTTTCCCAGCCGAGTTCGTCGGACCATTGCCTGAGCTTGTCCTTGGCGATGCCGGCGGTCTTGTAGTCGTGGAAATCATAACCGATGCCGTGGCTGTCGAGCCAGCTGCGGGCCTTCTTCATGGTGTCGCAGTTCTTGATGCCGTAGATGGTGATCGCCATTTCGATTCACTTCCGAAAAATGTTCTTGCCCATCTCTGATTGCATGAAAATCCGCACCGCACCAGCTATGTCGCGCCCGGCTCGAGCGCTTCGCCGAGTTCGATCGGGTGCGCCATCGTCTCGTGCAGTCTGTCCTTGTCGAGCTCGCCCTCCGAGAGACTGATGACGACGCAAGCAACGCCATTGCCGATCAGATTGGTCAGCGCCCGGCACTCGCTCATGAACTTGTCGATGCCGACCAGGATGGCGATCGACTGGATCGGAATATCAGGCACGATCGACAGCGTCGCCGCGAGCGTGATGAAACCGGCACCAGTAACGCCGGAAGCGCCCTTCGAGGTGATCATGGCGATGCCGAGAATGCCGAGTTCCTGCCAGATCGTGAGGTGGGTATTGGTCGCCTGGGCCAGGAACAGGGTGGCCAGCGTCATGTAGATGTTGGTTCCGTCGAGATTGAAGCTGTAGCCGGTCGGGATGACGAGGCCGACCACCGAGCGTGACGCGCCGAGATGCTCCATCTTCTGGATCATCTGCGGCAACACCGTCTCCGACGACGAGGTGCCGAGCACGATCAGCAATTCGTCCTTGATATAGGCGATGAAGCGGATGATCGAGAAGCCGGACAGGCGCGCGATAGCGCCGAGGACGATCAGCACGAACAGCACGCTGGTCAGATAGAATGTGCCGATCAGCGCAATCAGGTTCCACAGCGAATTGAGGCCGTAGGCACCGACGGTGAAGGCCATCGCGCCGAACGCGCCGAGCGGTGCGAGACGGACGATCATGCGGATGATGCCGAAGAACATCTTGGCGGCCTGGTCGACGGCACGCGCGATCGGCTCGCCGGTCTTGCCGAGAAACGCGATGGCAAAGCCGGACAGGATCGAGACCAGCAGCACCTGCAGCAGATCGCCGCGCGCCAGCGCACTGAAATAGCTGTCGGGGATGATCGCCATCAGATGTTCGACGACGCCTGTCTCCTTCGCCTTGGTGACGTAGGTGGCGACGGATTTCGCGTCGATCGACGCCGGATCGATGTTGAAGCCGTGGCCGGGCTGCAGCACCTCGCCAACGAGCAGCCCGATCGCCAGCGCAACCGTCGATACGGCCTCGAAATAGATCAGCGATTTCAGCCCGACACGACCGACGCGCTTGAGATCGCCCATCGAGGAAATTCCGTGCACGACGGTACAGAAAATCACCGGCGCGATCATCATCTTGATCAGCGCGATGAAGCCGTCACCGAGCGGCTTCAGGCTCTTGCCGAGATCCGGGAAAAAATTGCCGATCAGGATGCCGAGCGCGATCGCGATCAGGACCTGGACATAGAGGATCCTGTACCAGGGTTTATGACGGTCGGCAGGACGGATGGCTTCCGTAGTCATGGCGCGCTCGGGAGGACAGCAAGGGGAAACGCCATCATGCGA
>Ga0310810_10007347_pt1 | contig 12566 bp, 12 predicted proteins | sample NCmetagenome_FD_207641 | JGI IMG/M metagenome (GOLD analysis project Ga0310810, IMG submission 207641) | Soil microbial communities from experimental microcosm in Duke University, North Carolina, United States - NC | ecosystem: Engineered > Artificial ecosystem > Soil microcosm > Unclassified ... | reverse complement strand
CTTTATACTTTTTCGAGTATTCGACACGATCAAGCCGCCTCCGGTTCGCCAACTCGAAAGCTTTCCGGAGGGCACGGGAATCGTAGTCGATGATATCGGGGCTGGGTTATATGCTCTAGCGGTGCTGCACTTTCTGCTGCATTATGGTGTGATCCATGGTTAGTGCCGCCGTAGCAACTGAAACCCGCATCTAAGACTCCTCATGGCTATCTCGGAACGCCTGCTGGGCAAAAAGAACGTGAACGGCCGGCCGCGCATTGAGGCGGTTCATCCTCAAGCTGCCCTGCCCGGCGGCGAAGTCCGGATTACCGGGAAATCGCTAAGGCCGGTAGACTTGCGCCGCCCGCGAGTCCGCTTTGGCGAGGTGGAAGGCTCGGTGCTGATCAGTTCTGACGACTTTCTCGTGGCCAAAGTTCCAGAAGGGGCAATCTCGGGTCCGGTCGTAGTGGCGACCAACAATCACGACAGTAATCCCTTTCAGCTCAAGGTCGCGGTGCCGATTGCCGACGATCTTCATCCCGTCACCAATCCGGCGGTGGATGCCGAAGGCAATATCTATGCAACATTCTCCGGATCGCGCGGTCAGAAGGTGCCGGTCGCGATCTTCAAGATAGATACCAACTATAAGATGACGCCGTTCTTGGCAGAGATGATGAACGCTACCTCCATTGCTTTCGATCGTGAGGGGCAGATGTATGTCTCCTCCCGCTATGACGGGAACGTATACCGCGTTTCTTCGAGCGGCGCTATGTCGTCCTATGCAGAGGGCATGGGCGTCGCAACCGGCATAGCTTTCGATCGCGAGCAGAATCTGTACGTGGGTGATCGCAGCGGAACGATTTTCAAAATTGGTCGTGATCGTCAGATTTTCGTTTTCGCGACCTTGGAGGCGAGCGTCTCGGCTTATCACCTGGCATTTGGCCCAACTGGTGATTTGTTCGTTACCGGCCCCACCACCTCAAGTTTTGATTGCGTTTACAAGGTCGACCCTCATGGCAGCGTTTCAAGTTTCTACCGCGGACTGGGCCGTCCTCAAGGCTTGGCCTTTGACGTTGACGGCAATCTGTACGTTGCCGCCTCCCTGGGCGGCAGGCGCGGGATCGTCAAAATTACTCCCGACAGTAAAGCTTCACTCGAAGTAGCCGGTCACAATCTGGTAGGTCTGGCATTCGCTCCTGGACGTTCCGCAGTATTAGCTACCAATGGCGCCGTTCACCGCCTGGCTTGGGACATCGCGGGTTATCCGCTATTTAATTAGTTCGATACCCGCCGCTTCTATGACTTCAGCTGGCATTCATTTACACTTGCAGCGTGAATGCTGAGATTGTTGCGGTTGGCTCGGAGCTGCTCACCCCCTTCCGCCAGGACACCAATTCTCTCTATATCACCGAAAAGCTAAACGAGCTTGGTGTTGACGTAACATTCAAAACGATCGCGGGAGACAATCGCGCCCAACTCGCTTCGGTCGCTCAGGTTGCCCTATTTCGCGCTGATGTAATCATCTTCATGGGTGGATTGGGTCCCACCGAAGACGATCTCACTCGTGAAGCCGTTGCCGACACCTTAGGCCTTGAGCTCCGTCGCGATGCAGCTGTCCTCGAGCAACTCGAGAAACGTTTCGCATCTCGAAAAATGAAAATGTCTGCCAATAACCTCAAACAGGCGGACATTCTGACAGGAGCTACCGTCCTTCCCAATTCGATGGGCACTGCTCCCGGCCAATGGATTTCCGGAAAATACGAAGGCCGCGAGAGAATCATCATCCTTCTTCCTGGACCACCACATGAACTGAAGAATTTGTTTGAAGAACAGTGCTTTGAGCGTCTGCGGGCCAAGTTGCCTCCCACCTTTATCGCTGCCAGAGTGCTCAAGGTGGCGATGATGGGAGAATCGCAGTGCGACGCCCGGATCGCGCCCATCTACACCAAGCATAAAGACATTCAGACAACGATTTTGGCGGGTGCGGGCGAAATTCAACTCCACCTCAAAACCCGGGCCAACTCGCTCGAGGCGGCTCAAGAAAGAGTGGATCGCCTGGCTGGAGAATTAGAGGATGAGCTTGGAGACGCCGTCTTTTCTACCCAAGGTGAGTCCCTGGAGCAGATCGTCGGCTACTTTCTGCAAATGCGAAACTCTACCCTTTGCGTAGCCGAATCCTGCACGGGAGGACTTCTGGCAGAGAGGATCACGTCAGTGAGCGGCAGTTCACGTTATTTTGCCGGCGGTGCAACTGTGTATTCCAACGAATTAAAGTCGGACTTTGCCAAGGTACCCGAGGAACTCATAAGGAAGTATGGCGCAGTCAGCCGCCTTGTCGCCGTAGCGATGGCGGAAGGCATCCGCGAACGCTGCAAGACAACCCTGGGAATCGGCATAACAGGAGTCGCCGGTCCTTCAGGCGGCACTCCCGAAAAGCCTGTGGGACTGGTATTTCATGCCTTGGCTACCGATACCGGGACAGAGGTCGTGGAACGGAACTTTCTCGGCGACCGCAAGCGGATTCGCTGGTTTGCCACCCAACAGGCCCTGGACATGGTGAGACGAAAATTGATGTAGTTCCGGTCCGTGGTGGACGACCAACAATCGGAAACGTCGGCTAACATGCGCCTTTTCATTGCCCTCGACATCGAAGAATCAATCCGCCAGCGTATCGTGCGCTTTATGGAGGGAGTACGCGAGTTTGCGCCGGAGGCGCGGTGGGTCCGGCCCGAATCATTGCACGTGACACTCAAGTTCATCGGGGAAAAGCCTGCAGAAAGTGTCTCCAGTCTGAAACAAGCAATCTTGGAACTTCAAGTCAATCCCTTCACATTATCCGTTGCCGGCCACGGCTTCTTTCCTTCCCCGAAGTTGCCGAGAGTTTTCTGGATCGGTATTGCAGCAGGCGCAGAACTTGGCCAACTTGCTCGATCTGTGGATGAAGCCCTGGGACGAGTCGGGGTTCCGAAAGAGATTCACCCTTTCAATCCCCATCTGACGCTGGCGCGCGGAGGCGGACGGTCAGAATCGGCTTTTCTCTCCAATAAGGATAGGAGAAACCCAGCTTTCAGGAGGCTGCAGGAGAAACTTTCATCCTTACTCCAGCCTGAGTTTGGTACCATGACGGCCCGCGAGTTTTTTCTTTATGAGAGCAAGCTTGCTCCGGGAGGAGCAAAATATAGCAAAATCGAGCGCTTTCCTGTGACATAAACGAGCACTCGCAGGCCATCAGATGCAGGTCTATCTCCTAACTGTCGCGATCGGTTATTTGCTCGGATCCATTCCTTCCGGTTATTTGCTGGTAAAGGCATTTCAAGGGCAAGATATCCGTAAGACAGGCAGCGGCAATATCGGGGCAACCAATGTCGCGCGCACTTCAACTCGTCTCGGAGTTGCAACGTTGCTCTTGGACGCTTTGAAAGGTCTCTTGGCAGTCAGCGTTGTACTCTACTGGATCACACCGCCGCCGCCTTCCAGAACCACCTTAGCGGTAGTGGCAGCCCTCTCCGCCGTTCTCGGTCATATTTTTCCTGTATGGCTCCGCTTTCGAGGCGGTAAGGGGGTGGCCACCGGCCTCGGATCCTTCGTCCTGCTTGCTCCTAAATCCATTCTGGTTATGTTAGTGATGTTTATTGCGATAATTTTTGTCTTCCGTTACGTCTCGCTGGGTTCGATCATTGTTGTAGCCCTTTTTCCACTGCTGGCTTGGCTTCTGGACGAGTACAAGGACGCACCGGTCTCACTGGCTCTGATGGCCCTGAGTTCGATCCTCATCATTGCCAAACACCATCAGAATATTCGGCGGCTAAGGGCGCGAACGGAACCTCGTTTTGGCGTGAGGCGTGGATGAGCCGAATCGCCGTAATTGGTGCCGGCGCTTGGGGAACCGCTCTGTCAATTGCCCTCGGCCGCCATGGCGGCCACCATGTCAAATTATGGGCTCATGAAAAAGCAGTTTGCGAATCGATTGCGGCAACTCGCGAAAATCTAGCCTTCCTCCCGGGTCACAAAATTCCTGAAGCCGTTACTCCCACCAACGCCTTGCAGGAAGCGCTCATGAACTCCGAGATCGTCGTCAGTGTCATGCCATCGAACCATTGCCGCTCTGTGGTTGAGCAAATGAGCGAGTTTTTCACTCCCGGCTTGCTTGTGGTCAGCGCTACCAAGGGCCTTGAAAACGACAGCCTTATGCGGATGTCAGAGGTAATCAAGTTCGTAATCAACCATCGCTGTCACTTTTTGCCCCGCCTCGGGGCGCTCAGCGGACCGTCTTTTGCCAAAGAAGTAGCTCGCGGCGACCCTACCGCAATCACCATCGCAACCGAGGATGTTGAGCTGGCTCAAATCGTTCAGCGGGAGTTCAGTGATCCAAGTTTTCGTGTGTACACCAACAACGATGTCGTCGGTGTGGAACTTGGTGGTGCCCTGAAAAATATTATCGCTATTGCGGCGGGCGTATGCGATGGCCTCGGCCTTGGTCACAACTCTGTGGCTGCTCTTATTACACGGGGTCTGGCGGAAATCACGCGCCTGGTGGTTGCGGCCGGAGGGCGCCGCGAGACCATGGCGGGCCTGGCCGGCCTGGGCGACTTGGTTCTGACTTGCACTGGCGAGCTATCCCGCAATCGCAGCTTGGGCGTGGAACTCGGTCGCGGTCGCAAGTTGCCGGATATCATCGCTTGTATGCACGGGATGGTCGCTGAGGGAGTGCTCACTACCAATGCTGCGGTCGGTCTCGCTCGCACTTATCAGATCGAGATGCCCATTACGGAACAAATGCACCTGATTCTGCACAGCGGCAAGTCTCCGCGAAGCGCGATTCATGAATTAATGACCCGCACAGGGAAGAGTGAGTCCAGTGTAGTCGGATCACCTGGTTGAGTCCGCTCTAGTTATCTTGTAGTCGAGATCAAACAGGAAAGAGGTTCACAAAGTGCCTTGGAGAACGATGCGATTCCTGGTTTTGATTTGGTTGGTTACTTACCTCCCGCATGAGGGAGCAGCGCAACAATCCGGTCTCTCCCCCGCCCCGGACGCACGAACTGTTCGAATTAATGCCGAGCCTGGATTTTTCAATGAACCATCCATCGCCATCGATCCTGATGACCCACAACAGCTCGTAGCTGCATTTCAGGTAAACGCTTCCGTCGCATATTCTCGAGATGGTGGGAAAACTTGGACAATCGCGGACGGCACTGCTCCCGCTGATTTCCGCCGCTCGGGAGACGTCTCTATTACATATGACAACAAGGGACGCGCTTATCTTTGCTACATCGCCTTCGACAAACTGGGAACCGCTAATTACTGGGCACATGGAGCAACCCGTAACGGTATTTTTGTTCGACGCTCCAGTGACGGCGGAAAAAACTGGGACGCTAACCCCGCAATCGTGATCAGCCACAATACTGAACCTGGCATTCCCTTTGAAGATAAGCCCTACATTGTGGCCGACATTACCCGCTCCCCCCATGCCGGCAATCTGTATGTGGGCTGGACAGAGTTCACTCTGGAGAAGTCCATCATTCTCTTTTCACGCTCCAGCGATGGTGGAACCACCTGGTCTAAACCAATTGAAATCAGCACACACGAAGGCTTGCCGCGAGACGAGACCGGTTCCGTCGAAGGGTTCACCGGCGCAGTCGACTCGGACGGAACACTCTATGTTGCCTGGGCTGACGGCTCGGAAATAGCCTTCGCCTCTTCGCGCGACGGTGCCCGGACCTTCTCGCGATCTCGCTCAATCTTGCATACTGCTCCTTCCTACTTCGATGTCTTCAATGTGGCCCGAGGCAATGGATTCCCGCAGATCGGAATCGATCCGCGGAGTCACCGCCTTTTTGTAATTTGGGCTGATTACCAGAACGGCGACATTGACGTCTTCTGTTCGACGTCCACGGACCGCGGTAAGCACTGGTCGCCTGCCGTGCGGGTAAACTCCGATTCCCTGCACAATGGCGCAGACCAGTTCATGCAGTGGCTAGCGGTCGATCCGGCCGACGGTTCGGCAAACGTCATCTTTTATGACCGCCGTGGAGACCCGGAAAATCGCAAAGTCTCTATTACCCTGGCACGCTCCGCCGACGGTGGTAAGTCATTTGCAAATTTTGCTTGGAACTCGAATGCGTTTGATCCCGGAGAACAATTCATCGGAGATTACAATGGGATCGCTGCCCTGGGAGGTCGGGTTTATGGCGTCTGGGCACGTACTCCAGAAACCGAAGAGAATGCCGACAAATCCAAGACCCAGAAGGTCCGTAATTATGTGGAAGCAGGAACAGCCACCTTCACGAAATAGGAACTCGCATCAATCATCCGTCGAAGGCTCCTCATTAATTCGCTCGAACCCGCCAATTTGCCGTTCTTCGTCCGTCAACCGTTCGCAGTTCTTGTCGATCTGCTGATATCGCTCCGCGTTCAACTGGCGGAAGCGCATGTAATCCTCTGGCGAAGTCCAGTAGTCCAATGTCAGATAACGCCCCGGCTGCTCAGCATCCCGGATCAATTCAGTCTGAACATGTCCTGTGCCACTCTGGAACAAGCGCGCCCACTCTCCTTCAGGACCATAGATTCGCTCGAAATCGGACTGCGACCCTCGCTGTACCCGAAACTCCCAAATCAACAAATAGCCCCATTTTTCGCTATCACCCTGCATATCAACTCCTATCTATTCAACAGTCACCAAGCTCAGGTACCTTCGTAACCCTGCCCAAAACCCAATTCGGTTAAGTGCGTTCCCCTTCACAGTACAATTTCAGGGTATCTACCAAAATCGCCGCTTTGTTCGCGGTTCGGGGTGACAGACCTTAGGCCTTGAAGCTGCCTTTACCAGCACGTGTTCCCATTCTGTATGTAATCCTCGGTGTCCTCGTGGGCCTGAGTGTCGTGCCCATGTATTTCTACTCGGCCCAGGTGGAACGCATTAACCGCGACCGCCTCAAGACTAACGAGATGCTGTTACAGAATACCGTGACCCGCTCGCTGGCGGATGACATCTCGCAGCATCAGGACTCGTTGCGCATGGCGCTGATGAATTTATCGTCCGCCATCCAGGTAGCTAGCGGCGGTGACATCAGTTCCAAAAACATTTCTGCTCCCGAACTTCGTGCCCTGCTGGAAAACTTCGTCTCTTCCTCAACGGATATTGCTTACGCTACGCTCCTGAATTCTGAAGCAAAGGGAATTTCCGCCGGTCGCATCGCCCCCGATGCATTTATGCAACGGGAACTCGAGCGCGCCTACGCGGCATCCGCGGAAGGGCGGGCTTACAGCGGCCAAGCACTCGCGGTCGGCTCCGGCAAGGAAAGTCGGACTGTAGTCCTGGTGAGTAATCCCATCACATACGACGGTAGGGTTCTCGGCATGATCGGGGCCGTGGAAGACCTCGGATTCCTGATCAAGCGGATGCAGGAGGTGAATCGCGGTGGCCTGACTCCTTACGTCGTAGATAGCCAAGGTCGGCTTGTCGCAGGCGCTTCCCCCGAGTACGCCACTGGCCAGGGAATGGCCAAAATCGAGATCGTAAAAAATTTCGTGGATGAAGGCGGCAAGGCCCAACTTGCGGCCACCAAGGAATTCAACATCTATGAAGGCGGCCGCAAGACCGGCATGCTCGGGACTTACAGCCCGGTGACCGCGCTGGAGTGGGCGGTAGTCGTTCAAAAGCCTCAAGCTGAAGCCTACCGCGGTGTGTTCGAAATGCAGCGTACCGCGCGGCTACTGGCGCTTTTGGCGGTGCTGGTCAGTATGGCTTTGAGCGTTTACGTCGCACGTAAAATCACGAACCCCGTGGAGGTCCTGACCGAGTCAAGTCGTGCCATCGCGCGCGGTGATTTCAGTCAGAGGGTTCACCTGCGCAGCCGCACCGAAATCGGAGAGTTGGCCGAGACCTTCAATGTGATGTCCGAGGAACTCGAACAGTTCGTTCAGGATCTGAAACGGGCCGCCGAAGAGAACCGCGCCCTGTTCATGGGATCCATCCAGATGCTGGCGGGCGCAGTTGACGAAAAGGATCCCTACACTAAGGGCCATTCCGACCGCGTTACCCGCTATTCGGTCCTGATCGCCAAAGAATTGAATATGCCGGACCAGTTTGTCGAGATGTTACGCATCTCCGCCTTGCTGCACGATGTCGGCAAGATCGGTATCGAAGACCGCATCCTGAAAAAACCGGGCGCCCTTACTCCGGAAGAATTCGAGATCATGAAGACCCACACCACCAAGGGGGCAAACATCCTCCGCCCGGTCAAGCAGCTGCGTGAAATGCTGCCCGGAATCGAGTTGCATCACGAGGCCCTCGACGGTCGTGGATATCCCTACGGGCTCAAGGGCGATCAGATTCCAATCCTGGCACGCATCATCGCGGTGGCGGACACCTTCGATGCGGTAACGACCAACCGCCCTTACCAGAACGCTCATGACCCCAACGATGCTCTGCGCATCATCCATTCACTCGTGAACAAGAGGCTGGATGCGCAGTGTGTTGCAGCCTTAACCACGGTTTTTGATCGCGGTGACATACGCGTCCAGAACATAGTCAAAGCCGCTGCCGCCCCCGCTGCGCTGGCCGCCGCGACACCTGCTCCGCCGTCTGTTACCACGTCCGTGAATACCACGGTGCAAGCATCAGAACTTATCCTTAATCTCGACAAGATGCGAGTTTGACCGCTTTTTTTATCTCCCCTTAATCGTTTCCTGAGCTGCCCCTGCCAATCCTGAAATCAGCCATCGTTATAATTGTTCCAGGAGTTCGCTAACGCCCTTATATGATTCAAACCCTTTTTGGCAGCACTGAGAAGAAGCCCGGCTTCCTGGATCGCATGAAGGAGGCGGTTACCCGCACCCGGGAGAACCTCACCGAACGAATCGAGGAAGTAGTTGTCTTCAACAAGGAGATCGATCGTTCAACTCTGGATGATCTGGAAGCAACTCTTATCGGCGCAGACCTTGGCATGACCACCACCCATGAGGTTCTCCAGAAACTTCGTGACAAGGCCGACCGCAAGCAGATCAAGGACGTGGAAGAGTTAAAGCGTTTGTTGAAAGATGAAATTCTATCTATTCTGAATCAAGCCGATGGCCGCTCCGTGGTCAAGGTGGATAATTCCCCGGAGGTTATACTCGTGGTGGGAGTCAACGGAACTGGAAAGACCACCACGATCGGAAAACTGTCACAGGTCTTTCGCAGCGATGGTAAGACTGTCCTGCTGTGCGCGGCCGATACCTTCCGAGCCGCGGCCATAGAGCAACTCGAGGTATGGGGGCAGCGTACGGGCACGGAAGTCATCAAGACGAAGGCTGGTGGAGATCCAGCTGCGGTATTATTCGACGCTCTGCAGGCGGCAACAGCACGTAAGACAGACTACGTCATCGTAGACACAGCCGGACGGCTACACACAAAGGCTAATCTCATGTCGGAATTGGAGAAGATGCGCCGAACTGCTCAGCGCATTATTCCTGGCGCCCCACACGAGACTCTGTTGGTAATGGACGCCACCACGGGCCAGAACGGGCTGCAGCAAGCTCGGCTCTTCACCCAGTCAGCTGGCGTAACCGGGATTGTGTTGACCAAGCTTGATGGAACCGCCAAAGGTGGAGTGGTGGTCGCAATCACTCGCGAACTGGGCGTTCCTGTTCGTTACGTGGGTGTCGGTGAGAAAGCAGACGACCTGCTCCCTTTTAACTCGACAGAATTCGTGGATTCCTTGTTTACTTAAGGGCGCTTGCGCGATCCGAAACCCAGGTACCGCGCGATATCTTGCGCCCACGAGGAATGGTTTTTCTGTTTCGTGAGCCCTGACACACATGCCGACGAAGCCTTGATGCGCCAGGCGCTGGAATTGGCTCGCGCCGGTGTCGGTATGGTATCGCCGAATCCCGCCGTCGGCGCCGTGATCGTGGACTCTCATCAGAAAATTGTTGGCTCCGGCACTCACACCTATGAAGGTCTGAAACATGCCGAGATGCTCGCTCTGGAACAGGCCGGAGCACGAGCCCGAGGAAGCACCCTTTACATCAACCTTGAGCCGTGCTCTCATCAGGGCCGCACTCCGCCCTGCGTTGACGCGGTGATTGCGGCGGGGATTCAGCGAGTCGTAGTTGCGATGCCAGATCCCAATCCCATGGTCAGTGGCCAGGGACTGGCGAAGCTCAGGGCAGCTAAGATCGAAGTCCATGTTGGCGTGGGCCGCCAGGAAGCGCGCCGCCTCAACGAAGCATTCGCGCGCTACATCCGCCACAGGCTTCCTCTGGTTACCGTAAAGGCCGCCATGACCCTCGACGGCAAGATTGCTCCCCCACCCCTTGATGGCGATATCCCCGCATCGGCCGGCGCCGGAGGCGCAAGTGGTGGCTGGATTACCAGTGAGGAAGCCCGCCGTCACGTCCATGAACTCAGGCACGAGAGTGACGCAATTTTGGTGGGCGTTGGCACGGTCATTGCCGACGATCCTTTGCTGACTGATCGTAGCGGACGGCCACGACGCCGCCCTCTGCTGCGCCTCATACTCGACTCTCACCTGCGACTTCCCCACGAATCACGCGTCGTGAAGACAGCCAACGATGATGTTCTGGTTCTCTGCTCCTTTGCGGAAGAAAAGAAGAAGCGCGCGCTGCAGGACTTGGGCATTCGTGTCGAACAGATCTCTCCCCCCATGCGCGACGGGCGGCCGGATATGATCGGAGTGGTTCGACGCCTGGGCGAATTGGAAGTCACGAACCTGCTCATTGAAGGCGGCGCCATGGTCAATTGGGCTTCCCTGGCGGCTGGAGTCGTCGACAAGTTGTTTCTGTACTATGCCCCCAAGATCCTGGCCGGAACCGGCTCAGTCCCATTCGCCACCGGTCCTGGATATCGCCACATCAAGGAAGCGGCTCACTTGCGCTCGTTCCAGTTGCATCGCTTCGGTGAAGACTTCGCCGTGGAGGGTTATTTGAGAGACCCCTATGGAGAGTAGCTGTCAGACTTCGGTCTCGAACTACAATAGATCGTTCCTGCTGGAGGCCCTATGTTCACTGGCATCATTGAAGAAGTAGGACGAGTCGCTAGTATCAGGGAAAGTGGAGAAAACCGGCGTTTAACGGTTCAGGCAAATGACACGCCCAGGCAGCTCGCCACCGGCAACAGCGTGGCCGTCAGTGGTGTGTGCTTAACTGCACTGGACATAAAAACAAATTCCTTTTCCGCCGATCTCGCACCCGAAACCTGGGTCCGTACTTCGTTCTCACGCATAAAAGAAGGCTCTCTCGTTAATCTCGAACTCCCCATGAAAGCCGATGGCCGTTTTGGAGGTCACATTGTTCAAGGTCACGTGGATGGCGTCGGCAAGCTAATCTCGTTTGACCAGATTCCCGACTCCGAGAACTGGTGGCTTCATATCGAAATCCCGGAGGACATTGATCGCTACGTGGTCTACAAAGGATCTTTGAGCATCGAAGGAATCAGCCTGACAGTAGCGAGGATAGAAGATCGGCGCTGCACCGTAGCGATCATTCCACACACAGTGGAAATGACCAACCTGAAGTCTCTCAAGCCTGGCGATCCCGTGAATCTGGAGGCGGATTTAATTGCGAAATACGTCGAGAAGATGCTGAAGGTAGACTCTGCCCCCACCACGATCACTCTGGAAAATCTTGTCAGCCAAGGATTTTGATCAGGGGTTGATGTTCAGCAGCAGCCCTCAAAGCTTCAACTCGTCCAGCTTAAGAAACTCCTGGACGATCGGTTCCGCCGACTCTTCCATTTCGGCTGCCGTTCCGAAGAAGATTGTCTTGCCTTCGTGCAGGAACACCACTCGGTCCGCCAGTTTTTGTGCCAGCCGCATGTCATGCGTTACCACGATACTGGTGAGGTGTAGCTGATGTTTCAATTTACGGATCAAATCGCCCAATAACTGTGCCATCAAAGGGTCCACCATTGTGGTGGGCTCGTCATAGAGCACACACTCCGGCTGCGCGGCTAGGGCTCGCGCAATCGCGACAGAACGCTTCATCCCCGTTGAAAGGTCCGACGGTAACAAATCGCGCATCTCTCTGACGCCTACCATCTCCAGCAAGCCGTCTACGATCTGCAGGATCTGCTCCTCGCTAAGATCCCCGCGCTCGCGCAGAGGGAACGCAACGTTCTCCCCCACCGTTAACGAGTCGAAAAGCGCCCCATTCTGAAACACCATGGTGACTTTCTTGCGGATCTCCTGCAGTTGCTGCTCGTCAAAGTTAGTGATGTCTTGAAAAGCGACAATCACCTGTCCCGCATCCGGTTTCAAAAAACCCATGATGTTATGCAGCGAAACCGATTTCCCCACGCCACTTCGTCCCAGGATGCAGAGCGTCTCTCCGGCCATTACAAAAAAGCTCACGTCATCAAGAACTCGGTTCTCTCCAAACGCCTTGCTTACGTGCCGGAACTCGATGTAGGGCTTGTTATCTGCAGTCGGCTCACGCAGAGGCAAATCTTCGGTCATGGAGACAGCGGTTAGCACGAAGCGATTGTCTATGAAAACTGGACTGTTCTCAACAATTCACCCCCTCTGGCGCTTGGCTTTCTCCAGTTCCTCAGGGGTGTTCAAGTTTCTGAACATGCTAGGGGCAAA
>Ga0310810_10007346_pt1 | contig 12566 bp, 12 predicted proteins | sample NCmetagenome_FD_207641 | JGI IMG/M metagenome (GOLD analysis project Ga0310810, IMG submission 207641) | Soil microbial communities from experimental microcosm in Duke University, North Carolina, United States - NC | ecosystem: Engineered > Artificial ecosystem > Soil microcosm > Unclassified ... | reverse complement strand
TCCGCCGTCGCGAGCACCTCGGAACCCCTGGCCCTGTTCGCGGTGGGCCTCGGTCTGCTCGGTGCGCGCTTCCTGCGGCGGCGCTAGACCACCGCAGTCTTCCCATGCGCACGCCGTCGGGACCGTCCGGCGGCGTTCGTGTGTCGTCATCTCGGTTCGTGCGACGGGCGATCCACGAGGCGCCGGCGGAGCCGGCGCGCGTCATTCGAGGCTGGCGATCGCGTCCGGCAGCGCGCCGAGACCGGGCACGACCGCGTCGGGCCGATCGGGGCCCAACGCCTCGATCGTCGCGTTCGTCACCTGTACGACCCGCATGCCGGCCGCCCGCGCCCCCTGCACGTCCAGAACGGGATCGTCGCCGACATGGATGGCTTCACCGGGCACGGCGCCGAGCGCGCGCAGCACCGCGTGAAAAATCGCGGGATCCGGTTTCCGCACGCCGAGCTCGTCGGAGAATGCGGTGTGCGCGAAGCACGCGAGGAGCCCGTAGCGCTCGAGCACCCGACGCAGCGTGGCACCCGGCGTCCGCATCGTGTTCGAAACGACCGCGAGCGTGTAGCCCGCGGCGCTGAGCTTGCGCATTGCGTCGAGCGCGCCGTCGTCCACCGCAGGCGGTACGAGCAGCATCGGACGCGCGTAGGCATCCACGAGGGCGGCGAGCACATCCGGCGATAAACGCGCGGGTAAATCGCGATCGAGAGCGCCGACGATTGCGCGGATGTGCTCCTGCACGGGCACGTCCCGGTGGCTCGCCCACACGCGACCGAGGTAGGAAGCGGACACCTCGTACGCACGCTCCAGGGCCGCCGTCGAGACCCGCACGCCGGCGCGGGCGAGGATGGTGTCGAAATCGCGGAGGCGTCGGACCTTGTAGCGATTGTCGCTCCCGGGCGGGTCGAGTAGCAGCGTGCCCCAGAAGTCGAGCGTGATGACGCGCGCCATCAGGCGCGGTCACCGCCGAAGCGTGGCGCGCGCTTTTCGAGGAACGCGGACGCGCCCTCGCGCGGCTCGTCCCCCGCATAGCAGGCCGCGAAGGCGTCGATCCCGGCCCGCACCGCCGACGGCAAATCGCTCTCGCGCCAGCGGATCATGAGGGCCTTTTGTGCGCGCAGCGCTGCGGGCCCACACGCACGGAGCGCGGCGACCGTTTCCTCCACAGCCTTCGCCAGCGCCGCGGGCTCTACGACGCGGTTGACGAGGCCCCACGCCAGCGCACGCGCGGCGTCGACGGCCGTGCCGAGCAGCAGCATCTCCGCAGCGCGCCCCGGCCCGATCAGTGGCGGCAGCAGCGCGGCCTGGATGACCGACGGGACGCCGACACGCACCTCGGGCAGTCCGAACGAGGCGTCGCTGGCGGCCAGGCGCAGATCGCACGCGAGCGCCAACTCGAAGCCCGCGCCGAGGCAGGCGCCGTGCACGGCCGCCACGACCGGAAACGGCGCGCGATGGACGGCGTCGATGGCGCCGCACAGATCCGTGATCAGCGCGCGCGCCGAGGTCGCGTCCAGGCGGTGCAGCACGCGCACGTCCATCCCCGCGGTGAAGGCGCGGCCGCGTCCGGTCAGGACCGCGGCGCGGATCGAGCGGTCGCGCGCGAGCGTGTCGAACGTGGAGCGCACCGTCGCGATGAGGCCAGGCTCGAACAGATTGAGCGGAGGACGATCGAGGGTGCACCACACGACGTCGCCGCGCCGCTCGACGGCAACGGCCGGGGTCATCGGGGCCGCCGCGCGGCGTCCATCAATAGCGCCGCATCGTCGGGTCGACCGTGCGCGCCCACGCGTCGACGCCCCCGACGAGATTCTTCACGTCGCGGAATCCGTGCTGCTCGCGAAGGTACTGGGCGACGGCGGCACTTCGCACACCTTGATGGCAGTAGACGACGATCTCGTCGCCCGGGTTCAGCTCGTCGGTGCGAACCTCGATCTCCTCGATCGGAATGTGGACGGCGTTCTCCAGGCGGCAGAGCCGCGTTTCCCAGTCCTGGCGCACGTCGAGCAGCAGCGGACGGTCGTTCCGATCGAGCCGCGCTTTCAGCTCGGCTGGCGTGATCTCTGTCACGGTCGGCCGACCGGTCAGCGCGGCGCGGGCCGGCCGACGAGGAAGTCGGCGAGCCAGCCGTTCACGACCGACGCGTGCTCGATGTGCGGGAAGTGGCCGCACGCGTCCAGCCAGCGCGCGGTCGCGCGCGGAAAGCCCTCGGCCACTTCCGCACTGTGCGTGGCCGGGATGGCGGGATCCTGTCGTCCGTGGACGAGGAGGATCGGAAGGTCGAGGGTCGCAATGGCGCGGCGATAGTCGGCGCGGCGCTGCACGAAATCCGCGGTGAGTGAGCGGACGGTCGCCAGCCATGCTGCGCGTGCGGGCGCGCCGGTGCGCAGCGCGTAATGGCACCCGACGAGAAACTCCACCTCGGCGTCCGCGGGTTCGTGGAAACAGCTCGCGATCGCCGACCGATACAGCGGGGCGCAGCCGCACAGCGCGAGCACCTCACCGAACCCGGGCGTCGCCATCAGGCGCGCGCGCCAGCCCGGCCGCCACCCGAAGCCCGGCACGCAGCCCGCGAGCAGCGCGAGGCGCTCGACACGCGCGGGCCGCGTCAGAGCATACGTGACCGCAACGGCGGCGCCGAACGAGTGCCCCACCAGCGCGACCTGATTGAGCCCGACCGCCTCGACGAATGCGTGGAGCGCGCGCGCGAAGAACGCGAGCGAGTAGTTCGCCGGCGGCTTGCCGGAGCGCCCGAAACCGGGGAGATCGATCGCGAACACCGTCGCGCGCGTCGCAAGCGACGGGATGTTGTGGCGCCACGACTCGGCAAAGCCGCCGAGCCCGTGCACGAGGACGACGGCAGGGCCGGTGCGGCCTTCGACGAGATAGTTCAGCGCGAGGCCATCGACCTCGCCACCCCTGAGCCTCAGTTCCGGCATGGGGCTAGAATTCTACCAGACCGTCTCCGTCGACGAGGCGGCCGAGGGCCGCGCGGTACGGAAAGACACTGAACACGCCGCCGGTGTGCACGAAGCAGATCCGATTGCCGAGCGCCCGCGGCTCGCGGCGAATCGTGTCGAGAAGGCCGGAAAACGCCTTCGCCGTGTACACGGGGTCGAGCACGATGCCTTCGAGCCGAGCAAGCTTGAGCATCGTGTCCAGTTCTTCGCGCTTCACGGCAGCGCGCCCCACCCCCTGGTAGCCGTCGAGCAGACGCACCTCCGCGGGGGGCCGAACGGGAAGGCCAAAGCGGCTGCGCGCGCGCTCGATCACGTCGACGACGTACGCCCGCACGCGCGCCGCCTCCCACGCGATCGGCACACCGACGATGTCCGCGCGGAGGCCCGTGATCTGCTTGGCCATGAGGAGGCCGGCCTGGCTACCGCCGCTGAAGTTGGTGATGGCGATCGTGTCGAATTCCGGCGCGCCGTGGCGCACCTGCTGGGCGATCTCCTGGCCACACGCGAAGTAGCCGAGGGCGCCGACGACGGTGGCGCCGCTCTCCGGAATGACGTACGGCGTCCGCCCCGCCGCGCGCTCGCGGGCGGCGAGATCCTCCATCGTCTCGCCGATCTTGTCCCACTCGGCGTCGCTGCAGTACTTGATGTCGGCGCCGAGGAGCCGGTCGAGCAGCAGATTGCCATCGTATTCGTCGGGCCGCGCGCCTTTGAGCGCCAGCACGGCGCGCAGCCCGAGCCGCGCACACACCGCGCTGACGCACCGGCAGCAGTTCGACTGCAGCGTGCCGCAGGTGATGAGCGTGTCCGCGCCCTGGGCCAGTGCTTCGCCGACGAGGAATTCGAGCTTGCGGATCTTGTTCCCGGTCTCCAGGAGGCCGGTCAGATCATCGCGCTTGACCCACAGCTCGACTCCGAGCTCGGCGGACAAACGCTCGAGCTTCAGCAGCGGGGTTGGGGCGTACGCGAGCTCGACGCGCGGAATCGGGGGCGCCGCAGTGGCCATGGAGAGCACTATGTCAGGCAAAGAGGTCGCCTGGCAAGGCTTGATGCGGCTGTCCGAGCAACCGTTTGAGCATCAGCGCGTTGCGCACCGGATAGTCTCGGTTGTTGTTGTTGAACGAGACGTAGACCTCCGCGGCGTCCTCCGCCGCCTCGTCGATTTCCGGGATCACGTCGCGCAGCTCCGCCTCGTTATAGAGGTAGTCGTATTTTTCGCGAACGCTCGGCTCCTCGCCGCGGAGCTGGCGCATCCAGCCGTCGACGTTGCGCCCGTGAAGTCGAAACACCGCCACCGGCGCCGTTCGCTCGGCCACACGCGGCACCGCGCCTGCCGCAGCCGGAGCGTCGACGATGACCGCGGCGGCGCCGGCCCGCCGCAGCAGTGCGAATGCCTCTTCCGCATGATCCGGCAGCCACGAGCGATGGCGGAATTCGACGGCCACCGTCCAGCCGGGCAGCCGGGCGGGCAGCGACGCGAGATACTCGAGCTCCTCGTCGCCATACCGTACCCACGGAGCGAGCTGGAACAACACGTAGCCGAGCTTGCCGCTCTCCGCCAGCGGGGCGAGGGCCGCGCGGAACAGCCGGAAGGCCTGGTCGAGCGCCTCGGGCGGAAACTCCCTGGCGTCGATCTCGCCGCGGTGCGTCCGCCGTGCGCGCGGCGAGACGAGCCGCGTGATGTCGGCGGGCAAGGACTGCGGGCGCGGATGGTGACCCGTCATGAGCGCCCACGCCTTGACGTGAAACACGAACCCGGGCGGCGTGCGCTCCACCCAGCGCCGGACCGTCAGCACGTCGGGGATCGCATAGTAGGACGAGTTCACCTCGACCACGTCGAACACCGAGGCGTAAAAGCGCAGCCGCGCCTCCGCCGACATCGACACACGGGGATAGAACCTGCGCGACTCGATGAGCGCCGGATCCGCCCACGAGCAGATGCCGACGCGAACCGGTGCCGTCAGACGATCTTCTCGTACACGCCGGGAGGGATAACGCGGAACACGCGGATCGGCTGTGACACGTTCTTGAACGTTTGCTCGCCGAGACTCTCGAGCACGAAGTGCTGGCGGATGCGCTCGGCGGTCGCGGGGCCAACGACGATGTCGTTGCCCTGTGCGAACGCGGCGAAGCGCGCGGCGACGTTGGTCGTGGAGCCGCTCGCGGTGAACGTCCAGCGTTGGCCCGCGCCGCCGCCGAGCTTCGTGGCGCCGACGAGCGCCTCCCCCGTGTTGATGCCCATGTGCAGCGACACGGGTGGGAACACGCCGCCGTATTCCTCGTTCAGCGCGTTGGTGCGCTGACGGATGGCGAACGCCGCCCGCGTCGCGCTCAGCGCGTGGTCGGTCGCGGTGCGATCGGACTGGAAGATCACCATGAGACCGTCGCCCGCCGTCTCCGCGACATCCCCGTGGTGTGCGTGGATGATCTCCAGAAACGACGAGAAGTACGTTTGCACGAGCTGATTCAGCCGCTTCGGCTCGAGTTCCTCAGAGAGCTTCGTGTAGCCGGCGATGTCCAGAAACAGCACCGACACCTCGACGCTCTTCTTTTCGAGCTCCGTGGCATTGGGATTCTGCTCGAGGAGCCGCTTCACCGACTCCGGGACGAACTTCGACAGCTCACCTTTGAGCTGCTCCAGCAGCTCGAGCCGCTGCCGCGACTCCTTCAGGTGCTGCAGCGCCGTCGCCAGCTCGGTGTTCTTGGACTCCAGCTCGGTGTACGCCTGAGCCAGGCGGGCCGTCATGTCGTTGAACGCGATGCCGAGCTGCCCGAGCTCGTCACGCGCCATCACCGGTGCGCGCGCGCTGAAGTCGCCCTCGCCGACCCGGCGCGCGGCGGTGGCCAGCTGATCGACCGGCCGCAGCACGATCCGCCGCATCGTGACCGTGAGCACGGCCCCGGCCGCGACGATCGTGAGGACGCCGATGCCGAGCTGACGATTGCGATGGCGCGCGACCTCGGCGAACACCGGCTCCATCGAAGTGGCCACGCGCACGACGGCGCGCACCTGGTGGTCAGTGCCATGGCACCCCTGGCACTTCTCCTGGTTCCGGATCGGCGTGAGCAGCGTGAAGTAGCGGATCCCGTCGCGCCGTTCGAGCGCTTCCTGGATCGCCACCGTCTCGATGGCCCGCGCGAACAACGGGTCATCGACCTTCTTGCCCGGCGGCTGCGCCATTTTACGAATGTTGCGCATCACCTCGGGTGCCAGCCCCGCGTTCTTGTCGACTTCCATGGCCGTCGTGAGGTCGGTGAACGCCTCCATGCCAGTCCGGCGAAAGATGTCGAAGGCCTCGACGGGCGAATTCTGGCGTAGCTCCTGTATCACCGTGCGGGTCACATCGGGGCGCTCCTGCAGCATCGCACCCTCGATCGACGCCACCAGCGTTGCGGTCAGACGCCGGGCGGCGATCTTGTTCTGCTCGACGAGCAGATCGGCCTCGCGCTGGATCGTCAGGATGGTGGAGACGCCGAACCCCACGATGAGGACGACGACGATCAGGAGTCCGATCTTCAGCGCTAGCGTCGAGCGCAGCACGTCGGGCCGATGGTAGCATCTGCGCCGTGAACCTGGCGCACCTCGGCGAAGAGGCCGTCGCACGCTTCGGGGAGTACACCGCCCTGTCGTTCGAGGGCCGCGAGCTGACGAACGTGGATCAACAGCGCACGGCGGCGCGCGTCGCGGGCGGACTGCGTCGCCTGGGCGTCATCCCCGGCGACCGCGTCGTCGTGCTGCTTCCGAACTGTCCGGAGGTCCTCGCCGCCTACGCGGGCATTCTGAAGGCGGGCGGCGTGATCGTGCCCGTCGTGTTCCTGCTGTCGCCGGCGGAGGTACGCCACATTCTGGACGACTCCGGAGCCAAGGTCGTCATCACGGCGCCCGAGCTCGCGGCGAAGCTCGAGGGCTGGTCCGGCCCCGTCATCCTGGTCGGCGACGGCGCGACGGCGACGCCGAGCGCGCGCGCGTGGGGCGACTGGATCGCGCGCGAAGCCGACGCATTCGACACGGTCGATCGTGCAGACGGCGATCTGGCCGTGATCCTCTATACCTCGGGCACCACGGGCAAGCCCAAGGGCGTCGCGCTGTCACACGCGAACCTCGCGTCGAATGCGCGAGCCGCCGCGAGCCTCTTCGAGCTCGATCGCGAGCGCTGGAACCTCGCCGTACTGCCGCTCTCGCACTCGTATGGCCTCGTGACGATGAACGCGGGCAATATCCTGGGCACGCGATCCGTGCTGCTGCGCTGGTTCAACCCAGACGCGGTGCTCGAGACGATCACGCGGTTTCGCGTGCAGTCCATGGCGGGCGTGCCGACGATGTACGCCTATCTGCTCAACTACCCCGATGCGGGTCGCTTCGACACGTCGTCGATGCGGTCGTGGGGGTCCGGCGCGGCACCGCTTCCCGTCGAGATCGTGGAGCCCTTCGAGAAGAAGTTCGGCGGGCGGTTGGTCGAGGGATACGGGCTGACCGAAGCATCGCCGGTCGTCACGACGACGCGGTTGTCAGGCGTGCGGAAGCTCGGCTCGGTGGGCCAGCCGATTCCCGGCGTCGCGGTCGCGATCCTCGATGACGACGACCGCGCGCTGCCCGTCGGCGAGACGGGTGAGATCGGCGTGCGCGGGCCGAATGTGATGCTCGGCTACTACGGGTTGCCGGAGGAGACGGCGCGCACGCTGCGCAACGGGTGGCTGCACACCGGCGACGTCGGTCGTCTCGACGAGGACGGCTTTCTCTACGTCGTCGAGCGAAAGAAAGATCTCATCATCCGCGGCGGCTTCAACGTCTATCCGCGTGAGGTCGAGGAGGTCCTGTATGCGCATCCCGCCGTCGCCGAGGCCGCCGTCGTGGGGATGCGCGATGCGCTGATGGGCGAAGAGGTGTGCGCGTTTGTCGTGCTCAAGCACGATACGGTCGCGAGCGGCGATGCGTTGATCGACTTCTGTCGCTCGCGTCTCGCGAAGTTCAAGTGCCCGCGCGAGGTGCGCGTCGTGTCGTCGCTGCCGAAAAATCCGGTCGGAAAGATTCTCAGGAAAGAGCTGCGGTCGCTGCTCGGGTGAAGGCCGGCGGCGGGTGCCGCCGGCCTTGCCACGACTCAGAACTCGAACACCTCAGTCGTCGATCTTGTCGGCGACATCTTTGAGCGCGTCGCCGACCTTCCGCTTCGCCTTGCCGAATCCTTCCCGAAGCTTTCCACCGGCCCGCTCGTCACGGCCCTCGGCCTCGAGCTCGGGATCATTGAGCGCTTCGCCCGTCTCTTCTTTGATGTAACCTTTAGCCTTCTCGGCCTTGCCCTTGATCTCGTCGCGATTCATGCGCGCCCTCCGTTCCGGATCACGTCGTGTTCGCGCGGCGCCGCGATCCGCTCGATGCGTGGTGCAAGGCCAACGCCACCGGCCGGCTCCGTGCCGTTTCGCTACACGGCTAAGCGGCGGTATTTTCAAATCTGGCCAATTTGCGCGTCAATGACGTGACGCCGCCGGTGGTAGAAGTTTCCTACGCGAGCGACGAGGGGTTGCGTCGGGCGGGTCGAAATGCTAGCGTGAGGTCACTTCGATCTCTTCCATTCTGTCATTTAGACTCCTCAGCACGGTCAAGGCTGGCACGAAGCGGTAGCGACATTTGAAGGCACCGAAGGAGGAATGGGCATGCTGAGCCGTCACAGCAAGGCGCTCGCGATTTTGATGTTGAGCATCGCGGTCGCTGTCGGTGGGCTGGTTCTCACGCGCCATGTCATCGCGGTCGCCGGTGAGGCGGACGCGGGACGCCTGAATCGTTCGATCCTCGAATACATCGCTCAGAAGAATCCGCAGGCGCCGATCCGCGCATTCCAGCACTTCCCTGAGACGCTCGTGGCCGAGGCGCACAAATCGAATCTGGATCATTGCCTCGTCCTCGCGCAGGCGGAGGTCGAATCGGAGTTCCATCATGATGCGGTCGGTTCTGCCGGCGAGGTCGGACTCTTCCAGATGCTGCCGAGCACGGCCGCGATCATGGAGCCCGTCGTCGGTTCGTTCAAGCGCCCCCTGGTGAAGGCGGTGCGCGAAGCCAAGAGCGCTCGCGAGCTCGGCGACCTCGCCGATCCGGTCGTGAGCACGAAATTCGCGATGGCCTATCTGCGGGACATCATGACGCGGAAGTCGAACGTGAAGGACGCTCTCACCGAGTACAACGGCGGCCCCGCCGGCCGGCACCCGCACTACTACCGCATGGTCATGGGCACGTACGTGGAGATTCTCGAGCGGCCCGAGCTGCGCTGCCGCTTCCGTGAGATGCCCAAGCCGTCGCCCACGGTCACGACCCTGCTCATCCGCGCGTAACACGCCGCCGTCGCGCGCCGACCACGCACGACTCCTTACGCGTGGTCAGCGCGCGGCGGCGGTCTCGATCGTCTCCGCGAGGGTGACGTCACGCGGCGTCACGCCGCCCGCGTCGTGGCTCCACAGGGTGAGCGTTACCTCCGAGTAGTGCAGCGCGATGTCGGGATGGTGCTGCTGGCGCTCGGCGAGCTCGCCGACGCGGTTGACGAAGGCGAGCGCGGTGCGGAAATCGTCGAACCGATACGTTTTCTCGATCCCGCACCCCGCGCGACGCCAGCCGCCGAGCCGTTGCAGCGCCGCGCTCAGCGCGGCGTCGTCGAGCAACCCGCCGCGCGCGGCCGTCATGTCCGCGCGAATTTCTGCAGCGAGCGAATCTCCCGCGGCGGGTCTTCCTTGCTGCCGACCGCCGTCCACGCGACCTCCGCCACGTAAAGATCACCGCGCGAATCGACGGCGCACGCGTGCGGAGCCACGAATTCGCCCGGCTTCTCGCCCGGAAACCGGCCGCCGATGCGCTCCACGAGCTCGCCCTTGATCGACAGCACGCTCACGCGCGCACCGATGTTCGGCACCGCCTGATTCACCGGCAGATGCGTCGGCAGCTCGCCGACAAAAAATAGATCGCCGAGCAGTGGCGCGGCCGCGAGCCCGCAGGGACGGTGCAGATTGTTGAACTGGCCGAGATACGTGCCGTCTTCGTCGAAGATCTGCACGCGTGAATTCTCTCGGTCGGCGACGTACACGCGCCCGGCTGCGTCGGTCGCGATGTTGTGCGGGATGTTGAAGCACCCCGGGTCGGTGCCGGGCTCACCCCACGACTTGAGCAGCCGGCCCTTGGGGTCGTACTTGTGGACGCGCGAATTGCCGTAGCCGTCGGACACGTACACGTCCCCCGTGCGCGGCGAAATCGCCACGTGCGTCGGCCGATTGAACGGCTTGCCGCCGTGGGCCACCGACGGCCGGTCCGGATCGCCCAGCGTGAGCACCACGCGTCCCTCGGGCGTGAACTGCCGTACGGTGTGGTGGAGATCGTCGGTGAGCCAGATCGATCCGTCCGGACCGATCGTGATGCCGTGCGCGCGCCGTATCAGCCCTTCGCCCCACGAGCGCTTGAAGACACCGTGTCGGTCGAACACGATCACGGGATGCGCGCCACGATTGAAGACCCACACGTTGTCGTCCGCATCGACCGCGACGGCCGTCGCCTCGACGAAGCTCCATCCGTCCGGCAACTTTCCCCAGCCCACGACCGGCGTGTAGCCCATACGCCCCTCCTCGCGCGTCGCGCCTACGAAACGCGGCTTATACTGCCACACGCTCGTGAGTCCAACCATCGGCGCCTCCACCCTCCGCAAGGAAGACCGCCGGCTCCTCACCGGCCGCGGACGCTTCGTGGACGATCTGCCCGTCGCGGGGCTGCTCCATGCCGCAATCGTCCGAAGCGCGCACGCGCACGCAGGCATTCGCGCCATCGACGCGCGCGCCGCGCGACGCGTGCCCGGCGTCGTCGCCGTCCTGCTCGCCGCGGATCTGCCGGAGTGCGCGGTCGGGGTTCCGCCGCTCGCGCCGTCCGCCACGATACGGACGTATCATCACCCGCCCATCGCGGCGGACGTCGTGCGCCACGTCGGCGAGGCGGTGGCCGTCGTCGTCGCTGACGATGCCTACCGCGCCGCCGACGGCGCGGACGCGGTGCGCGTCGAGTGGGACCCGCGCCCGGCCGTATCGAGCGTCGAGCGCGCGACCGCGCCCGATGCGGCGCGCGTCTTCGAGGAATGGCCCGACAACATCGCGGGCGTCATCACGGCCGGTGTGGGCGACATCGACCGCGGCTTTTCAGAGGCCGACGTCATCGTCGAAACCGCTCTCGACTTCCCGCGTGTGGCCGGCGTTCCGATCGAGCCTCGCGGCGTCGTCGCGCATCCGGGCACCGCCGACGGCCTGTTCACCGTATGGTCCTCGACACAGGTGCCCTACGCCGTGCGCGGCGCGATCGCACGGGCGCTGGGGCTCGGCGAGTCACGCGTGCGCGTGCTCGCGCCCGACGTCGGTGGCGGGTTCGGCATCAAGGGCCACGCCTATGCCGAGGAAATCCTCATCGCGGCCGTCGCGCGCCGGATCGCGCGGCCCGTCAAATGGGTCGAGACGCGGCGCGAGCACTTCCTGACCGCCGCACCGGATCGTGATCAGCGACATCATGCGCGGCTGGGCGTGCGGCGGGACGGTACGCTCACGGCGATCGAAACGCGCTTTACGCGCGACCACGGCGCGTATCCGACGCTCGGCGACGTCATCGGCCTGAATACGATCAACCACCTTCCGGGGCCCTACCGCGTGCCCCACGTCGCAGGCGCGTGCACCAACGTCGTCACGCACAAGACGTTCATGGGCGCGTACCGCGGCGCCGGCCGACCCGAGGCGGCGTTCGTCCTCGACCGGTTGCTCGACCGCGCCGCGCGCCAGCTCGGCATCGATCCAGCGGATCTGCGACGTCGCAACCTGATTCGCAAGGCGGAGATGCCGTACCGTCCGGGCCTTCGTTACCGCGACGGCGTCGAGATCACCTACGACCCGGCGGATTACGTGGCGGCGTTCGACCGGGTTCTGGTGCTGGGCGAGTACGAGGAATCTCGAGCGGAGCGCAACCGCCGCCGCGGGAGCACGCGTCCGGTTGGCGTCGGCGTCTCCGCGTACGTCGAGGGCACCGGCATCGGACCCTTCGAAGGCGCCGATGTGCGCGTCGATCCCGATGGCACCGTATTCGTCGCGATCGGCGTGTCGTCCCAGGGCCAGGCCCACGAGACGACCCTCGCGCAGGTCTGCGCCGACGAGCTCGGCGTCCCGGTCGCGCGCGTGATCGTGCTCGGCGGCGACACCGCCCTGTTGCCGTTCGGGTACGGGACGATCGCCAGCCGCGTGGCCGCAAACGCCGGTCCGGCCATCGCGCGCTCGGCGCGCGAGGTCGCGCGGCGTGCACGCGTCGTCGCGGGTGAAGTCCTCGAGTGCGCGCCGGGCGACGTCGTGCTCGCCGACGGGCGCGCACACGTCGCAGGCTCGCCCGATCGCGGCGTGGCCCTCGGAACACTCGCGGCACGAGCGCCACGTAGCCGGGCGCTCGCCGCCGAGAGCGCGCCCGGCCTGCATGCCTGCCTCTTCTTTCATCCCGAGACGGTGACCTGGGCGTTCGGCGCGCATGCCTGTGCCGTGGAGGTCGACATCGAGACCGGCGCCGTCCGGCTCTTGCGTTATGCCGCCGTGCACGACTGCGGCCGCGCGATCAACCCGATGGTCGTC